>Ga0075433_10000869_pt1 | contig 21157 bp, 23 predicted proteins | sample RhiMethybrSRZTD2_FD_75299 | JGI IMG/M metagenome (GOLD analysis project Ga0075433, IMG submission 75299) | Populus rhizosphere microbial communities from Tennessee, USA - Rhizosphere MetaG P. TD hybrid SRZTD2 | ecosystem: Host-associated > Plants > Roots > Rhizosphere > Soil | place: USA... | reverse complement strand
TGCTGCGTGAGCCCGAGCTCACGCCGGATCTGGTGCACCAGGTAGGCGACGTCGTAGCCGACGCCGCGCGTGCCGTAGCTGCCCAGGTGCGACAGGTCCTTGCGGACCTTGGCCGAGTTCACCCCGGTGGCCTCGGCCAGCGCCTCCGAGGAGACGGTGGCGCTGCCCGCCTCGGCGCGTTCAACGAGCGCCCGCAGGTACAACGGCAGCCGGACGACCGAGGCCTCGGGGATCGTTCGGTCGCTCACGCGCGGATGATAGTGCATTCGTGAAGGGCGTTCACGAATGCACTAAGTCGCGACGGCCTCCGCCAGTCGGGCGGCGTCCACCGAGATCTCGAAGAGCTCTCGCCCGTCCACCAGCACCACCGGTATCCGGATCCCGTACTCGAGCTCGAGGGCGTCGTCGCCCGAGATGTCCACCTCGCGGTAGTCGAACGGCGTCCGCTCGCGCTCGCGCAGGATCACGTCGCGAGCACGGTCGCACAGGCCACATCCGGGCCTCGAGTACATCAGGACCTCGGCCACGGGCGGCATCGTAGCCAGGGCACGATCCGCGGAGGTGGGGCCCCCGCTCCGTGTGGTAGGAACACCCCCGTGGGCGAGGACGAGCGCCACGACCTGGAGCTGCATCGTCGCGTCTCCGAACGGGACCGGGGCGCCTTCGACGAGCTCTACCGGCGCTACGTGCGCCAGGCCTACGGGGTCGCCCTGCGGGTGACCTCGCAGGACCTGATCGCCCAGGAGGTCGTCCAGGACGCCTTCCTCGCGCTGTGGCGGGCGCCCGAGGCCTTCGACCCGGCCAGGGGCGGGTTCCGCTCCTTCTTCCTGTCCCTGGTGCATCATCGGGCGGTCGACGCCGTCCGGCGGGAGGAGCGGCTACGCAGGCGGACCGAACGCGCGGCGAACCTCGAGCCCGCCACCGGCGAAGACCCTGCGGAAGACGTGGTCGAGGACGCGTACCTGCGCGTTCGGCGCAAGGAGGTCCGCGCCGCGCTCGGCACCCTTCCGGCGGCCCAGCGACAGGTGCTCGAGATGGCGTATTTCGGGGGCCTGACGCAGGTTCGGATCGCCGAGCAGCTCGGCATCCCGATCGGGACCGTCAAGACCAGGACGCTGGCGGCGATGCGGAAGCTCCGCGTCACGCTGCAGGAGGAGTGAGGGTGACCGAGGACCACGAGCGGATCGAGGAGCTGCTGGCGGGCTACGCCCTGCTCTCGCTCGAGGGCGAGGACGCGGCGGAGGCCGACCGGCTCCTGTCCGAGCACGTCCCCGGCTGCGCCAGATGCCGCCGGACGCTCGCGGACTTCCAGGCGCTCTCGGGCGACCTGGCGCTCGCGACCCCGCCCGCCGATCCGCCCGAGACCATGCTCCCCCGCATCCACAAGGCGATGGACGAGGTCCCGCTCCAGGGCCGCAGACCCCGGCGAGGCGCGCTCATCGCGGTGGCGGCCTCGGCCGTGGCCCTGGTCGCGATGGGGAGCCTGTCCCTGGTCCTGGGAAGCCGCCTCAACCAGGCCCAGACGCGCGCCGGAACCGCGCTCGAGATCATCTCGGCGATGCGCTCCTCGGGCTCGCAGCCGATCAACGTCGCCCCGATGGGGACGACCCCGCCCGAGAGCGGGATGGTCGAGGTTTCGGCGCCCGAGATGCGCACGATCTACATCGCCTCGAACGACTGCCCCGAGCCCGGACCCGGCCACGCCTACCAGCTGTGGCTCGGCAGCAACGGCGAGTGGGTCCCGGTGGGCAAGATGTTCTGGCCCGAGGACGGCGTCGTGCTGCTGGAGCTCCAGGACGTGGACGCCTCCAGGTACGACGCGGTCTGGATCAGCGAGGAGGTCGACGGGGTCCCCCCCTCCGAGCCCACCACCCAGTGGCACAGCTGGGCCGGACAGCTCTCCTAGGGCTCCGAGCGATCAGACCTGCGTGAAGCCGCGCAGGGTCAAGACCAGTCCGAGCAGCGCGATCGACGCCGCCGACAGCACCGGCACGAGCCGCGCCGTCCTGCCGGAGACCCGCCGCGACAGCGCGTCGCTGGCACGCAGCGCGACGATCCCCACGACCACCAGCGCCCCGGCGAGCCCCAGGCTGAACGCCGCGATCAACGCGAGCCCGTAGGCCACGCGTCCGAGGGCGACGGCCGCCAGTAACACGACCAGCGCCGTCGGGGAGGGCAGGATGCCGCCCGCCACCGCGAGCGCCGTGAGTCCCCGGCGGGACAGGGGCGCCTCATGCTCGTGGGGGTGATCGTGTCCGTGGTGGTGATGGTGTTCCTCCGCCTCGGGCGACCGGCTCCATCGCCCGAGGCGGGAGACCAGGAGCGACGCACCCAGCCCGAGTGCGACCACGCCGGACGCCAGCCCGAGCCACGGGTACACGCGTTCGGGGGCGAAGACCTGCGTCAGGGTGAGCACGACGAAGCCGAGCGCCAGCACCGACGCCGTGTGCATCACCGCGACCGAACCCCCGACGGCCACCGCGTGCCGAACCTTTCCGCCTGCACCGACCAGGTACGCAGCCATCAGCGTCTTCCCGTGCCCCGGGCCCAGCGCGTGCAACGCCCCGAACCCGAGCGCGAGCAGGAGCGAGACGGCCATGAACGGACCGGTCCGGCCGACCAGACCGGCGAACGCGCCGCCCGTGACGTCGGGCCGCGCGGCGCTCACGGCGGGTTCGACGCCGCCCATGAGGGCGCTCGCTCCGGGCCGGAAGGACACGGTCGCCGTGGTGACGTCGAGCGGGCTCGACAGCAGGTCCTGCGGGTACGCGAGGAGCGCGTTCGAGACGCTGCGTGCCGGGACCGACGAGGACGCCAGCGCGGTCCCGTCGGCGCCGGCGGCCGTGACCTCGCGCCAGCCGATCCTGTCCTGGTAGTTGGTGTCGGCGAACGACAGGCTTCCCGTGGCCGGCGCGGGGCCGGCGAACGCGGCCTCCAGGCGAAGGATGTCGAGGCCCCCCTGGCCCGGGCGGAACCGGGCGGACGCCGACACGACGTGGAGCGCGACCGGCCGGCCGCCGATCGCCACCTCGAGGTTCGAGAGCAGGTCCGGGGCCGTGGCGGTCGCCCACGCCCCGCGCTCGGTGTCGGTGACCTCGCCGTCGCCGTCCCCGTCCATCTGGGGGCGGACCTGGACGGTCGGGATCTCGGCCATGTCGACGACGTAGTCGATCCGCAGCTCCCCCGGCGTGACCTCGATCCCCGCGTAGCGGTTGATCGTGAAGTTGCCGAGCGGGTGCGCCACCGCGAGCGCCGGCGCGAGGAGCACCGCCGCGACGACGCCGGCGAGCAAGAGCAGCCTCCTCATCGGCCGGCCTCCAGCCGCGCGAGCGTGCGGGCCGCCTCGGCGGCGTGCTGGATCGAGAAGTTCGGATTGATGGCGAGGGCGCGCGCGAGGTCCCGCCTCGCGCCGTCGCGATCGCCGAGCTCCAGTCGGATCATCCCGGCGTGGAACAGGAACAGCGCGTTGCGCGTCCCGAGCGCCAGGGCGCGGTCGGCGAACCCGGAGGCCCGCCCGTATTCGTGGTTCGCGTAGAGCGCCCAGGCGTACGCGTCGGCGACGTGGATGCTGTGGCGCCGCGCCCACTCCGCGCGGGCCGCCGAGAGCGCGCCGCTCGGGTCGCCGTGGTCGGCGTCGTACAGCGCGAGCTCGAGGTCGATGTTCACGCCGTTGGCGGCGGCGAGCTCCTGCATGGCATGGACCACGTCCTCCTGCTGGTCGGCCAGCGTCGCGTGGCCGGTCGCGCGATACAGGTCCGCCAGCGCGATCACGACCTCGGGGGCGGGGTACCGATCCGCGACGTCCTTGTATCGGCGGATCGCCAGGTCGTCGCCCCCGCGGGCCCAGGCGACCTTGGCCATACCGGCGAGGTTCAGCGCGTACGAGGGATCCAGGTCGAGCCCGCGCGTGTACCAGTCGCGGGCCGCGGCGACCTCGCCGGAGCCGAACGCGAGCTCGCCCAACTGATACGCGCTCCACGCCGCGTCCGCGGGCGTCCCCGCCGCGTCGAACGCCAGCCGCATCGCACGCTGGGCGCCGGCCACGTCCCCACGCAGCTCACGCGCGTAGGCCACCCGCGCATACGAGGCGAGGTCGGGTCGCGTGTCGACCATCGTCTGGATCGCATCGAAGGCCGCGCGGTAACGGCCGAGCTCGACCAGGGCGTCGCCGATCACGCCGAAGGCGTCGGCGTCGTACGGGTCGAGCGAGGCGGCGCGGCGGCCCTGCCGCAGCGCGGAGGCGAAGTCGTGGCGGGCCAGGTCGAGCGCGCCGATCCCCAGGGCGCCGTCCACGTTCTCGTCCGGGTGCAGGAGGACCGAGCGCTTCAGGACGCCCTCGGCCTTCGGGTACCAGGACGGGTCGGCCGTCACCCGCGCCTGGGCGACGTACGCGAGCCCGAGCTGCGCGAAACCGCGCCAGTCGTCGGGCATCTCGCGCAGGCGCTGCTGGAGGGAGGCGATCGCCTTCTCGAGCGAACCGGCGTCCGGCGTGGGCACGAGCAGGGCCGACGATGCGGTGTGCCGCGCCGCGGTACCGGCGGCGTCGTCCGTTCCTCGGACGAATACGACCGCACCCGCGACCAGCATCGCGATCGCCATGACCGTCACCGCCGCCGCCTTGCCGATGGCCCTCATCCCTCGCACCTCCGGTGGTCGGGAGGGCGGGGCCCGGCCCGTCCGACCGGGCCCCGCCGCTCCGTCAGTGGGGGTCTGCGTCCGAACCCGAGTGCGGGTACGCGACGTAGGGGAACTGGGTGTTGAACGGGACGTCGTTGGCGTTCACGTCGTCGCCGATCGTGTCCGCGATCGCCTGGTGGTTCGGGAGCAGCACCCCGAGCACCACGCGCAGGGACTCGTCGATGATGTCGTCGGACAGCCGGCGACCGTTCGGGAACCCGGCGACGTCACCACCGAGCACGCCGAGCCTCGAACAGCTCGAGTCGCACGGCGGGATCGACATGTTCAGGCGGATCATCTCGCTGGGCGTCCCGCCTTCGGGCATGTTCAGCCCGTCGACCCCGGTAAGGAACACCGAGATCAGGTCGGCGCGCTGGATGCCGGCCGTGTTCGGGTCCGAGTCCGGGACATCGAGGCCGTACACCGCGTTCAGCAAGTGCGGAAGCTCCGGGTCCTGGACCAGTGGCAGGGCGGCGCCGTCCTGGGTGGGCTTGGAAGCGTTGAAGTAGTTCTTGAGCCCCACCGGGATGACGACCTCGTTCACCAGGGGCATGCCCAGGCGCGAGACCTGGACGAACTTGCCCTGCTTCTGCTGCGATCCGTCGCTGAACTGCACGCGCGTGCTCTTGCGCGACGTGGCGCTCCAGATGCCGATGATCGGGTTGTCGTCGGCGTCCTTGCCCTTGGCCAGATCGTCCTTGGGGACCTGCAGGGCTAGCGTGTTCACGTTGAACCCGGCGAGCGTGTCGTCGCCGACCTCGGACAGGTTCGCCCCGTACAGCAGGTCGAACACGCGCAGGTCGAGGAAGAACGCGTCGTCGGACTGTCCGGCCCACGTCATGCTCGGCGCGGAACCGAACTCCACCGAAGCGGCATCGAAGAGGTCGCTGTTGTAGTCGGGCATGGAGGCGGCGCCCACGTTCGACGGCGCCGAGGTCGCATCGTTCACGACCTTCTTCTGTTTGCCACTGTCACGGTTGATCCGGATCAGGTCGTAGGTCTGGGTGAAGTTCAGATCCGGGTCATCCAGCGACGTGACCGGGCCGGTGTTGTACAGGAAGGTGTTCGGGTTCTTGTAGTGGTTCGAGAACACCCACCGGTACGTGACGTCCGGCTTGGCGTCGTAGTCGTTGTCGATGTTGATGTCGTAGTGGACACCCTTGCCCCACGAGTAGAAGTTCGGGCCTCCGCCCGGCTCCTCGAACGGGATCCACGACGCGATCAGGGTGACGGTGTCCGGCCGATCCTCACTCACGAACGCCCACACATCGGTGGTGTCGATCTGAGGGTCTGCCGAGACGAGCGGTGCCTCACGGTGGCTGGACGCGCCTCCCGTCAGTGGAGCCAGCGCGAACAAGCCGGCCACCACCGCGAGCGACGCTGCCGCCGCGAGCGCACGCGTTCGGATGCGCTTGGCAGGCAACGGATTCCTCCTTGGTCGGGTGTGTTTCCGTGTCGACCGCTTCGTCCGCGCCGGCCGGAACCTCCGACCCGGCGGCCGTCCCACCTCCCGTCGCATGAGCGGTCACGGCATGCTTCGCGCAGGCGGCGGGGGCGGATCACCCATCGAGGAGAAAGGTGCCGAACTACTCGGTCGTGACGTGCTGGCGCTGCCGCGCGGCCCGAACGAAGCCGAGGAACATCACGGTGATCCCGACCAGCAGCGAGAGCGAAAACGGGACGAGGTATCCGAGGGCGGCGAAGGCCGAGCCGAACCCCGCGATCGTCGTGGCGCCCAGGGCGATGGTCAGCGTGCCCCAGAACCGGTCCCGGAGCTCGGGGCGTCCTCGCATGCGCCAGGCGGACCAGAGGGCTCCACCCACCAGGATCAGGTACGCGGGGATCGCGATCAGCTGCGGGAGGCGATGCGCGGCCGTGCCGTCCCCGAAGACCTCCTTGCCCGACGGGAGGTCCTGGGCGAGCGCCGCCGTGTGGATCTCGGCGGTGCGCACGACGGCGATCGTGTAGGCGGTGACGAACGCGAGCAGCACGTACAGCGGCCAGCGCGCGGCGCGGGCGCGGATCAGCAGATCCAGCTCACCCTGCGCGAGGAACGGGACGTTCAGCACCGCTCCGAGGACCCAGTAGACGCGGAACTCACCCGAGGTCCAACCGCTCGCGGTCCCGAACAACACCGCCAGCGACGCCCCCGCGTACATCAGCAACGCCGCGGCCCAGAAGGCCTCGTACGAGCGTCGGCGTTGGACGAAGCGCCGACCGAGCGCGATCGCGAACGCCGCCGCCACGACGGCCGCGGCGAGCGGGAACACCCACACGGCCCGCAGCATAGCCGTGGCCGAACGCGCCGCTGCTAGCATCGCCGCGTGACCACCGACCGGCCGGCCGTCGCCTGCTCGACGATCTCGGTCTTCTCCAGGCCGCTCGATCAGGCGTTCGCGCTGCTCGCCGAGGCCGGATTCGACGGCGTCGAGGTCATGGTCACGAGCGACCCCGACACGCAGGACGCGGCCCGCATCCGCGGCCTGTCCGAGGATCTCGACCTCCCCGTGGTGGCGGTGCACGCGCCGTTCCTGTTGATGTCACGGCGCGTGTGGGGGGGCGATCCCGTCGGCAAGATCGAGCGGGCGGTCGAGCTCGCGCTCCGCGTGGCCGCGCCCGTCGTCGTCGTGCACCCGCCCTATCGCTGGCAGAGCGGCTATCGGCGGTGGCTCGACGAGAGCTCGTCGGCGGCGGCCAGGGCGTGGGGCATTCGGATCGCGGTCGAGAACATGTTCCCGCTACGGGTGCGGGGCCGGAGCATCGCACGGTTCCACGCGCGACAGTCGCTCGAGGACCTCGAACGATTCGAGGCCGTCACGCTGGACACGAGCCACCTCGCGGTCGCCGGGCTGGACCCGGTGGAGGCGATCGACCGAGTCGGCGACCGCCTCGCCCACGTCCACCTGTCGAACAACGCCGGCCGAGGCTGGGACTCACACTCGCCGCTGGACGAGGGGGTGCTCGACCTCGGCCGCGTGCTCGAGACGCTGGCCGTTCGAGGCTACCGGGGGGCCGTCTCCCTCGAGATCGACCTGCGCAACCACATCAAGGACGAGCGCGCCCTCCGCCGCGTCCTCGCCGAGAGTCGCGAGCTCTGCACCTCACGCCTGACCCTTCCTGCCTGAGCCCGTTCTCACCTGCTTTACCGGAACGACCCTGCCCATCCGCGCGTCTATGGGCATACGATTCGACTCGGCCGAGAGGGGTGGGGGACATGTCCATTTCCCGTACCAGACGGGGTCTGTTCGCGGGCGCCTGCGCGCTCGCGTTCGTGTTTTCGACGATGATCGCGACGCCGGCGCCCGCGGTCACCGACTGCACGTCGCCGCCGGAGATCATGCCGACCAGCCAGCTGACACCGGGCATGACCGGCAGTGGCCTCACGACGATCCAGGGAACGACGCCGACCCCCTTCGACGTCGAGGTTCTCGGCGTCATGAAGGACTACATCTGGCTGGGGGTCGACGCGATCGTCGTGCGGATCACCGGGCCGCAGTCCTTCCTGGACGAGACCGGGGGCGTCTTCTACGGGATGTCGGGCTCTCCCGTCTCCATCAACGGGAAGCTGATCGGCTCGGTGTCCTACGGGGTCTCCTACGATCCAACGATCATCGGGCTGACCCCCGCGCAGGCGATGGTCGATCTGTTCGGGCTTCAGGGCCCTGCGGCCGCGCCGAAGATGCCGCAGCACATCGCCTTCGACAAGGCCACTCGCCTGAGCGTCGCTCAGGCGACCGGGATCGCGCCGAGCGCGGTCACCGGCGGCATGACCCTGCTGCCGACCTACGTCAGCGCATCCGGCCTGTCGGCGGCCAGGCTCGACCAGCTCCAGGGCATGCTAGACAAACACAATGCCGGGGTGCAGGCCGTCGCCGGCTCCTCCATGCCGGCGAACTTACCGGTGAACCCACAGCCCTTTACGGCCGGACAGCCCATCGGTTCCGTGCTGTCCTGGGGTGACTTCACGGTGTGGGCAGCCGGGACGGTCGCCATCGTCTGCGGCGACGAGCTCGTCGCCTACGGCCATTCGCTCTTCTACTACCCCCCGGGCGCCCTGGAGATCGGTATGACGGGGGCGACGGTCCTTGCCGTTGGCAACGGCCACGGCCTGTACCCGGGCGACATGGTGCCGGTGCTGACCGAACCCCGCGGCACGTTCCGCAGGGATGCGTTCGCGGGCGAGACCGGGTTCGTCGGCGAGGCTCCTCCCTCGATGCCGATCACGTCGAGCATCTCGAGCCTGGACACCGGCAACTCCCGGGACGGCGAGACCGATTCGATCTTCGGCGATGACTACTGGCTGGACTATCAGGTGTGGGGACACCACATCCTGAACTTCGGCGCGGTCCAGCAGAGCATGGGGTCGGGCACGACCCGGCTCTCGTACACGGTCGAGGGGACCCACAACGGGACGCCGTTCTCGATCTCGAACCGGACGATGGTCGCGTCCGACTACGACGCGACCTACTCGGTCTACAAGCTCACCTCTGCGATCGACCAGCTCGAGTACAGCGGCCTCGGGGACGTGGAGATAACCTCGGTCGATTCGACCGGTGAGATCACCGCCGATCAGCTGGTCGGGACGATCTCGGACGTCAAGACCTCGAGCTCGCTGGACAAGGCCCTGAGGAGCCGCGCCGTGATCGACGCGAGGCCGGGCTCGACGGTCTCGGTCCAGGTCACGTTGGAGACGCCAACCGGCGTGGACACGACCGCGACGATGTCGGTGAAGGTCCCCAGGTTCGGCAGCGGCGGGACGGTCAAGGTCCACGGCGGCCGGGAGCGGTGGTACGTGCGGCGGCCGGGTTCCTTCGCTCGCTTGATCGACGGCCTGTCCGGCGGGGAGCACTACGACGAGCTCATCCTCAGCGGCGTGGGCAAGAAGCAGGTTCAGCAGCAGCCGGTGATGGTCAACGGCAGGGGCTCGTTCCGGATCCGGATCGTTCGATAAGGGCGCAAGCGAGGGGTCCGGAACTTCGGGTTCCGGACCCCTGCTAGCCTCCGCCGGTGCGGCGGTTCACCCTGATCACGTTGATCGTGCTGTTCGTGCTCCTGGTCGGGGCGGCCGTGTACCAGCTCACACTGGCGAGCCGCAACGAGGGCCCGTTTCCCGGGCCTGTCGAGGGCACGCCGCTTCCGACGGCGGCCGGCGCGACCTGAGCCGTCAGGCCGGCGCGAACTGCGCCAGATAGGTCTCGATCAGCCGCTGGACGTCTTCGCCACGCGAACCCGTCAACAGATCGGTGCCGTGGTCGTCGGCCGGGATGATCTCGACCCGCTTGGGCGGCGGCGCGATCTCGGACAGATGTTCGGCGGACTGGGCGGCCGGCGCATCTCCGATGCCCGCGATGAACAGCTTGTTCGCCGGCACCCGCTGGAGCAACGCGGCGTCGGCGACCAGCCCTTCGATCGACTCTGGCGCCGACAGCGTGATCACCGCCTCGACGTCCTGGCCCTCCTGGCCGGCGGCCACCAGCGACGCCGTGCCGCCCATGCTGGCGCCGATCAGCGCGACCTTCGTCGCGCCCTGCGAGCGCACGAAGTTCTCGGCGCCGAGCACGTCCTGCCAGATCACGGCGATGTCCTGCTCCCCCTTCGAGCAGCCGCCCTCGCCGCCCGGGCAGTAGCCGCGGAAGTCGTAGGTGAGAACCAGGTACCCCTCGCCGGCGAGCCGGTCCGCGAAGGCGAACCAGGAGCGCTGGTCGGCCGGGCGCATGTGCGACAGGACCACGGCCGTGGAGCCGTCGCCGAAGAGGCGGCCCTCGAGCGTGACCCCATCGGGCGTCTCGAACGACACCGGGCGCGAGTCCGACAGGTCGGCCTTGGGTCCGTCGCCTCCGCACGCGGCGGCGACGAGCGCGACCGCGAGCGCGGCCGCGAGGACCATCGGACGGATCCCCGGGGGGACCGTCGCGCGCACCGGTCGGCCTCCTAGCGCCCCTGTTGGCGGCGCTGCCAGCGGGTCTTCTTCAGCAGCTTCTTGTGCTTCTTCTTCCGCATCTTCTTGCGGCGCTTCTTGACCAGAGACGGCACGCGTCGATTCTCCTATTCCGATCCGAACAAGGTCCGCAGGTCCACTCGCTTGGCGCGCAAGGACGCATCCAGCCGAACCGAGCCCAGTCTAAGGGCCTTGGGCCCCTCTGCCACTGGGGAGATCAGGCGCAGCAGACCCTCGTCGGTTGCGTGTTCGAGATACCCGATCCCGGTGTAGGCGCCGGCCCCGTCGGACAGACCCACGAGCATGCCGTTCAGCTCGGCCGGCTCGAACAACGGCGGCAGCGCCGGCATGAACACCGTCGGCTTCACGCGGAACCGGTGCAGCTCCCCCGAGAAGTAGCGGCGCATCGCGATCTCGCGGTTCTCGGCGCGCTTGTCCACCGTCGTGGGGACCACGCGAGGGTGAACGCCGAGCGGGACGACCTCGGTGGCGAAGAAGCGCTGGATCACACCCAGCAGCGGCAGGAGCTCCTCGCCGCGCTGTAGCCCCACGACCAGATCGGGCCGGAGCGCCTCGACCTTGTGGTACTTCAGCGTCTGCCCCGAGATGCCCGAGACCAGGCCCGAGGAATCGACGATCACGAAGTCCGCGCCCAGCTGCTTGGCCTGCTCGTGCAGCGCCGCGACCCCGCCCACGACGGGAAGCAGATGCCCCTGCGCCGACGTCGACCCGACGAAGTACAGGGCGTCGGGCCGGGCGAGCTCCTCGGGTTCGAGATCCTCCCGGGTCCGAACGACCTTCAGCGAGATCGTCGCGGGCGGGCCCACGGTCTTTTGGCCGACGTCGGCGTCCAGATAGGCCGCGGGTCGCCCTGCCGCGAGCGCGGCGCCCAGCAGGTCTCTGGACAGCGTGCTCTTGCCGGTATCCATGCCGCCGATCAGCAGGACGGTGTGCTTGGTCCGCACCGCCTGGTCGACGAGCGCCTCGTGCTCGTTCACGTTCAGCCTCCGGGTTTCCCCCTACCGGAGGCCGGCCGCACGCGTGCGTGCGTTTCTATCCGGTCGGAGGGGCCCCCCGCCCGGACGCGTCGTTCTCGTTCGTGTGGATCGTCGGTACGGGGCGAGGTTCCGCCCCGATCACGCGTTCGAACCGTGCCTCTGGAGTGGGTCTGTTGGTCAAGGTCCGTTCATCTTAGCGGCGTCCCGAAGGGCTGCCGCGGCCGCGCCAGCGCTCAGGGCAGGCGCGCCGCGATCGCCTGGAAGCAGGGCCAGTAGGCCTGGGGCGAGACGTTGTCGTCCATCACGATCACGGTCTGCGTGCGCCCGAGCGCCCGTGCCACGATGAGCGCGGGGTCGTTCACGTCCGCGATCGACACGGTCTCGACCCCCTGCTCGATCGCGCCTCCGGCGAACCCGTGATCGGCGAACACCAGGTTCGGCGTCGCCTCCGCCAGCATCCGCTCCATCGCGTCCGCGCTGTGCGTGTGACGGGCGCTCGCCTTGTCGGTGAGCATGGCCACGCCCTCCAGGTACCGGATCTGCCACGGGTGGTGCAGGTCGCCATCGTGCCAGGTGACGCCGTCGGCGGGCTCGAGGATCTCGACGCCGCGATCCCTCATCAGACGGCCCACCTCGATGTACAGATGCGCGAGACCCACGGGGTGGCCGGTCGCGAGCACGAGCCGCTCGCCCCGGCGCACCGCCGCCGCGAGCCGGTCGCCGACGGCCTCGCACGCGTCCAGCACGAGCTCGGGGTCGACGGGGACCGGCCCGGTCCGCGCCATGCGGTCGGGCTCGAACCCGGAGGCGCGGCCGACGAGCCCCAGCACCTCGTCGGGATCGAGCGCCTGAACCCCGGTCAGGCCGAACTGCTTGTCGCGATCGCCCTCGTGCAGCAGCCGGATGTTGCGCAGCACGTTGTCGAGCGGGTGCGTGACCTCGGGACCCGCGACGGCGCCGGCGAGCAGCCCCTCGACGAGCTCGGCGCGCGGGACGTCCATCGGCGTCCATCGCTCGTCCAGCGCGGGCAGGCGCGCGGCGTGGGATCCGATAACGTCCATCGCTCCATCGTACGAGCAGCCGGGTGCGCGTCGGCCGCGGGCGGAAGGAGGGTCGTGGATCTCGAGGGTGCGGTCGTCGTCGTGACGGGAGCGTCGTCGGGGTTCGGGGAGCTGACGGCCCTGCGGTTCGCGCGGGCGGGCTCGCGCGTGGTCCTGGCCGCCCGCCGGCTCGACCGCCTGCAGGCGCTGGCCGAACGCATCGGCGCCGAGGGCGGCTCGGCGATCCCCGTGGCGTGTGACGTGACCGAGCTCGAGCAGCTCACCGCGCTGCGCGACCACGTGGCCGAGACGCACGGCCGATGCGACGTGCTCGTCAACAACGCCGGGATCCGCGGCGGCGGTCCGTTCGAGCAGGCCGACCTCGCGTACCTGGACCGCGTGCTCGAGGTGAACCTCCGGGCGGTGATCCGCGGGACCAAGCTCTTCCTCCCGATGATGCTCGAGCGCGGACGCGGGCACATCGTCAACGTCGCTTCGCTCGCGGGCCGCATCGTTCCGCCGGGCGCCGCGGTGTACGGCGCAACCAAGCACGGCGTCGTCGCGTTCAGCGAGGCCCTGTACTACGAGCTCGCTCCCAAGGGCATCCTGGTCACCAGCGTGAACCCAGGGTTCTCCCCCACCGAGGGCTTCCCGGCCACCGGGCCGACCCTCATCCGGGTCGATCCCGACGACGTCGCCACGTTGATCGTCGAGGTCGTTCGCAAGGGGATCGCGCCGGAGATCTCGATCCCGCGCCCGCTCGCCGCGCTCCAGGCGTTCCGGATCCTGACGCCGCCGCTGTACCGCTGGGGCGTCGGCACGGTCTCGCGACGCCTGCACCGGCCCGAGACCGGAGCGTAGGCTGGCGTCGATGGCGACGGCGAGCTTCCGGGCACTGGTGAAAGCGAGCGGCCGCGGCGGCGGCGGACACCTCGTCGAGGTGCCGCCGGCGGTGATCGAGGCGCTCGGCGGCAAGGGCCGGATCCCCGTGACCGCGAGCTTCAACGGCGTGCCGTATCGCGGCTCGATCGTTCGGATGGGCGGAGGCGCGGTCCTCGGCGTACAGAAGGCGATCATGGCCGAGGCCGGCGTCTCGGTCGGGGACACCCTGGCCATCCAGGTCAGCAACGATGATGCGCCGCGCGAGGTCGAGGTGCCGGACGAGCTCGCCAACGCGCTGCGGCGGAATGGGACGGCGCGCACGGTGTTCGACGGCCTGTCGTACTCGCACCAGCGCGAGTACGCGCAGCACGTCGCCGAGGCGAAGCGGCCCGAGACCCGGGCCCGGCGCGCCGAGCGCGCGATCGAGCAGCTGCTCGCGAAGGCGCGCTGAGTTCAGTCCGAGGGCAGGATCGCACCCGGGACGTCGCAGCCGGCCTTGTGCATCTCCGACTCGGCTTCCAGGTACGCATCAAGCTCGGACGGCGGCGGCCCCGGCTCGATCCCCTTGATGTAGATGCTGTTCGGACCGGGCGTGTCGTGCCCCGGCTGCAGGTGCGCGACCCGGAGTGCATCCAGCCGGCCGCACGAGGAGTCGCGCAGGTGCGAGAGCAGCCCGATCACCACGAAGAACGCGACCAAGATGCCCACGAGCACCAGCAGTCCCTTCGCGAACTCCTCCGCCCTGCGGGACCAGCTCACCCGATGCTCCGTTTCCGGACGCTCCCGACGCTGCCGATGGGAGACCTAGCCTACGGGACCCCTCAGGGTTGGAGACCGAAGGACGGGAAGCACGCGCTCCGGACGCGTTCGATCGTGGACTCGGTTGAGGGATCGAGCCGATCGAGGTCCAGCGGTGGCTCGGAGAACGTGGCCGGCACCGGCCCGCGGATGTCGAACTCGATCTGCTCGAGCCACGACTCGGGGATCGCGTCGGGCAGCGTCACTCCGGCCATCTCTGCGAAGTAGGCGGTCCAGGCGCGCGGCACGACCGTGGCCCACTGGTAGCCGCCGCCGCCGGTGGCGATCCACCGGCCCTGCGTCACCTCGTGCGCGAGCGCATGCAGCTCCTCGGCGGTCTCCCGGTAGGCGTTCGTCGACAGGAGGAGCTGAGCGAGCGGGTCGGTCCGGTGCGTGTCGCACCCGAGCTGGGTGACCATCACCCTGGGCGCGAACGCCCGCACGATGGGCGGCACGATCGCGCGGAACGCGGCGAGCCACCCCACGTCCGAGACGCCGGGCCACAGCGGCACGTTGACCGCGGTCCCCTCGGCCGCGCCCGAACCACGTTCCTCCACGAACCCGGTCCCAGGGAACAGCGTCTCCCCCGACTGGTGGATCGAGATCGTGAGCACGCGCGGCTCGTCGTAGAAGATCGCCTGCACACCGTCGCCGTGGTGAACGTCGACGTCCACGTACGCGATCGGGGCCACGCCTCGCTCGAGCAGCCAGGCGATCGCGACGGCCGGGTCGTCATAGACGCAGAACCCGGACGCGCGCGACCGCATCGCGTGGTGCAGGCCGCCCGCGGCGTTGAACGCGTGCGAGACCGAGCCATCGTGTACCGCCTGCGCGGCCACCAGCGAGGCGCCGGCCACCAACGCACCGGCCTCGTGCATGTCCGAGAAGATCGGGTTGTCGCCCGGTCCGTAGCCGAACCGTGACCACGGCCCCTCCTCGCCGTGGCCGGCGCGGCGGGTCGCGTCGATGAACGCGTCATCGTGCACGAGCTCGATCTCGGCGTCCTCGGCCGTCCGGCAGGCCAGGCGGGCGACGTCCGGCGCGTCGAGCAGACCGCAGGCCTCGATCAGCGCCCAGGTGTACAGGACGCGTTGGGGGCGGAGCGGGTGCTGCGGGCCGTGGTCGTAGATCCGCGCCTCGGGACACAGGACGAGCCCGGCCGCCCCCGTCACCGGGCGGAGACCGACGAGACCGCGGCGGCCGTGCGCTCCACGACGAGGTCGCACTCCTCGTCGGTGATCACGAACGGCGGGCCGAGCATGATCAGGTCCCCGTCGCGGCCGTCGACGTGCCCGGTGCTCGAGTACAGAAGCAGACCGTCTGCGCGGGCGGCGGCGACCACGCGTTCGGTCACCTGATCGGACCGCGCGAACGGCGCCTTCGACGCGCGGTTCGAGACCAGCTCCACGCCGATCATCAGCCCGATCCCGCGGACGTCGCCCACGACCGGATCGTCCGCGAGCGCCGACGACAGCCCCTTGAGCAGACGTTCGCCCTGGCGCGCGCTCGCGTCGACGAGGTCGGCTTCGGCCAGCCGCCGGAGCGCGGCGTGGGCGACGGCCGCTCCGACGCCGTTGTGCGACCACGTGAACCCGTGGACGAACGCCCCGGCCTCGCGAACGGTCTCGAACGCCTCGCCGGAGCATGCCGCGAACCCGAACGGCACGTACCCGCTCGTCGAACCCTTGCCGGCCGTCAGGATGTCGGGCCGCACGCCCCAGTGGTCCGACCCGAACCACCGCCCGGTCCGCCCGAACCCGGTCATCACCTCGTCCGCGATCAGCAGCACGCCGTGGCGCCGGCAGACGTCGGCCACGGCCGGCCAGTAGTCGTCGGTGGGGACGGCGGAGGCGAGCGTCGCGCCCGCGACGGGCTCGGCGACGAACGCCGCCACGGTCCCGGGCCCCGCGTCGGTGATCGCGCGCTCGAGCCGCTCGGCGTGCCAGACCCCGCAGCCTGACGGGTGCCCGGGATTCGGACACCGGTACTCGTAGGCGGCCTCCACGTGGGGGAACCGCCCGAGCCACGGCTCGTACGGCCGGCGGAGCGCGACCTTGCCCCCGACGTCGAGCGTCCCGATCGTGTTGCCGTGATACGAGGCGTTCCTCCCGACGATCACGGACCGCTCGCTCTCGCCGCGAGCCAGGTGATAGGCCCGCGCGAGCTTGATCGCGGTCTCGACGGCCTCGCTGCCGCCCGAGACCGGGTAGATCCGCGGTTCGTCGATGGGCAGGAGCGGCGCGAGCGCGTCCGCGTAATCCTCCAGCGCGTCGGTCGTGAACGCGCTCCCGTGCACGTAGGAGGTCCGGGCCGACTGCTCGGCCATCGCGTCGACGAGCGTCCGGTCGCCGTGCCCCACCCCCACGACGATCGCGCCGCCGGCGCCGTCCAGGTAACGGCGCCCGTCGGCGTCCTCGATCCACACGCCCTCGGCGCGAACGGCGCGAGGCAGCGTTCGGGTCAGGACCCGGTGGAAGACATGGCTGCCGGGCTCCGACATGGTTACGAGGTGTACACGCCGGCGGGATCGAGCTCGGTGCGGATCAATCGCAGCTCCTTATCGGTGGGCGGAGGGGTCTCGCCGACGGCGTCGGACACGCGGGGCTCCCATCCCATGCTCGAGCGCACCTCGTCCAACGTCACCCCTGGGTGGAGCGTGAGCAGCGTCATCTCGCCGGTCTCCTCGTCGAATCCGTAGGTCGCGAGGTCGGTCACGACGCTCGTCGGCCCGCTCCCGAACCAGCCACGCTCACGGTCGTGGACCGGATCGCCCGAATGCCCGGGCGAGGTCCGGAAATCCAGCCGCTCGACGAACGAGCGCGTGGCCTGGCGCATGATCACCAGGACCTTGCGCGCGTGGATCGCGATCTCGCACGCGCCGCCCGACCCGGGCAGGCGAACCTTCGGCGAGCCGTAGTCGCCGATCACGGTCGTGTTCAGGTTCCCGAAGCGGTCGATCTGCGCGCCGCCCAGGAACGCCGCGTCGATCAGGCCGGCCTGAAGGTAGAACGCGAACAGCTCGAACATCGAGGTGACCGCCGTCGAACCGGTCACCAGCGTCGGGTCGCCGATCGACAGCGGCAGCCGTTCCGGCCGCGCGCCGAACACGCCGGCCTCGTACACGAGCTGCAGCTCGGGGGCCACCGTTCGCTGGGCGAGGTTGCACACGATGTTCGGCAGCCCCACTCCGACGAAGCAGTTGTGCTCGCCGGCCAGCGTACGGGCACTCGCGGTGATCATCATCTCGTTCTTCGAGTAGCCGTTCTCCCTCACGAGTAGTCCCCGTAGTTGACCTCGCCGGACGAGCGCTCTCCGGGCTTCAGCTCCCCCCATCGGTCGCCCATCTTCTCCACGTACTCGGCGTGGCTCTCGAGCCCGTAGACCCACTCCTTCAGCCAGCCCTCGAGGGTCTCGGGGTCCTTGGAGATCCGCTCCCACTCCAGGTAGAACGCGTTGTCGCGGTCGTAGTACCCCTGGGTGTAGCTCGGGTGGCATGCGTAGGGCTGTTCGACCACCGCGTCCACGACGGCGCCCGGGATCACGGTGCGGTTGGGATCGCGTCGCACGACCGCCTCCTCGACGACCTCCTCGCACACCACGATCACGCGCTCGGCGGCGAACGCCGCCTCCTTCTGGCACCCGAGCAGACCCCAGATCTGCGTGTCGCCGGTCGCGGTCGCGCGCTGCGCGTGCACGATCGAGACGTCGGGCCGGAGCGGCGGCACGACGAACACCTCGGTCCCATCGTCGTAGGGCGAGCGCATCGGCTTGATGTTCGGGTTGACCGAGGGGATGTCGCTCTCGTAGTACGAGCGGATCGGGAAGAAGGGCAGGTTCGACGCGCCCGCCACGTACCGGCACACCATGCCGAAGTGCGAGTACTCCTCGATCTCCAGCGGGTCGGGGTCCGCCTTCTCGATCCGCCTGCGGACCGCGTGCAGCGACCCCACGCCCGGGTTCCCGAGCCAGGAGAAGATCAGCTTTCGCGCGACGCCGGCCCCGATCATCTGGTCGTAGATCACGTCGGGTGTCATGCGCGCCAGCGTCAGGTCGCGCCTGCGCTGGCGGATGATCTCGTGGCCGGCGGCGAAGCAGATCAGGTGCGTGAAGCCCTCGATCGCGACCGTGTCGCCGTCGCGGACCAGCTCGCCGACCGCGTCGGCCATGGTCGTCTGCTTGCCCGACCCGGTCACTCTGGGCTCCAGCCGTCCTCCGGCCCGCGCAGGACGCAGAACTCGTTGCCTTCGGGGTCGAGCATCACGGTCCAGAAGCTGCCGCCCTCGCTCACGGAGCGGAACTCCCGGGCGCCGAGCTCGGCGACGCGGGCCTTCTCCTCCGCCATCGACGTCGCCGGGCGAAGATCGAGATGCAGACGGTTCTTCACCGTCTTGCCCTCGGGCACGGACTGGAACAGGATCGGCCAGCCCTCGCCCTTGGGGTCGCGGATCAGCGCGTCCTCGTCGTCGATCTCGACGACCTCGTATCCCAGGACCCCGGCCCAGAACCGCGCGATGACCTCCTGCGAGCGGCAGTCCCACGTCAGCGTTTCGACCGACAGGGCCATCGATCGCCCGCTGACTAGCCGCCCACGACGTCGGCGACGGCGTCGTCGAACACCTGCAGGGCGGTCTCGGCCTGGTCGGGTCGGAACACCAGCGGGGGGGACATCCGGATCACGGCATCGCCGGCGCCCAGCACCAGCAGCCCCCGGCGGAACGCGGCCCGCTCGACCGCGTGCATCGTCTCGGCCCCGTCGAACTCGACCCCGATCATCAGGCCGCGGCCCCGGACGTCGACGATCTGGGGGCGCCGCGCCTGGATGTCCCGAAGGCCCTTGAGCAGGAGCTCGCCGACGTCACGCGCGTTGTCGAGCAACCCGCCCTCGATCAGCCCGAGCGTGGCGAGGGCGGCGGCGCACGCGACGGGATTGCCGCCGTAGGTCGATCCGTGCGCGCCCACGTCCCACGTCATCAGGCGTTCGCGGGCCACGATCGCGCCGAGCGGCATCCCGCTGGCGATCCCCTTGCCGGCCAGCAGGACGTCGGGCTCGACGCCCTCGTGCTCGATCGCCCACATCGCGCCCGTCCGGCCCATCCCCGACTGCACCTCGTCGGCCACCAGCAGGATCCCGTGCCGGTCGCAGAGCTCTCGCAGGTACGCGAACCAGCCCTCCGGGGGGAACACGTAGCCGCCTTCACCCAGGACGGGTTCGACCACGATCGCCGCCACCTCGTCGGGCGGGATCAGTCGCGCGAACACCACCCGCTCCAGGTGCTCGAAGTCGCCGAAGTGCGTGTGGACCACCCCGGGCAGCAGCGGGCCGAACCCCGCGTGATACTTCGCCTTGCTGGCCGTGAGCGAGACGCTGCCGTAGGACCGGCCGTGGAACGAGCCGATCATCGCGACCACGTACTGGCGCCCGGTCGCGTAGCGCGCGAGCTTGATCGCGCCCTCGACGGCTTCGGTGCCGGAGTTCGTGAGGAAGCTGCGGGCGCCGCCGGAGATCGGCGCGATCCGGTCCAGCTCCTCGCAGACCTCGGCGTAGACCGGCAGGTAGAAGTCGCTCGCCGAGTAGTGCAACAGCTGTTCGGCCTGCTCGCGGATCGCCTCGACCACTCGGGGGTGCGCGTGACCGGTGGAGGTCACGGCGATCCCCGCGTTGACGTCCAGGAACCGGTTGCCGTCCACGTCCTCGATCACCGAGCCCGCGCCGCGCGCCGGCACGAACTCGTAGGCGCGAGGAAGCGACGGGCTCGTGACCTTGCTGTCGCGCTCGATCAGGGCCCGGGCGTTCCGTCCCGGGATCTCCGTGACCAGCCGCGGGGCCTTCGCCTCGGCGAGGTCCTCCCCGGCGCTCACTCCTCGATCACCGTGCGTGACTGCTCGCGCAGGTACTGCTGCACGTAGTACGGCCCGCCGCCGGCCTTGCCGCTGGTCCCCGAACCCTTCCAGCCGCCGAACGGCTGCACGCCCGGCCACGCGCCGGTGGTCGCGCCGGCCCGCCGGTTCACGTACACGACGCCGGCCTCGATCGAGCTGAGCCAGGTGTCGATCTCGGCCCGGTCCTCGCTGTAGAAGCCCGCCGTGAGCCCGTACTCGGTGTCATTGGCCAGGCGGATCGCCTCGTTCAGGTCGTCGTAGGCAGCGACGGAGACGAACGGGACGAACAGCTCCTTCTTCCAGATCCACGAGTCGAGGGGGACCTCGACGACGGTGGGTTCGACGAACGTGCCCTTGGCGAACGCGCCGTCGGTCAGCCGCTCGCCGCCGACGATGACGCTTCCGTTCTTCTTGGCTTCGTTGGATGCCTCCTCGAACGTAGACACCGCGCCCTCGTCGATCACCGGCCCGAGATACACGTCGCGGTCCAGCGGGTCGCCGACCTTGACCTTCTCGGTCTTCTCCCTCAGCTGCCTGACGAACTCGTCGTACACGCTGCGGTGCACGTACACGCGCGAGTTGGCCGAGCACTTCTGCCCTCCGAACCCGAACGCCGAACGCAGGACACCGTCGGTCGCCTTGTCCAGGTCGGCCTTGTCGGTGACGATCGTCGGGTTCTTGCCGCCCATCTCGCAGATCACGGGCTTGGGGAAGTCCTTGGCGAACCCCTTGTAGATGCCCATCCCGACCTCGTAGGAGCCGGTGAACGTGATCCCCGCAACGTCGGGGTGGTTCACGATCTCGTCGCCCACGACGCTCCCGGGGCCGGACAGGAAGTGGATCGCCCCCTTCGGCACGCCGGCCGCGATGTAGATCTCGTACAGCTTGAGTCCGGTGAACACGCCCATGTGCGCCGGCTTGAACACGACGGTGTTGCCCGCCAC
>Ga0075433_10000864_pt1 | contig 21201 bp, 25 predicted proteins | sample RhiMethybrSRZTD2_FD_75299 | JGI IMG/M metagenome (GOLD analysis project Ga0075433, IMG submission 75299) | Populus rhizosphere microbial communities from Tennessee, USA - Rhizosphere MetaG P. TD hybrid SRZTD2 | ecosystem: Host-associated > Plants > Roots > Rhizosphere > Soil | place: USA... | reverse complement strand
CGAAACAGCAGGTTGTGGCCGATCCAGAACCCGCATCGCGCCGCGCGGGCTACGTCGCCGGCCGCGAGATACAGATCGTGCGCACGCTCGAGGCCGGACACGTACTCGCCGTCACGCCCGACCATGTACGACGATCTCGCCAGCAGCTCGAGATCCTGCGCCGCGAGCGGAGCCAGCTCGCCGGCGCGCGTGAGCGACCGGTAGGCGTCCAACCACGCTCCCGCCCCGTACAACTCACGACCTCGCTCGAGCTCAACGGCTGCCCGCACCACGGCTGCCACGGAGTATGTCGCGACGAGAACGCGGGATCGTCCGTCAGGTCGCGCCGCAGGCACCACAGCGCACGGCCCCGACGCGGCGGTCGGCGTCGCAGGCCGTGCACTCGGCGATCACAGCGCGGCCGCAGCCTTCGCAGTGGCGGTTGCCACGTGCCGGATAGCCGCAGAACGGACACCGTCCGTGGCGGACGCGGCTGAGCGGAAGCCGGCGTCGCAGGTAGCGCTGCAGGCCGACGAACGCTGCAATCGTCAGGGCCGCACCCGCGACCGAGAGGAGCAGCGGCCCGAGCTCCCCCGGGTTGACGTAATCGGTGATGTAGTCGCCGGCCATGACGAGCGCCAGGACCGCCGCCGCAGCGACCAGCGAGACCGCAAGGGGGAAGTAGCGCGATCCTCGACGGCGAAGACGTCCGAGCACCAGGTACCCCGCGGCAAGCAGGACCGCGATGAAGGCGCCCCGCAAGGAAACCGCCAGAATCGTCTGGTTGCGCTCCTGCTCGCGAGCCGCGTCGTCGGTTCGTCCACGAGCCGCCTCCGCTGCGCCTCTCGCCGCCGCCACCTCCACAGCGGCCTCCGTCCTCGCTCGACGCGCGCGCCCGTAGGCACGCTCCGCCTGGTCGTACGCTCGGCCGAGCGCGCCGGCGGGCCGGCCGGCATCGAGCGCCGTGCGGTACGCCTCGCGCCGGAGCTCGAGACGGCCGAGCGTGCGCGCGCTCCTCGCGCGGGCGGCGACGAGCTCGGCCTCGGCTGCGTTCAGCCTCTGGATGGCCGGCGCGTCGACGGTACTGGGCACGTATGTGGCCGGGAAGCGGTGGCGAGCGAAGTCGTCGATACGCGAGTACGTCCACAGTCCCGCCACGAGGACGAAGACGGCCAGGACGACCGCGAGCAGCTTCTCGCTCCGGGTCGTCTCGATCTCCTCGACCTCAACCCGAACACTCATCGTTGCCTCCTCTGCTTCGTGCGGGGCCGCAGCTCGACCGTCAGCTCGGCATCGAGCGCGTTCGCGATGCGGAGCAGCGTGTCGATGCGTGGCGGCCTGCCGCCCGACTCGAGCCGCGCGATCGCCGACTGCGTCGTGTCGGTGAGCTCGGCGAGCTCCTGCTGAGAGAGACCCAGCTCGCGGCGTCGATCCGTCACCTGCTCGGCGATGCGAGCGAAGAACCAGCCGTCGTCGCCGACGTGGGCGAGGCGCTCGCGCAGGCGCTCGATTGTCTTCGGCGGGCGCTCGGTCATCTACCGCCCTGCTCCATCATCGCAATTTTGCTATATAGCAGATTTGCGATAAAGAGGCAAGGCGCTAGCTTCGCGACCCCACTGCTCCGAGAATCTCGTCCTCCTCCGGGAAGCGGCCCTCGGCCTGCTTCGAGAAGATCAGATCGCCGTCGACGAGGACGTCGAACTGCGACTTCTGCCCGGGCTGGATCTCGGCAGCAACCCCGGCGCGCTCACGAAGCACGGCCGCGAGACTCGCGGCCCGTCGGTCGTAGCCGTTTCAGACGGGGCAGTAGAGGATGCGTACGTCCATCGGCGCGGAGCGTACCTGCGACGAACGACGCTGCGACGGCGAAGCTCCTCGCCGAGCGCCGCTCAGTTCGCGAGAAGTGCCGGTGGGTCAGGTGGAGCGACGATGCGCGGGCCGTCGACTGCCAGCGGGATGAAGTGACGCGTGTTGAACGTCAGGAACACCTCCGCGCCTCGGCGCGAAGCGGTGACGAGATGCAGCGTGTCGTAGATGGCTGCCGACCGTAGTCCGAGTTCGCCGCAACGCGTAAGCGCCGATCGGTAGTCCTCCCACCGCATCGCCACGGGCTTGACATGCCGGGCGAGCCGCTCGACCAAGCGCGCTGCCGCGGCGGGCGCGATTCGCGGCTCGATCGGTACGGCGGTAATCGTCGCCCAGGTCTCCGCGAGTGCGTGCGTCGTGGTGATTGCGTCTATGTCTCCCTCCCGGGCTGCCCGGAACCAGATCCGACTCCGTTGCTCGTGGATGTGTCCCGCGATGGAGCCCGCGACGAGTATGGATGTGTCGAAGGCGACCTTCACCGGCGCAGCGCGTATTCGACGAGCTGCCCGAGCCGTTCGTCACGTGCCGCGCCGGCAGCGACGTCCAGCTCGACGTCGGCGCCGACGTCGAGGACTAGGAACCCGTCGCGTTCGACGAGCCGCGGCTCCGAGCGCCACGGCGTGAGTATCAGCCGGCCGTCGTCCTCCGCGATTGTCAGCCGCGAGCCGGGGCGGAGCCGGAGGCGCTCGCGAAACTCCTTCGGGATGACGAGGCGGCCGACCCCGTCAATGGCAATTTCCTTTGGCACAATGCCAATTGTATTGGGTTTTGTGGTCCGGCGCTCAGATCGTCTTGAACTGCTCGAACGGCTGGCGGCAGTTCTGGCAGTAGCGGAGCGAGCGGCATGGGGTCGGCCCGAAGACGTTCTCGAGGCCGGTGTCCGTCGAGCCGCAGTAGGGGCAGCGGAAGATCCTGCTCTGGAGCTGGACCAGCTGGGGCCGGCCGGCTTCACGCGGAGCAGGCGGCGCGAAGCCCGCTCGACGGAGCTTCTCGCGGCCCTCGGGCGTGATCCGATCCGTCGACCACGAGTCGTCGAGGATCACGTCCACCTCGGCGTCCACTCCGAGGCCACGGACGCGCTCGGCGATCTGCTCGCGCATCACCTCGAGCGCGGGGCAGCCGAGGAACGTCGGCGTGAGCGCGATCCGGGCCCGACCGTCCCCCACCTCGACATCGCGAACGACGCCGAGGTCCACCACCGAGATCACCGGGATCTCCGGGTCGGGCACCTCGGCCAGCGCCGCCCACACCTCGTCGGCCGTCACCACTTCGCCCCCGGCTCCGACCGCCGCACCTCGGTCATCTCCTGCCACAGCGGCTCCCACCCGTCGTCGTGCTCGCCTCTCGGCGCCGTCGCCTCGCCCGAGAAGTCCCAGCCCGTCTTCGCAGCAACCCGCTCGACGAAGACCGGACGCAGCGCCTCGTCGAGCAGTCCGAGCGCGAGGGGGTAGAGCCGCTCGGCCGCGGCGTCCGCCCGCTCGGCCTCCCGGCTGCCCCGGAGCCGGTCGATCCACATCTCGGCATGGATCCGGTGGTAGACCTCCTCGCGATCGATCTTCGCCGCCAGCCCGGCGATCTCCGAGTCGCCGGAGCGCCTGAGCTCCTCGATGCGCACGCCGTCTGCGACCTCGTACAGGTAGTGGCGCACGATCGTCTGATCCCACTCCGGAACGAGCCGAAGCTCCACGAACCGGCTGCAACGGTAGTCGTCGGGCGGCCGGTCGAACGCAAGCTCGTCTGCGGTCGTGCCGAGTTCCCGCGCCGCCAGCTCGTAGAGCGCGCGGGCGTGTCCGATCTCGTTCTGCGCGATCGACGAGAACGCGACGTCTTCCTCCAGGCTGGGCGCGATTCCGGTCCACTCCGAGTCGCGCCAGCCGAGCACGAGCTCGTCGTCTGCGAGCTCAAGAAGCGCTTGTGCCCGCCCGCTCACGCGCCGCCCTCAGCTTCTCCTTCAGGGAATAACCGTCGACCCGGTGGTAGTTCCGCTCCAGCTCGTCGGCGAAGTCGTCGATCTCGTGGATGGCCTCGCGCGGAACGACCCACACTGCCTGCGACTCGCCTCGCCGGCCGTAGAACTCGCGCGCATATTCCTCCGCGAAGCGCTCGTCGGGCGCGGCGAGGGAGCCGGCGTGCTGGAACGCCTGCCCCTTCCGCTCTTGCCGGAAGACCTCGAAGACCATCACGCCGCCTCGGCGAGCACGATGTCCCGCACCCAGGCCGTCTGCTCGCGCGTCAGCCGCCGCAGCGCGAGACGCTCCTCGGTCTTCGGGCCGTGGCCGGTGACGACGTGCCGGAGCTCGTCCCAGTCAGGCTCCGCGTACTCCCAGACGCCGTCCTCTCGCCGGCGCAGCTTCGGGTCGGGGACGGTGAGCCCGAGCTCCCAGATCTGCGGGACGTATCCGTCGAGGAACTGCTGGCGCGCCTCCTCGTTCCCCTGACTCTTGATGCGCCAGACGTACATCGGGTCGTCGACCTTCGGGATCGGGTTGCCGTGGAACGTCATCAGCGGCGCCCACCACCGGTCGAGCGCCTCCTGCACGAGCGCGCGCTGGCCCTCGGTCCCGAGCATCATCGTCAGGACGACGTCGCGCCCGTGGAGGATGTGGAACGACTCCTCCCAGCAGATCTTCTTCATGATCCGGGCGTACGGCGCATAGGAGCACTTGAGCAACGCCTTCTGCGAGATGATCGCCGCCGCGTCGACGAGCCAGGCGATCACGCCCACGTCACCCCACGTTCGGGTCGGGTAGTGGAAGACGTTATGGAACTTCGCCTTGCCGGAAACGAGGTCGTCGAGGCAACGCTCGCGCGGCTTCCCGAGGTCCTCGACGACGCGGTAGATGAGCTGGGCATGCCCGGCCTCGTCCTGCACCTTCGCCGTCAGGGCCAGCTTCCGCTGCAGCGTCGGAGCACGGCCGATCCACTCGCGCTCTGGCAGGACGCCCATCAGCTCCGAGTTGCCGTGCATCTCGATGAACTTGATCAGCTTCGAGCGATACTCGTCCGGCATCCAGTCGGTGGTCTCGACCTGCCCGCCGGCCTGCACGTACTCGAGAAATGCCTCTTCCCGTCCCGTCATCGCACCTCCAACCGAACGATCGTTAGGCTTCGAGTGTAGTTGTGTCCAGCCGGCGAAGCGAGCTAACGCGCGAAGCGGCCCGGCTCTTCGCCGAGCGCGGCTACCACGGCACGTCGATCGGCGACCTGGCCCAGGCACTTGGCGTCCAAAAGGCGTCGCTCTACGCGCACATCTCGTCCAAGCAGGACCTGCTCTACGCAACGATGCGCGAGGGCGCCGACGCGTTCCACGCCGCGCTCGACGCCGTCCCGGAGCAGGCGCCGGCCGGCGAGAAGATCCGCCTCGCGATGCGGTCTCACCTCCGCGTCGTCGCCGACCAGCTCGACGTCGCGACGGTCTTCGTGCGCGAGTGGCGGTACCTGGAAGGCGACCGCCGTGCAGAGATCCTCGACGAGCGGCGGCGCTACGAGGAGCGTTTCCGCGCCTTCTTTCGCGAGGGCCGCGAACTGGGCGAGCTCCGCACCGACCTCGACGACGGCGCGGCAGCGCTGCTCACCCTCTCGGCCATGAACTGGGCGTATACCTGGCTCGCGCCGGGCCGCGACACCGACGAGCTCGCCGACCGCTTTCACGCCATCCTGCTCGACGGGATCCGCGGGTACGCCACGCCTTCCTAGGAGTTTCAACCGCGGCAACAGGGATACTACGGGCCTATGTCAATCGTTTTGCTGGTCATACTCGCCCTCATCGTCGCGCTGTTCATCGGCCTCGGCTTCGTCGTCAAGTGGCTGTTCATCATCGCGATCATCGCCGCGCTGATCTGGCTGATCGGGTTCTTCCTGCGCGGCCGGGCCGCCTAGCCCGGACATCTCTCCTCCGGTAAGGCATCCTGCCCAGGAATGGGCCGGATTGCGCTGATCGTCAACCCGTACGCGAGCGGGGTCACGTATAGCCGCGTCGAGGCTGTCGCCGGCGTGCTCGCGCAGTACGGCGATGTCGACATCCAGCACACCGGCTGGCCCGGTCACGCGATCCACCTTGTCCGCGAGGCATGCGCCACCGCGGACGCGATCGTCGTCTACTCGGGCGACGGCGGCTTCAACGAGGCTCTGAACGGGCTCGCCGACGACATGCCGATCGGCTTCGTCCCCGGCGGGGGCACGAGCGTCCTCCCACGGGCGCTCGGCCTGCCGCGCAAACCGCTGGCGGCTGCGCGGGCGATCGGCACCGCCATCGGCAGGGGGCAGACGCGGCGAATCACGGTTGGACGCGTCAATGGGCGCCGGTTCGGATTCTCCGCCGGCATCGGGTTCGACGCGGAGCTCGTCCGGAAGGTTGACGAGCTCGGCCGCGGCGAGGACGGGCGCCGGCCGCACGACCTCACGTTCGCGCTCACAGCGGCCCGCCTGGTCGGCGCTCAGCATGGCCATTTCGAGCCGGCACTCGAGATCGAAGGCCTCGGCGAGGCGGCGTTTGCGATCGTCGCCAACTGCGATCCCTATACGTACTTCGGCCCGGTGCCGCTCCACTTTGCGCCCGAGGCGCGGTTCGAGCTCGGGCTCGACCTCGTCGCGCCTCGGAAGGTCAGCCCGCGAGCCGTGCCTCGCTTCCTCACCTACGGCGTACTCGGCCGCGGGCAGGCGCGGGCGCGCGATGTCCTCTACGTCCACGACGCCGACCGCCTCACCATCCGCTGCTCGAAGCCGATGCCCCTACAGGTCGACGGCGAGGATCTGGGGGACGTCGAAGAGGCGGTGGCCGAGGCCGAACGCGGCGCCGTGGTAGTTCTGGCGCCAGATCTGGCTGACTGAACGCCGCAGATGGTCGTCTAAGGTGGCGAGGTGAATCAACGGACCCCCGCCTTCCCGCGTGCGGTCTACGCAGCGATGGCGATCGTCGTCCTACTCGGTGTCGTCGCGTTCGCGAGCCGCGGCCACCAGGCGCCGGGTGTCGGAAGCGGCGGTCAGCGCGGGCCCGTTCAGTACCTCTTCGACGTCGCGTTCACGCTGCTCGTCGTCGCCGGCATCGCGGTCGTCGTCGGGCTCGCGTTCATGCACGCGACGACGAAGCGCGAGGTCAAGCGGTCGCCGTACCGATCGGTCGTTGCGATCGGCGTGTTCGCCGTTCTGCTCTCGGCCTCGCTGTTCCTGCTCCCGAAGCTCCACCTCGGAGCCCGCGGCAGCATCACCCCGCCCGCCCAGATCACGAACATCCCGTCGGCGTCCAGTGAGGATCTGAAGAAGCAGGCGAAGGAGCCGGTCTTCCACTGGTCGGCGGCGATCGGAACCGGCGCGCTGCTCCTCGCAGCGTTTGCCGTCCTGATCGCGCGAGAGCGACGTCGCCGTCTGGGAGCAGCACGCGACTGGTCGGTCGCCAGGCAGATCGCGGACGACCTCGAGGACACGCTCGACGATCTGCGGGCCGAGCCGGACGCCCGGAAGGCGATCATCGCCGCGTACGCACGGATGGAGCGGTCGCTCGCGCTGCACGGGCTGCCGAGGCACGAGTTCGAGGCGCCGCTCGAGTACATGGCGCGCGTCCTCGCGGACCTCCAGGCGAGCAAGAAGGCGATCGAACGCCTCACCGGCCTGTTCGCCGTCGCGAAGTTCAGCGACCATCCCGTCAGCCCCGGTCAGAAGGCGATGGCGATCGAGGCCCTCGAGTCGATTCGCGACGATCTCCGCGCACTCGACGCCGACGACAAGCCGACCCTGCAGAAAGAGCAAGCCGGGCGCGCTGCGTCCGGAGTGATCGGATGAGGGTCAGGCGGCGGCCGCTCAGCGACGTCGTCGCCTTTGCGGCCATCGGCGGCCTCGCCGTCATCGCGGTCTCCCTGCTGCATTCCGGTGACGCGAAGCTCGCGCTCGACGCCTATTTCCTCTTCCTCGGAGCGCTCGCGCTTCTGGCAGCGACGCGCGTTGGCGGTCGCCTGACCGACGACGACAAGCCGTCCGAGATCGAGCAGCTGCTTCGACCGGGCGCGTTCCGTTCGCGACGGCGCACGCCCCCCAGACGGCAGCTTTCGGAGCTCGCACGCGTCGAGCGGCAGGTCACGCTCGCCGCGGGAAGCTCGTTCGACCTCCACGTCCGGCTGCGGCCGACGATCCGGGAGATCGCCGAGTACAGGTTGCTGACCCATTACGGGCTGCTGCTCGACGACCAGCCCGACCGCGCCCGCCGGCTGCTCGGCGAACCGATCTGGGAGCTGGTGCGTCCCGACCGGGAGCTTCCGGAGAACCGCCATGCGCCGGGGCTCTCGGTTCGCGAGCTCGACGAGGTCGTGAGCGCGCTGGAGCGCCTGTGACGCCCGAGCTCTCGATCGACGACGTCGCGATCCTCGCCGACCGGATCCTCTCGGAGATCGAGCGGGCCGTGATCGGCAAGCGGGAAGCGCTGGAGCTCGTCCTGCTCGGGTTCCTCGCCGACGGGCACGTGCTGCTCGAGGACTACCCCGGGCTTGCCAAGACGCTGATCGCCCGCTCGTTTGCGCAGGTAACCGACCTCCGGTTCTCGCGGATCCAGTTCACGCCCGACCTGATGCCGTCGGATGTCACGGGGTCGTCGATCTTCGACCAGCGGACGCGCGACTTCGACTTCCGGCCCGGCCCGATCTTCACGAACCTCCTCCTCGGCGACGAGATCAATCGTGCGCCGCCGAAGACGCAGGCGGCGCTGCTGGAGGCGATGCAGGAGCGCCAGGTCACGATCGAGGGGCAGACGATGCCGCTCGAGCCGCCCTTCCTCGTGATCGCGACGCAGAATCCGATCGAGTACGAGGGGACGTACCCGCTGCCGGAGGCCCAGCTCGACCGGTTCTTGCTGCGCGCGGGAATCGGCTATCCCGCACGAGAGCACGAGTGGGAGGTGCTCGATCGGCGAGTGAGTCGCGGCTCGGACGAGATCGAGCTCGACCAGCTGGTCGACCGCGAGACGCTTCGCGGCATGCAGCAAGCGATCGAGAATGTCTTCGTCGGCGAGAGCGTCGGCTACTACATGGTGGACCTCGTCGCCGCGACGCGGTCGAGCCAGCGGATCCAGGTGGGCGCGAGCCCGCGCGGCTCGCTCGCCCTCCTCAAGCTCTCGCGATGCCGAGCAGCGCTCGACGGCCGCGACTACGTGACACCCGACGACGTGAAGGCCATCGCCACGCCGGCGCTGGCTCACCGTCTCATGCTCCGCCCCGAGCTCTGGGTCCAGCGGATCAAAGCGGACGACATCGTCAGGCAGGTGCTCGAGACCGTGCCGACGCCGGCCGCGGAGGACTCGCGTCCGGCCGCAGAGACCCGGTGATCGACGAAGCGCCGGCGGAGCGGCCGCAGGGTCTCAGCCGCTACGCGACGACGAAGCTGCCGGCGTTCATCGGGCTGGCCGGGCTCGGCCTCATCGCCGCGCTCGTTCTCGGGCTTCCCGAGCTGGTCGCCCTCGCGGCTCCGTTCGCCCTCGTCGCGGCGGCCGGCCTCGCCCTCGCCGAACGGCCGAGCGTCGATGCGGAGGTCGAGCTGGCACGAGAGCTGACCGTGGAGGGCGAGGATCTCGAGGCGCGAGTGACCGTCTGGTCGGCGACGGGCGTCGAACGCCTCGACCTGGTGTTCGACCTACCGACGGGTATCGCCCTTGCCGACGGTACGAGCCCGACATCGCTGAACCTCCAGCGCGGCGAGGAGCGAACGCTCGATTTCACCTTGCGCGGCGAGCGCTGGGGCGGCTACACGCTCGGCAGCATCGGCCTCCGCGCCTACGAGCGCTTCGGCCTGTTCGCGGACGAGGGCTGGTTCGAGCACCTGCAGCCGGTCAAGGTCTACCCGCGCCCGGAGGCGATCAAGGAGCTGCTGCGCCCGCTCGAGACCCAGGTCTTCTCGGGAAACCAGGTCGCCCGGGAGAAGGGCGAGGGCATCGAGTTCGCCGACCTGCGGCGATTCGTGCCGGGCGATCGCCCCAGGCGCGTCAACTGGCGTGCCAGCGCCCGTCGCGACGAGCTCTGGGTCAACGAGCTCCACGCGGAGCGAAACACCGACGTGATCCTCTTTCTCGACTCGTTCTCCGAAGTCGGGGGCGACGGCGAGAGCACGCTCGACCGCGCCGTGCGCGCCGCGGCCGCACTTGCGACCAACTACCTGGCGGAGAAGGACCGCGTCGGGCTCGTCAGCTTCGGCGGCGTCCTCAACTGGCTCTTCCCCTCGACCGGCCTCGTCCAGCTCTACCGGATCGTGGACTCGCTCCTCGACACCGAGATCGTCTTCAACTATGCCTGGAAGGACCTGGAGGTGATTCCGCGCCGAACGCTCCCGCCGAAGGCGTTGATCGTCGCACTCACGCCGCTGCTGGACGCGCGCGCCGTGGGCGTGCTTCTCGATCTCCGGGCCCGTGGCTTCGACCTGGCAATCGTCGAGATCTCGCCGGAGCCGTTCGCGATCGTCGGCGGAGACGAGCTCGAGCGCGTCGCTCACCGCCTGTGGCTGCTCCGTCGGGAGGCGCTGCGCGCCCGCTACGAGCGGTTCGGCGTGCCGCTTGCGGAATGGGACGACGACGCCTCGTTCCTCTCCGCGCTAGAGGAGGTGAGGATATTCCGGCGCTACGCCCCACGCGTTCCCGTTCTCTGACAGCGGCGGCTGCGCTGCTCGCCGCCGTCGGCGTGATCGCGTTCGCGGCGCTGCGGGCCGGCCGCCTCGAGGGGTTGGTGGCCGGCGTGGGCCTCGTCGGGCTGCTGCTCCTGCTCGCCGCGCTCGCCGTCCAGGTGCCCACGGTCGTCGCCTGGGGCGTCGCGCTGCTCGGAGCCGAGTACGCGACCGCTCTCCTGCTTCGCGGCGGGACGATCGACCCGCTTGCACCGGTGGTCGCGGTCGGGCTCCTTCTGGTGGCCGAGTTCGCGTACTGGTCGACCGAGCCGCACCCGCCGGGCGACAGGGGAATCGCGCGTCGACGGCTCCAGCGGCTCGTACTGCTCGCGCTCGTCGCCGGTGGGGTATCGGCGATCGTGCTTGCGGTCAGCGAAGCGGCCGGTCGAGGCGGCCTCGGCCTCGAGGCGATCGGCGTCGCCGCGGCAGCGGGCGCGCTCGCGGTGGTGGCGCTGCTCGCGCGGTCCGCCGGCAAGGCCGCCGGGGCGGCCCGGCGATGATGCGGCGCCTGCTTCTAGCCGTGCTCGCGGCGACCGCGCTCGTGGGAGCGGCGGCCGGCTGCGGAGGCGGTTCCACCTCGACGAAGCCGCCGCCGCCGCTTCCGGCGAGCCTCGCCGCCGTGTTCCGCTACGACCGCTCGGCGCAGGGGGATCGGCCGCTCCACGACGTCAAGGTCGTGAACCAGGGCTACCCGGTGAAGGTCCACGACGTCTGGTACGAGGGGCCGGGCCACGACCGGATCGACGGCTACCTGATGGTCCCACCCGGGAAGGGGCCGTTCGCCGGCGTCGTGTTCGTCCCGGGCGCGGGAGGGACGCGCGACTCGTGGCTCGTCGACGCCGCGGACGTCGCGGCCAGAGGCGCCGTCACGTTCGCCCTCAGCACGCCGTTCATCGAGAGCCAGCCCACGCCCGGCGGCCTCGGGCCCATCTACCAGTACCGGATCGGCTTCACGCAGAGCGTGCTCGACCTACGGCGCGCGCTCGATCTGCTGGCCACCCGGCCCGGCGTCGACCCGAAGCGGCTCGGCATCGTCGGGCACAGCCTCGGAGGCGGCGTCGTGGCGGCGACGGCCGGCGTCGACAAGCGCCCTGCGGCGGTCGTCGTGATGGCACCGGTGGGGCGGGCGCATTTCTACCCCCCGCTCTCGTCCGAGCTCCAGGCCGAAGCGAACCAGGACCTCCGTTCGGTCGTCCCCACCACGTACGTCAGGTACGCGCACGCGGCCCTCCTGCTTGCGCTGGCAAAGCACGACGACGTCATCCCGCGCTCGGAGTACGACGCCTACAAGAGTTCCGTCCCGGGCGGAACGACCGTCCGCTCGTACGACACGGGGCACACGTTTAGCCAATCCTCGGTGAGCGACATGCTCGACTGGCTCGCGGACGAGCTGCACCTCGGCCCGCTGCCGAAGTACGCGCAGCACCTCGTCGCGGGGTAGGGCCTCTACTGCTTCAGACAGACGGCGGCGAGATCCAGCTCGGCTCCGGATCGCTGTAATCCGCAACAAAACCCGGCAATGTCGAATGGCTCGCCGGGAGCGAACAGCTTGGCGAACAGCACCGGAAACGGGAACGCCTTGATATCGGCCCGGAGACCAATCCGAGCCAGATTGCGACGCACGATCTGAGCCGTCGAGATACCAAAGGGCGTATCGACTGTGTAGAGGACCGCCTTGCCTCCACGCAGCCGGCCACGAGCAAGCGCCTTCGCTCGCCTCACGTCGCCCTTCAGAGGATAGATGTGCGCGTTGCGGACCCGGGAAAGCCAATCGGCAGGTACTGGTCGGTCGGGCGTGCTGCGCGGTATCCGTGCTCGCCGGCAAGCGCGACGCGGTCGATCGCGTAGTTGACGGCCCGCCGGAGGCGCGCGTTTCCGCGGAAGAGCGGCCGGTCGGTGTTGAGGACGAAGAAGCGGAGCCCCTGCGACGGGCGGATGAAGACCCGGGACCGGTTGACACCGTACTTCCGCACGAGTGCGGGACCGCGCTCCAGCCGGGCACGGGCGTCCATCAAGCCCCAGTCCGCGCCGCCGCGCTCGATCCGGTCGACCATCGCCGCCGGCGAGGCCAGCGTGTTGTCGACGACGAAACCGTCGACGTGTTGCGGCCGGGTCCCGCCGTAGTAGCGATTCCGCCGCAGCACCACTCGCTGACCCGGACGAAACTCGGCGAAGTAGTACGGCCCGGCGCTCGCGTACGCTCCGACTCCTTCCGGATTGGCGGGGAGCCCGGGCGGAACTGCGCAGAAGAACGGCGTCGCGAGACGTGCCGGGAAACTCGGGACCGGGTGCTTGAGCCGGATGACGAGCCGGTTCCCGTTCGCGACAACGCCCGACGGGGACGATGCCCGCCCAGCGAGGACGTCGTCGGCGCCGACGATGTCCGTGATAAGCCGGCGTCGACAGCCGGCGACTTCATCTTCGGGTCAAGCAGCCGCTCGATTGCGCGCGAGAAACTGCGGGCGTTCAACTTCGCCCGGTTGTTGAACTGAAAATCGCGACGGAGCGTAAACGTGTATTTCCTCCCGCTCGCCGAGACCCGGTAGCTAGCAGCGACCTCTGGGACCGGCCGTAGTCCTGCAGGCAGCGGCTTGTCCGGATAGTTCATGAGCTTCGCGCACGTCGCGTCGGAGCAGAGGCCACTCGCCGGTTGAGTAGGCGAGGGCCGGATCGACGTAGTGGATGCTCGCCCACTGTCCGATTCGGAAGGTGCCGCCGTCCTTGACCTGCGCCGTCGATTGAGGATTTGGCAACGCAAAGGCCGTTGCACCGAGCGCCAGTCCGAGCGCGAGCATGACGACCGAGACAATGGGCTATGAGTCCCGGATCGCCCCCTGCCCCTACCGCTTGAGGCAGACGGCCGCGAGGTCGAGCTCGGGACGGAGGATCTTGCAGCCGACGCGCTTGGAGACGAACGTCCAGACGTTGTCCGTCCCGTAGGCGATCAGAGGGGCGGCCTTGCGGGCAAGGGTGACGTCGAGATTTCCGTACGCTCGGTACCGCTTCGCGCCGGAGAGACGGGACGCCCGATTCAGGAGGCGGTTGTACCTCGGCGAGTTGAAGCGCGCGATGTTCGCCTTGCCGCCTCCCGGATTGCGGAAGAGGATGTTGAGGATCCCGTACGGATCGCCGTAGTCGGCGCCCCAACCAAACCCCCAGGCGATGTCGAAGCGCTCGCCCGGGGTTTCCAACTTGGCGAGGAGCACGTTAATGGGGAACGCCTCGATCTCGATGCGTAGGCCGATCCTCGCCAGATTGCGCCTCACGATCTGCGCCAGCGCGCGCGGGATCGGCAAGTCGACCGTGTAGAGGACTGCCTTGGCCCCCTTGAACCGGCGGCCGGCCAGCGCCTTCGCCTGCCTCACGTCCCCCTTCAGCGGGTAGATGTGCGCGTCCCGGAACCCCGGGAACCCGATCGGCAGGTACTGATCGCTCGGGCGCACCACCTGGTAGCCGTGCTCGCGCGCAAGTGCGACCCGGTTGACGGCGTAGCTGACGGCGCGCCGCAGACGCGCGCTTCGAAAGAGCGGGCGCTCGCTGTTGAGCACGAAGTATCGGAGAAATGGTGCCGGCTTGACGAAGAGGCGAGCGCGGTTCCGGCCGTACTTCCGCACGAGCGCCGGCCCGTCTCCTTGAAGCAACGTTGCCTCCGTCCAGCCCCAGTCCGCCTGGCCGCGCTCGATCCGCTCGACCACTGCCCTCTGTGAGGAGAGCGTGTTGTCGAGCACGAAGGTGCGGACGTGGTGCGGACGCTTCCCGCCGTAGTAGGGGTTTCGCCGCAGCACCACCCGCTGACCGGGGCGGAATTCGGCGACGTAGTACGGCCCGGCGCTCGCGTACGCGCGGACACCCTCTGGGTCAGCCGGCAGCCCCGGTGGGACGGCGCAGAAGAAGGGCATCGCGAGGCGAGCCGCGAAATCCGGGATGGGCCGCTCAAGCCGGATGACGAGCCTGTTCCCGCGTGCGACGACGCCGGACGGGCTCGACGCCCTTCCGGCGAGTACCTCGTCAGCGCCGACGATGTCCTGGACGTAGCCGGCGTCGACGGCCGGGGATTCCATCTTGGGGTCCATCAGCCGCTCGATCCCACGCTTGAAGCTCCGAGCATCTAGCCTCGCGCGGTTGTTGAAGCGGAAGCCTCGCCGAAGCGTGAACGTGTACGTCTTCCCGTCCGGCGTGACGCGGTAACCAGCGGCAATTTCGGGAACAGGGCGCCGCCCGGCCGGCGGCGGCTGGTCCGGGTAGTTCATCAACTTTGCGCAGGTCGCATGGAGAAGCATCCACGAGGAAAGCGCATATGCGAGTGCCGGATCGACGAAGTCGATCGGAGCTACCTGGTCGATGCGGAACGTGCCGCCGTCTTTGAGCTGGGCACCAGCGCGCGACCCGGCTCCCGGCATGGCGTAAGCAGTCGCTCCGAGCGAGATGCCGATTGCGATCATGGCCGCGGAGAGGGCGAGGCGCCGCATGTTCCTTGAACTTGATACATGATTGCGCCGAAAGCTCCAAGCTCTCCTAGCCGAAGCGTGCTTCAGGTGTCACGCTTACCGGCATGGCCGACCTGCCGCGCGGAGCCGTCACGTTCCTCTTCACCGACATCGAGGGCTCGACGCAGCTCGTGAAGCAGCTCCGCGACGGCTACGGCCCCGTGCTCGGAGAACACCAGCGGCTGCTGCGGGAGGCGTTCGCGGAGCACGACGGCCACGAGATCGACACCCAGGGCGATGCCTTCTTCGTCGCCTTCGCGAGCGCGCGGGAGGCGGTGCTCGCCGCAGTCGAGGCCCAGCGGGCGATCTCGCGGTACCCCTGGCCGGACAGCGCACCCGTCCGGGTGCGAATGGGGATACACACCGGGCAGGCGTCGCCTGTCGACGGCCGGTACACGGGCCTGGCGGTTCACCGCGCCGCGCGGATCTGCGCGGCCGGGCACGGCGGCCAGGTACTCGTCTCCCAGGCGACACAGACGCTCCTCGAGGACGAGGAGGAGGACCTCTCGGTCGTCTTCCGCGACCTGGGCGAGCAGCGCCTGAAGGACCTCGACCGGCCCGTGCGCCTCTATCGGCTGGCCGCGCCCGGCCTCCCCGAGGCCGTTGCGTTACCGCGGCGCGAGGTCGACGCCGGGACGGCCGCGCCCCGCCGGAGACGCCTCTCCCCCTGGCTGCTGATTGGCCTCGGCGTGCTAGCTGTGCTGATCGTCGTGCCCGTGGTCGCACTCCTGTCACGGGGAGGCGGCGGCGGGCTGTCGGGCGTCGACCCGAACAACGTCGGCGTCATCGACCCGGCGACGAACGAGATCACGCGCCAGGTCTTCGTCGGACGCAGGCCGGGGCCGATCGCGGTCGGCCGCGGTGGCGTCTGGGTCGGCCTGCTCGAAGACCGGGCGCTCAGCCACGTCAAGTCCACAGGCGAAGCCAGTCCCGCGCTCGTCAACATCGACGACCAGACCCCGACGGGGCTTGCCGTCGGGCCGGGCGGCGTCTGGGTCGCGCACGGGCTCCTGGGCACGCTTTCGCGCGTCGACCCGCAGTTCAACCAGGTCACGAAGACGATCAATGTGGCCGCCCGGTCCTCGGACGGGAACGTCACCGCTGGAGGCGGCTACGTGTGGGCGGTCTACGGCGAGTCGACGCTGGCGAAGATCAATCCGGCGGCCATCCGTGTCGTGGGCAGAGGGTTCGCCGGCAGCGGGCCGGCCGGAATCGCGTTCGGCCACGGCGCCGTCTGGGTCGCGAACTCCGGCGAAGCGACGGTCGACCAGTTCAACCCGGGCACGTTCGACGAGGGCGCCGTCGATACGCGATCGGTCGGCCCGAACCCGCGCGGGATCGCCTTCGGGGAGGGTGCGGTCTGGGTCGCCAACCGTGCGGACGACACCGTGACGCGAATCGACCCGGATTCCCGCGCGACGCGCACGATTCAGGTCGGCGATGCGCCGTCGGCGATCGCGGTCGGCGCCGGCGCCGTCTGGGTCGCGAACACCGGCGACGGAACGATCACCCGCATCGATCCGACCACTCTCGATGTCGCGAAGACGATCCATACCGGAAACGCGCCCTCTGGCATTGCGTACGGCGACGGCTCGGTCTGGGTCACCGTCCAGGCGCCGTAGCGCTACGGCTTGAGACAGACGGCGGCGAGGTCGAAGTACGGCCGGAGAACGATGCAACGTTTGTCCACCCGCCTCGAGACGAGGGTCAGTACGTTGTTGAACTGGATCGCAACCGACGGCGCCGCATCTCTGGCAAGCCGCACATCCAGGGCACCGTAGGCCTGGTAGCGGCTCTTGCCCCGGCCCCCGGCCGCATGTCTGAGCATGCGGTTGTACTTGCGGACGTCGAAGCGCCCGAGGTTGGTAACTCCGATGAAGCGCCCGTCGAAGAGTTCGTTGAGGTAGGCGTGCGGATCGAAATAGCTTGGGGCCCAGGCCGCAAACGCCAGGTCCCACGGCTCGTCCCGGTTGGTGGCAAGGCGGGGGAAGTAGCTCACCCCGTCGATGGGCTTGACAGTCACGTCGAGCCCGATCCGCGCCAGGTTTCGCGCTATCACCTGCGCCGCCGCGATCGGCACCGGGCGATCGAGGGTGTACAGGACCGCCCTTCCGCTTCGCCTGTGTCCCTTCGCCAGCGCTCTCGCTCTCTTGAGGTTGGGGCGCTTGAGCGGGTAGATGCGGGCGTTATCGAATCCCGGGAAGGCCGGCGGCAGGTACTTGTCGGTGAGCCGGGCCCTCAGGGCCCCCCCGACGAGCGCATGCCGGACCGCGGCGCGGTTGACCGCGAAGCTCACCGCCCTTCTGAGCGCGGGATTGTTCCGAAACAGCGGGCTCCGGCTGTTGAAGACGTAGTGGATGAGGTCGAATCCCGGCTTGACCCAGAACTGCGACCTGTTCACGCCGTACCTCTTGACCAGCCCGTCACGGAAGTACGCTGGCGGGGCCCAGCCATAATCGGCGAGCCCCCGCCGGACGCGCTGCAGGACGTCGTCGTACGACGCGGCGTCTTCGTCCACGACAATTCTCTCCACGTGATGCGGCCGCGGCCCGTGGTACTGGCGATTGCGCTGGAGAACGATCGTCCGCCCGCGCACGTGTTTCGCGATGTAGTAGGGACCGGCCGCCGCGAACGTCAGACGTCCCTCGAGATCAGGGGGCAGCCCGGGCGGCACGGCGCAGACCTCGGTCATCCGCGCCGCGAAGTCCGGAACCCGTCGCAGCAACCGGATGACGAGCCGGTTCCCCCGCACGGTGATCCCGGTGACATTCTGAGCCCGCCCGTCGGCAACCTCTTCGGCACCGACAATGTCCAGGAGTAACGGCGCAGGGGTGAGGCCCTGGCGGTCGAGCGCCGCCAAACGGAGCGCCCGCGTGATCGCCCAAGCGAACGCGCTGGGGCGGACGGGCGCCTTGGTGTTGAACCGATAGCTGCGGGAGAGCACGAATGTGTACGTGCGGCCGTCCCGCGAGACGCGCGGATACCCGGTCGCGACCTCAGGGATCAGGCGGTATCCCCGCGGCGGCTGCCGGTCGGGATAAGTCATGAGGTGCGCGCAGGTGGCATCGAGCAGCTGCAGGGCGACTGAATCGGGATCGACGAGCGCCGGATCGAGGTTCGTGATGGGCTGGTACTGCGCGATGCGGAACGTGCCGCCCTCGCGAACCGACGTGCGGGCGTCGCGGCCGTAGGCGGCCACCGCGAGCAGAGCGACGCCGCCGGCAACCATCAAGAGTGATACGACGCGCCGCACGTTGCTCGCCCGTAAATACACCATCCCCGCAAAAAAGGGAAGGACGGCGGTCAGGTAGATTCCTCCTGCAATGGCGCAGGTTCTCCCTGCGGAGGGTGACCTCCGCCGCGTGATCGGGGACGGCGAGGGCGTCGAAGACGGAGAAGTCGAAGGCCTCACCGACCACGATCTGATCGAGCTGTACCGCAGCATCGTGCTCTTGCGGACGTACGACGAGCGTTCGCTCGTCTACCACCGGCAGGGGCGGATCGGCACCTACGCGATCTTCTGGAACCACGAGGCGATGCAGGCGGGCGCCGCCTACGCGCTCGAGGCGGAAGACTGGATCTTCCCGAGCTACCGCGAGTCGGCGGTCGGGCTTCTCCGCGGGATGCCGGCCTCGACGATTCTGTCCTGGTGGCGCGGCCACCCGGCCGGCTGGTGGAACCCGCTCGAGTTCAACGTGGCGTCGATCTGCGTCCCGATTGCGACACAGATTCCGCACGCGGCCGGCCTCGCGTGGGGCAAGCGACTCCGCGGCGAGCGGAGCTGCGCGCTCGTCTTCTTCGGCGACGGCGCGACCTCCGAGGGGGCGTTCCACGAAGGCGCGAACTTCGCTGCCGTGATGCGCGCTCCCCTGATCCTCTTCTGCAACAACAACCATTGGGCGATCTCCACGCCGGTCACGGAGCAGACCCGCGCCGAGTCGCTGGCGGCGAAGGCCGCCGGCTACGGGATGCCGGGCGTCCGAGTCGACGGCCTGGACGTCCTCGCCGTCTACGAGGCGACCCGGGACGCGGTCGCGCGAGCGCGCGACGGCGACGGGCCCAGCTTCATCGAGGCGGTCTCGTACCGAGCGGCCCCGCACGCAACCGCCGACGACCCGCGCGCATACGTCGACCAGGAGCGCGTCGAGGAGGAGCGACGGCGCGAATGCCTCGGTCGGTACGAGGGGTACCTGCGCCGGGCGGGCCTGCTGACGGACGAGATGTCCGCGTCCATCCGGGGCGAGGCCGAGGAGCGCATGCGAGAAGGCATCAGGGCTGCGGAGGCCGAGCCGGATCCGGACCCCTCGCTGGTATTCGAGTACGCGTACGCCGAAGGCCTGCCCTCGTTCGCCGACGACCTCGCCGAGATTCGCGCGCTGGAGCAACGCGATGGCTGAGCGGACGCTCGTCGAGGCGATCAACGAGTGTCTGCACGGTGAGCTCGAGCGCGACGGCGACGTCCTCGTCATGGGGGAGGACGTCGGGCGAGCAGGCGGCGTCTTTCGCGCGACCGCAGGGCTGCTCGACCGGTTCGGCCCCGACCGCTGCGTCGACACCCCGCTCGCGGAAGCGGGGATCATGGGCACCGCCGTCGGCCTGTGCATGGCCGGCTTCCGGCCCGTGTGCGAGATGCAGTACGACGCGTTCTCCTACCCCTCGCTCGACCAGCTGATCACGCACGTCGGCCGCTACCGCTGGCGCACGCGAGGCGCGATGGAGTTCCCGATCACCGTGCGCATGCCGTACGGCGGGGGCGTCCACGCGCCCGAGCTCCACGAGGACTCCCCCGAGGCCTACTACGCGCACACGCCCGGCGTGAAGGTGGCGATTCCGTCGACGCCGTCGGACGCGAAGGGATTGCTCGCCGCCGCCATCCGGAGCGCCGATCCGGTCGTCGTGCTGGAGCCGAAGCTCCACTACCGCACGCTTCGGGGCGAAGTGCCCGAGGGGGAGCACGTCGTCCCGCTCGGCAAGGCGCGGGTCGCGCGAGCCGGAGACGACGTCACGCTCGTTGCCTACGGCTCGATGGTGCACGTCTGCCTGGCGGCTGCGGAGGCGCTCGAGCCGGAGGGGAGCGCGGAGGTCCTCGACATGCGGACACTGAAGCCCCTCGACGAGGATGCGCTGCTGACCTCGGCCGCGAAGACGGGACGGGTCGTGGTCGTCCAGGAGGCGCCACGCTTCGCCGGCGTCGGCGCGGAGATTGCCGCCGTCCTGGCGGAGAAGGCGATCCTCGACCTCCAGGGCCCGGTGCTGCGCGTGACCGGCTTCGACGTCCCGTTCCCGTACTGGAAGATCGAGGAGGCGTACCTGCCCTCCGCCGAGCGCGTGCTCCAGGCGGCGCGCCGGCTGCTCGAGTTCTGATCCGTGTCGCCGTACCGCGACCCGCGCACGCTCGCCGCGCTGCTCGCCGTGGCGGGAACGTGCATCGTGCTGATCGTCCTCGTGAACCGCACCGCCAGCGGCAGCACGCGCACGATCGCCACGATCGCCGTGGCGGTCGTCCTCTGGATAGGGCTGATGGTCGTGCTGCGCGCGGCACGCAGGGGCTGATTGCAGCCACCGTGGCCGTGTACGACATTCCGCTCGAGCGCCGGACGATCCACGGCCACTTTTCGCGCGATCTAGATCCTGTCGTGACGGTGGACCCGGGGGACGGTGTGCGCTTCGCGACGCTGGACGCGGGCTGGGGGCTCGGGCCGGCACCGGATCTCGAGCGCCCCACGGAGCGGGCACGCTTCGAGCCGCGTGATCCGGACCTCGACAACGGCCATCCGCTCGTCGGGCCAATCGAGGTCCGCGGGGCGAGGGCCGGAGGGACGCTCACCGTGACGATCGACGAGCTGCGCGTCGGCGCGTACGGCTTCACCGGCGCGGGCGGATGGTCTTCCGCGCTGAACGAGCGGCTCGGCGTGACCACTGGTGAGGGGCACGCCCTCTCGTGGCGAATCGACGCCGATTCCAACCTCGCACAGGACCAGAACGGCCGCTGCGTCGAGCTGAGGCCGTTCCTCGGCGTGCTGGGGATGCCGCCGCCGGGACCCGGAATTTACCCCACTGGTCCACCGCGTGTCTGGGGCGGCAACCTCGACTGCACAGAGCTTGTGGTGGGGACGACGCTCTACCTTCCCATCCCGGTCGACGGAGCCCTGTTCTCGGCGGGCGACGGACACGCGAGACAGGGCGACGGCGAGGTGTCCGGAATGGCGATCGAGGCCCCGTTCGAGCGCGTCCG
>Ga0075433_10000862_pt1 | contig 21238 bp, 15 predicted proteins | sample RhiMethybrSRZTD2_FD_75299 | JGI IMG/M metagenome (GOLD analysis project Ga0075433, IMG submission 75299) | Populus rhizosphere microbial communities from Tennessee, USA - Rhizosphere MetaG P. TD hybrid SRZTD2 | ecosystem: Host-associated > Plants > Roots > Rhizosphere > Soil | place: USA... | reverse complement strand
CGGCAACGGCCTCTCCCCCTGGCGCCGCCGCCTGCGACCGGGAGCGACCTGGCCCCACCCACGGGTGGTGACCGTCTGGGGCGAAACCTGGTACGAGCCACAGGTCCGCATCCAGGCCCTCCAGGATGCGCTGGCTGCGAAGGGGGGCTTTGTCAGGAGCGGCGGCCCCTTTGACCGCTGGGACCTCGACCTGCGCGCCGGCCCGCTGGGCGGAGTGAAGATCCGCACCGCGGTCGAGGAGCACGGCTCGGGGCGCCAGCTGATGCGGGTCAAGATCTGGCCCCGCGCCTCGGCCGGCGGGGTCATCGTCGTGATGCTGTTCGCTCTCCTGTCGGCCTACGCCCTGCTCGACGGCCAGATAGGGATCGGGACGACGATCGCGATCGCGATCGCCATTCTCGTGGCGCTCGGGGTCGAGGGCACCGGGACGGCGATGAGCCTCGCCCTCGGGGAGCTGAGACGGTTGCAGGACGAGCCGCGTGCTGACAGCGGCGACGAGCCGGATGACCGGACGAGCGGTGGCGCAGAGGATGCCTCGCGGCCTCCCCGTCCTCCATCCCTGCCGCTGCCACGCAAGCGCGATGCCGCTCTCGCGCATCGGCTGGCGGCGGCTCCCGAAGCTCGAAAGGCGCCCCGTTGAGCCCGACCGGTCAGATCGAGAAGCGGGCGTCGAAATCGCCTGTCCGATCCCGACGTCAGAAACGGAGGGCGGAAAAGGCGGAGAAGGCGAGTGCCTGGGCGCTGTGGCGGGCGCTGCCCCGCACGAAGCCGTACCTGAGGCCATACCGAAGGACGCTGGTCGCGGTGCTGGCCCTGACGATCCTCGCCGCGGTGTTCGGCCTGGCGGAGCCGTGGCCGCTGGCGGTCATCCTCAACACCGTCCTTCAGGATCAGAAGACCAGCGGCGTCATCGAGTTCGTCTTCGGGTCCGAACCGACGGTCTGGGTGATCCTGGTGACGATGGTCCTGGCGCGGTTCCTGCTCACCGCGGTCGGCAACGGCTTCACCGTGCTGAACCACTACCTCGGCTCGAAGATGGAGCAGAACATGGTGCTGGACCTGCGCAGCGACCTGTTCGCCCACGCGCAGCGCCTCTCTCTCACCTTCCACGACGAGCGTCAGACCGGGGCGCTGATGAGCCAGATCAACACCCAGGCGTCGGCCGTCGGCAACATCGTCATGGTCGTTCCCCCGATCGTCGAATCGCTCCTGACGCTGGTCGGGATGCTGGTCATCGCCACCCTGATCGATTGGCAGCTGGCCCTGCTCTCGCTGATCGTGATCCCCCTCCTCTACTGGTCCTTCGGCCTCTACGGCCGGCGCATCGTGCCCCGCCTGCAGAGGGTGCAGTCGCTCGAGTGGCGCTCGCTCTCGATCGTCCACGAGGCGATGTCGATGTTGCGGGTGATCGTGACCTTCGGTCGCGAGGACCACGAGCACCGTCGCTTCCGCGAGCAGGGACAGACGGCGGTCGACGAGCGCGTCAAGCTGACCGTCAGTCAGAGCCTCTACACGTTGGGCGTTCAGACGACCACCGCGGCGGGAACCAGCCTGGTCCTCGGGGTGGGGGCCTGGCATGTGATCCAGGGCACGATCTCGCTCGGCGAGCTGATCGTGATGATGACCTACATCGGCTCGGTGTACCAGCCGCTGGAACAGCTCAGCATGACCGTCGGCACGGTCCACGACCAGCTCGTCCAATTCAACGCCTCGCTCGACCTGCTCGACACCGAGCCCGAGGTCACCGAGAAGCCCGACGCGGTCGAGGTGGGGCGCGTCCGCGGTCGCATCACGGCCCAGGGAGTCAGCTTCACCTACCGGGGCCGCAAGGCGACCCTCTCCGACATCTCCTTCCACGCCCGGCCCGGCGAACGAGTGGCGATCGTCGGCCATACCGGCGCCGGCAAGAGCACCCTGATGAGCCTGCTCATTCGCTTCTACGATCCTCATTCCGGCCGGATCGAAATGGACGGAGTCGATCTCCGCGACCTGACGCTGAAGTCCCTGCGGGATCAGATCAGCGTCGTGCTGCAGGAGCCGCTGCTCTTCTCGGGGACGATCGAGGACAACATTCGCTACGGGAAGCTGGAGGCGACGAAGGAGGAGGTGGTCGAAGCCGCCAGGGCGGCGAACGCGGACGATTTCATCAGTGGGCTTCCGAGCGGGTACGGGACGCCGATCGGCGAGCGTGGCGCCCAGCTCTCGGGAGGGGAGAGGCAGCGCATCTGCGTGGCCCGCGCCTTCCTCAAGGACGCGCCGATCCTCATCCTCGACGAGCCGACCTCCTCGATCGACTCGAAGACCGAGCGGGTCATCCTCGACGCCCTGGATGACCTGATGGAGGGGCGGACCTCGTTCATGATCGCCCACCGCCTTTCGACGGTTCGCCACGTCGACCAGATATTGGTCATGAGCGAGGGAAGGATCGTCGAGCGGGGCACCCATGAGGACCTGATCCGAGACGGTGGCATCTACGGGCAGCTCTACGAGGCCCAGACGCGCGAGCGCAAGAAAAGACAACCCGCCCCCCAGGCCGTGTGATGGCTTCCGGTCAGCAGCTTCGACCCAAGGTCGTCGTGCTCGGGATGATGACCAAGATGCCGGTGGCGGGCGTCGTCTGGCAGAACCTCCACTACCTGCTCGGCTTCGAGCGGCTCGGCTACGAGGCCTATTACGTCGAGGCGCACGGGCGCACGCCCTCGATGCTGATGGCGCCCACCGACAAGGACGTGTCGGGCCGTGCCGCTGCCTTCATCGCGACGATCATGCGCCGTTTCGGCTTCAGCGATCGCTGGGCGTTCCGTGCCCTCCACACCGATGGCCGCTGCTTCGGAATGACCGAGGCGCGTCTGGCACGGTTGCTCGCGTCGGCCGAGTTGATCGTCAACCTCCACGGGGGCACTCAGCCGCTGCCGGAGCTCGGGGCGACGGATCGGCTCGTCTATGTGGAGACCGATCCCGTCCAGCTGCAGCTGGAGCTTGCCGACGGATACAGAGCGTCCTACGAGTTCTTGGAGGCTCACTCGGCGTTTTTCACGTTTGCCGAGAGCTACGGCTCAGACGAGTGCCTGTTGCCGGTCTCCGATCGCTTCCGGTTCGAGACGACGCGACAGCCGGTTCTTCCCGACCTGTGGGAGACGCCGAGGCCGCCCGCGCACGGCCGCTTCACGACGATCGGCAACTGGAGCCAACCCTGGCGCGACGTATCGATGAACGGCTCCGTCTACACCTGGAGCAAGGACCACGAGTTCAAGAAGGTGCTCGATCTGCCGGCGCGTCTCGGGGATCGCTTTGAGTTGGCGCTGAGCTCCTATGAGGCCGCCGACCGGGACCTGCTCGAGGCGAATGGATGGCGAGTCACCCCGGCGATGAGCTTCTCCACCGACCTGGTCGCCTACCGGGACTACCTGGCGAGGTCGAGTGGGGAGTTCACCGTTGCCAAGGACCAGAACGTTCGGTTGAGGACCGGCTGGTTCAGCGATCGCAGCGCGACCTACCTGGCGACGGGACGGCCGGTGATCACCCAGGGCACCGGTTTTGACCGGACGATCCCGACCGGCGACGGCCTGTTCGGTTTCTCGACCAGCGAGGAGGTCGTCGAGGCGGTCGAGCGAATCGACCGGGACCCGGAGCACCACCGCCGCGCGGCCCGGGAGCTGGCGCTCGAGTACTTCGCCCCAGAGGTCGTGCTCGGACGGATGCTCGCCCACATGGGAATGCGGGTGCCTGGCCGTTCGGGGGAGGCTCCACGCGGCCCGTTCCCCTTCGGGATGGTCCTGACGCCGGTGTCTCGCAGGCCCGTCCGTCTGCCGGCGGAGACGGTCGAGGCCATCCGCGCCACGCCACCGGTCACCGCGACGAAGGAGGCGGCGGAACCGGTCGCGAGCATCGTGGTCGTCTCCTTCAACAGCCTCGTATACACCCGCATGTGCGTTGAGACGGTGCTGGCGAACACGGATGATCCGCCGTTCGAGTTGATCGTCGTCGACAACGCCTCCTCTGACGGAAGCCGCGACTACCTCGGAGAGCTGGCGGCGCGCGACGTCAGGGTGAGCCTGTTCGCCAACGAAGAGAATGTCGGCTTCCCGGCCGCCTGCAACCAGGGGCTCGCGGCGGCGCGGGGCAATCATCTCGTCCTGCTCAACAGCGACACCATGGTTCCGCCGGGCTGGCTCTCCCGGCTTGGCTCCTACCTGGAAACCGATCGGGCGGCCCTGGTCGGGCCGGTGACCAATCGCATCGGCAACGAGGCCGAGGTGCCGACCGACTACGACACCTACGGCGATTTCCTGCGCGAAGCGGGCTCGCGTGCGGCATGGCGGCGCGGTGAGGCATTCGAGATCCCAGCATTGACCATGTTTTGCCTGGCGATGCGTCGCGACGCGTGGGAGGCGATCGGCCCGCTGGACGAGTCCTTCGGGGTGGGGACGCTCGAGGACGACGATTACTCGATGCGCGCACGGCGATCGGGCTTACCGCTCCTTTGCGCCGAGGACGTCCTCGTGCACCACTTTGGCGAGGCTTCTTTCGGCAAGCTCTTCGGCAATGGGGAGTACGGCCGCCTCATCGTCGACAACCGCCGGCGATTCGAGGACAAATGGGGCGAGCCATGGCGTCCGTACAGGCGCCGCGAGAGCTCGGAGTACACGGCGGTCGTACGGAGCGTACGCCGGGCCCTTCGTGAGGCCGTGCCGTCCGGATCGACCGTGCTCGTCGTCAGCAAGGGAGACGATCGACTGCTGGAAGTCGACGACCTCCAGGCGTGGCATTTCCCTCGACTGCCCGACGGCACTTGGACGGGCCATCATCCCGCCGACAGCGCCGAGGCGCTCGCCGGACTGGAAGAGCTGCGCGCGCAAGGGGCCGAATACATCGCGTTCCCGAGGCCGATGCTCTGGTGGCTGGATTTCTACGAGGAGCTTGCGAGCCGTCTGGAAGGCCGAGCCGTGGTCAGCGACGAAGCGTGCGCGATCTATTCCCTGGCGATGGAGCGGCGGGCATGACCTGGGAGCGGCGATATCGAGATCAGGTGGACCGCATCCGGGCGCAGGTTCGGGCGACGGTCCCCGAGGACAGCCGGGTGCTGGTGATTACCCGCGGGGACGAGGCGCTGCTGCGGCTTGAGCGGCGGCGGGGAGAGCATTTCCCCCAGACGCGGACTGGGCTCTACGCCGGTCATTACCCGTCCGACGGCGACGAGGCGGTGGCGCATCTCGATGCCCTGCAAGCCGCGGGGGCCGAATACCTCGTCATCCCCGCCGAGGCACGCTGGTGGCTGGAGCATTACCCGGAGCTGAGGAAGGTTCTCGAGAACGACGGTGAGCTGTTGCCCAGCGACCCGCAGACGGCACTGATCTATGCGCTGACGCGCGGTGAGGCTTGCCCGAGCGGGCACCCCGCCGAGCTGGAACCCGACCGCGTCGCTCCACCGGTCAGCTCGTTGCTGCGCGCGCTGCTGCCAGATCGGGCGGGCGTCGTCCTGATCGGTCTCAGCGCCGAGGCGATCGAGGTGGACGACCGCCCCTGCTGGCGGCTGCCGGCGGAGCCGGTCGAGCCGGTGATCGAACAGGCGCAAGCGGCGTGCGCGGCGGGGGCTCGGTTCGTAGTCCTGCTCCACCCGGACAAGCCGAGCGAGGCGCTGGACGGGCGCTACCGGCCGGAGTTCGCCGAATCCATGAACCTGATCTGCCGGCAGCGACTGGTGGATGTCTTCGAGGTGGCACATGGCTAGGCCCCGGGTGCTGCAGATCTGCCACAACCACCCGCAGGTGCGACCGGGCGGCGCCGAGGTCTACGCGCACGAGCTGCATCGCCACCTCCGCGACGAGGGCGATTGGGAGCCCACCTTCCTGGCCCGCAGCGGCCCGCCGCAATCGCCCGACGGGGCTCCTCACGAAGGCACTCGGATCAGTCCCGTCGAGGGCACGGACGACGAGTACCTGCTGTATCCCGCGGATTACGACTTCGATTGGATGTTCGGGACGATGCGGCAGGACAAGCGGCTCTACACGGAGGATCTGCGCCGTTTCCTGCTCACCCTGCGGCCCGACGTCGTGCACTTCCAGCACACGCTGTTCATCGGCTACGACGCCCTTCGCGAGACCCGGCGCACGCTGCCGGACGTGCCGATCGTCTACACCCTTCACGAGTTTCTCCCGATCTGCCACAACAAGGGTCAGATGGTGCGCACGATGGACCGCTCGCTGTGCGCGGAAGCATCGCCGCGTCGTTGTGGGGAGTGCTTTCCGGACATACCGCCCGACGAGTTTCTCCTGCGCAAGCGCTTTATTCAGGCCAACCTGGACCTCGTGGACCTGTTCGTCGCCCCGAGTGCGACCTTGCTCGAGCGCTTCGTCGAGTGGGGGATCCCGCGCGAGCGCATGCTGCTGGAGGACTATGGCCGGGTGCTGACGCCGGTGGTGGGTGACGTCGTGCGTCCGGCGCCTCACGACACCTTGGGAGTCTTCGGCCAGCTCAACCCATTCAAGGGAATCGACGTGCTGTTGGGGGCGATGCGGGTGTTGGGGGACGAGGCGCCGCACCTGCGGGTCCACGGGGCCAACTTGGACCTCCAGGAGCACTCGTTCCGCGACGAGGTCTCCAGCCTGCTGGAGGGCACCCACGGCAAGGTCAGCAGCCTCGGTCCCTATCCGCCTGAGCGAGCGGGAGAGATGATGGCCGAGGTCGACTGGGTGGTGGTGCCGTCGATCTGGTGGGAGAACTCACCGTTGGTCATCCAGGAGGCGTTCGCCCAGCGCCGCCCGGTCATCTGCAGCGATATCGGGGGGATGGCGGAGAAGGTGACGGACGGCGTCAACGGCCTCTGGTTCAGGGTTGGCGACGTGGACAGCCTCGCGGCGGCGATTCGCCGCGCGGTGGCGACGGACGGCCTATGGGAGCGGCTGCGTGGCGGGATACCCGCGGTGCACTCGATGTCCGAGCATGCCGCCGTGCTGACGGCGGCCTACGAGGACCTGATCGCCCAGCGCCGGCCGCGAGCGGTGATCGCGTGAAGGACGAGCGCGGCTCCGATCTCGCCCAAGCGGTGCCTCCACGCCTCCACCCCCCGCGCAGGACCGCCTGGATTTCGGACGAGGTGCTGCTGCTCGACCTCGCCCCGCAGGCTGAGGTCGGCGAAGCCGACGCCCCGCGGGAAGAGACCGCGCGGAGGTCCATCGAGGTCGAGGCGAAGGTCTTCGCCGCGCCGCTTGGAAGGATCGTCGCCGCATCGCCCGCCGGCTCGCTCGAAGGGCCCCACACGTTGAGGCTCGTCGACGCCGGCAAGGGCGAGATGCCGGTCGTCGAGACCAAGGACGTGATGCAATCGCTGACCGACCTGCGAACGTTCCTGCGCGAGGGGCCCGCCGGATGGGACGCGGCGACGCGAACGGCTCTACTCGACTTCCTCGCCTCCCTGGGAGTCGAGCACGGGCTCTCCGCTTCGCTGAGCGAGGGCTTGCGCCGGGTCCGGGAGGCGCTGCGCGAGCGCCAGCCGGTGACGATCGAAGATCGGCGTGTCGGCCGGGGGGTTGCGGTCGAGCGACTGCACCGGATCGACGCGCGCAGCTTTTACGTCCGCGGCCGAGCCTGGGACGAGGTGGCGCCGATCGCGAAGCTCGCCGCAACGTCACCCGAGGGGGAGCGGGTCGAGCTGCTCGATCGAGTCTTTCGCAACCCCTCTCTCGAGGCCGGCTTCATCGGGTTCTTCCAGATCGCCGCTCCGACCCGAGGCGCCGACGGATGGGTGATGGAAACCGCAAGCGGACCGGGGCGCGCGGTCGAGGTGTCGGCTTCCCTGGCGCCGGATCCCCTGAACACGATCTTTGCCGACGCAGGCTTGGAGTTCGACGGCGCCGACGACCTGCGTGAGCGGCATATCCGCCCCGCGATCGCCCGCCTCAACGAGTTGCGGCGCGCCAGCGCGGACATCGTCGAGCTCGAAAGCCATGGACGGGCTCCTGGATCCCCGACGGTGTCGCTTGTCGTGCCCCTTCAGCGTCGCATCGATCTGATCGAGCACCAGCTCGCCCAGTTCGCGGCCGATCCGGAGCTTCGGGAGTGCGAGCTGCTCTACGTGCTCGACGGCCCGGAGCAGAGCGAGCCCCTCGAAAAGCTCGCCGCTGAGCTGTTCGAGCTCTACGGCCTGCCCTTCCGGGTCGCCGCCCTCACCGAGGCCGCGGGTATGCCGATCGCCTGCAACCTCGGCGCTCGCCTGGCTCGTGCGGGCCGCTTGGTCTTCCTCGGTGCCGATCTGCTGCCCGACCGCCCCGGGTGGCTCGGCGCGATGGCCGCGGCCTTGGATGCGAATCCCGACGCCGGCGCTGCGACTCCCAGGCTGCTCTTTGCGGATGGGGCGATAGACCAAGCCGGCCTGGAGTATTCCGCTGCCGAGCGGAGTGCGGAGCTTTCGATTCTCCCCCGCTTGCGGGGAATGCACCGTGGCGTCCCCGCTGCCCAGGAAGCGGGGCGGGTTGCGGCGGCAAGCGTGGCATGCATGATGATCGACGCCGCCGACTTCCAGGAGGCGGGGGGGCTTCGATCGGAGTTCGGACTGGACGCGTACGAGGGCTCGGATCTGTCGCGGCGACTCGGCGAGCGCGGACGCGAGCTGCGATATGTACCGGAGGCGGAGCTCTACCGTCTCGAGGGCCTGGGCGCGGTCCCCGAGGCGTTGGGCGAGCGATATGCCCGCTGGCTTCACTCGCGCCTCTGGGGCGGGCGCGACATCGCGGGAGCGGGAAGATGAAGGGCGGCCGGGTCGTCGTCGCGGCGGCGCTTGCGCAACGGCCCCACGCCGGGGGCCACACCTGGTTCGGGCTGCAGTACCTGCTCGGCTTTCGCAAGCTCGGCTGGGACGTGATGCTCGTCGACCGACTCGACACCGAGATGTGCCGCAGCCGCTCCGGCGTTCCCTGCGCCCCCGAGGATTCCGCGAACCTGGCCTATCTGGCAGACGCGATGGAGCGATTCGGGATGGCGGACCGCTGGACGGTGCTCCTCCCCGACGGCGGCGCCGCGGGGATGCCGCGGATCGAGGTCGAGCGCAGGCTGGCGTCATCCGACCTCCTGCTCAACGTCATGGGCTACCTGGATGACGAGGATCTGCTGGCGGCGCCGCCCCTGCGCGTGTTTCTCGACGTCGACCCCGGCTTCGGGCAGATGTGGCATGAGCTCTTCCTCGCCGACCTCTTCGCGGGTCACGACCGCTTCGTCTCGGTCGGGCTCAACGTCGGCAGCGCCGGCTGCGGGATCCCCGACTGCGGACTGCGCTGGATCCCGACGCTTCCCCCGGTGGTCCTGGACCACTGGCCGGTGGCGGAGGGCGGCGAGGCCTTCACCAGCGTGGCCAGCTGGCGCGGACCCTACGACCCGGTCGAGTACGAGGGTCATACCTATGGTTTGCGCGCCCACGAGTTCCGCCGCTTCATCGCCCTCCCCGAACGCACGCCGGTGGAGCTCAGGATCGCGATGTCGATCGATTCCTCTGACGTTCTCGACATCCAACGGCTGTCGGCGAGCGGATGGGCACTGCTCGATCCGGCCGTGGTCGCCGGCGACCCCCCTGCCTACAATCGCTTCATCCAAGGCTCAGGCGCGGAGTTCACGGTGGCAAAAGGCATGTACGTCGACACCCACAGCGGCTGGTTCAGCGATCGCAGCGCTTGTTACCTGGCCAGCGGCAAGCCGGTCATCGCTCAGGAGACGGGGTTCAGCTCTCACCTCCCGACGGGAGAGGGGCTGATTTCCTTCACCACCCTCGAGGAGGCGGTCGGCGCTGTCGAGGATGCGAGGGCCGATCCTGTCCGGCACAGCCGGGCGGCACGGCAGATCGCCGAGGAGCATCTCGATGCAACGCGTGTCCTGGAGCGCTTGGTCGATGAGCTCGGCAGGGAGCGGGTCGGTGTCTGAGTCGGCGGCCCGGCGCCTCAACTGGGGCTGTGGGACGGAACCTCCAGATGGATGGATCAACTGCGACATCAAGGAGGGAGCTGGGATCGATATCAGCTGCGACATCCGCGAGGGTCTGCCGCTGGAGGCGTCCAGCTTCGACTACGTCGTCAGCGTCCACGCCCTTCCTGAGCTTCCCTACCCCGACGTGGAGCCGGCACTGACCGAGCTGCACAGAGTGTTGAAGCCGGGCGGGGTGTTGCGCCTCGCGCTGCCGGACTTCGAGAAGGCCATGCGCGCCTACAGCGAAGGGAACGCCGACTACTTCCTGATCCCTGACGATGACGTGCGGAGCTTGGGTGGCAAGCTGATCGTTCAGATGACTTGGTACGGATATTCGAAGTCGATGTACACGTTCGACTTCGCCGAGGAGCTGCTCTATCGGTCTGGTTTCCGCCGGGCGGTCCGTTGCGGGTACCAGGAGACGGTGAGCGACCACCCCGAGATCACGGCGCTCGACAACCGCGAGCGCGAGAGCTTCTTCGTCGACGCCTTCAAGTAAGGGCCTTCGCCGGTGACGACGATCCTGGTCAGCGGCGCCATCGCCAACAAGCCGCTGAGCGGAGGCGAGGCGTGGGTGAGGATGAGCTGGGTGCGCGGCTTGCGGCGGCTCGGATGCGACGTCTGCTTCGTCGAGCAGATCGACAGCTCGCAATGTGTGGATGAGCAGGGGCGAGCGGCGCCATTCGAGCGTTCGGTCAACCGCAAGACGTTCGAATCGGCGATCGAGTCGTTGGCGCCCGGCTGCCCGGCTGCCCTCCTCTGCGACGGCGGCCGAGCCTCGATCGGATTGGACTTCGACGACGTCGTCGAGCGGGCTGCGGGCGCCGAGCTGCTCGTCAACATCAGCGGCCATCTCGAGATCGAGGCGATCAAGGCGAAGCCACGGCGGCGTGCTTACGTCGACGTCGACCCCGGCTTTACCCAGATCTGGGCGGCCGGCGGCGCCGGGGCCCGGCTCGAGGGGCACGACGCCTATTTCACCGTCGGGGAGAACGTCGGCACGGCGGAATGCCCGATCCCGACCGTCGGGCTCGATTGGCTGCCGCTGCCGCCGCCGGTGACGCTCGAGGATTGGCCTGCGTTGCCCGCCGCCCGGGATGATCGATTCACCACTGTGGCCACCTGGCGGAGCCCTCTCGGCGCCCTTTCCCACGGCGATCTCGAATTCCAGGGAAAGCACCACAACTGGCGGCGCATGGTCTCGCTGCCGCGACTGTCTCGGCAGAGGTTCGAGATCGCGCTCCAGATACATCCGAGCGACTCCGACGACCGCACCGCGCTCGAGGCAAACGGCTGGCGGCTCGTCGATCCGCGAGCGGTGGCCGGCGATCCACTCGCCTATCGCTCCTATGTTCAGGGTTCGGCCGCCGAGTTCTCCGTGGCCCATCCGGTCTACGTGGACACCGCGAGCGGTTGGCTGAGCGACCGGACGGTTCGTTACCTGGCCTCCGGTCGCCCAGCTCTCGTCCAGGACACTGGAGTCGGGCGCCGATATCCCGTCGGCGAGGGGTTGGTACCCTTCCGCACCGTCGAGCAGGCCGTTGCCGCCGCCGCCGCGATGGCCGGCGACTACGAGGCTCACGCCCAGGCCGCTCGCTCGCTCGCGGAGACGTACTTCGACTCCGACGCCGTCTTGGGACGCTTCCTCGAAATGGCGGAGGTCCCGTGAGGCGCATCCTCTTCAGCGGCATGGTCGCTGGCGACCCCGAGCAGGGGGGCGCGAGCTGGGCGGTGCTGCAGTACGTCCTTGGTCTGCGAGGGCTGGGTCACGACGTGTATCTGGTCGAGCCGGTCGATCGGCTGGAGCCGAGGTCGGTCCGTTACTTCTCCGAGCTTGTGCGGGACTTCGCGCTCGACGGCCACGCCGCCATGCTCGCTCGCGGCGGCAACGAGAGCTACGGCATTCCATATCGAGAGCTCCTCCGCCTGGCGCGTAGCGCGGACGTCGTCTTCAACGTCTCGGGGATGCTGCGCGACGAGGAGCTCGTCGGGCCGGCGCCGTTGCGCGTCTACCTCGACCTCGATCCCGCCTTCAACCAGCTCTGGCACGCCGTGGACCGGATCGACATGGGCTTCGGGCTGCACAACCGCTTTGCCACCGTGGGACTCGAGCTGGGGGCGCCGGGATGTCCGATTCCGACCTGTGGCCGCGAGTGGATCAAGACGCTCCCACCCGTCTTCCTGCCTCGGTGGAGTCAGGCGGAGGCGCTCGAGACGGATGGATTCACCACCGTCGGGAACTGGCGAGGGTACGGATCGATCCTCTGGAATGGCAAGCGCTACGGCCAGAAGGCGCATTCGCTGCGGAAGATCGTCACGCTGCCGGAGCTTACGAGCGAGCGACTTGCCCTGGCGCTCGCGATTCATCCCGAGGAGACCGAGGGTCTGAGCTCCCTTCGCCGCCATGGCTGGGAGCTGATCGATCCCAGTTGCGTGGCGGGCTCGCCTCAGCGCTACGCGGCCTTCGTGCGCGGCTCTAAAGGGGAGCTCGGCCTGGCCAAGGAGGGTTATGTCGAGTCCCGCTGTGGCTGGTTCAGCGATCGCAGCGCCTGCTACCTCGCATCGGGACGGCCGGTGGTGGCGCAGGACACCGGGTTCTCCCGACATCTCCCAGTGGGGGAGGGGCTCCTCTCCTTCACGACGGCCGAGGAGGCGGCAGCGGCGATCGGCGAGATCGGGGCGGATTACCGGCGCCATGCCGGCGCCGCACGAACATTGGCCGAAGACATGTTCGACTCTGCCGATGTGTTGGAACGCCTGCTCGAGCGGGTCGATAGGACACCCGCTGAGATTTCCATTTGAGAAGTCGGCAAACCGGTACGGTATCCGGATGGAGATGTCAGATGTAGTCGTCCTGCTCGCACGGCAGCGGAGCGGCACCAATGCCCTGCGTGACGTCTTGGATTCGCACCAAGAGGTCTTCTGCCTGCCGGAGGTCTTCCAGGCGGAGCCCTCGCCGAAAGCTCGTTTCGAGGTCGAGGCCAATTACTTCAACTTCCTCGACGCGCGGAAGGACTCGCTGAAGCGGGCCTTGACGTCGGAGGATGCACAGGGGGAGTTCTTCCTCGAGTACCTCCAATTCCTTGGCACCTTCTCGGAGAAGCGCTACATGGTGGTCGACATCAAGTACAACTCCGCTCACAACGTCGATGGCCCGTGGCGTGACATCGGAGGCGCACCCAGCCTCTTCCGTTTCATCAAGAGCAATGAAATGCGGGTATTGAACCTGACCCGGTTGAACTACCTGCGCTATTACCTCTCATGGATAAAAACCGAGCGAACTCGCAAGTACCATCTTCATGCCGCGAATTCGGACGCCCCGATGAAAGTCGAAGACGAGGGCATCGCGATCGACCTCGACGATCTGCTCTTCCGCCTCGAGCTGTGCAGCTCGGAGGACCGTCTCGTAAGGCAGGTTTTGGGGGGGCATTCCGGGTACCTGGCGATCGAGTACGAGGAGTTGTTTCCACGGATCGGGGAGCCGCCTTCGGAGGAGGTGCTCGGTCGGGTTGCCGGTTGGCTCGGAATCGATGCGGAGTTTCCGAAGAGCCAACCTCGCTACAGGAAGCAGTCCGTGCTGCCCCTCTCCGAGGCGATCACCAATTACGACGAGGTCGCCGAGGCGCTGCGGGGAACCGAGTTCGAGTACGTTCTCGACGACGAGGCTCCGTACCGCGTCCCGACCGGTGTTTAGCGCCGCTGCGGATCACTGCAGGCCGGGAATCTGCAGGGAGGCCGGGCGGAACAGATTGGGAGAGGGCAGGACGTCGCCTGCGTGGCTTCTGTCACCCCCCCAATTGAGCGAGCGTGGGCGCTCGTAGCCGCTCGACTGGATTTCCCTGGCGACCTGACGGAAGACTTCGTCGAACTGCGCGCCGATCCGCTCGACGGTGAACTTGTCCCGGATAGTCGCTCTCGCATTGCGTGAAAGCTTCACCTGCGCTCCGGGGTCTTGCCAGAGTTCGCTGAGGAGCGCAGCCCAGGCGTCGTAGTCGCGGCCCTCGACGATGTACCCGTTCTCGCCCGACGTGACGATCTCGGGGATGCCACTCGGGCTTTGGGCGGTCACCGGCACGCAGCCCCGGGCCATTGCCTCGACCAGGGCGAGCGGCAGACCCTCGAAGTCCGAGAGCAGCACGAAGAAGTCCTGCGTGGTCAGGGTATGCATGATCTCCTCCCGGCGCATCCGACCTGGCAGGTTGATCCGCCCCTCCGCGACGTGGTGGGCGGCGAGCCGCTCGAAATCCTCGCGGGTTCCGTCGTGGGCCGAAAAGGCGCCGATCAAGGTGATTTCGTAGGGAACCTCCGTGCGATCCAGCGCCTGCGCCAAGTCGACGAAATCCAGGATTCGCTTCTGGTATTGGACCAGCCTGCCGGTATAGACGAGTCGCATCTTGTCCGCCCCGCGGGCGCGTCTACGGGCCACGTCCCCTTGCCGGACGCTTGAGTTGTGGATTACGTGGGTGCGTTCGCCGATCGCCGGATTCAGCTCGGAAACGCGATCGCGAAGGACCTCGGAGACGCATATGACCGCATTGCAGTAGCGCCCCAGCCGGTATACCTGCTCGTAATAGTCTCGATCGTCTGCTTGGACCCAGGTAACGGCTCCTACGCTCTCAGTCAGCGCGGCGGCGACGCTGTTCGCCAGGAAGTCGTAGGCCATGAAGAGGATGCACGGAGCGCGCGACTCGAGGTCACCAAGAAGGGCGTTCCAGACCCCCGGGGGGCCCTTGCGGTCGCGCTCAAGAAATCGATACGGAACCAGCGGCAGAGGATGGTCGAGGGTGCTGTCGCGCACCGCTGCCTCGTCGCGCGTGAAAAGCACTTCGAGGTCCCAGCCCAGCTCGATCAGCTGCAGCCCGATCGACTCCATTGAGGCGTTCACTCCGCTGACCGCCCAGTCCGAGCAGGGGACCACGATCTTCGGCTGAGCGATCTTCCTGCGCCGCTTGACCGGCCGATGGTCTCTTATGCCAAGGTCCTTGGAGGCAAGCTTCAGCAGCGCATCGGCATAGCCGTCCGCTGAAGGGCGGGCTTTGCCCGGGAAGCAGGCGAAAACCTTGCCGGCGGACCGCCCACTTCGTTTCGAGATGGCCTTCGATCGCTCCTTCGAGGAGACGATGACCCGCCGTGAGTACCGGAAGATCATCTCCAAGTCGTTCTCGCTCAGGCCCCGGCCGTCATCCGGGAAGAGGAAGTAGCACTTGACTCCGTTGCTTGCCAGAGCCTCGAGAACCTCGGGTACGTCGCAGACGGCATAGAGGGGTTTCGAGGAAGTGAGTGCGAAGGCCAGGAGACGGAGGGCCGAAGGGCGGAATATTTCACAGGCAAGCGCATAGTCCTCGAGGACGAACGCCTTGCTCGACCAAGCGGTCCCCGCTTCCGCGGGCGAGGCGGTATGAGAGATGACGATGCTGCCGACGTGGTGCTCGGTGGCAAGGCGATCGGCCATGGCGGGGACCGACGGCCAACGGCCGGCTGCGGCGCCATTGGTGAACCATAGAACTGTGCCCTTGGTCCATTTCCCGCGCTGTAGAGCGCTCGAGTCACCACGAATTTGAACCAAGAGCTTCTCGTGAATGTGAGACATCGCCCTTCCTTCCGCCTTTCCGTAGCGGAGGTAGTGCTCGAGCGGGGTCGGGGCAGCACTTTTGGCATTGCGACTGTTGTCGCGGTAGAAGCCGTCACGGAAAAGGGGATTGGGATGCGCCGAGCGGGTTTCCGGATCGATGTAGTGAACGAGCGCGTTCACCCCCGCCTTATGCAGGCGAGGAACTTGTGAGTAGTAATACTCGGTGTCAAAGTAAGGGTTAGGATCCAGCCCCTCGACAGCGGAATGCGCGATGAAGTGGAGCAGCGGATTCGCTCCGGATGCACCGACCTCCGGGTTGCGAGCGAGATACCAGCAAGTGTCAAAGAGAGGATGCGGGTCCGCCCCCTCGTGCTGGCCGACCTCTTCGTAGTGAGAGACGGCTTCCTCGAGAGAGCTAAAAGAGCGATTCGATTGCTCGGCGTAGTACTCGGTGGAAAAGAGCATCTCGACGGCCGATTTCTCTTTCGCTCGCTCCGGTGGGCTGGGAGGCTCGACGCCAGTCGGCGCGGGGGCACCTCCGTTCCCATTGACGGCCGTCCCGTCGAGGCTATAGATCACCCCCGCGCCCGAATCCTCGGAAATGACTTGGTAGCGGTTATCCAGATGCCGACGAAGCTCCGCGTAGTGATCCAACCACCACAGCGCGGAGGCAGGGAAGGCAAGGTACTCGCCGCCTTTCTCTCGCAGCGTCTCCAGGTGGGAGATCGCGCTCGCGCTGTCGAAGGGGTAGTACCCGGCATAGGTCCCATCGGTCCTCTGCGGGAAATGCCAGGTTGTGCGGAGGTCGATGTCGAGCAGCTCCTCGTCCCCCTTGCTGACGACGATGATCGTCGCATCCTCGGATACGGAGCTCCGAACGAGGTCGGCGAACCGGCTGACGAGAGCCCGATATTCCTTGATGCCGTAACTCATGCCTGCCCCGAGGAGTCTCTCCCTAAATTCACGCTTGGATCCGCTGTGCCCGGCGCCGAATGCACCGCACGCAGAAGACCTTAACGGGATGCTGATCCAAAGCCCCAAACCAGATAGCGGGTCTAAACGAATACTCGACCCGACCTCGTTGACCTGCGCGGCCGCGAGAATTTACCGCGACCTGCCGAATATGCTTCGGCTCGTGAGGCCAACGGACTCTGAAGTTCGGGGTGGTCTCGAGCGAGCGCTCTCGACGGCGGGCTTGAAGATCGGCAAGCAGATGCGCCGCCGGCCCTCCGCGTACCGCACGAGCTTTCCCCTGGAGGAGCTCGACCTGACCCTGGAGGACGGATCCGAGCTGCGCCTGATCTTCAAGCAGCTCGCCTGGGCGGCCCTCGACGAGGAGGCCCGCCTCGCCAAGCCCGAGTTCCTGCACGACCCGCTGCGCGAGCCGGCCGTCTACGCGTCCGTGCTCGCGCCCCACCGACTCGGGCCGCGCTATTACGGTGCGGCGATCGACCCGGCCGCGGAGCGCTACTGGCTCTTCGTCGAGCGGGTCGAGGGTCGGGAGCTCTACCAGGTTGGAGACCTGAAGCTCTGGCAGGCGGCCGCTCGCTGGTTGGGGGGGATGCACGCGAGCCTCGCGGGGGGGCTCGAGCGCCACGCCGCGCGCCCGCGGCTGATCGAGTACGACGAGGCCTATTTCCGGCGCTGGATCGAGCGGGCGCTGGACCTCGCCGCCGGCCGGCGGGAGCCGCGCATGGCGCTCGAGCGGATCGCCGCCCGCTACGACCGGGTCATCGAAGGACTGCTCGACCTTCCCAAGACGTTCGTCCACGGCGAGTTCTACGCCTCGAACGTGCTTGTCGCCGGCGGCGGGCGCACGCCCCGCATCTGCCCCGTGGACTGGGAGATGGCGGCCCACGGACCGGGCCTGGTCGACCTCGCGGCACTGGTCAGCGGCGGCTGGGGCGAAGAGGACCGGAAGGCGATCGTCTCGGCCTACCGCCGCGGGGCGGTGGGCATCTCCTTCTCGCGGGAGGACCTCGACCTCGCCCGGCTCCACCTCGCCGTCCAGTGGTTGGGCTGGGCGCCGCCGAGCTGGACGCCGCCCGAGGGACAGCGGCACGACTGGCTCGGCGAGGCCCTCGCGCTGGCCGAAGGGCTGGGCCTCTGAGATGCCCCCTCGGCGCCTGCTGATCGTCAACGCCGACGACCTGGGCCTCTCCGGGGGCGTCAACGTGGGCATCGCGGAGGCTCACGAACGGGGCATCGTCACCAGCGCCAGCCTGATGGTCCGCCAGCCGGCCGCCGAGGACGGGGCGGCCTCTGCGCGGCGGCATCCCGCGCTGGCGATCGGCCTGCACATCGACATCGGCCAGTGGGACTACGAGAGCGGCGAGTGGAGGGTGGCCTACCAGCACTGCTCCCCGGAGGACGAAGCGGCGGTCGCGGCCGAGTGCCGGGGGCAGCTGGAGGCGTTCCGCGAGCTGCTGGGCCGCGATCCGACCCACCTCGACTCCCATCAGCACACGCATATGGCCGAGCCGGTCGCCTCGGTGGCCACGAGGCTGGCGACCGAGCTCGGGGTGCCCCTCCGTGCGCGCGGCATCCGCTACGAGGGCGGCTTCTACGGTCAGTCCGGCAAGGGAGAGCCCTGGCCGCGGGGGATCGCGGTCGAGCATCTGATCGAGCTGATCGAGTCGCTGCCGGACGGTTGGACCGAGCTCGGCTGCCACCCCGGGCGCGGGGTCAGGTCCGAGTCCTCCTACGGGCCCGAGCGCGAGCGCGAGCTCGACGCCCTCTGCGACCGCAGGGTCAGGGCCGCGATCGGAGAGCAGAACGTCGAGCTGCGCTCGTTCGCGGAGGTCGGTTGAGCCCAGGCGGCAGCGACCAGCGCGAAGGGATTTGGCGTTCGCCGCCGTACATGGAGGGATGAGCGACCACGAGCACGCCGCCGAGGAGTGGCGCCTCCCCGAACGCTCACGCCCGCCCCTGCTCGGTGAGCTGGTCGGGCGGATCGACGAGGCGCTGGCGACCGCGCGCGCCTCCGAGGCGGCCGTGATGACCGTCGGCGCCGCGGCGCTGGACGCCGCCAAGCAGGCCAAGCGGGCCGCGGAGCTGGCGGAGCGGGCGAGCGCCGCGATGCATCGCAGCCGTCCGGTCCCGTCGTCCGCGACGGTCAGGCGCGACAGCGGCGCGATGGACGATTTCTCCGCCCGCGCCGACCGCGTCGCGGAGCGCCTCAGCCGCCTGCAGCGCCTGCCGCTGCCGGCCTGAGCGGCAGGCCGCCGGTTTGGGCCTGCCTCAGTAGGCGGTCGTTCGGCTCGGCATCCAGCCGCGCCTCAGCTCGGCCGCGATCCGCAGGCCGGCGCCGTCGGGGCGGCCGAGCTCGCGGCCATCGATCGAGCGCAGCGGCTCGATTCCCCGCACAGACCCGGCCAGGAGGACCTCGTCGGCCCCGCTCAAGTCGTCGATCGTCAGCTCCGTCTCCAGCGGCAGCAGGCCGCAGGCGTCGGCCGCTTCCATCACGCGGCGCCGGGCGATCCCGGGAAGGAGGCGGCCGTCCGCGGGGGGCGTGACCAGCGTCTCGCCGCGCACCGCGAACACGTTCGCTCGCGAGGCCTCCAGGACGACGCCGCCCCGATCGACGATCAGCGGCACCTCGCCGGCTTCGAACTTCGCTTCGGCCTCTCCGATCAGGTCGCGGTCGGCCCACTTGTGCGCGCCCAGGCCGCCCTCGACGACGAGGTTGCGCGCGACGACCGCCCGCTCGGGGCTGGGGAAGACCAGGTCCGGATCGACCTCGGCTGTGACGATCTCCGTCGTCAGCCCGCCCCACTCGCCATCTGGCGCGAGCGTGACCCGCAGGCGCCCCAGGGCCATGTCCCGCGCACGCGCTTCCACTTCCTCGCGGACCTCCGCGCTCAGCGCCTCCCCGAACAGCACCGCGACGCTGGCGCCGAGGCGGGCGAGATGGGCATCGAGCTCGATCAGCCGCCCCTCGACCACCAGAAACGTCTCGAAGACGCCCCTCGCGGGGTCGGGCCGGTTCGGCGGAAGCACGCCGTCATTGTGCCATCCTGCCGATTCTCGAAAGCCCGCTCGGAAAGGTCCTGCGCAAGTACCTGGTGTGAAGACGCTGCTGATTGACAACTACGACTCCTTCACCTACAACCTCTTCCAGCTGCTGGCCGAGGCGAACGGCGACGAGCCGATCGTGGTCCGCAACGACGAGATGGAGTGGGAGGAGCTGTCGGCCCTTCGCTTCGACAACGTCGTCATCTCTCCCGGTCCCGGCCGCCCCGACCGGGTCGACGACTTCGGCGTCTGCGCCGAGGCGATCCGCCACTCGGGCGTGCCGCTGCTCGGGGTCTGCCTCGGCCATCAGGGTCTCGGCTGGGCCTACGGGGCGGCGGTCGACCATGCGCCGGAGGTGATGCACGGCCGGCTCAGCGCCGTCCTGCACCAGGACTCGCGCCTGTTCGCCGGCATTCCGCGCGAGTTCCAGGCCGTCCGCTACCACTCGCTCTGCGTCGGGCAGGCGCTCCCCGAGGAGCTGGAGCCGATCGCCTGGACAAGCGACGGGGTGCTGATGGCGGTCCGCCACCGCGAGCGGCCGCAGTGGGGCGTTCAGTTCCATCCGGAGTCGATCTGCACCGAGCACGGTCGCCGCCTGCTGGCGAACTTCCGCGACCTCACCGGCGAGCACTCGCCGGGGCGCGGCGCCCCCCCGTCGCCGCCGGCCTCCGCCCCCGCCGCGCCGGAGGGAGGCGGCGCCGGCCGGCGCACGAGGTTCGCGCTGCAGGCAAAGCGACTCGACACGCTCTTCGACGCCGAGCGCGCCTTCGCCCATCTCTATGGCGACAGCGAGAGCGCCTTCTGGCTCGACAGCAGCAGGGCCGACGAGGGGGCGCGCTTCTCGTTCATCGGGGACGCCTCCGGCCCGCTGGCGGCGACGATCGCCTACGACGTCGCCGAGGGCGAGGTCCAGATCGAGCGCGGGGGGGAGGTGGACACCCGGCGCGAATCGATCTTCGACTACCTGAGCCGCGAGATGGGGCGGCTGAGGCAGATCGCCGACGAGCTCCCGTTCGACTTCAACTGCGGCTTCGTCGGCTACTTCGGCTACGAGCTGAAGGCCGACTGCGGCGGCAGCGACGCCCATCGCTCCGCCCAACCCGACGCCGCCTTCGTCTTCGCCGACCGCCTAATCGCCTTCGATCACGTCGAGCAGCGCACCTACGTCGTCTGCCTCGCCGACCCGCACAAGCTGGAGGAGGCGGAGCGCTGGATCGCCGGGACCAGCCTGCGCCTCGCCTCGCTGCCGCCGCGGCACGACCCCGAGTGGGCCGCGACGGCCGAGGCCCGCGAGCCGGTCGAGTTCCATCTCAGCCGCTCGCACCAGCAGTACCTCGACGACATCGCCGAGTGCAAGCGCCGCCTCTTCGAGGGCGAGAGCTACGAGATCTGCCTGACAAACAAGGTCACCGCCGAGATCGCCCCCGAGCCGCTGCCGCTCTACCGGACCCTGCGCCGCATCAACCCGGCGCCCTTCTCGGCCTTCCTGCGCTTTGGCGAGACCGCTGTGCTGAGCTCCTCGCCGGAGCGCTTCCTGCGGGTCGGGCGCGACCGCTGGGTCGAGGCGAAGCCGATCAAGGGGACCAGCCGCCGCGGCGAGACGCCCGCCGAAGACGTACGCCTCGCCGAGGAGCTGCGCCTCGGCGAGAAGAACCGCGCCGAGAACCTGATGATCACCGACCTGCTGCGCAACGACCTCGG
>Ga0075433_10000858_pt1 | contig 21283 bp, 22 predicted proteins | sample RhiMethybrSRZTD2_FD_75299 | JGI IMG/M metagenome (GOLD analysis project Ga0075433, IMG submission 75299) | Populus rhizosphere microbial communities from Tennessee, USA - Rhizosphere MetaG P. TD hybrid SRZTD2 | ecosystem: Host-associated > Plants > Roots > Rhizosphere > Soil | place: USA... | reverse complement strand
CGGCACGGATACGCGCGGGCGCGGATCTTGTCCTTGAAGGTGGACTCCTCCGGCTCGTTCGGCATGTCGACGCAGCGGCCGGTGACGTCGTACTTCCAGCCGTGGTACGAGCAGCGGAGCCCGCACTCCTCGTTGCGGCCGAAGAAGAGCGAGGCGCCGCGATGCGGGCAGTTGGCCGCGAGCAGCCCCACCTCGCCCCGGCTGTCCCGGAACGCGACCAGGTCCTCGCCGAGCAGGCGCACCTTCTTCGGTGGGCAGTCCGGCGCCGGCAGCTCGGTCGCGGGCAGGCACGGCATCCAGTAGTGGCGCAGGAGATCGCCCATCGGCGTTCCGCGTCCCACCCGGCACAGCAGCTCGTTGTCTTCGCGCGAGAGCATGGGCTCCCTCCTCTATCGCCAGACTTCTATTGCCAGACCGCGAACGCCATCCCGACGCCGGAGCCGGCCTCGGACCGGTAGCACGGCACGTAGTCCACGAGGCGCATCGCCAGGTGCTCGGTGGCGCCGGCGGTCGCGATCCAGTTGCGGATCTCGGAGTTGCCGGACTCGAGCTGCGCCGCCGGCAGCGCGCCGAGCGCGTCGCCGTCCTTCTTGGCCAGCAGGTCGAGGACGTGGCGGTCCAGCTCCTCGTCGACGAAGAAGTGGCTGAGTCCGCCCGAGGCCACGACCGCCACGCGCTGGTCGGTCGGCCAGGACTCGACCGCCTGGCGGATGGCCCGCCCGAGCTGGTAGCAGCGCCGCGGCGTCGGCTGGTTCGGCGGATAGTACGTGTTGAGCAGGATCGGCACGATCGGCACGATCCGGTCCCGCATGAGCCGCTGGTGCACGAAGCTCCACGCGTGGCCGAACGGGCCGTGCCGCGGCTGCGCGCGCAGCTGCGCCACGTCGAAGTCGGAGTCGCGGGTGAGCGACTCGACCAGGTGCCGGCCGAGCGCCGCGTCCACCGGAAATGTCCGGTTCGCGCCGTCGCCGTAGAGGCCCCAGTAGGAGAGCCGCCGCACCGGAGGCACGCTCGCGAGCGGCGGCGGCAGGTTCTCGACGGACTCGCCCCAGTAGATGCAGAGGGCCGGTTGGTTGTCGGGGCCGAACCACTCGTGCTGGTCGTCCCCGATCACGACCGCCACGTCGGGCGCCTCGTCGGCGAGGACCTCGCCGAGCTGTCGGATGGCGGCCTGGGTCGCTTCGTGGCGGGCCCGGGTCACCTCCGGGGCGAGCTCGCGGGGGATCCGGGCCGCGCCCTCGCGCGCCTTCGCGGCGAACTCGGGCAGGCGCGCGCGGTCCAGGTCGGCGAGGGCGCCGAGCGCCTCGTGGGGCGTGCTCAGCATCGGGCTGTGCGAGCTGCCGATACCGAGGGTGATCTGCGCCATGCCGCTCCCTTGTCGTCCGCCGCTGCCTCGCGGTGGCCGCTCGAATGGGCCGAGGATCCGCCCAACGCGGTCCCGCGTCAAGAGGGCGGGGGGGCCTGCTGCCGGCGGATCGACCACGAGGCGAGCAGGCCCAGCGTGATCCAGAACCCGCTGGACGCGGTCAGCGCCACCTCGAAGGCGCGCAGCGCCATGTTGTGGAGGTCGGCGGCCTGGCGCTCCACCTTGTCCTTCAGCGCGCCGAGCGCGGTCCGCAGCGCCTCGCCCTGGTTCTTCATCTGGCGGGCCGCGTCGAGCAGCTGGTCCCGCTCGGCCTGCAGCCGGAGCTGCTCGTCGCGCAGCGCCGCGATCGGCGAGAGGGCGGCGGCCGTCGCCTCGCGCCGCTTGCCCTCGACCTCCAGCGTGGTCGTCGCCTCGGCCGCGAGACTCTCGCGCCGCGCGAGCGCCCCGCCGGTCCACGCGGCCAGCTCCTGCAGCTTCTTGTGGTGGTCCTGGTACTCGAGCGCCTTCAGGCCGCCGATCGCCCGCTGCTCCTGGTCGGCGCGGCTCTTGATCGCGCCGAGCTCCTTCAGGTGCTCCGCGAGAGACGCGGCGACCTTGGCGGTGCGGTCACGCTCGGCCCGGACCGCCTCCAGATCGGCCTTGAGCTGGATCTCGGGGGCGACCGGCGTCGTCCAGAGCAGATCGCGATAGCGGACGAGCGGCGACCCGGGCGGGAAGATAGGAAACTGCATCGCCGAGGTGTTGGGGTTCAGCCCAGGGAAGAAGGGCTCGGAGCTCGAGGGCCTGAGGAAGGCCTCCTGCAGCCTCGGATCGATCTTGACCGCCTGGTAGGCGAAGGCCTGCAGCGGCACCTTGGTGAGCTCGAAGCTGTCCCGCTGGATGTGGAAGAAGTCGGCGCGGGTCACGAGGTGCGTGGCGCCGAAGACGTTGGTGGCGACGCTCAACGCCAGCACCGCCCAGTACTGCTCGACCTGGACGCCGCGCAGGAACCAGAAGCCGACGGCGCCGAAGACCACCGCCGGCACGACGAACCAGGGGATCGCCAGGGATCCGGCCACCAGGATCGCCGCCGCTCCGAACGCCACCACGCCCCACAGCTTGGGATACCCCGCCGGGCGCTTCAGCCAGGGCGTGAGCGCGCCGAGCAGGATGCCGGGGACCGCCCAGACGTAGGCCATGAGGCCGGCCAGGATCAGCGCCCGCCCCGACTTCGCCAGCACCGGGTAGCCGTAGGCGATCAGCATGCCCACGAGGACGACGAAGAAGGTGCGGCCCGCGCGGCGCTTCGCGCAGACGATCAGGACCGCCACGAGCGTGGCCGGCGTGAGGAGCGGACTCACGCGACCGAACACGCCGAACAGGCGGTCGAGCAGCTCGATCGCCTGGAGCGGGAGCCAGACGAGCCAGGCAACGCCACCGGAGGCCGACACCGCCTGGGCCGCGCCCCGGACGTGCTCGTGCCACCGGTCGGGATCGGCGAGGATCCAGACGTACTCGTAGACGAAGCGCACCAGGAAGATGTAGAGGAGCATGCAGAGCGGTCCGGCGAGTGCGCCGGTGAGACCGCCCCGAATGGCGGAGCGGAGCATCGGCCAGCCCCAGACCGCCGGCTTGCTCCACGAGAGCGGCTCGTCTTCCGGGATCTCGCAGCCGGCATTGAAGATGGTGGCGCCCAGGCCGACCGCGACCGTTCCGCCCAGGACCAGCCAGATCCCGACCATGCCCACCGCGTGCCACCCGGCCACGTCCGCGCCGAGCAGGCTGTCGAGCGTCTCCTGCAGCCGCTCGCGCGTGAGCGAGACCGCGGAGTGATAGCCCATGACGAACACCTCGGCCATGGCGAGCAGGACGACCAGCACGAGCAGCCGCGGCGCCTGCCAATGGTGCTCGTGGCCTTCGAGCTCCTCCTTCATCGACTCGAAGGTGAAGGCCACGAGGACCGCGACCCCGAGCGCGACCACGAAGCGCAGCGGCCCGCGGCTGATCTCGTCGAGCCAGAGCAGGAAGACCGCGAAGCCGCTGGCGATGCCGAACACCCCGGTGAGCGCGCAGCGCCAGAGCGAGGGCCAGGGAGGGAGCGTGCGGCCGATCAGCTCGCGGACGTTGGACACCGTGCGGGTGCTAGGGACCGGCCAGCACCGCGGCGAACGTCTCGGTCAGGCTCTCCAGCTCCGCGTCGCCCATGGGCGTGGAGAGGCAGCCGAGGCCGGTGATCGACATCAGCACGCCGCGCTCCATGAGGCCGCGGATCAGCCGCTGGAGGCGCGCCTCCTCCTCGGGCGCGGTGCGCGTGCTGCGGTAGTCGGTCAGCTCGCGATCGGTCGGGTGCACGCGGAAGAGCGAGCCCAGGCCGGTCACCGCGCCGGGGACACCCGCGCGCTTGAAGCAGGCCTCGAGGCTGCCGCGCAGCTTGGCCCCGAGCTCGTCGAGCTTCGCGAAGGCCTCGGGCGTGAGCAGGCGCATCGCGGCCAGGCCCGCGGCCATGGTGACCGGGTTGGCGTTGAACGTCCCGCCGTGCGGCGCGGCTGGCTTGCCGCCGGTCGGATCGAAGACCGCCATGACCTCCGCCCGGCCGGCGACCGCACCCACCGGGAAGCCGCCCCCGATGATCTTGCCGAGGGTCGTGAGGTCGGGCGTCACGCCGAACGCGCCCTGGGCGCCGTGGTAGCCCACCCGGAACGTGATCACCTCGTCGAAGATCAGCGCGATGCCGTGCGCGGCCGTCACCTCGCGCAGCGCGCGCAGGAAATCGCGCCGCGCCGGGATCAGGCCCACGCGATTCGGGATCGGATCGACCAGCACCGCCGCGAGATGCCTGGCCTCCCGCTCGATGCGGGCCACCGCCAGCTCCGCGTGGTTGAACGGCAGCACGACCACGTCGTCGAGCACCGCCGGCGGCACACCGCGCGAGTAGGCGGTGCTCGCCGGCGCGGCCAGGCTGCCCCACTGCTCGGGTGCGGAGGAGAGGCTCACCTCCGCGTAGTCGTAGGAGCCGTGGTAGGCGCCCTCGAACTTCGCGATCTTCGGCCGCCCCGTCCAGGCCCGCGCACCCTTGATCGCCATCATCACCGCCTCGCTGCCCGAGTTGGTGAAGCGCACGCGCTCGCCCGACGGGAGGCGCTCGCAGAGCAGGGTGGCCAGCTCGACCTCCTCCGGCGTGGGCAGCGGGAAGGACGAGCCCAGGGCCAGCCGCCGCGTGGCCGCCTCGACGATCGCCGGATGGGCGTGGCCGTGGATCAGCGCGGTGTAGTTGTTCAGGCAGTCGAGCCGGCGATCGCCCTCCACGTCGGTGATCCAGCAGCCGTCGCCCGAGGCCGCGTAGGGTGGGTAGGGCGCCATGTAGACGGTGGTGCGGGTGTTGCCGCCGGGCATCACGCCCTGCGCCTGGGCGAAGAGCGCGGCCGACTTCGATCCGGGCGCGGCCCAGCGTCGGGTCTCGGCGAGCGCCTGCGGGGTCTTCAGTCCGGTGGTGGGGGGCATGGGCTTCCTCCGGACGGGATTATAGTGCGCCGGCGGTCCTCCTGCTCGTCAACGGACGGACTTCCGCGGAGCCGGGTAGCGGAGCGTCCCGCCGCGCACCCTGAGGAAGGGCGTGCGCCGGTGCGGCCGCGCGGTCCGCCGGCTCTGGATGTGGAGCACTCGCCACCCCGCCACCGTGAGCGCGTCCGCGATCAGCGAGCGGTGGCACCGCCAGGGGACGGCCTCCGCGCACATGATGGCAGTGGGGTGTCGCCCCGCGATCTGCTCGAGGCGGGCCAAGCCTGCCGCGAAGTCTCGGCTCTGCATGTAGTCGGCGTAGCCGCGAAACGAGGTGTTGCGCCAGCCGAGATTGGTCGAGTCCGCCCGCGCGCGGCGGAGCCCGCCCAGCGCCTTCAGGTGCCGGTAGCGGAGCCGGGCCGCATGGAGCGCGCGCGACAGCGCGGGACGGTTGAACTGCGGGTTGTGACGCGAGCGGGGGATCGTGCGGACGTCGACGACCTGCTCGACCCCGTGGGCGCGGAGCAGATCGAGGAGCTCCCGGGTGGTGCGGGTGGAGTGGCCGATCGTGTAGACCGTCCCCCCGCTCGCCGATCGCTGGCGCATGGCTCCTCCCCTCCGATTGACCGCGCAGCCGCGGGTGCTTATACTCCCGCATCAAGTATGCCCCTCTGAGGAGAAGCAGGTGGGCCACTCGGAGGGGAACGTGCGCCAGCACACCAGCAGAGCCGCGCCGGGTCGCTCGAAGGGGCCCGGGTAATGCCTCGCCTGCAGCCCTGGATAGACGCAGTCGCCGCGGACCCCGCCGCCATGCTGTTCGTGGTGGCGGTCGCTCTCGTCATCGTGATCTCGGCCGGTGTGGCCCTCGCCTCCCGGCGGCGGCGACGGGACGGCGAGCAGGAGAGCGTGGTGTTGGTGCCGGCTCCGGAGAGTCCCGGCCAGGTCGCCATCGCCCCGTGGGTCGAGGAAGGTCGGCACCTCTTCACCCTCTGGCAGGAACGGATCGAACGCCTCGGCGAGCTCCAGAGCCGTCTCGCGGCGATGGCTCAGGAGATCGAGCAGCTCAAGACACAGGCCGGCGCGCAGGCTGCTCGGACCGACGAGCTGCGGGCCGAGAATCTCCGGCTCGGCCAGGAAGGCGAGGCGCTGTTGATGGAGCGAGACCAGCTCCGGGCCATCCTCGCGCGGATCGGCGAGCTGATCCGACAGGCGACCGAGGCCCGGCCGGGCGACGCGGCGGGAGGGGCGACCCCTACGGCGGGACCCTGACGCCGCTCGCCCGGTGCCTCCTCACTCCCGCGCCGCGTCCCGGAGCATCGTGATGAGGGATTGCGCGGTCTCGAATCCCTTGCGCAAGCACCGGTCATAGACGTCCGGGGGAATGCTCTCGGCGGCGCCGCTCACGTCCCAGGTCGGCTTTCCAGGGGTCGGCGTCGAATGCACCAGCCGGTTCCGCATGCGGTCGATCTCCAGAATGCTCTCGGCGGCCGCGCGGGGAACCGCGCTCGAGGTCGACGCGAGCGCCACCCGGGAGGACAGGGGCAGCGTGGCCAGCGCATCGGCGATGGATTCGCCGCTGGCGGCCAGTCGGGCGGCCAGGGCCAGCGTGACGAGCCGATCGAGGAGCGAGTGGACCGCGAGCAGGCGGGTGAAGCGATCTGCCGCGTGCAGGCCGGGCCATCCGAGCGTGTCGGCTTCGGTCCGCTTCGCTCGTGGCGCGGCCTTGACTCGCGTGTCCGGCGTTGTTCGGGGCTCCGGCGAGGTCCGCGGTGTCGCGACGGCGCTCCGGGTCGGGCGTCCGGAGGCCTCGCCACGCTCGATCTCCTCGATCCACGCCTTGGCCATCTTGACCGCCAGGACGTCCGCGTCGGCGCGCGTCGCGCGTATGTCCCGAGGCGCGGCTCGAAGCGGCGGCTGCGGCGTCAGGACTCCGTGGTCGTCGGCTTGAAGGTCCGCCACGGGTAGCCAGCGGCCGTCGGGCTGCCGCTCGGAGTTCGGAACGATCGTGTAGCCCTTGTAGGGGATGTCCATGTCGGGCTCTGCTCGCCCCGGGGCGCGTCAGCAGCGGCCTTGCTTGGCCAGCCCGGGCGGGCAGCCCAGCTTCTTCTCGTGCCCAGGAGGAACCTTGTAATAGGTGACCGGTATCGCGAGGACCGGACGCGGGACCTTGGCGGGTGCTATCGACACCCACGGGCTGCCGTAGGTCGTCGCGACGAACCACGCCCCCTCGTGGAAGGTGTAATAGCGCCCTCCATACGCGAAGAAATTCATGCTGGCGCCCGGCGCATAGAACACGGGAGATCCGGGGACGACCACGAGCTGAGGCGGAGCCGCGACGACGACCGGCGGGCGGGGAGGCGTGATGACCACCGTAGGCGGCGCAGGCACGGGGACACTGATGCCGATCCGCACACCGTCTGCCGCGGCTTGGCTTGTGATCATGAGAGAGAGGCCGGCTGCGAGCGCGAGGACACCTCGCATGGGGGGAACCTCCTGCGGTCACGAAATACTTGCTGGGTCTTCAGGGCTGCATACTGGTTGCCAACCCACGCGCGGGCCCCTTGGTCCGCGTTCACAGGGGGTTGGCGTGCGGCGTCTCCCGAAGACGCGTGTCAGGTGGTCGGCCCGGAGCGTATTGACCTGTCACGACGGGTTGCGGGTCGGAGGTCGCCGCCCGCCGGCGGTCCGCAGATTCGCGGACGAGCCGCGATGGTAGTATGTCGGGCGAGCTCCGCCGGGCGCGGAGGGGAGAGGTCCATGACAGCCACGCTCATCCTGTCGTCCGATTCTCACGTGTTCGAGCCGCCGGACCTGTGGACGACTCGCATCGACAAGGCATTCCGCACGCGCGCGCCCCGGATGCAGCGGATCGATGGCGCCGATCAGCTGGTGGTCGAAGCCGACCAGATCGTCTCCGGGATCGGACTCATCTCCAACGCGGGGGCTCGGTTCGAGGCGCCCGAGACCATCTCCTCCCTCGGCCGCTTCGAGGACGTGCATCGGGGCGGATATGATCCCCATCAGCACCTGGCGGACATGCGGGTCGATGGGGTCGCCGGGGAGGTGCTGTACCCGTCGCAGGGCCTCTTCTATTTCAAGGTGGCGGATCCGTCGCTCATGTCGGCGATCTTCCGGGCGTACAACGACTGGCTCGCCGACTTCTGCCGCGTGGACGGGGCGCGGCTGAAGGGCATCGCGATGATCAACCTGGACGACGTCGAGGACGCGACCAAGGAGCTGGAGCGCGCGGCCAAGAGAGGCTTTGCCGGAGCGATGATCACGGAGTACCCCCTCGAGTCCCGGCGCTACGATCAACCCGAGTACGAGCCCTTCTGGGCCGCGGCCGAAGCACTCGACATGCCGTTGAGCCTGCACACCGCCACCCGACGGCAGGGGAAGATCCGCGGCGCGGGAGAACGCACGATTCGCGACGCGACCAGCCGGTCGACGAAGGCCTTCTATCCGGCACTCTCGATGTGCGACATGATCTTCTCGGGTGTCTTCGAGCGCTATCCCCGTCTGAAGGTGGCCATCGTGGAATTCGAGCTCGCCTGGGCTCCGCACGTGCTCTCCAGCATGGACTACACGTATCGCGAGCGGCACGAGGAGGCGCTGTACCGGTTCAAGGACGGCATGCGTCCGAGCGACTTCTTCCACCGCAACGTCTTCCTGAGCTTTCAAGAGGATGCGATCGGCATCCGGCTGCGCGACGCGATCGGCGTCGACAACATGATGTGGGGCTCGGACTATCCGCACAGCGAATCCACGTTTCCGCAGTCCCGCAAGATCCTGGCGGAGATCCTGGCGGGAGTGCCCGAGGACGAGCAGGCGAAGATCGCCGGCGGGAATACGGCGCGCCTGTATGGCTTCGACGTCGCCCAGCTCGACCCTCACCCCGAGAGGTAGCGCCCGCCCGCTCCCGGTCGGCGTTGACAATCGTCCGGCCGGAGCGTATGAGGCAAGCGGGAGGAGCGGCCATGGACATGCTCTTCGGCACCTTCGCGTCGACGTCCCTTCTCATCGTGCGGGTCGTCCTGGGCGTGATCTTCTTCGCGCACGGCGCCCAGAAGGTGTTCGGCTGGTTCGGTGGGCCCGGGCTTCGCGGGGTCATCGGCTACTTCAAGCAGGCGCTGGGAGTCCCGGCCCCGCTGACCGTGCTCGCGGCCTTCACCGAGTGCTTCGGCGGGCTCGCGATGATCGTCGGCCTGCTGGTCCGGCCCGCGGCGGCCGGGCTCATCCTCGTCATGCTGGTGGCGATCGCCAAGGTTCACCGGCCGAACGGCTTCTTCATCAACTGGGCGCTGGAGCCGGGCAAGGGGCATGGCTACGAGATGAACCTGGCCCTGATCGGCATGGCGCTGGCGGTGCTCGTGGGAGGCGCCGGAGCCGTCTCGATCGACCGGTGGCTCCACCCCTGGTAGGCATCGCCCATGCCGCCGCCGACTCCCCGGCCGCTCGCGTCGATCAGGACGGGTGACGTGGTCGTGCTCCTCGGGAGTTCCGAGCACACCGAAGGCGAGGTCATCGTCACGATGGCGGACGGCCGGTACAAGGTGAGGTGGGCCACCGGTCCCGACTATCGCGATCGGGTCACGACGGTCACGGCCGGGGAGATTCGGAAGAAGATCTAGTCTACGGGAGCACGCGGTACCGCTTGAGCGCGTCGGGGTCCACCGTCGCGCCCAGACCCGGGTGATCCCCGAGCCGGATGACGCCGGAATCGAGCCGCACCGGCTCGACGACGACGTCACCGGCCATCTTGAGCGGCCCCACCGCCTCACAGCCATCGATGACGGCGTCGCTCACCGCGGCCACCGTGGCCTCGGCGAGGGTCGAGAGCGTGAGGCCGAAGCCGTGCCCGACCACGACGCCCAGGCCCGCGGCGGATGCCAGCTCCACCATCGCGAGCATGCGGAGCAGCCCCCCCTGCTTCATGACCTTGACCTTGACCAGGTCGGCCGCCTCGCGCCGGATGATCTCGAGCAGTGAGGCGGGGCCGGTCACGCTCTCGTCGGCCATGAGCGGGATGCCGATGGCCCGCCGGATCTCGGCGAGCCCGGCGATCTCCTCGCGCGGGATGGGCTGCTCGACCAGCGTCAGGTCGTAGGGCTCGAGGAGCCGGATGAATGGCACCGCCTCCGCCCGCGTCAGGCTCTCGTTGAAATCGACCCGCAGCGCCATCCGGTCGCCCACCGCCGCCCGCACCGCGGCGACGCGGGCGGTCCCCTCGGACGCGGTGCCCGATACCTTGATCTTGGCCGAGCGGAAGCCACGCCCGAGCCATCCCATCGCCTCTTGCGCGGCCCGGTCGGGCGGCACCGTGCCGATCCAGGCGTTGAACGTGACCTCGTCCTTCACGCGCCCGCCCAGGAGCGAGTGGACGGGCAGGTTGAGGGTGCGCCCCTTGAGATCGACCAGGGCCATCTCGACCGCGGCGATGGCCTCGTAACGTCCCGGCGCCTCGCGGTCCATGACGGCGAGGGCGCGGTGTAGGTTGAACGGGTCCACCCCGGCCAGCGCCGGGCCGATCCGCCGGACGATCTCGTGGACCTCCGCCGCCGACATGGCCGAGTAGCCCGGCGTGGGATCCACGTTGCCCCAGCCCTCGGCGCCGTCGTCGCTCGTGACGCGCACGAGCACGCTACGCTGCAGGGTGGTGACGCCGTGCACGCCGTGGACGGGCTCCGCCAGCGGCACGTCCACGAGGATCGGCTCGATGCCGACGATGCGCATGGTGCCCGCCCTCACGCCATCGCTACCGAGACGCGGGCTTCTCGGCGGTCAGTGGCGGGGAATCCGGACGCGCGTAGCTGACGGTGAGGATCTCCCAGAGATGCCCGTCGCCCTCCTGCCAGTAGAGGTTCTTCCCACCGAGCCTTCGGTTGATCTTCATGTCGGTTTCTCCGAGCGGGGAGCTCCGGTACGGGATGCGCGCCGCCTGGATGCGGCCGAAGATCGCGTCGAACTCGGCGTCGCTCACGCGGAAGCAGTAGTGATGGCTCTCGAAGTGTGCCCGATCCGCGAAGTCGAGGGTGAGCGTGTCGTTGACGTAGACCGGCGTGAACGCCCCCTGCGACTCCTGCCACGGGACGTCGAGCAGGGCGGCGAGCGAGCGCGCCGCTGCGATCGGATCGCGAGACGGGACGATGACGTGGTCGAGCTGAATCGCCATGAAGCACCTCCAGCGATGGTGTTCTACGGGCGCAGCATGCTCGCTGGGCGAGGCACCGTCAAGATGATGCCCCGGCGGGTGCCCGTCATATGTTGGGTATCATGAAAGAATTCCGCACCCCCTATGCTGGGAGACCAGGAGGGGACGCGATGATCACCACCTATCAAGCCCACGAGCTGGCGCTGGTCTTTCCGCCGATGACCGAGCTGGAGTTCGCCGCGTTCAAGGAGGACATCCGGGAGAACGGACAGCGCGAGCCCATCACGCTCTACGAGGGCAAGATCCTGGACGGGCTGCACCGGTATCGCGCCTGCCAGGAGCTGGGGCTGGAGCCCCGGGTGGTGCGCTTCGAGGGAAACCCACGCGCCGCCGCCCAGCTGGTCCTCGGCCGGAACTTCCACCGGCGGCACCTCACGACGTCCCAGCGGGCGATGGTCGCGGCCGAGATGTGCAAGCTCCGGCCCCGGGGTAATACGGGGAATTCCCCCTATTTGACCGCGGCGCAGGCCTCCGCCCTGATGGGCGTCGGAGAAGACCTCGTCAAGGATGCCAAGCGCCTGTTGAGGCAGGGCGACGAGGACACCTTGCGTGCGGTCCGGGAAGGGCTTCAGTCCGTCTCGGCCGCGGTCCAGGAGAAGAAGAAAAAGAAGAAGGCCACGTTCACCTTCCTCGAGCAGTTCGCCCAGCGCCTCGACCGGGCGCTCCAGGGCCACAACGATCGCGACGCCCAGGCCATCTACCGAGCGACGCCGCTCCTGCAGTACCTCAACCTCCGCATCCACGAATACCTGCACCCGCGCACCGCCGAGCCCCTGAAGACGGCCGACGGCTCCGTGCGGTGGGATCCCGCAGAGCTCAAGGTGCCGGACTGGCTCGACGCCGAGCGCGGCCAGGAGCTCGCCAGCGAGCGCCGGGCCCGGCTCGCGACGGTCCTGCCCAAGGCGAAGGAAGCGGCCATGGCCGCGCCTGGGGAACGCTGCCCGGCCTGCGGGTTGCCCCTGCTGTCGGCCGTGAAGGGCGCCGCATACTGCGCGGTCTGCAAGGGCGACGTGCTGTGGGAATGGTCGTGGATCCGGGAGCAGATCGAGATCGCCTTCGGCAGCGCCCCTTTCACGAGCTCGCCGCCCGCGCTCGGCTGACCGCATGGCCCGCATCCTCGTGGTGGACGACCAGCCCGAGGTCGCGGAGCTGGTGCAGGCGGTGCTCAAGGACGAGGGGCACGCGGCCGACGCCGTCTACAGCGGCCAGGCGGCCCTGGACCAGCTCGCCCGGACCGTGTACGACCTCGTCGTCTGCGACGTGCGGATGCCGGACGTCGACGGGAAGGCGGTCTTCCGTGCCGTCGCGCAGCTGGGGGCGCCGCGGCCGGTCGTGCTCTTCATGACCGGGTACGGCGATAGTCCGACCGACTCGGAGTTCCTGCAGACGACGGCGGCGGTGGTCCTCGCCAAGCCGCTCGGCATCGACGCGCTGCTCGAGCGCGTCCGCTCCACCCTCACGATTCGCTGACCGAGGGCGTCGGGGTCTTCACCCGTGTTATGGTGTCGGCGCGGTAAATCCCTTGAGGGGGTGTGGCGATGGCGGTCAAGATCAGCATCCGTCCGAACGGTCCGTACCTGGTAGAGGGCGACGTCGAAGTGGTCGACGTGAACGGCAACAAGGTCGATACGAGCGCGCGAGGGCCGCGGTTCGCGCTCTGCCGGTGCGGGGCGTCGGTCACGAAGCCGTTCTGTGACGGCACCCACAGCAAGGTCGGCTTCCAGGCCGCCGAGGCCGCGGTCGCGCAAGAAAAAAAGTCCGGCTAGGACTTCCGAGGAAGCCCGAGCGGACGGGCGAGCTCCAACCGTCACAGAGGATCTATTCGTCTACCTCTGTATCGGCATACGCGCTGATATATTGCGGTTATGAACAAGCTCGGATCCTACCTCTCAGTCATCGTCCTGTCGGCCGTCGGGATGGTGCTCGGCCACTACGTGGGCTCGCGTCTCGAGTGGAGCACGACGAGCGCGGTGGCGCAGACGACTTCGGCGGTCAGTGTCGTCTCGACCCGCACCCTCGAGGTGGTCGGGGCCGATGGCCGTCGACAGCTGGTGATGGGCACCGGCACCGAGGGCTCCCCCGGGATCTGGATCTACGACCGGAACGGCAAGGTCCGATTGAGCCTGGGGCTGTACGGTGACAACAACGCCAGCATTGTCCTGAACGATGAGAGCGAGCAGGCGGTGGAGATCTTCCGCACCGTGGGCCCCCACAGCGTGCCCGTCTTGGTGATGAAGGCGCAGGGCCGCGACCGGATCGTCATGGGGCTCGACGGGCCGGGGCAGGATCCGTTTCTGGTCCTGTACGGCACCGACGGGGCCAAGCAGCGCGTGTTCGGCAACTACTGATGCCGATCGGCGGCAAGACCGCGGCGACTCTCGTGGTCGCCGGTCTCGTGCTCGGCGTGTTGCTCACCAAGCGGCACGAGATCGTCGCCCCGGTCCGGACGCCGGCTACCTCCGCCGCCGCGCCCGCGGTACCGCCGAGGCACAGCGTCTCGTCGTGGCTGAAAGTTCGGCAGCTCAGGATCCTGGACGCGGATGGAAGCACGAGGGCGTGGATCGGGGAGTCCGGGGAGGGAAGCCCCGGCATCTGGATGACCAGCGCACGGAAGACGGCGACCGTGGAGCTCGGCGTGCACGGTAATGGCTTCCCCTATGTGCTGGTCTCCGACGGGGCCATCCGCAACTTCGGGCTCGGCCGGGTCGACGGGGTCCAGGCCTCCCCGATCTTGGTCTTCCGGAGCGACGACGTGGTCCGGATGGTCTTCGGGCTCGACATGACGGAGCCGCACCGGTCGCCTTTCCTGGTCTGGTACGCCGCCGATGGAGCCAAGCACGACTTCTTCGGCCACTACTGCGACCGGCCGGACCGGGTATGCGTCCGGTGAGTGCCGGACCGGCTCGGTGACGCCGCGCCCGTTCGCCCCGTTCGCGGCGCTCGCGATCGGCGCCGTGCTGGTGGCGGGCGTCGGTAGCCTCGCGCTGCTTCCACGCCGGTCCGGGACGCTCGATCGCCCCCACTACGTCTTCGTCAACGAGACGGGTGACCACGACCACGATCTGGCCTTCGAGATGAGCCTGAAGCTGGCGGAGAAGCGCTCGGGCATCGAGAACGCCCTGGTGCTCCTGCCGCGCCTGCCCCCGGACCGGACGATCGAGCAGGTCGCGGCGGACCTTTTCCAGCGCTGGCGGATCGGGCGCGACCGCGGGGGGCGCGGCATCCTGTACCTCTACAGCGCCCGGGAGAATCTCTTCAAGATCGAGGTGTCGTACGCGCTGGAGTCGATGTTTCCGGACGCGCTCTGTCGACAGCTCGAGGACGCCGCCCAGACGTACATGCTGTCCGAGATCCCGCAGGATTTCATCTCCGAGCTCCTCATCACGATGAACCTGCAGGGAGACGACGCGCGGCTAGGAGCCGACCCGGGGCTGCGTGCGCCGGCATGGCTCCAGCAGGCCCGCTACTACTCGGGTGGCGCCGGCGTGACGGCGACCGGATATCGCCGCACGCTCGAGGACTATCAGGCCGCGGTCCGTCGATTGCCCGCCTCGAACCTCACCGAGTTCGCGCCGGCCGACGATCCGGAGGAGACGGCCCGCCGGTACCTGCAGTCGCTCGAGCGCGGCCTGGGCGATCCCCGGCTGCCGCTCCTCACCGAGGGCAGTCAGGTCTTTCGCATGATCGTGCCGCGGAACGAGGCGCAGCAGCAGCGCGTATTCCGATTCTATGCGAAGGCGTTGCCCAGCCACATGATTCGGCTCGACGGCTGGAGCCTCGTGGTCTTTCGGCCCGGGGTGCCGAATCTCCCGATCGTGCTGAGGCGTGGGAGCGGCGGTCTCTGGTTCGTGGACGAGCCGAAGGCGTGGACCTACTTTCACCGGTACGAGGACGGCGTCGACTTCCTGCCCAAGTACGACGATCTGCCGTTCCTGGCGGGGCTCCGTCAGCTGGGGCACCCGAATGCGACCAATCCAATCTACCGGGGGCGTGTCCGCACGCCGCCCGGCCGGCCCTATCCGTTTTCGCTCGGAGCGGCCGTCCGGGCGCTCGAGCAGGTGATCCGGGAGCACCCGAGTGACGACCGGCCCTACGCCGCGCTCGGGGAGCTCTACCTGTTCGAGGTGAGCTGGATCTCGCGAAGCCTGGAGATGTTCGAGCGGGCGGCGAGGCTGGCCCCGGACCGCCTCGACTACCAGTGGCGTCTGTACGATCTCTACCTCAACAATTCGCAAGCGGACAAGGCGCTGGCGACCCTGAAGCGACTGGCGGAACGGCTACCCAGGGACCGACAGGTCCAGGATTGGTATCGCTTCTACCGAGCAGCGTACGCCTTCCGGCCGGGTGAGTTTTCACCGGCGGTGACCGCCACCACGACGCGCTGACGACCTCTCCCTCTTGACGTGCTGCGGTTTCGGGTCCAGCCTCGCTGGCGTCCGAGTCCCGGCGGCCCGTGCGCCGGCCCCAGGAGAGCGCTCGCATGATCCGCTCGGTGTCCATCTACCAGAGCCTGCTGGGCAACCTCGCTCTGGTGATCGTGCTGTTGAGCGGCGCGATCATGGCGCTCACCTTCATCGGCTCGCAGGCCACCGTCGAGCGGCTCTCCGGCGTGATCCTGCGGGAGACCATCGGCCAGACCGAAGGCGAGCTGCGCCATTTCTTCGAGCCGGCGATCCGGGATCTCGGCGTGATGCGCGCGTGGGGCGAGTCGGGCCTGCTCGACGGCGAGGACGCGGGGGCCATGAACCGGCTGCTCGTCCCCCTGCTGCGCGCCGATCCGCAGCTGTCGGCGGTGATGGTGGCGGACGAGCGCGGCCGCGAGCACATCGTGTTCCACTTCGGGGATGCGTGGAGCAGCCGGCAGACCCGGCGCGACGTCTGGGGTGACCGCTCCGCCTGGCTCGAATGGACGGATGCGCGACCGGAGCCCGTGGCCTCGTGGCGGGCGAGCGACTACGATCCCCGCCGGCGTCCCTGGTATCAGGGCGCCGTCTCGGCCCGCTCCGGCGCCGCCGGGCAGGCCAGCGTCGCGGAGCTCGTCTACTGGACGGAGCCGTACACGTTCTACACCGCCCAGGCTCCGGGGATGACGGCGGCGATGGCCTTCCCGGAGCGCAATGGCCGGCTGAGCGTCGTCGGCGTCGACCTGCTGCTGACGGACGTCTCCACCTTCACCACGCGCCTGCGGGTGGGGGAGCACGGCGCGGTGATGGTGTTGACCGACGGTAGCCGGGTCATCGGACTGCCCCGCGATCCGCGCTACCTCGACGCCACCGGCCAGCGCAATGCTCTGCTGAAGCGCCCGGAAGAGCTGGAGATGCGCGTGCCGGCCGACGCCGCGCGCGTCCTCGCGAGCCGGCCGCCCGGCGAGCGTGGGCCGGTCCGGCTGCAGAGCGGTGGCGCCCCCTGGTGGGCCGAGGAGAGCCCGGTCTCTCTGGGCCCGCAGCGCCACCTGGCGATCACGGTCATGGTGCCGGAGTCCGATCTGCTGGGGAACCTCGGCCACCTCCGGCTGGGCATCGTGCTCGTCATGCTCGTCGGGCTCGCACTCGCCATGGTCCGCGCCGTGAGCCTCGCGCGGCGCTACAGCCGCCCGATCGAGGCCCTGGTGCGCGAGAGCGAGCGAATCAGCCGCGGCGACCTCGACGCCGGGGCACCCGTGACCTCGGCGATCCGCGAAGTCCATCGGCTCGCCGATGCCCACGGGCAGATGCGCCGGTCGCTCCGGACGCTCCTGAAGCTCGAGGGCGATCTCCAGGTGGCCCGGCGCATCCAGCAGGACACCTGGCCCGAGCAGATTCCGACCGTGACCGGATTCGACATCCACGCCTGGAGTGAGCCGGCCGACGAGACCGGCGGTGACACCTACGACGTCATCGGCTTCCGGCTACTGTCGGGCGAGCGCAGCCCGCGCCTGTCGACGGCCGAGGCGGAGCGCGCGGTGCTCCTGCTGGCCGACGCCACCGGGCACGGGATCGGCCCCGCGCTCTCCGTCACCCAGGTCCGCGCGATGCTGCGGATGGCGATCCGGGCCGGTGAGGACTTCCCGGCGATCATCCGCCACCTGAACGCGCAGCTCTGCTCGGATCTCAAGGAGGGGCGCTTCGTCAGCGCGTGGCTCGGTCTCCTCGACGCGACGGAGCAGACGCTCACCGGGTTCAGCTGCGGCCAGGGGCCGCTGCTCTACTACCGGGCCGCGGCAGGGACGTGCGTGACCCTCGAGACGGACACGGTCCCGCTCGGGTGTCTCGAGGACCTGGAGGTCGAGCTGCGGGCCCCGATTCGCATGGAGCCGGGCGACATCTTCGTGGCGCTGTCGGACGGCGTGGTCGACGCCGAGACTACGAGTGGCGAGCGATTCGGCACCGCGCGGGTGGTCGAGATCGTCACCCGCCACTGCGAGAGCTCGGCCGCGGAGCTGACGGCCGCGCTCCGCCAGGCGGTAGCCGACTTCACGGGCGCGGCACGCGCCGAGGACGACCGCACCGGCCTCGTGGTCAGGCGGCGCTGACTCGATCACTTGCCGGGTTGCGATTGGACCCATCGATAGCGCGGAGCATCCTCTCCCAGGCGCGACCGCTCTTCGTCGGTCAAGTGGCGGTGATGCTCTACGCCGTCGTCGACACCGTGTTGACTGGTCACGCTTCGCCCACCGACCTGGCCGCGATGGGGCTGGGAGCGGGCGTCTACTCGAGCGTCTTCGTGAGCCTCCTGGGCGCGATCAACGCGCTCAACCCGATCATCGCCCAGCACCATGGCGGGCAGCGCCACGTCGCCATCGGCCTCGGCTACGCGCAGGGCCTGTGGCTGGCGTTGCTGCTGTCCCTGGGCGGCAGCCTCTTCCTCGCCGTTCCCGAGCTATGGCTCGGGTGGATTCACGCTCCGCCCGCGGTCGAGGAGCTGGTGGCGCGCTATCTGCGCGTCCTCAGCCTCGCCCTGCCCGCCGCCCTGATGTTCCGGGCGATCGGCGCGTTGAACATTGCGGTGGCGCGCCCGCAGGTCGTGATGCGGATGCAGGTCGCGGGCCTCGCCCTGAAGGTGCTCCTGAGCTACCTGTTGATCTTCGGTCGGCTCGGATTGCCACGGCTGGGCGCGGTCGGTGGAGCGCTGGCCTCGGTCATCGTTCTCTGGGCTCTCTTCGCGGGAGGCTGGGCGCACACCCGATTCGACCCGTTCTATCGCCGCTTCGAGATCCATTGGACCGGGCCGCGCTGGCCGATCCTCCGCGAGCTCCTCCATCTCGGCATCCCGATGGGCCTGTCCTACGCACTCGAGGCGACGTCCTTCACGTTCATCACCCTGCTCGTCGCGCGGCTCGGCACCAGCGTGATGGGGGGGCACCAGATCGTCGCGAACCTCGCGGCCCTCTGCTTCATGGTGCCGCTCTCGCTCGCCGTCGCCACCGCCACCCTCACCGCCCATGCGATCGGCGCGGAGAATGCCCGGCAGGCGCAGCGGACCGCGGCCACCGGAATCCGGATCGCGGTGACCGTCTCGGCGTCGCTCGCGCTCGCGGTGTGGATCCTGCGCGACTCCATCGTTCGTCTCTACACGAGCGACGCGGCGGTCGCAGCCGTGGCGCTGACCCTGGTCCCATATCTGGCTGCTTTTCACGTCTTCGACGCGTTACAGACCGTCGTCGGCTTCGTGCTGCGGGCCCACAAGCGGGCGGTGGCTCCCACCGTGATCTACGCGATGACGCTATGGGGGGTCGGGCTCTTTGGCGGCTATCACGTCGCCTTTCGTGGGGTATGGGGTTCGCCGTGGGGCGTCAGCGGCATGTGGATGATGCAGTCGGTGGGGCTCGGTCTGGCCGGGGTGTTCCTGCTCGGTTTCTACCTCAGGCTGTTGCGGATGCCCCAGCCTACTTGCTCCTGAAGGCCGGCATGACCTGGGCCGAGAAGCGCTCGAGCTGCTCGAGGATCACCGCCTGCGGCGTGCCCACCGGCTGACCGACGTTGACCACCTCGAGCCCGGGGTACTTGTGCTGGATCTCCATGAGCTGCTCGGTGATGAGCTCCGGCGGCCCGATCAGCCAGGTCCCCGCCTTGACCGCGTGGCGCAGGGTCGGCAGGTTGGCCTGACGCGCCCGCTTCGGGTCGGCGACCGCCTCGATCTGCTCGGGGGTGAGCCCAGGCACGAAGCCGAGCGGGGCGAACATCTTGATGTTCTCCTCGAAGAACGGGGTGGCCTCCTTGATCCCTTGCTCGACGCTGTCGGCGATGTGGAACGAGAATCCGATGCAGAGGCCCTCGCCCGGCTCGCCCTCCCGTCCGGCGCGGGCGCGGGCCTCCCGGAAGGCGTGGACCACCTTCTCGTTGGCCCCGCCGGGCGCCGCCCCGCCGCCGATGATGCCCCGGATGTCGTGCTTCGCCATGAAGTCGAGTGCCCGCGGGCTCGCGCTGACCACCGGCTGCCAGCACTCGACCGGCAGCGTCTTCGGCCGTGGCACGAGCGTGATCTCCTCGAGCTCGTAGCCTCGGTAGGGAACGCTCGGCGGGATCGTGTAGTGCTTGCCCCGATGCGAGAAGGCGCGCTGGTTGAACGACTTGAAGATGAGATCGACCTGCTCCTCGAACAGCTCGCGGTTGGCGGCCTGATCGAGCAGGGGCGCCCCGAACGCCTCGACCTCGCGGGTGTGGTACCCGCGCCCGACCCCGAACACGACCCGGCCGTTGGTCAGCCAGTCGACGGTCGCGAAGTCCTCGGCCATCCGGATCGGGTGCCACATCGGCGCGATGTTGAAGCCGCAGCCGATTCGGATGTTCCGGGTGAGATGGCAGAGATGGAGAGCCAGCATCAGCACGTTCGGAATGCACTCGTACCCTTCGCGTTGGAAGTGGTGCTCGGCCAGCCAGAAGATGTCGTAGCCGGTCCGGTCCATCAGCTTCGCGATGGCCTCGCTCTTCGGGAATACGGTGGCCAGGTATTCGTCGGAGAGCCAACGGTCGTTCGCGGGCGTGCCGTCGAAGCCCTCGTCGTCCAGATCCACGTGGCCCGCGAACAGGCTGCCGAACCTCGTGATCATGCGCGAGCTCCCGCGAGCGCCGGGGCCGGTATCAGGCCGTAGAACTGGCCCGCGTTCTCGCAGACCATCTTGCGGGTGACGTCGGCCGGCAAGTCCTTGAACTGCTCGTTGATGTACTTCTCCGACTCCGGCCAAACCCCGTCGGGGTGCGGGTAGTCGGAGCCCCACATCAGGGTCTCGACGCCCATCTCGTCGATGAGCTTGGTGCCCACGCGGTCGTACTGGAACGTCGCCTTGCACTGCCGGCGCCAGTACTCGCTCGGCTTCATCTTGAGCGGCAGATCCTTGTACTGGTCCTCGTACTCGAAGTCCATGCGGTCGAGCACGTACGGGATCCAGCCGATGCCGCTCTCGCCGAAGGCCACGCGGAGGTTCGGGTACCGCTCGAAGACCGCGCGCCCCATCAGGGCGGTCAGGATGTTCGCCAGCGTCATCTGGAACAGGCAGAGGCCGCTATACATCAGCGCCCGCTGGGTAAGGCCGGTGTACTTCTCGCGCAGCGCCGGTGACACCGACGGGAACGTGTGGAAGTGCAGCGGGATCCCGACCTCGTTGATGGCCTCCCACAGCGGCTCCCACTGCGGGTGCCACATGGGGTCCATGTCCCACGAGCACGAGAGCTCGATGCCCTTGAAGCCGAGCTTGGCCACCCGATGCACCTCGGCCACCGCGGCGTCGATGTCGCCGTACGGCAAGTTGGCCAGCCCGATGTGCCGGTCGGGATAGTGACGGCAGAAGTCGGCCATCCACGTGTTGTAGATGCGCAGCATCTCGTTGGAGGCCTCGATGTCCTTCAGCTTGGCGGCCGCGGCGAGGATGCCGTAGATCACCTCGGCGTCGACGCCGTCGCGGTCCATCTCCTTCACGCGCAGGTGCGGATCGCCCGGCCGGCGGATGCCCTTCTTGCCGTCCTCGTAGAGACCGGTGGCCGCCATCACGTCGACCCGGAGCTGCTTGCCCGGCACGTGCTTCGTGCCGGAGGCGCCCACCCCGCCCGCCAGGCCGAAGGTCGCCCCGTTGTTGGCGATCCAGCGCGGCCCCTCCGGCCCCTCGGCCACGTACGGCATGCGGTCCTTCAATGCCGCGGGCGCCTCCGAGACGAACAGGTCGGGGGGCAGCCAGATCAGGTCGAGGTGGCAATCCGCGGAGATCCGGTTGTATCTCATGAGGTCTCCTCGAGCCGAGGCATCGGGCTCAGTCC
>Ga0075433_10000856_pt1 | contig 21334 bp, 20 predicted proteins | sample RhiMethybrSRZTD2_FD_75299 | JGI IMG/M metagenome (GOLD analysis project Ga0075433, IMG submission 75299) | Populus rhizosphere microbial communities from Tennessee, USA - Rhizosphere MetaG P. TD hybrid SRZTD2 | ecosystem: Host-associated > Plants > Roots > Rhizosphere > Soil | place: USA... | reverse complement strand
CGGGGCCTGTAGCTCAGCTCGGTTAGAGCGCTTCCCTGATAAGGAAGAGGTCGATGGTTCAAGTCCATCCAGGCCCACCCACGAGATCGGATGACCGCCTCCGCGCACGGACGGACCGGTAAGGCCGCCCGCCCACACAGGACCGGAGAGCAAGTAGGCTCTCGGCCTCTGGGGTGGACGAGGATCCGATCAGGCCCACGAGAGAGAGGTTCCGATGGGGGACGAGACGGAAGGCACGAAGAAGAAGGGCTTCTTCCGGAGGCTCCTCAAGATCACGGCGATCCTCGCGGCGATCGGGGCGTTCCTGATGTTCTGGAAGCGGAAGCAGGGCAGCGACCTCGACGACGTCGAGTGGCAAGAGCTTCCGCCGCCCGCCGGCGGGTAACCGCTCGAAGCCCACACGCCGTCCGGAGACCCGCGCCTCCGGCGCGGGTCTCCGCGTTGCTACGCTCGCCGCATGTCCGAGGCGTGGGGGCTCGCGCACGCCGCGGCCGGTGGGGCGGGCGTCGAGCTCCGGCCCCTCGAGACCGTCGAGGACGCGGACCGGATCAACGACGTGATCCAGGCGACCTGGGGCGGCCAGCGGATCGATCGCGAGGTCGTCCGCGCCCTCGCGGCGAGCGGCAACGTCCCGTGGGGAGCGTTCCGCGGGGACCGGACGATCGGGTTCGTCCTGGGGTGGGCCGGGATCGACGAGGACGGACTCCACGTCCACTCCCACATGCTGGCCGCGGTGCCGCACCACCGGCACCGCGGCGTCGGGTACGCGCTGAAGCTCGCGCAGCGGGCGCAGGCGCTCGACCAAGGGATCACGGTCGTCCGCTGGACCTTCGATCCGCTCGTCGCGCGGAACGCATGGCTCAACATCGGCAAGCTGGGCGCGGTCGTGGACCGGTTCGAACGCGATTACTACGGCGAGATGACCGACGACCTCAACGCCGGCGAGCGGAGCGACCGCTTCATGGTCCGTTGGGAGCTCGAGCGGGAGCCGGGACCGCGCTCGGTCGCCGCCCCGGCGACCGAGATCGCGGTCCCGGCCGACCTGTTGCAGCTGCGCGAACGCGATCCCGAGCGCGCTCGCAGCTGGCGCGACGAGGTAGCGCAGGCCGCGGAGGCCGCGCTCGCCCGCCGTGAGGTCGGGCTGGCGTTCGACCGGGAGCGATCCGCGTACCTGTTCGCGCGACCGGATGGAGGCTCGTCGTGACGCGCGTCCTCCGGCTCGACCTGCGGCTCGTCGGCCTTCCTCTCGTCCGCCCGTTCCGGACCTCGATGGGCGTGTCGACGCGCAAGGAGTGCGTCCTGGTCCGGGTCGAGACCGACGAGGCCGAGGGGTGGGGCGAATGCGTCGCCGACCTCGAGCCGGACTACAGCGCGGAGTGGAACGGGAGCGCCTGGGACGCGATCACGACGTTCCTCGGCCCGGCGCTGCTCGCCGAGGGAGACGCTTCCTCGGCGTCCGTCGAGCGGGTCTTCTCGCCGTGGCGGGGGAACCGGATGGCGAAGGCGACGCTCGTCGACGCGGTGCTCGATGCCGAGCTCCGCGCGCGTGGCGAGTCGCTCACGTCGGTGCTCGGGGGGGACAAGGACGCCGTGGTCTGCGGCGTGTCGGTCGGTATCACCGACACGACCGACACCCTCCGCGAGCAGGTCGATGCGTACCTGGCGGAGGGCTATCGCCGCGTCAAGCTGAAGATCGAGCCGGGCATCGACGTCGAGCGCGTTGCCGCGATCCGGGCGGATCACCCGGGGATCCTCCTCTCCGTCGACGCGAACGCCGCGTACTCGCTCGCGGACGAAGACGTCTTCCGTGCGCTCGACGATCTGGGCCTGCTGATGATCGAGCAGCCGCTCCATCACGAGGATCTCGTCGACCACGCGAAGCTGCAGACGCGCATCTCGACGGATCTGTGCCTCGACGAGTCGATCCGGTCGGCGGCGGACGCGAGGGCAGCGATCGAGCTCGGGTCGTGTCGGATCGTGAACATCAAGCAGGGGCGTGTGGGTGGCATGCTCGAGGCGTGTGCGATCCATGACGTCTGCGTCGCGGCCGGCGTGCCGGTGTGGTGCGGCGGCATGCTCGAGACGGGGATCGGCCGGGCGACGAACCTGGCGCTCGCGTCGATGCCCGGGTTCACGCTCCCGAACGACACGAGCGCGTCGTCCCGGTACTTCCCCGAAGACCTGACCGATCCGTTCGTCCTGGAACCCGACGGGACGATGCGCGTTCCCGACGGCCCGGGGATCGGCGTGACGCCCGACCCGGCCCGACTCGAGGCGGCGACGCTTCGGCGCGAGACCCTCGAGCTCTAGTCGAACGGTTCCCTCGCCGATAGAACCCCTCGGGTCTACCCTTCATCTCGCATGAGCCAGCCGCCACCTCCCGACGACGCCTCCCCGCCGCCCGCCGACGCGCGGCCGGGCGACACGTGGAGCCTCGACGCGCCGTCGACGCCGACCTCGGGTCAGCCGTTCCCGCCGCCTCCGGAGCCGGCGCTCCCCGTCGTCGAGTCGGAGCTGACGGATGTCGGCCCGCAGGCGCCCAATGGAGCGCCGCCTCGACGCGGGCTCAAGATCCTCGGGATCGCCCTCGCCGCCGTGCTGATCGTCGCCGGCGCCGCGGGCGCCACGGCGTTCCTGATGCTCCGAGGGAGCGGCGAGGTGATCCTCGACAAGGTGCCGGCCGACGCCGACGTCGTCGTGACCGCGTACCTGGACCCGGCGGCGAGCCAGAAGGTGAACCTCCTCCGGATGACGTCGAAGTTCCCGGCGCTCGGCGACGAGACGAAGCTCCGCGACCGGTTGAACGAGGGACTCGACCAGATCCTCGGGGACGTGGGGATGAACCACGAGGACCTGGCGTGGGTGGGGCCCGAGCTCGGTCTCTACGTCGAGGTCCACGGCGCGAACGACGTGTCGTACGCCGTCCTGATCGCCGCGGACGACACCGACGCCGCGAAGTCGTTCGTCGACCGCTATCGGCAGGGGCAGGAGCAACGCTTCGGCGTGACGTACCACACGGTCGATCACGACGGTGTCGAGGTGACGGTCCCGGCCGGGGACCCGTCCGGACAGGCCGCGGTCGCGCTCTTCGATGGCGTGGTCGTCCTCGGCTCGGACGAGGCCGCGGTCGACGCCGCGATCGACACGGCGCACGGCGGTGCGGCCATCGCCGACGATGCCGGTTTCCAGCGTGTCACCGCAGCCCTGCCCGATGCGAAGCTCGGCATGGCCTTCGTCGACGCCGCTCACCTGGCCGACACCTTCGGCGATCAGCTGGCGGCCGCCGGCGTCACCACGGGGGTCACGGACATCTCCGCTCTCGACGGGATCGGCGCCGCGCTCTCGGCGCAGACGGACGGCCTCGCGATGGACACCGTGATGCTGTACGACGACAACGAGCTCAGCGATGCCCAGCGCGCCGCCCTCTCGGCGCCGGACCACGCGAACCCGCTCCTGGATGTCGTGCCCGCGGACGTCCTGGGCATGTACGCCGTCGAGCACCTCGATAGGTCGATCCAGGACTCGATCGACCAGATCACCCGGACGACCCCGGGCGCTTCCGACCAACTCGACCAGATGGGTGTGACCGGCCCGAACGGGTTGCTGTCGCAGCTCACCGGCGATGTGGCCGTCGAGGGGACCAGCCAGCACGGAACGATCGCGTACGGCGGCGCGCTCCTCGTCGGGACGAACGATCCGTCCGCGACGTCGGCGTGGCTCGACCGTACGCTCCGGCAGCTGCCGCTGGGGCAGAGCTCCTACGAGCCGACGAAGCACGGCGGGGTCCACCTGGTGCAACGGCCGGCGAAGTGGCAGACGATCGATCGGGCCGGCGCGACGATCACCTACGCCTCCGGCTCCGACGTCCCCATCGCCTACGCCGTCGTCGGCAACGTCGCCGTGGTGGCCACCTCGCCGGAGCAGATCGAGGCGATCCTCGACGCCCGGTCGTCCGGGGCGGTGATCTCGACCGACCCCCGCTTCGTGTCGGCAACGGCGAACGTCCCGACGAGCGACGGCGTCCTGTACGTGGACGTGCCCGCCCTCGTCGACTCCGTCCGAGGGCAGCTCCCGTCCGATGCCCTGGACCCCCAGGTCCTCGCCAACCTCGCCCCGATCGAGGCCGTGGTTGCCGGGTCGGAGAACGGCCCGGACGAGCAGCGCGCGCGCCTCCTGATCCGGATCCCCTGAGGAGCGGCGCCCCCGTTCGGAAGATCTCGGAAGCCGACTTGACGCCGGGAGCCCGGCCGAGGTACAAATGCATCGAGAGGTCGTTGGAGCCCTCGGGTTCCGGCGGCCTCTCGCTTTCCCTTCCCCGGACCCATCCCGCTTGAGCGCGGACCTCGCGTGCGCGAGGATACGCCCGCGGTCGCGGTCCTTCCCCCGCTCCGCCCGAGCATGAAGAAGCGCGTGGTGCGAGCCGAGGAGTTCGAGGTGGTCGACGAGCTCGGCCACGTCCGGATGCGGATCGGCCTGTCGAACGACGACAACCCGTTCTTCTCGATGCTCGACGCCGACGGCAGCGTCCGTGCCCGCTTCGGGGTGCAGACGGACGGGGCCGCAGGGCTCGCGATCGCCGACGACAACGGGAAGGTCCGCGCCACGTTCGGGCTGTCGTCCGACGGCTCGGCATCGCTGGCCTTCGGGGACAAGCACGGCCGGATCCGCGCCAAGTTCGGCCTGGGATCGGATGCGTCGCCGACCCTCGGCGTCGACGTCGAGGACGGCGAGCTGCATCACCGGCACAAGCTGGCCGAGCAGGGGACGCCCACGATGGGTCTTTACGACCAGCGCGGCAAGGTCCGGGTGCGGCTGGGACTCGCGGCCGGCGGGTCGCCGGTGCTCCGGCTCCTGGACGCCGACGGATCGGTGCGCGCGATCGTCGGGCTCGCGAACGACGATTCGCCGTTCGTGCAGTTCCTCGGGCAGGACGGCTCGAGCCCGGGCTGGACGCAGCGCTAGGTCGCGAGCGGCATCCGGTCGGCCGCGAACGCCGGCAGCCGCCACGCCGACGCACCGTCGCATGCGAGCTCGATGAGCGTCCGGCCGATCACGCTCGCGAACTTGAACCCGTGGCCGGTCCCGATCGCGATGGAGGCCCGCTCGACCCCGGGGATCAGATCGAGGACGAAGTCCTCGTCGGGGGTCAGCGCATACATGCAGGTTCGCACCTCGAGGGGTGGACCGTACGCGGTCGGGAGATGTTCCCGAACGAAGTCCTCGACCACGGCGGTGTACGCCGGATCGGGCTCGAAGGTGCGTGAGTCCGGCGTCGCCTCGGGACCACCGCCGTGGAGCGCGACCTTCGGTCCGGGCAGGCCGAAGGCCGGGAGGCCGTAGACCGGTGGTGTGCGGTGCCAGATCCACACGGGGAACGCGGCCGGCTCGAACGCGGCGGGGTCGGCCGCGTCGAAGTACGTGACCTGCTCCTGCAGGAGACGAAGCGGCAGCGACACCCCGAGCGGCGCGAGGACCTCGTTCGTCCATGCGTCCGCGGCGACCACGAGGGCATCGGCACGGAAGACGCCCCGCGAGGTCTCGACGGTGAAGCCGAGGTCCCGGTCCTCGGCGATGCCGAGGACCGGGGTCTCGGCGAGGAGATCGGCGCCTCGCGCGTGCGCGAGGCGCCGATGCGCCGCGTTCGCCCGGCTCGCCGCGATCACGCCCGCGTCCGCCTGCGAGATCGCCGTGATGCCGTCGGGTACGCGCCACTGCGGCCATCGCCGCATCAGTTCACCCGCGTCGAGGACCTCGTACCGAACGCCCTCGGCATCCATCGCGGCGGCGTAGTCGCCGGGGTCGTCCCACGGATCGTCGGGGAAGAGATCCAGCCCGCCGGTGAGCGTGATCAGCTGCTCCCCGGCCTCTGCCGCGAGCTCGTCCCACGTCGCGAACGACTCCGCGGTGAACCGGACGTAGTCCGCCGACGGGTAGCTCCGCCGGACGATGCGCGAGTGATCCTCGGATGCGCCTCGATCGTGGCCGAGCTCGTACCGCTCGAGTCCGAGGACGCGCAGGCCGCGCCTGGCTCCCCAGTACACCGCCGCGGATCCGAACGCACCGAGTCCGATCACGATCACGTCGTACCGCTGGCGTGAGTCCCTCGTCATCGTCGGCCGATACTAGCGGTGGCCTCGTCGGCGTCAGCTCACGCGGGGGGCGGTTAGGGTTGCGGAAGTTGTCGGTGAGGATCCACTGCGCGACCGAACAGGAGCAGCGATGCCCGAGAAGAAGACCGCGAAGAGCACATCAGCGAAGCGCAGCTCGGCGCCGAAATTAACGGCCGAAGAACGCGCCGCCATGAAGGAATACACGAAGGAGCTGAAGGCGCAGTCGGCGAAGGCGGACGGGGAGAAGATGCTGCGCGCGGCGATCGCGAAGATGAAGGAACCCGATCGCGCGATGGCCAAGCGCGTTGACGCGATCGTCATGGGGACCGCCCCCGAGCTCGAGCAGAGGACCTGGTACGGGATGCCCGCGTACGCCAAAGATGGGCAGGTCGTCTGCTTCTTCCAGGACGCGGCGAAGTTCAAGTCCCGGTACGCCACCTTCGGTTTCAGCGACGCGGCGAAGCTCGACAAGGGCGGTATGTGGCCCACCTCGTACGCGCTGAGGGAGTTGACCGCCGCCGAGGAGAAGCAGATAGCCTCGCTCGTGAAGAAAGCTGTGAGCTGAGGGTCTGCTCCTCTAGACTCGATCTCCGTCAGGGGCTGCAGCCGTGACGGCCGCGGCGTCGCTCGGGTACGCGGGGACGTAGCTCAGTTGGTAGAGCACCTGCTTTGCAAGCAGGGGGTCGGCGGTTCGAGTCCGCTCGTCTCCACCATCGGAGCTGCAGGTCGCGGACCGTGGTGTTCGGCGCGACTCCGCGGTTCTTCCGCTGAGCAAGCGACCCGACAGAGCAGGGGCGGTGGACGCACGTCCCCGGGTCATGCAGAGGCGCCACGTCGCCGCAGCTCAGAGCTGAGCGAGGGATCCGGTCGTCGGGTCGCGGGCGAAGATCGAGACCGCGCTGCTCCAGAACGAGGCCACGTAGACGTTCTTTCCGTCTGGGCTGACCGACACCCCACGTGGTCCATCGAGGGCCGTTCCGTCCGCGCACTCGCCGCTGGATCCCGTGTCGCTGACGCAGCCGCCGGTCCCCGGAAGCTGCGCGAGGGCTCCGGTCATCGCGTTCCGCGAGAAGACCGCGACCGCGTCGCTGGTCTCCGCCGCGACGTAGACGCTCGATCCGTCAGGACTGATCGCCACGGATCTGGCCCGGTCGAGCGCGTTCGCGTCGGTGCACGAACCGCGGCTCCCGGTCTCGCTCGAGCATCCGCTCCTGCCGATGAGTTGCGTGAGGGCGCCCGTACTCGGATCGCGCGAGAACACTGCGACAGCATCGCTGGCCATCGAGGCCGCATAGACGTGCTCGCCATCCGGGCTGACGACGACATCGCTAGCGCCGCCGAGCGCCCTGCCTTTCGTGCAGGCGCCGCCGCTGCCCGTCTGACTCACGCAGCCCCTCACGCCCGCCAGCTGGGTCAGCGCACCGGTGGTCGTATCGCGGGCGAAGATCGCGATCGCCCCGCTCGCCTCGGACGCGACGTAGACGGTCCGGTTATCGGGGCTCACGACGACCGTCCGTGCCCCGTCGAGGGCGACGCCGTCGACGCAGGCGCCACTCGTGCCCGATTCGCTCACACAGCCGGCCGTCCCCGCCAGCTGGGTCAGTGCGCCCGTCGTCAGATCACGGGAGAACACTGCGATGGCGTCGGCGAAGTAGGAGGCGACGTAAACGCTCGTTCCGTCGGTGCTCACCGCAGCGGACCGCGCACCGGCCAATGCTGTCCCCACGGCGCACGCGCCCTTCGTGCCACTCTCGCTGATGCAGCCGCTCGTTCCAGCGAGCTGTCTCAAGGCGCCGCTCGTCGGGTCGCGCGAGAAGACCGCGATGGCGGCGGCCGTCGTGGCGGGGAAGTAGAGGTTCTTGCCGTCGGGGCTCAAGCCCAGGGACCTCGGCCCGACCAAAGCTGCACCCTTCGCGCAGGCACCGCCGAGGCCGGAGGCGCTGACACACCCGTCGGTACCCATCAGCTGAGCGATCGCTCCTGTTTCCGGAGCACGTGAGAAGACCGAAACGGACCGGCTCGTCTCGGCGGCGGCATAGACGTTGGCACCGTCTGGGCTCGAGCTGACCCCCGTCGCTCCATCCAACGCTGTCCCGACGGTGCATGCTCCGCCGGTGCCCGTCGCGCTCACGCACCCAGCCGGGCCTGAAGCCGTTCGAGCAGCCGCCTCGAGCGTCCCGGGCGAACGCCCGGTCGTGACGACATCCATGGTCGGCCGTGCCGGGGGCGCCGCGTGCGTCGTCCCGTTGGGGATCGCGGAGACGAACGAGATCCCAGACACGACTGCAACGACGCCGAGCGTACGGATCCGTGATGGGTACATGCATCCGTCCTTGTGGCTGACGTGGCCACGGTAGGTTCGGGTGGGGGGACGACGCAACTCCGTTCGATCGCCCCTCAGTGCCCCTCCAGCTCGGCGAGGGATCGTTGTATCGGTCCGTTCCGGGATCCCGGCGCCACGCGAGGATGCACTCCCGCCCAGGCGTACTCGGAGGCGCGCGCGACGACGGGAGGAACCACCGTCTTCGAGGTTGCGTCCCCCGGGATCGGGCCGTAAGGTCGGCCGGTCTGTGCGCGCCGCTTCCCCCCGACGGCAGGGAGGTGGTGGGGACGATGAGAAGGATCGCGGCTTTCATCCTCGCGTTCGTGATCCTTGGACCGCTGCCCGCATCGGCGCATGCACCGATCGGCATCTGGATCACGAGCTGTCTGTACGACCACACGACGGTTGCAGACCCGATCGGTCACGCGATGCACATCCACGACTTCGTCGGAGCGAAGGCGATCGTGGACGACTCGGCGACGGTTGACTCGATGCGTGCCGGCGGGACGTCATGCGGAACCGTTGGCGACACCTCGGGATACTGGGTCCCCCAGCTCTACGAGGACGGGAACATCGTCCGACCGGACGGAACGGCCCGGGACGACCTCTTCTATTACATGCGACAGACGACCGCGTCGGTGCAGACGATCCCCGACGGGCTCAAGATGGTGCTCGGGAACCCCCATGCGATGACCCCGAGCGAGGAACCCGGCCTCGGGACGAAGATCTTCTTCAAGTGCGGTCCGTCAGCGGGCGCGAAGCTCCCTCAGCCGCCGGTCTCGTGCACCAGCGGGATCATGGTCATCAGCTTCGTGTTCCCGAACTGTTGGGACGGTCTGCACCTCGACTCGGACGACCACATCTCGCACATGGCGTACCCGGTCGGCGGAGCGTGCCCACCTGACCACCCTGTGAACCTGCCGGTGCTTCAGGCATTCTGGCGGTACCCGGTCGGCAAGGGTCCCATCGGCACGATCACGCTCAGCTCGGGGGACTACTACACGGCCCATATGGATTTCTTCAACGCATGGGATCCGGCGCGGCTGCAGGACCTCGTGGATCGCTGCCTCAACGGCGGCATCAACTGCGAGACGAACCCCGAGTAGGTCGACCGCTCAGACGGCCGTTCCGTGCATCGCGCGGCCGACACCTACGGCTCGCCGTGTGCGCTCGCCCCGAGACGAGGCGAAACCTGGCGTCGGAGGGGGTTCAGGTCGGCCGTGCGAACGCCGAAGGACTGAGGTGAGAGGCGCCGGTGGGGTGCCTCCGTTCGACCTACGGCGAGGCGATGATCATCACGGTCGACGACCGAAGAGGCTCCGGGTGGCCGGTGCCGCTCGTGCTGGCGGCGGTCTGCGGGCTGCTCGCGGTCTTCGGCGTCGCCTTCCTGCAGCAGCGGACGCTCGACGCGAAGATCGACGACCGGCAGACCAGAGCGGAGGCCCTCGTCCGGCAGGTCGTCGTCCCCGCGACGAAAGGCGAGCGTCTCACGAAGCCGTTCCGCCACACGAGCGAGGTCCGGCTCGTGCACGACCTGGAGAAGGGCGTCCTGTCGAACGGCGACGTCCTCCGCGTCCGGGTCTTCGCGCAGGACGGGACGCTGCTGTTCTCGACAGACCCGAACGACAAGGCCGGCGAGCACGTGGGCGACGCCGCCTCGATCCGCGCCGCCGCGATCGGCTCGGTGACATCGTCGGTCGCGACGGACGGGGTCGCGCCGCCCGGCGGGAGGTCGACGCCGGTCGAGATGCTCCAGACGTACGTCCAGTACCCGCTCGGGAAGGATCGTGAGCCCGCGGCGGTCGGTGTCGACGAGCGCTACCAGCCGATCGAGACCGCCTCGGAGCAGCCGTGGCACACCGTGGGACTCGGGCTAGAGGCCGCCGCGGCGGCCCTGGCCGTGGTCGGTCTCCTGCTGCTCGCGCGGCGTGTGTCCGTGAAGCGGGCGGAGGCGAAGGCGCGGAAGCCGGCGGCTCCGCAGCCGGCGCGGGACGCGCCGGCTGCGGAGCCGCCGCCCGAGGAGAAGCGACGCAGTTTCCGCAAGGAGAAGTCGTCCACCGGTCCGCCGCCGCCGAGCGAGGCCGAGAAGGCCGTGAAGGAGGCCCGCCGCGAGATGCAGGTCCGCGAGGCGCTCGAGGGACAGCTCGAGCAGCTGCGGACGCGGATCCGGGAGCAGGAGGACCTGGCGAACCGGCAGGTCCTGGAGCTCACACAGCAGCTGCAGGTCGCGGCCGCGCGCGTCGAAGAGGCAGAGGCGCGTGCCGCGTCGTCGCCGGCCGGCGCCGACGCGGAGCGCCTGACCGCCGCCGAGGCGGCGGTCCAGGACGCCGCCCGGAGGGCGGAGCAAGCCGAGGCCCGCGCGAGCGCGGCCGAAGGCCGAGCCGTGGAGCTCGAAGAGCGGCTGGCCGACGCGCACCGCTCGGTGCAGCCGCCGCCGGCCGACGAACGGGTGGCCGCGCTCGAGCGAGCGCTGGAGGAGGCCCGGGCCGAAGCCGCCGATCAGGCGCGTCGCGCGGAGGCGACCGAAGCCGTCCGGGCCGAGCTCGAGACGAAGGTCGCGCAGTTTGGCTCGCGGGCGCAGGAGCAGGAGGCGACGGCGGCCGCGCTCGCGGAGCAGCTCCGGGAGACCGAGGCGATCCGTGCCGATCTGGAGCGGCGCGCGAGCGAGGCGGAATCGGGCGGCGACGCGGTCCGTTCGACGGTCGCGCAGCTGACCGCCGAGCGCGATGCGCTCCGTGGACGCGTCGAGGAGCTCGAAGCGTCGCCGGCGCCCGTGGCGCAGCCGGCGGCCGGCATCGAGGAGCTCGAGCATCTCGCCGCCGCCAGGTCGGAGCTCCTCGACGTTCGGCAGCAGCTCGGGAACGCGATCGAACGCGCCCGCGCCGCGGAGGAGCGTTCGGCGAAGCTCGAGGCGGACCTGCTCGCGGAGCGTCAGGGCATCCGCGATCTGGAGGAGACGCCGGCGATCGACGACGCCGCGGTGGGGTCCGACGACGTCGAGCCCAACCCGTTCCCGTGGCTCAACGGCAACGGCAACGGCAACGGTGATGCGAGCGGCAACGGTGAGCAACCGGGGGAGAGCGCCGAGCCCAGCGTGGGCGATCCGGCCGATGAGCAGTCGCAGGGCGACCGGAGCCTCCGGTACCGACTCGCGCAGTCGGCCGCTCGCAAGAAGGGCCTGAGCGACCTCGAACCCTCGTCCTGACGCGAGACGCGGACCGCGTCGTGCGTCATCATCGAGCGGTGCGTCGACCCGTGATCATCGCGATCGTGGCGCTCGCCCTGATGCCGATCCAGGCGTCCGCCGCGACCGCACCCCCGTACAGATCCAGCGTCCGGCCGCTCCCGGCCCGGACGAAGGACCTGATGCGAGGATCCTCGTGGCACCGCGGCTGCCCGGTCGGGCTCGACATGCTCCGGCTCGTACGCGTCCGGTACTGGGGGTTCGACCGCGAGGCGCACATGGGCACCATCGTCGTGCACCGCCGCGTAGCCGATGAGGTCGCTCACGCCTTCGGACGGCTGTACGAGGCGAGGTTCCCGATCCGGAGGATGAAGCTCGTCGACCGCTACGGCGCGAGCGACCGGCGATCGATGGCGGCGGACAACACGTCCGGTTTCAACTGCCGGTACCGCAACGGTGTGTGCTGCACGTGGTCGATGCATGCGTACGGCAAGGCGATCGACATCGACCCGGTCGAGAACCCCGAGATCTGGTCCGGGGGCGTTTCGCCGCCGAGTGGCGCTGACTACGTCGACCGGTCGCAACACCGCCGGGGGATGATCCATCGTGGAGACGCCGTGTGCTCGGCGTTCCACGCCGCCGGGTGGTCCTGGGGCGGCCGCTGGCGGTCGCCCGACTACCAGCACTTCTCGACGAACGGGAAGTAGCATCGCCGCCGTGACCCGCCTCGAGGTGATACGCCCGTTCGTCGAGCAGACCGTGAAGGAGTTCCTCGGCGTCGACGAGCTGAAGGTGATGGAGGACGGAACGATCCCGATCCGCGCCGGGTCTTCCGCGGTCAACGTCCGGCTCCTCGAGGGGCCTGCCGGAGGGCATCCGCTGCTGCGGGTCGCGTCGCCCGTGCTCCACGACGTGACCCCGTCGCGGGAGCTGTTGGAGAAGCTGAACGAGATGAACGCGGCGTTCTCGTTCGCCCGCGTCTTCGAAGTCGAGGGCACCGTGATCATCGCGATGGAGCTGTTCGCCGAGGAGCTCACCGCGGCGCAGATCGAGTACGCGTGCGGCCTGATCACGTTCGCGGCCGATCACTGGGACGACGAGCTGCAACGCAGCTTCGGCGGGGAGACGTTCTTCGAAGGCGACGGGACCGTCTCGATGCCCGATCCTCCGACCGATGCCGATCCGACGACCCGCGAGGAGCCCGCCGCCGGCAACGGGGCCGGCTACCTGTGATCGCCTAGAACGCGAGCGCGTCGACCGCGTACGTTTCGCGCAGCCGCAGGTCGATCTCGTCCGCCGCGAGGATGCGCCGCGGCTCCATGCCGTAGCGCTCGGCTTGCTCGAGGTGGGTCCAGCAGAAGGGGATCAGCTCGTCACGCGCGAACCATCCCACGACCGACGGCCGTGTCCCGTGCGGTCCCCAGAGCCAGAAGCAGAACTGGCACACGACCGCGAGTCGCTGCGGGTAGCCGTACTGGGCGCGATAGCCGAGCTCGTGTTCGATCACGCGGCCCCAGAACGCGACGCGCCCGAGCACGGCGGGACAACGGGTCCGCCGGAGGATCTCGACGTCGTGCGTGCCGTGGAGCCCGCAGGAGCAGTCGACGTTGGGCGCGCCGTGCAGACGCGCCTGCTTGCACGCGGCCTCGGCCGGCTCCATCGGTCGCCACGGACGGGACCGGCCGGCGACCGGCCGGAGCAACAGATCGGACCCGTCGCGTCGTCCCGTGAGCGCCCACGCGCGCCACGCGACGATGGGCTCGGTCCCGATGCCGATCGTGAGTTCCCGCGCGAGCGAGACGTTCGAGCTCACGGGCCGGGAGGCTCCGCGGGGACCTCAGCGGGCATCGGCTCGGCCGGCGCGGGGCCCGGCTCCGGCATCGGGATCGACGGCTCGGGCAGCGGCATCGTCGCCGGCTCGATCTCGATGATCCGCTTCGGTCGACCGATGTTCACGGCGAACCTCCTGGTCCGCGGGGCAGACGCCCCTCCGGACGCGCCCCTCCGTTGGAGCGTACCGGACCTCCCCCGAACGCGCGACCCCCGAAGGTCGGTGATCAGGACTTGGCCAGGCGGTAGATCCCGTTCGGGCCGCTGAAGTAGATCCGGTGCTTCGGGCCGACCTCCAGCGAGTGCACCCCGCCCGTCGCCGTCGAGATGAGGACCCGCGGCGCGGCGGAGAAGCCGGTCCGCGCCGCGTTCATGTTCACCGCGCGGATCGAGCTGGTGTTCACGTCCCCGAACACGAGGTCCCCCGCGACGCCGGCGCCGAGCCCGCACGAGATGCAGAACTCGGCTCCCGTGATGCCGATCGGGCTCGGGAAGTACGTTTTGGGGAGCCGGCGGGGGCTCGGTCCGCTGTTGTTCGTGTTCTGCGGGGCCGTTCCCGTGCTGCAATCCTCGTTCGTTCCCCAGCCGAAGTTCCCGCCCTTCACGATCAGGTTGATCTCGTCGTTGCAGCTCGGCCCGTTCTCCGTCTCCCAGAGACGACCGGTCTTCGGGTCGAAGGTGAACCCGAACGAGTTGCGGTGACCGAGCGACCAGATCCGCCCGTGGGGGTTGCCGGCGGCGCCGCTCCCATCCCGATCGAGGCGGAGGATCTTCCCACGGAGGTTGTTGGAGAGGTCCTGTGCGTTCGCGTCCGTGTGGGCGTCGCCGATCATGAGGTAGAGCAGGCCGCCCGGGCCGAACAACAGCCTTCCGCCGTCGTGGTAGTTGCCCGCGGTCCCCTGGACGGTCAGGAGGATCTTCATGGCGGTCCCGACCGACCCTGCCTTCCGGATCCGGACGAGCTGGTTGCGGATGTTCCCGTTCCACGTGCGCGTGACGTACACGTAGACGTAGGGCTTGGTCGGGAACGCCGGATCGAGCGCGATCCCCAAGGCGCCTCGCTCCCCGCTCCCGTCGACGTGCGAGATCGTGAAGAACAGGTGCGTCGCCCCCGTCTTGCGGTTCAGCGTCCGCACCTCGCCGGTGCCGCGCTCCAGGTACCAGATGTTGCCCGAGGGTCCGAACGTGAAGCCGGAGGGTCCGTTCAGGCCCGTCTTGACCGGCACGACCTTGAACGTGGTGGCGGCCGGCCTCCGGGCCGCCACCACCTGTGCCGACGGCGGCATCGCCAGCATGAGCGAAACGAGACACGTTGCGGCGGTGAGCACTCGGAGCGTTCGCATCGTTCCCCTTCCCTCCGCTGTGGGAGCATGTCCGCCGTGACGACGGTCCCTCCTTCCACCTTCGGGATCCCCGCGCTTCGGTCGGAGGACCCGCGGTTCCTCCGGGGGCAGGGCAGGTACCTCGAGAACATCCCGGTGGAGGGCTCGCTGCGGGCGGTCTTCGTCCGATCCATCTTCGCGCATGCCGAGCTGCACGGCGTGGATGGCCTCGACGAGGCGCGCACGATGCCCGGGGTGGTCGCGGTCTTCACGGCGAACGACCTCGCGATCCCCCCGCAACCGCCCGCCGGGGTCGTCGAGGCGCCGGCCGGGCACTTGGGTCAGCCGTTCGACCGTGAGGTCCTCGCGCGCGACCGCCTCCGCTACGTCGGCGAACCCTTCGCGGTGGTGATCGCGGAGTCGCTCGGGCTCGGCCAGGACGCCGCCGAGACGATCCATGCGTCGACGACGCCGCTCGAGGCCGTGAACGATCCCGAGGCCGCGCTCGCGGACGGGGCGCCCGTCCTGTTCCCGAGCGTCGGCACGAACCTGGCCCACGCGTTCGACCACGACTGGGATCTCGACGTCCTCGGCGACGCCGAGGTCGTCGTCGAGGGCAGGTTCGTGAACCAGCGCCTCGCGCCCGTCCCGATGGAGACGAACGCGATCGCGGTCGTCCCCGACGGCGACGGGTACACGGTGTGGGTCTCGACCCAGGTGCCGTTCGACGTCCGCAACGACCTGGCGGAGCTCCTGGGTCTGGAGCGGTCCAAGGTCCACACGATCGCCCCGGACGTGGGCGGCGGGTTCGGCGCGAAGGGACCCGTGTACCCGGAGTACCTCGTCGTCGCGAAGGCCTCGCAGCTGCTGGGCCGGCCCGTGCGGTGGTTCGAGTCCCGGAGCGAATCGATGCTGTCCCTCTCGCACGGGCGCGCGCAGGTCCAGCAGGTGCGGATCGGCGCGCGTCGCGACGGGACGATCACGGGGATGACGGTCGACCTCCTCGCGGACCTGGGCGCCTATCCGCAGGCGGCGTTCCTGCCGATGACGACCGGCGAGATGCTCGCGGGCGTCTACCGGATCCCGAGGATCGCGTACCGTGGCCGGTCCGTCGTGACGAACTCGACGCCCGTCGGAGCGTACCGCGGAGCAGGGCGACCCGAGGCGGCGGCGTGCGTCGAGCGGGCGGTCGATCTGGTCGCGGCCGAGCTCGGGCTCGATCCGGTCGAGGTCCGTCGCCCGAACCTGATCCCGTCCGACGCGTTCCCGTACACGACGGCCGTCGGCACCACGTACGACAGCGGCGACTACGCGGCGCCGCTCGAGCGTGCGCTGGAACTGGCGGGCTACGAGGAGCTTCGGACGGAGCAAGCGGAGCGTCGCGCGCGCGCGGATCGGTCGCTCCTGGGGATCGGCGTCTCGACGTACGTCGAGATCACCTCGTTCTCGTCGAGGGAGTTCGCCCGCGTCGACGTCGAGGACGACGGCGGGGTCACGGTCTACGTCGGGACCTCGTCGCACGGGCAGGGGCACGAGACCGCGTTCGCACAGCTGGCCGGAGGAACGCTCGGCGTCCCCTTCGAGCGGGTCAGTGTCGTGCACTCGGACACCGCGCTCGTCGAACGGGGGGAGGGGACGTGGGGATCGCGCTCGCTCCAGGCGGGTGGATCGTCGGTCGCGGTCCGGGCCGGCGAGGTGGCCGATCGCGCTCGAACGCTCGCCGCCGATCTCCTCGAGGTCGACGAGGGTGACCTCGAGGGGCCCGCCGACGGAGGCTTCCGGGTGGCGGGTGCGCCTGACCGCGCGGTCGGGTGGGCCGAGCTCGCGGTGGCGGCGCGCGAGCGAGGTAACCCGCTAAGCGCGAAGGGCGTCTACCGCGAACCGGGGTCGACCTTCCCGTTCGGGGCGCACGTCGCCGTGGTCGAGGTGGATGCCGAGACGGGGCACGTCGAACTGCTGCGCCACGTGGCCGTCGACGACTGCGGCCGGATCCTGAACCCGGCGCTCGTCCGTGGTCAGCAGCACGGCGCGATCGCCCAAGGCATCGCCCAAGCGCTGTTCGAACACGTCGTCTTCGATGAGGCCGGGAATCCGGTCGCCGGCACCCTGACGACCTATCTGGTGCCGAGCGCCGCCGAGCTGCCTCCTCTCGTGACGGCGAACACCGAGACCCCGACGCACGTGAACCCGCTCGGCGCCAAGGGCATCGGCGAGGCCGGGTCCATCGGCTCGACGCCCGCGATCCAGAACGCGGTGGTGGACGCCCTCGCGCACCTCGGGGTGCGTCACGTCGATCTGCCCTGCTCGCCCGAGCACGTGTGGCGTGCGACCCGCTCGGCGTCGGGCCGAACGGCGTAGGTCTTCTGCCGCTCGCTGAACCGTCGTCCGACCCATATGCTCGGGCTCGTCCTACGGCGATACCTCCTCCATGACCAGCCTGTATCGCGCCCTCGAGCGGATCTTCAAGGGACCGGTCGGCGGCATGTTCCTGTGCCTGCTGATCGCCGGGTTCCTCGGAGGCGTCGCGGTCGCGCATCCGAGCGAGACGCCGCACAAGGCCACGTCGGGGTCATCGGCCGACGACGCGTCGAAGGCCCCGGAAGCACCCGAGCATGACCAAGGTTCCGGCGGCGCGAACGGCGGGCAGCAGCACACGCACACCGCGCAGGATTGCCAGGCGACCCTGACCGCCGTCCAAGATCAGCTCCCGGCCGTGCAGGATGCGACGGGGCTCGCGCACGCGATCTGGACGGTCGAGGCGAACTGCGAGAAGAACCCGCAAGCTCCCGGCCTGGTGAACGCGCTCGGTCATCTCGTGACGAACTGGCAGTGCCACCAGTCGCACGAGGCGGGAACGACGTGCGATGCGCACGGCCCTCCGGAGGGGCACGGACAGCCCGAGGTCCACGGGAACTCCGGCGTCCACGGCCACTCGGGCGAACACGGGAACGGCGGCGAGCACGGCAACTCGTCGCACGGTGCATCCGGCGAGAACGGCTCCTGATCACCGCGGCCGCCGTCCGGCGGTCGCCGGGTAGCCTGTGGGCATGACCGAGATGCCCGTATGGGAGCGCCGGTTCCGCGCTCCCAAGATGACCCTTCCGCATTGGCCGCGCTCCGCACCCGATCGCACGGCGTTCGCATCGAACGAGTCGGGCGTCTGGCAGGTTCACGCCTGGGACGCCACGACCGGAGAGCGTCGCAAGATCTCGGATCACCCGGTCGGCGTCACCGAGGGCGTCATGAGCCCGGACGGCGCGGAGGTGCTGTTCTGGCAGGAGGACAACGGGGACGAGACCGGCCGGTGGCTGGTCCAGGCGTTCGAGGGCGGCGCGAACGAGCCGCTCTTCGAGGGCCTCCCCGTCGGCTGGAGCGACGGGCTCGCGCTCGCGCCGGGGATCGCCGCCGTCGCGATCGCAGATCGCGACGGCGGCTTCGCGGTGTTCGTCTCGCTCGACGGCTCGCCGGCGAAGGAGATCGCGCGGAGCACCGAGTTCGTCGGCATCGCGGGCGGTTGGGACGGCGCGAGCGACCTGGCGGGGCTCTCGGCCGACGGGTCGCTGCTCGCGCTCTCGCACGCGGAGCACGGTGACGTGCTTCATCCTGCGCTCCGCGTCGTCGACCCACGGACCGGCGGCACGGCGGGCGAGCGCGGCGACGGATCCTCGAGCGTGCACGCGACGGCGTGGTCGCCGGTCGCCGGCGACGAGCGGCTCGCGGTGGTCCAGGACGATCGTGACCGCGAGCGGATCGGTCTCTGGGATCTGACCTCGGGTGGGTTCACGGACGTGGACGTGCCGCTGCCCGGCGACGTCGCGGCGGTCGACTGGTGGCCGGACGCGACCGCCCTCCTGATCCGGCACGGCTTCGAGGGCCGCCACGCGCTGTATCGCTTCGACCTTTCGGACGGCCGCCTGTCGCAGCTCGACACGCCCGCCGGCTCGATCGAGGACGCGCGCGTTCGGCCCGACGGGACCGTCTGGTACCGCCACACCGACGGCGTCCATCACGAACGCGTCCTCGACGATCGCGGAGGCGAGCCCGTCGCGGTCCCGAGCGATCCCGGCCCTCCCGGCCGGCCCTTCGTGGACTGGCGTTACCGCAACGACCTCGGGCAGGAGGTCCACGGCTGGATCGTGGAGCCGGAGGGTGACGGACCCCATCCCGTGATGGTGTTCGTCCACGGCGGCCCCCACTGGCTCTACGAGGACAAGTACTTCCCGGAGGTCCAGGCGTACGTCGACGCCGGGTTCCTCGTCGCGATGCCGAACTACCGCGGCTCGAGCGGATACGGGCGCGCCTGGAGTGACGCGCTCACCGGCGACGTCGGCTTCACCGACGTCGACGACGTCACGGCCGGCCTCCGCGACCTCCTGACGCGTGACGACGTGGACGCCTCGCGGGCGGTCGTCGCCGGGTGGTCGTGGGGCGGCTACATCACCTTGATGGAGCTCGGCCGGTATCCGGACCTCTGGCGCGCGGGGATGGCAGGCGTGCCGGTCGGCGACTACGTCCGCGCCTACGACGAAGAAGCTCCCTCGCTCCAGGCGCTCGACCGAGCCCTCATGGGCGGGACCCCCCAGAGCCACCCCGACGCATACGTCCGGTCGAACCCGATCACGTACGTCGAGGACGTCGCCGCGCCGGTGCTCCTCGTGATCGGGGAGAACGATTCACGCTGCCCGCTCGGCCAAGCCCTCGCGTACGCGGATCGCTTGCAGGAGCTCGGGAAGCCACACGAGGTCTACCGCTACACCACGGGCCACGGGGCGCTCGACACCGACGAGGATGTCCGCCAGCAACGCATCGTCTTGGACTTCCTCTTCGGCGTGGTGCCGGGTCTCCGGGAGATCTAGGCGTTCAGACGACGCCCTGGTCGAGCATCGCGTCCGCGACCTTCGTGAACCCCGCGATGTTCGCGCCGTGCATGTAGTTCCCCGGCACGCCGTACTCCTCGGCGGTCGTCCGACAGTCGTGGTGGATCGCTCGCATGATCGCGTGGAGCCGCTCGTCGACGGTCTCGCGTGACCACGCGCGCCGCGAGGAGTTCTGCGACATCTCCAGCCCGCTCACCGCGACGCCGCCTGCGTTCGCGGCCTTGCCCGGTCCGTAGAGGATCCCGGCGGTCACGAACGCTTCGATCCCCGACGGAACGGTAGGCATGTTCGCGCCCTCGCTCACGACGAACACACCGCCGGCGAGGAGGTTCGTCGCGTCCTCGACGTTGATCTCGTTCTGGGTGGCGCTCGGGAAGGCACAGTCCGCCGAGATCGCCCACATGGGGTTGTAGGACTTCGCGGCGTCGACGGGCGTCCACTCGACGCCCGGGAACCGCTCCGCGTACTCGCTGATGCGGCCGCGGCGGACGTTCTTCAGCTCCATCACGTAGGCGAGCTTGTCGCGGTCGATCCCGTCCTTGTCGTAGATGGACCCGCTCGAGTCGCTGAGGGTCACCGGGATCGCGCCGAGATCGAGGAGCTTCTCCACCGTGTACTGGGCGACGTTGCCGGCGCCGGAGACGAGGCAGGTCTTGCCCTCGAGCCCGTCGTCGCGCGTCGCGAGCATCTCCTCGGCGAAGTAGACCGCGCCGTAACCGGTCGCCTCGGGCCGGATCAGCGAGCCGCCCCAGTTCAGACCCTTGCCGGTGAGCACGCCCGTGAACTCGTTCCGGATCCGCTTGTACTGGCCGAAGAGGTAGCCGATCTCGCGGCCGCCCACGCCGATGTCCCCGGCGGGGACGTCCGTGAACTGGCCGATGTGGCGTTGCAGCTCGGTCATGAACGACTGACAGAACCGCATGACCTCGCCGTCCGACTTGCCCTTCGGGTCGAAGTCCGCGCCTCCCTTGCCGGCGCCGATCGGCAGCGTCGTGAGCGCGTTCTTGAAGACCTGTTCGAAGGCCAGGAACTTCAGGATGCCCAGGTAGACCGTCGGATGGAACCGGAGGCCGCCCTTGTAGGGGCCGATCGCGCTGCTCATCTCGACCCGGTAGCCGCGGTTGATCTGGACCTCGCCGCGGTCGTCCACCCACGGGACGCGGAACATCACGACGCGCTCCGGCTCCAGGATCCGTTCGAAAACCTTCGCCTCGGTGTAGCGCGGGTTCCGCTCCGTCGCCAGCTCGACAGACTCGGCGACCTCCTGGACGGCCTGATGGAACTCCGGTTCCCCCGGGTTCTTCGCGACGAGCTGGGCCATCAGGCTCTGCACGTAGTCGCCCATGCCGGGCCAAGCCTATCGGGACGGCTGTTACGGTGGAACGGTGCCGCGCTGGCTCGCCTTCCTCACCGCGATCCCCGTCGCCTACCTCGTGTGGCGCGTGGGCATCGCCAATCTCCGAGCGCTCTCCGGGCCGGCGCCCGGGACGCTGGACGAGGAGAAGCCGCCGCCCGAACCCGAGGACGTGGACGACCTCGAGGTCTACCTCGTCTGCGGCGAGTGCGGGACCGAGTTCAAGGTGTCGCGGCTGGGGGAGCTCCAGATCCCCCGGCACTGCGGCGAGAAGATGCAGGTCGTGCGGCGGGTCGCCGGCGGTTGATCCTGCGGGGGACCGTTTTCCACACGG
>Ga0075433_10000853_pt1 | contig 21407 bp, 19 predicted proteins | sample RhiMethybrSRZTD2_FD_75299 | JGI IMG/M metagenome (GOLD analysis project Ga0075433, IMG submission 75299) | Populus rhizosphere microbial communities from Tennessee, USA - Rhizosphere MetaG P. TD hybrid SRZTD2 | ecosystem: Host-associated > Plants > Roots > Rhizosphere > Soil | place: USA... | reverse complement strand
CACGACGCGGACTACCTGTTCGATCGGTTCGTCACGCTGATGGAAGGAGGTCCTGTTCCGTGCCCAAGTATTTGATTTCGTACCGCAAGACCGAGGAAGCCGGGCAGAAGCCCGAGTGGACCAGCTTCACGACCGAGAGCGACGCCACCATGGAAGCCCACGCCGTGCGCGAGCGAGTCGAGAAGCGCATCGGCGTGCTCGGCGAGAAGCTCTGGGGCGCCGGCGAAGTCGCCTGGGTGGGCGCGGGCCGCCTGGACGACGTGCTCTACAAGCGCGAGGAGGCCTCGCCCGAGATCTCCATCATCTACGGGCTCGTGCAGGAGTAAGAGGCCCGCGTGCCCAAGCGCACCGACATCAAGAAGATCCTCCTGATCGGGTCGGGGCCGATCGTCATCGGCCAGGCCTGCGAGTTCGACTACTCGGGGACTCAGGCCTGCAAGGCCCTGCGCGAGGAGGGCTTCGAGGTCATCCTCGTCAACTCGAATCCCGCGACGATCATGACGGATCCCGAGATGGCGGACCGCACCTATGTGGAGCCGCTGACGCCGGAGTTCGTGGCGCGGGTCGTCGACCGCGAGCGCCCCGACGCGATCCTGCCCACTGTGGGCGGGCAGACCGCGCTGAATCTCGCGGTGGCCCTGGCCGAGGACGGCACGCTCGACCGGTACGGGGTCGAGCTCATCGGCGCCAAGATCCCGGCGATCAAGACCGCCGAGGACCGCAACCTCTTCGGCGCGGCGATGGCGCGCATCGGGCTCGAGATGCCGGCGGGCTTCTACGCCAAGACTCCGGAGGACGCCCTCCGCGGGATGCGCGAGCGGAAGATGGATTTCCCCTTAATCATTCGCCCGTCGTTCACCCTGGGCGGAACGGGCGGATCGATCGCCTATCACCCGGAGGAGCTGGAGGCGGCGGTGAAGTGGGGCCTCCAGCAGAGCCCGGTGCAGCAAGTGCTGGTCGAGGAGTCGGTGATCGGCTGGAAGGAGTACGAGCTCGAGGTCATGCGCGACCTCGCCGACAACGTCGTCATCATCTGCTCCATCGAGAACTTCGATCCGATGGGCGTGCACACCGGTGACTCCATCACCGTCGCGCCCGCCCAGACCCTCACCGACAAGGAATACCAGCGGATGCGGGACGCCTCCCTCGCGATCATCCGCGAGATCGGCGTGGAGACGGGCGGCTCCAACATCCAGTTCGGGGTGAATCCCGCCGACGGCCGCATGGTCGTGATCGAGATGAACCCGCGCGTGTCGCGTTCGTCCGCGCTGGCGTCCAAGGCCACGGGCTTCCCCATCGCCAAGATCGCGGCCAAGCTGGCGGTGGGCTACACGCTGGACGAATTGCGCAACGACATCACCCGCGAGACGCCCGCGTCCTTCGAGCCCGCCATCGACTACTGCGTGGTGAAGTTCCCCCGCTGGGCCTTCGAGAAGTTCCCCGAGTCCGACGAGACCCTCACGACCCAGATGAAGTCGGTGGGCGAGGTCATGGCCATCGGGCGCACCTTCAAGGAGGCGCTCGGCAAGGCGGTGCGCTCGCTCGAGCAGGACCGCTGGGGCCTCACGCTCGAGCGCCCCATCGCCGATGTCGAGGCGCTGCGGCAGAAGATCCGCATCCCCAACGCCGAGCGCTGCTTCGCGCTGGCCGAGGCGTATCGCCGTGGGCTCACCACTGAGGAGCTCCACGCGCTGTCCGGCATCGACCCGTGGTTCCTGGACAACATGCGCGAGATCGTGGAGCTCGAGCCGCGCATCGCGGGCGCCGGGCTCGGCGACGCGGGCATCCTGCGCCGGGCCAAGCAGATGGGCTTCTCCGACCGGCGCATCGCCCAGCTGACCGGCTCCACCGAGGATGAGGCCCGGCAGGCCCGGGTGCGATCCGGCATCAGACCCGTCTACAAGATGGTCGATACCTGCGCGGCGGAGTTCGTGGCCCACACGCCCTACCTCTACTCGACCTACGAGGAGGAGGACGAGGCGCCGCCCACCGGGCAGGACAAGGTCGTGATTCTGGGCAGCGGGCCCAACCGCATCGGTCAGGGCATCGAGTTCGACTACGCCTGCGTCCACGCCGCCTTCGCGCTGAAGGAGGTCGGGGTCGAGGCGATCATGGTCAACTGCAACCCGGAGACCGTCTCCACCGACTACGACACGTCCGACCGGCTCTACTTCGAGCCGCTCACCTTCGAGGACGTGATGAACATCGTGGAGCGCGAGAAGCCCCGCGGGGTGATCGTCCAATTCGGCGGCCAGACGCCGCTGAAGCTGGTGGTGCCGCTGCAGCGCGCGGGCGTGCCCATCCTCGGCACGCCGTCGGACGCCATCGACCGCGCCGAGGACCGCAAGCGCTTCGCCGCGCTGCTGGAGAAGCTCGGCCTGGCCCAGGCGCCCGGCGCCACGGCGCGCTCCTATGAGGAGGCGGCGACCATCGCCGCCACCATCGGCTATCCCGCCCTGGTGCGGCCCTCGTACGTGCTGGGCGGGCGCGCCATGCAGATCGTCTACGACTCCGACGACCTCCGCACCTACATGACGGAGGCGGTGCGCGTGAGCCCCGAGCACCCGATCCTCGTGGACAAGTTCCTCGAGGATGCGCTCGAGATCGACGTGGACGCCATCAGCGACGGTGAGCGCGTGGTCGTGGGCGGGGTGATGGAGCACGTGGAGAAGGCGGGGGTTCACTCGGGTGATTCCGCCTGTGCCTTACCGCCCTACTCGCTGGGCGACGACCAGATCGCCACGATCAAGCGGCAGACGCGGGCGCTGGCCCTCGAGCTGGGCGTGATCGGGCTCCTCAACATCCAGTTCGCGATCAAGAACGACACGGTGTACGTGCTCGAGGTGAACCCCCGCGCCTCCCGCACCGTGCCCTTCGTGTCCAAGGCCATCGGGGTGCCGCTGGCCAAGCTCGCCACCAAGATCATGCTGGGCCGGAGCCTCGCCGACCTCGGCTTCACCGAGGAGCGTGAGCCCAGGCACATCGCCATCAAGGAGGCGGTGTTCCCCTTCGTCAAGTTCCCGGGCACCGACGTGGTGCTGGGGCCGGAGATGAAGTCCACCGGCGAGGTCATGGGCATCGACCGCGACTTCCGGAAGGCCTACGTGAAGTCGCAGATCGCCGCGGGCTCCCCGCTTCCCACGTCGGGGAAGGTGTTTGTGTCGGTGAAGAACCGCGACAAGCGCGCGGCCATGGGCATCGCGCGACGCCTGGTCGAGATGGGCTTCAGCCTCGTCGCCACCGCGGGCACCGCCAAGCTCCTCACGCTCCAGGGCATGACGGTGGAGCCCGTGCACAAGGTGGGCGAGGGCTATCGCCCCAACATCGTGGACTTGATGAAGCGCGGCGAGATCGCGCTGGTCTTCAACACGCCCGAGGACGGCCGCGCCCGGAAGGATTCGTCGGTGCTCCGCCGCACCGCGGTGATGCTGAATATCCCCTACTACACGACCGTGGACGGCGCCCAGGCGGCCATCGGCGGCATCGAGGCCTTGCTCAAGGGCGAGATCTCCGTCCAGAGTCTGCAGGAGTACCATGCCGCCGCGCGATCCTAGAGAGCGTATCTTCGTCGCCCTCGACGTGGAGAGCCTCGGCGCCGCCGAGGCCATGATGGACCGCCTCGACGGCGTCATCACCCGCTACAAGGTGGGCAATCAGCTCTTCACCGCCGCCGGGCCCGCCGCGGTGGAGGCGGTGCAGAAGCGCGGCGCCGAGGTGTTCCTCGATTTGAAGTTCCACGACATTCCCCACACCGTGGCCGGCGCCGCGCGCGAGGCCGCGCGCATGGGCGTGTTCATGTTCGACGTCCATGCCTCCGGCGGGCGCGCCATGATGCAGGCCGCCGCGGACGCGGGCGCCACCGCCGCGCGCGAGCTGAAGGTGCGTCGGCCGCTCGCCATCGCGGTGACCGTGCTCACCAGCCTGGACCGCGCGGCGCTGCAGCGCGAGCTGGGCGTGGCCTCCTCGGTGGAGGGCCACGTGCTGCGCCTCTGCGACCTCGCGCGCGAGGCGGGGCTCGACGGCTGCGTGGCCTCGCCCAACGAGATCGCGCCCATCCGCAACGGCCTCGGCCGCGACTGGGTGATCGTGACACCGGGCGTGCGGCCGGCGGGCGCTGAGCTGGGCGATCAGGTGCGCGTGGCCACGCCCGGGGCCGCCGCCCGCGCGGGCGCGCACTTCCTCGTGGTGGGCCGCCCCATCACGGGGGCGCCGGATCCGGCGCGCGCCGCCGAAGCCATCCTCCGGGAAGTGGGCGCGGAGCGCGGCGCATGAGCCCCTCCGTCGCGCATCGCGACCTCATCCAGCGGCTCTTCGAGATCGGCGCGCTGCGCTTCGGCGAGTTCACGCTGAAATCCGGCATCCGCTCCCCGTTCTACGTCGACCTCCGCGTGGTCATCTCGCACCCCGACGTGCTCTCGCGAATCGGCGGCCTGCTCGCCGAGGCGGTGGGGCACTGCAAGGTCGACCGCATCGCGGGTATCCCCTACGCGGGGTTGCCCCTGGCGGTGGCGGCGAGCCTGGCCGGCGGCTATCCCCTGGTGTATCCCCGGCGGGAAGAAAAGGCGCACGGCACGCGCAAGCGCATCGAGGGGACCTTTGAGCCGGGCGAGCGCGTGGTCGTGATCGACGACATCATCACCGACGGCGCCAGCAAGTTCGAGGCGATCGAGCCGCTCGAGGAGGCCGGCCTGGTGGTGACGGACCTCGTGATCCTGATCGACCGCGAGCAGGGCGGCGCCGCCCGCTTGGCCGCGAAGGGCTACACGCTCCACTCCGTGCTCACCATCAGCCAGTGCTTCGACGAGCTAGCCCGCGTGGGTCTCGTCGAGCCTGCCGTCATCGACGCCTCGCGGGAGTTCGTCCGGGTCACCCGGTTCGCGTGATGGCGCCCCCGCCGGATGCGATCGGCGAGGTGGTCCTCGACGCCGACGCCATCCGCGCGGAAGTGGCTCGCCTGGGAGCCCAGATCGCCGCGGACTACGCGGGCAAGAAGCCGCACCTGGTGGGCGTGCTCAAGGGCGCCGCGGTTTTCGTGGCCGACCTGATCCGCGCCATCGATCTCCCTGCCACCCTCGACTTCATCTCGATCGTGCCCTACGCGGAGGCGAGCCGATCGGGGGTCGTCCGGATCCGAAAGGACCTCGACGATCCCATCGAGGGCAAGGACGTGATCGTCGTCGAGGGCGTGTGCGCGAGCGGGCTCAGCCTGTCCTACCTCGTGCGCAATTTCGAGACGCGCCAGCCCGCGTCGATCCGCGTGTGCGCCCTCCTCGTGAAGCAGCGCGCGCGGCCGGTGGAGATCAAGCTCGACTACGTGGGCCGCGAGATCGCCGACGCCTTCGTGGTCGGCTACGGCCTCGACGCGGGCGAGCGGCACCGGAACCTACCCTACATCGCGCGCCTGCCCTGACGCGGCCCCGGCCCCCCGCGGGCTCGCGTCGCGCGGCCTAGGCCTGGCGCCAGCCCGCCAGCGGCACCCCGACCCGCGCGCCCGGCGCGAGGCGAATCGCCTCGAGGTGGCCGGACACGCTCCCGTCCACCGTGCACAGGTGCACGTGCACGTTGGCGTCGCCCGGCGTGAAGATCCCGCGATGGCTCCGCGAATGAAAGCCCACCAGCTCCACCGGCGTGTCCCGCAGCGTGCGCCGCACCTTCGCCCGCTCGTGCTGCGCGTGGTCGTGGGGCAGCGTGTCGCGCTTGTCGAGCACGTGGAGCGTGGCCTCGGCGGCGGTGCCGCGCGCGCGGAACGGGAGCGGACGGCCGAGGTCGAAGCCCCCCGCGTCCGCTAGCGTGAGCGCCTCGCCCTCGAGGCGCAGCAGGTCCTCGAGCTCGTCGTCCGTCACCCGCTCGTCCCAGGCCGGCACCTGCGCCCAGACGAGGAAGCACGCGCGCACGCTCCACGAGGCCGCGGTGACGACGGCGTCACCGTCGATCCGGGCGATGGACGGTTGACTGTCGAGGATCGTCACCTCGCCGCGCGCGCCCTCGAGGGGGCCCAGTGCGTACAGGTGCGGGCTGGACGCGAGCGCGTCGAGGGCGACGTGGCCCCGCAGATCGCCCTTCAGCACGTCGCGCTGGGCGCCGAGCCAGCGGACGCCGGGACCGGGCGCGATCGTTACGCCGGTCAGATGGCCGCCTCGCCGGTCAGCGCGCGCCGGCGGCCGCCGGCTGGAAGCCGTACTTGTTGAGCACGGTCTGACCCTGCGCGCTGCTCAGCAGGTCGAGGAAGGCCTGGGCGAGGCTCTGCTGCTTGGAGGCCGCCACCACCGCGCCGGGATAGCTTACCGGGCGATAGGTGTCCTCGGGCGGCCGGAAGGCCTCCTTCACGCCCTGGGCCCGCGAGGCCGCGTCGGTGGTGTAGACGAAGCCCGCGTCGACCTCGCCGCGCGCCACGTAGTCGAGCGCCTGGCGCACGTTTTCCGAGAAGACCAGCTTCGGCTGGACGCGATCCCAGAGACCCATCGCGCGTAGGCTCTCCTCGGCGTACTGACCGGCGGGCGCCGTCTTGGGCTGGCCGATCACGATCCGCGTGACGCGCGCCTCGAGGAGATCGGCGGGCTTGGCGAGGTCGACCTTCGAGTCCGTGGGCTTCACCACGGTCAGGACATTCCGGGCGAAGGCGCGGCGGGTGGCGGGGACGATGAGGCTCTGTTTCTCCAGCTCGTCCATCTGCCGCTGGGCGGCGGAGAGGAAGACGTCGACGGGCGCGCCCGCCTCGATCTGCTTCTGCAGGTCGCCGGAGGCGCCGAAGTTGTAGCGGAGGGTCACGCCCGGCCGGCTCGCCATGAACTGCCGCCCCAGATCCTCGACCGCGTCCTTCAGGCTGATCGCGACCGACAGCGTGACCTCCTGAGCGAGGGCGGCGGGCGCGATGAGCAGCACCACGACGAGGGCGGCGACGGCATGTCCGACAACGCGCATGACGGGACCGTACTACGCCAGACCGACGCAGTTCAAAATGCTCGGCTCAGCATAACGGAGGCAGCGTACACTAGCGCCATGCTGCATCGGCCGGGCCCTCCGCCGGACCCCGCGGCCTCGTCCTGCGGATCGGATTGCGTCCCGCTGTCGATTCCCATTTGCGCGCCGCGCTAGCCACCGGCGCGACCTCGCCGCGATGACCCCGGCCCTCACTTCGCGACGACTCGCGTGGCTGGCCGCGGCAATCCTCACCCTCGTTCCCGGCCCCGCCCTCGCCGCCGACGACCTGGTGCTCTACGGCGCGGGGAGCCTGCGCGAGGCGATGACCCAGATCGCGCGCGACTTCCAGCAGCGGGGCGGCGCGCCGCTGCGCCTGGAATTCGGGCCCTCGGGCATGATGCGCGAACGCATCGAGGCGCGGGAGAAGGTCGACCTCTTCGCCTCCGCGGACATGGGGCATCCGCTGCGGCTCGAGAAGCAGGGCCAGGCGATCGCCGTCGCCATGTTCGCGCGCAACACGCTGTGCGCTTTCTCCACCACCCGCGTGGGTCTCACGAGCGGCGGTCTCCTCGACACGCTGCTCGACCCGGCGGTCAAGCTCGGCACCTCGGCGCCGCACACCGATCCCCTGGGCGACTACACGTGGCAGATGTTCAGGAAGGCCGAGGCGGTAAAGGCGGGAAGCGAGGCCGTGCTCGCCGGCAAGGCGCGCGTCCTCATCGGCGGGACGATCCAGGCGCTGGGCGGCCAGGACCTCGTCGCATCCGCGTTGAATGAACGGACGATTGACGTCTTCCTCGCCTACTGCTCCGCGCGCGCCCGGCTCGACCCGCAGGTGGCCGGGCTCACGATGACGCCGCTGCCCGAATCGCTTCGCGTCGGGCCGGAGTACGGGATTGCGCTGATGAAGAACGCGCGGCCGTACGCGGCGGGATTCATGCTGTATCTCCTCTCGACCGGAGGCCAGGCGACGCTGGCGCGCTTCGGCTTCACGCCGGTCGGTCTGCCGTCGCCCTGACGGCCGCGGGAGCTAGACGCCGAGCCAGCGCGCCTTGGTCGCCTCGTCGCCGGCGAGCGCGGCCGCCGGGCCCTCGTGCACGATGCGTCCCTTGCTCATGAGGTAGACTCGATCGGCGACGGCCAGCGCGAAGGCGAGGTTCTGCTCCACGAGCAGGATCGAGGCGCCGGCGGCCTTGAGCTCCCCGAGCACGCGCGCTATCTCGCGCACGAGCACGGGCGCGAGCCCCTCGGATGGCTCGTCCATCAGCAGGAGGTCGGGATTCCCCACCAGCGCGCGGCCGGTGGCCAGCATGCTCTGCTCGCCGCCCGAGAGCTTGCCGCCGCGGTGGCGCAGCCGCTCGCGCAGGCGCGGGAAGAGGGCCAGCACGCGCGCGCCGTCCCAGCCGCGCGGACCCGGGCGCGCGCCCACGCGAAGGTGCTCCCGCACCTCGAGCGAGGGAAAGAGCCGGCGGCCCTGCGGCACGAGGCGGATGCCGCGCCCGGCGATGGCGTGGGCGGGCAGGCGGGTGATGTCGTCTTGCCGGTAGCGGATGGCCCCGGCTTTCGCCGGCGTGAGGCCGCAGATCGCGCGGATCAGCGTGGTCTTGCCTACGCCATTACGGCCGAGGAGGGCGACGATCTCCCCCTCACCCACGCGCAGCGAGACGCCCTGGATGATGCGCGACTCGCCGTAGGCGACGTGGACGTCGTCGAGCTCAAGCATTCGGCAGGCCCAGGTAGATCTCGGCCACGCGCGGATCCTTGCGAATGTCGGCGGGGCTGCCGCTCACCAGCACGCGCCCCTGATGCAGCACGACCACACGGTCGGCGAGGTCGAGCGCTACGTCCATGTCGTGCTCGATGAAGAGCAGTGTGAGGTCGCGGGGCAGGCGGCGTATCGCCGCCGCCACCTGCGCGGTCTCCGCGGGCGAGAGGCCCGCCGTCGGCTCGTCGAGCAGCAGTACCCGCGAGCCCGCGGCGAGGGCCAGCACGAGCTCCAGCTGGCGCTGCTCGCCGTAGGACAAGAGCCGCGTGGTCACGTCGCGACGCGCGCCAAGGCCCCATTCGTCGAGGAGCGCGAGCGCTCGGGCGCGAAGATGGGGAAACGCCGTCTGGGGGCGGAGCACCGCGGAGCGCGCGGGGTCGGCCCCCTGCACGGCGAGGAGCACGCTGTCGAGCACGCTCAGATTCGGGAACAGCGTGGTGATCTGGAAGGTCCGCCCGAGCCCCCGCTGCGCGCGCGCGTGAGGACCGAAGCGGGTCACGTCCGCGCCGAGGAGGCGGATTCGGCCGCGCGCGGGGCGGAGGAGCCCGGTGATCGCGTTGAATAGCGTCGTCTTGCCCGCGCCGTTGGGGCCCAGGACGACGAGGCGCTCGCCCGGCCGCGCCTCCAGCGTGACGTCGTCGAGCGCGCGCAGGCCGCCGAAGTCGTGGGTGAGCCCCAGGACCTCCAGCGCGCTCATGCTACGTCCGCCCGGCGCCGGCGCTGCACGAGGCCGAGCAGGCCCTCGGGCGCGAACAGCGTCACCGCCACGTACACGACGCCCAGCACGAGCAGCCAGCGCTGGGTGTAGGCGCTCACCGCGTTCTCGAGATAGACGATCACCGCGCTGCCCAGCACGGGCCCCAGCAGAGTGCCCGCGCCCCCGAGGATCACCATGATCAAGGCGGCCGCGGAGAACACGATGGAGAGATACGCCGGGCTGACGAAGCCGTTGTAGTAGACGAAGAGGTTGCCGGCCAGGCCGGCGAAGAGGCCGGCGAGCACGAAGGCCGCGTACTTGTAGCGCCACGTGTTGTAGCCGAGCACCTCCATGCGGCGCGCGCTCTCGCGGATCCCGACGAGCGCGCGGCCGAACGGCGAGCGCGTGACCAGACCCAGCGCGACCACGCTGGACACGAAGCAGAGCAGCACGAGGTAGTAGAAGCGCCGCCCGTCGGCCAGGCTCAGCGGCAGGCCCGCCGCCGGCCGCGGGATGCCGGGCAAGCCGTCGTCGCCTCCGGTGAGCCAGCGCCAGCCGAAGGCGATGCCCCAGAGCACCTGCGCGAGGGCCAGCGTGATCATCAGCAGGTACGAGCCCTCGGCACGGAGGGCGAGGAGGCCGAACAGCGCCGCGGTGAGGCCCGCGGCGGCGAGGCCGCACGCCATGTCCACCCAGAAGTTGTTCCAGACGCGGAGGGCGAGGAGCCCGACGGTGTAGGCGCCCACGCCGAAATAGGCCGCGTGGCCCAGCGAGGGCAGACCCGCGTAGCCCAGCGAGAGGTTCAGGCTCATCGCGAAGATGGCGAAGATCAGCATCTTGGTGAGGAGATCCACCTGATAGCCCGAGAGGGCGAGCGGCAGCAGGGCGAGCGCCGCCACCGCCGCGACGCCCCGCGCGATCATCGGGCGCCGAAGAGGCCGGTGGGGCGCACGGCGAGGATCAGGGCCATGGGCGCGAAGATCGTGAACATGGCGAGCTCCGGGAAACGCGCCTTGCCGAAGGTGTCGAGCAGGCCTACGAGCAGCGCGCCCACGAAGGCGCCCTTGAGGCTCCCGAGCCCGCCGATGATGACGACCACGAAGGCGAGGAGCAGGATCTCGAAGTCGGCCCCCGGGTACACGCCCAGCATGGGGCCGCCGATGATGCCGCCGAGGGCGGCAAGCGCCGCGCCCAGCGCGAAGACCACGGTCGAGAGCACCGAGACGTTGACGCCGGTCGTGCGCGCGATCTCGGCGTCGTCGATAGCCGCGCGGATCATCGCGCCGAGGCGCGTGTGCTCCTGCAGCAGCCAGAGGGCCACGCCCACCGCGGCGCCCACCGCGATCACGAAGAGCCGGTAGGCGGGGAAGAAGAACGTGCCCACCTGCACCGCGCCGGAGAGCGCCTCCGGCCGCGGGAGGGTCTGCGGCGTGCCGCCCCAGATCCAGAGGGAGAGGTCGCCGATGATCAGCAGCATGCCGAACGTGAGCAGCGCCTGCGGCAATTCCGCGCGTGGCACGCGGCGCAGGAGCACGCGCTCCATGAGCACGCCCACCACCGTCACCACCGCCACGCCGCCGAGCGCGGCGAGAAGCAGGCTCTCCGTGGCGCGCGCGAAGGAGAGCGCGGTGTACGCGCCGAGCAGATAGTAGGAGCCGTGGGCGAGGTTCAGGATGCGCATGAGCCCGTAGATCAGGGATAGGCCGGCGGCGAGCAGGAATAGGAGCATCCCGAACGACACGCCGTTGAGGATCTGGATGAGGTAGAAGCTCATGAGTCCCGCGGGGTCCCGCGGGCGTTCAGCGCGCGCGCCGGCGTGGATCGGCCGGCACTACTTGTTCCACCAGCCCCAGGTCGACTCCTGCGACACCGAGGGGATCCGGTCGACCACCGCGTTCACGATACGGCTCCCCTGTTTCTCGGTGCGCGTGACCAGGATGGGCGCGATCACCTGGCGATAGGCGTCGAACTGCACGCTGCCGCGCGGGAGCTTGAGCTTGGGCAGGGCCGTGCGCAGGGCCTCGCGCACGCGATCTCGATTCGAGAGGTCGCCCTTGAGGCTGTCGAGCGCCTCCGTGATCAGCATGGCGGTATCCCACCCGCCCTCGCTGTAGCGGCTGGGCCACACCTTGTAGGCAGCCTCGTAGTCACGCACGAACGCGCGGTTCTCGGGATTGTCCACCGCGGCGCTGTAGCCGTGCATGGTCAGGATGCCGAGCGCGGCGTCCCCCATGGCGGGCAGGACGGTGTCGTCGGTGAGCACGCCGTGCCCGGTGAGCGGCATGCGCGCGGCGATCCCGTACTCCTTGTACTGCTTCACGAAGCGGATGGCGTCTGCCCCCGCGAACCACGCGTACACGGCGTCGGCCTGGAGGGAGCCGGCCTGGGCGAGATAGGGCGCGAAGTCCGGCGTGTTGAGCGGCGCGTAGATCTCCTTCACGATCTCGCCGCCCGCCGCCTTGAAGCCCGCCATGAAGGCCTCCACCGCGTGGCGTCCCGCCACGAAGTCGGTGGCCATCACGATGACCTTGCGGTACTTCGTGTGCTTCATCATCCACGCGCCCATTGGATAGTTCGACTGGTCGGTGGTCTCGGCAAGCCGGAAGATGCTGGGCGAGGCCTGCTGCGGCGACGTAAGCACGCGCGTGAAGGCCACCGGGACGATCAGCGGCGTGCCCTGCTCGTGCACGTAGTTGCGGATGGCGAGGGCGACGACGCTCGACACCGGGCCCACGAGGAAGTCGGCGTGGTCGCGCTCGACGAGCTTCTTGAGCTTGGTGATGCCCACGTCCGGCTTGGCCTCGTCGTCTTCCTTGAGGAGCTGCAGCTCGCGCCCGCCCGCGCGGCCGCCGATCTTCTTGAGATAGAGCTCCATGCCGTTGGTGACGTCGGTCCCCTGCACGGAGAGCACACCGGTGTAGGGCAGCAGGAGACCGAGCTTGACCGGCGGACCCTGCGCGACGGCGACGGCGGGCGCCAGCGCGACGGCGAGGGCGAGCGCGAGGATCAACATCTTGGTCATCGGTCTCCCCTCGAAGGATCGGGCGCCCGTCTCACGGCGGGAGCGTAGCACAGTGGGCGGGCGGGCTAGCCGTTCCGGCGGAGCTTGGGGTCCCAGGCGTCCCGAAGCGTGTCGCCGAAGAGATTGAAGGCCAGCACGGCGAGGCTGATGGCCAGCCCCGGGAAGACGGCGAGCCACGGCGCCCGCTCCATGAACGCCCGCCCGGTGCTGCTGAGCATGAGGCCCCACGACGGCGTGGGGGGCTGAGTGCCCACGCCCAGGAACGACAGCGTCGCCTCGATGAGGATGGCGTTGCCGAGCCAGATGGACGCGATGATCAGGATGGGCGCGGTCACGTTGGGCAGGATGTGTCGCACGAGGATGTGGAGCTGCCGGCAGCCCAGCGCCTCCGCCGCCTCCACGTACCGGTTCTGCTTGGCCGAGAGCACCGCGCCGCGGACGATGCGGGAATTGCCCGGGATGATCACCATGGCGATGGCGAGCATGGCGTTGGTGGTGTTGGGCGTCAGCACCGATACGATGGCGAGCGCGAGGATGAGACCGGGAATGGCCTGGACGGCGTCCATGAGACGCTGGAGGGCCAGGTCGGTCCGTCCCTCCCAGTAGCCGCAGACGAGCCCGATGATCATGCCGGCCCCGGTGCCGATGCCCACCGCCAGGAGCCCCACCCACAGGGAGATGCGGCTCCCGTAGATGATCCGGCTCAGCACGTCGCGGCCGATGTCGTCGGTGCCGAAGAGATGCTCGCGGCTGGGCGGCTGCAGGCGAATGTCCGGGCGCGTCTCGAGAGGGTCATAGGGGGCCAGGACATTCGCGAGGATGGCGGTGACGATCAGCAGGAGGATCAGCGCGGCGGAGACCGCGCCCAGCGGCTTGCGGCGGAGGGTGAGCCACAGGAGCCGCGTGCGGCTGATGGTCTCGACGGGCGCCGCGGCGGTCGAGAGCACGGCGGGCGCCGGCACCGCCGCCGTCATCGACGCCGCCCCGCGATCGCCGTTCACGCGCAGCCTCGCCTACCGATACCGGATGCGCGGGTCGAGCCACGCATACGTGAGGTCCACGGCGAGATTCAGGCTGACGAGGATGGCGGCGACCAGCATCACGTTGGTCTGCACGACTGGATAGTCGCGGTATTGAATGGCCTCCACGGTGAGGCGACCCATCCCCGGCAGCGCGAAGATGGTCTCGATCACCACCGCGCCCGCGAGGAGCACCCCGAGCTGCCCGCCGACCACCGTCACCACCGGGATGAGCGCGTTCTTGAGCGCGTGCTTGTACACGACGATGCGCCCGCCGAGCCCTTTCGCCCATGCCGTGCGCACGTAGTCCTCACGCAGCACCTCGAGGACGGTGGACCGCGTCATCCGCATCGTGGCCGCGGAGAGACGGAAGCCCAGCACCGCCGCGGGAAGGAGGAATTGCTGGAGGTTGCGCCACGGCGAGTCCCAGAGGCTCGTGTAACCGATGGGCGGGATCCAGTGGAACCAGATGGCGGCGAACGTGATGACGAGGGTACCCAGCCAGAAGTCTGGGAACGAGAGTCCCGACACCGCCACCACCCGGCCGGCGTAGTCGGAGGCAGTGTCCTGCCGCGTGGCGGAGAGCACGCCGATGGGAATCGCGAGGGCGAGCCCGAGAATCATGGCCAGCGCGGCCAGCTCGAGGGTGACCGGAATGGCCTTGCCCAGGCTCACCGCGATGGGCTCGCCCGTCAGCAACGAGTCGCCCGGCCGGAGGCTCACCATCTGCCAGAGCCAGAGGCCGTACTGCTGGTAGTACGGGAGGTCGAGGCGGAGATCCTTGCGGACCTTGGCGAGCTCCTTCTCGCCGATGTTGCCCGACTCCCCCATGAGCACGGTGAGGGCGTCGCCGGGCATGACGCGCATGAGGCCGAACACGATGAGCGACGAGAGGAGTAGCACGGGCACGGCCAGGAATATTCGCCGCAGCACGTATTTGTACATGGTCCCGCCGTTCCCGATCCTCGCCTACTTGTCGAGCCAGACCCGCGTGATGTGCGGCGATCCGTAACCGTCCGTCCGCCGCAGCGCGATGGACGCGTGGTTCCGCATGTGCGGCTGGGCCACGATGAACCCGTTGTCGTACGGCATCCAGAGCCGGGCCACCTGGTCGTACTCCCGGTCCACGATCTTCTTGGTGATGACCCGCTGCTCCTTGGGATCCGGAGTCTGGCGCAGCTTCACGGTCAGCTCGTCGATCTGCGGATCGTTCACCCGGAAGAAGTTCTTGGTCGACTTGGAGTGCATGTACTGGTACGTCCGCTCGTCGACGCCGACGGCGTGGCCGGACTGAAAGCCCCAGCACAGCCCCTCCCACTTCAAGTCGGCGTACCGGCCGTAGTAGGTGGTGTAGTCCATCTTGGTGATCTTGACGTCGACGTTGAGGTTCTTCTTGAGCTCGGCCTGCACGAGCTGGACCTGCGAGGTCATCTGCGGGAAATACTCGTAGTAGAAGAGCGTGGTCGAGAAGCCGTTGGGGTGCCCAGCCTCGGCGAGGAGCTTCTTCGCCTCCGCCGGCTTGTATTGCCACCACGGGCCAAACTGCTCGGCGGTGGGTCGCTTATCCTGGTAGTAGATATACGGCACGCCCCAGCCCAGGATGCCGTGGCCCTCGTAGACGGTGTCCACCTGCTTCTGGCGGTCGATGGCCATCGCGAAGGCCCGGCGCACGCGGACGTCGTTGAAGGGAGGCTTGTCCTGGGCCATGGCCACGCCCCATGGGACCCAGGTGTTGTGGTAGGACTGCGCCACCAGGTCGGGGTTGGTCTTCCGGAGCGCCTCGACCTCCGAGGGGCTGGCCGTCCAGATGAAGTCCGCCTGCTTGGTCCGGAAGGCCGCCTTACGCGTGGCGTCGTCGGGGGTGATGAGGATGATGTACTCGTCGACGTAGGGGCGGCCCTTGTCCCAGTAGTCGGGGTTGCGCTGCAGCACCACGCGCACCTTCCGGGTGTGCTCCTTCAGGATGTAGGGGCCGGTGCCGATCTGCCGCTTCTTGAGATCGCCGTCCTCTTCCAGGATCTCCTTCGGGAAGATCACCGCGATGGGCTCGGCCAGTGAATGCGCCACGAACACGTTGGGCGTCTGCATGTGCAGCCGCACCGTGTACTTGTCCGGGGTCTCGATCCCCTCGATCTCCTTGAAGTTGAACGTCTGGACTCCTTCCTTTGCGAAAGCCTCGAAGCAGTACTTCACGTCGGCGGCGGTGAACTCGCGCCCGTTGAGCGGCGCGACGTTCTGCCACTTCACGCCCTGCCGGAGCTTGAAGGTCCAGATCCGATAGTCGGGGCTCGACGTCCACGACTCCGCGAGGTCCCCCTTGAGGGCCATGTCGACGGGCCCGCTCGCCTCCTCTGGGAAGACGTAGCGGACCAGCCGGTTGCTGGTCAGCCCGGCGAACTGGTACAGGCCCACCGACTGGGTGAGCCGCGGGTCGAGCACGGGCGGATCCCACGCCGAGGCCCGGGTGAGCGTCCCCCCTCGCTTGGCCGTCTTGGTGCTCGCGGGAATCCACTCGGGATAGGGTGACGTGCTCTGTGCGGCGGCGCGCGGGGGGCGGCTCAGCGCAAGCGCGCCCAGACCCACGGCTGTCCCACCCGCGCGGCGAAGGAATTGCCGGCGGCTCACACCGCGGTGCATACCCTTCGGGCCCTGTGTCGGCATCGTGGCTCTCCTTCCTGATCCGGTGCGGCGGGGAGCGACCCTCGTGAAACCTTTCTACCCGGAGCGGACCGAGCGAACGGAGCGGACAGAACGTGCCTCAGGACGGAAGTGTTGGGGAAACTCCCACACGCGTGGGAGCCTTGTCAAGCGGGACGGAACTCCTCGCCGGAAATGGCGTACTGCCGCATCTTCACGTGGAGGGTTTTGTAGTCGGTCTTGAGCAGGCGGGCCGCCGCGCTCTTGTTGCCGCGGCTCGCGCGGAGCGCTTCGCGAATCGCCTGCTGCTCCGCGTCCGCGGCGCCCAGCTCCGCGAGCTCGCGCAGCGAGAGCCCGCCGGGCGCGTGGCGCGTCGCGGGCGCGTCCGGCCTACGCCCGCGCGGCCAGAGATGGTCGGGCTCCACGATGTCCTCGCAGCGCAGCACCGCGCGGCGGATCACGTCGCGCAGCTCGCGCGCGTTGCCCGGCCACGCGTGGGCGAGCAGGAGCTGCCACGCCGCCTCCGAGATCGCGCGCAGGGGCCGGCCGCGCTCCATCGCCATCTCCTCGGCGAAGCGATTGGCGAGCGCCATGATGTCCTCGCGACGCTCGCGCAGCGGCGGCACCGGGACACGGCTCTCACCGAGGAGCTGGGCGAGGTCCTGGCGCAGCCGGCCCGCGCGGACCTCATGGTCCATGGGCGCGCGCGAGGCGGCGATCACGCGCACGTCGATGGTGACGGCGCGGGAGCCGCCCACCGGCTGCACGCGCCGCTCGCGGAGGGCGCGGAACAGGCGCGACTGGATGGCGGCGGGCAGCGCGGCGACGTCGTCGAGGAAGAGCGTCCCGCCGTCCGCGCGCTGGAGCTGGCCGTCGCGGCTGCGGTCGGCCCCCGGCACCGCGCCCTTCTCGTACCCGAAGAGCTCGGTCTCCGCTGAGGACTCCGGCACCGCGCCACCGTCGAGGGTGACGAACGGGCGATCGCGGCGCGTGCTCTGCTGGTGGATGACGCGGGCGATCAGCTCCTTGCCGCTGCCGGGCTCGCCCTCGATGACCACGTGGCCGTTGGCGGCCGCGGCCTCGAGCCCCGCCGCGATCACCTTGGATACCGCCGCGCTCGGCCCCATGAGGGCCCGGAGCGACCCCACGGGACCCGTCTGGCTTTCCAGCTCTTCCAATCGCGCCACGAGGCGTCGATGCTCGCGGGCACGCTGCACGGTCAGCACCAGCTCGTCCTTGACGAAGGGCTTGGTGAGGTAGTCGTAGGCCCCGAGGCGCATGGCCTGGACGGCCTTGGGGATCTCGACGAAGGCGGTGAGAATGATGACGCAGGCGAGCGGATCAACCTGCCGGATCTCGGGGAGGGCTCCCAGGCCGCTCAGCTGCGGCATCATGAGATCGAGCAGCACCACCGCGGGGCGCTCGCGGCGATAGGCCTCCGCCGCTTCGGAGCCGTCGGCCACGCTGACGACGCGCATGCCTTCGGCGGTGAAGATGTCCTCCAGGAGCGCGCGCATCTCCGGCTCGTCGTCGACGACGAGCAGGGTGCCCCCCGCCGCGTCCCGCATACCCCTACCCTACCGCAACGGGGGCGGAACCGCCTCTGTTCTGGCGGCCCGCCCCCTGGGGGCTTCGGTTCAGGCTTTCTGCTTGAGGGCCTGGAGGACGCGGTCGGGCTGGATCGGCATCTGCCGGACCCGCGCGCCGGTGGCGGCAAAGATGGCGTTGGACAGCGCCGGGCCGATGGTGGTCGCGCCGGGCTCGCCCACGCCGGTGGGATACTCGGTGCTTGGGACGACGTGCACCTCGACCACGTCGGGCACCTCGTTCATGCGCAGCACCTGGTACGTGTCGAAGTTCTTCTGCTCGAGCGCGCCCTTGGCAATGGTGCCCTTCTCCTTGGTCGCGTTGGACAGGCCGAACAGCAGCGAGCCCTCCACCTGGGAGCGCACGCCGTCCGGGTTGACGACGATGCCGCAGTCCACCGCGCAGATGATCTTCTCGACCTTGACCGCGCCGGTCGCGGGATCGACCTTGGCCTGGATCGCGGTGGCGGTCCAGGTGGGCGTCTTCTTCTCCTGCGCGGATACGCAGGCCACCCCGATGCCGGTGTTGGCCGGGAGCTGGCCCTTGCCGATGCCCGAGCGCTCCGCCACGATCTTGAGCACGTTGGCGAGGCGCGGCGCGCCGGCGAGCATGTCGAGGCGATACTTCACGGGATCGACCTTGTTGAGATTGGCCAGCTCGTCCACGAACGTCTCGACGGCGAAGAACGTGTAGTTCGGCGCCACCGCGCGCACGTAGCCGACCGAAATGCCGGTCTCCGCGCGCACCCCGTGCACCACCTGATTGGGGATGTCGTACACATGATCCGCGCCGTTCAGCGCGAAGTCGTCGAGGCCCTGCTTGTTGAGGAAGTCCGGCCCCCACCGCCCGCCCGGATGCCCGGACACGACGGTGGCGTCCCACGACATGATCTTGCCCGAACCGTCCATGCCCGCCTTGAGCACCTGGTAGGTGGCGGAGCGATAGACGTCACGCTGGAGATCTTCTTCCCGCGAGCGGATGAGCTTGATGGGCCGCCCCGCCTCGCGAGCGATCAGCGCGGACTCGACGATGACGTCCGGCTCCAGGCGCCGGCCGAAGCCGCCGCCCAGATAGGTCTGGTGGAGGCGGATGTTCGCCGGCGGGATCTTGAGCACGGCGGCGACGGCGCCCGTCGCCATGGTCTGGAACTGGCTGCCCGTGTAGAGATCGAGAACGCCGTCCTTGAACGACGCGACGCAGTTCATCGGCTCCATCTGCATGTGGGCGACGTAGTCCGTCATGAACGACGCCTCGTGCGTCTTTGCCGGGGACCCCGGGTTCGGATTCCCCGTCTTGTGCCACTCGATCCCGGCGCCCGGATCCTTCGCCTTCTTCTCGTAGTCAGAGAAGATGCTCGCCGAGGTGACGTTGGCGTTGGGGCCCGGATCCCAGGTGATCTTGAGCGCGTCGCGTGCCTTCACCGCGGCCGAGTACGACGTGGCGATGACCGAGACCATGTCGGGCATCCGGACGGTCTTGAGATAGCCCGGCACCTTCTTGGCCGCGCTGTCGTCCACCGCCGTCACCTTGGCTCCCTCGCGGGTGGGCGGATAGGCGGTCTTCGCGTAGGCCATGTTGGGCAGGAAGGTGTCGATGCCGAACTTGGCCTTGCCGTTCGTCTTCTCGGGAATGTCGAGCCGCGGAACCCACTGCCCGACAACCTTGTACTCCGACGGCTTCTTGAGCGTGATCTTCTTGAGGTCGTCCTCGGAGTAGGTCTTGGTGATGGGCGCCTTCGCGACGATCTCGCCGTAGGTGAGCACGCGCCCGGTGGGCAGATGGCGCACCGTGCTCTTGGAGGCCACGCACTCGCTCGCCGGCACCTTCCACGAGTTGGCGGCGGCGTCGATCAGCGCCATCCGCGCCGCGGCGGCGCCGCGGGAGAGGCTGTCGAAGGTCCAGTTGATGCTCCAGCTCCCGCCCGTGAGCATGAGACCGTACTTGGGATCGGCCATCGGGTAGTCGATCCGCATGTCCTTCCAGTCCGACTCGAGCTCCTCGGCGACGACCTGGGCCAGCGCCGTACCCACGCCCTGCCCCATCTCGGCCTTGAGGACGTGCACGGTGACGAGCCCATCCGGCGTGATCGTGATGAACGCGTTGGGCTCGTACTTCGCGGCGGCCTCGACGAGCCCGTTCCGCCCGATGGTAGGGATCGTGAAATAGACGGTGAGGCCGACGCCGGCGGCGCCGGCGGACTTCAGGAAGTCGCGACGGTCCATCGCGGTGCTCATGGTTACGCCCCCTTCGCCGCGCGCTTGATCGCGCGCTTGATCCGGAGGTAGGTCGCGCAGCGGCAGATGTTGCCCGACATGTGCGACACGATCTCCTCGTCGGTGGGATTGGGGTTCTTCGCGAGCAGCGCGGCGGCCTGCATGATCTGGCCCGACTGGCAGTAGCCGCACTGCGGGACCTGCTCCGCGATCCACGCCACCTGCAGGGGATGCTGACCCTGCGGGTTCAGTCCCTCGATCGTCGTGATCTTCTTCCCGGTCGCCGCGGAGAGCGGGATCTGGCAAGACCGCACGGGGTTCCCGTCGATGTGGACGGTGCAGGCCCCGCATTGCGCGACACCGCAGCCGAACTTGGTGCCGGTGAGCTGGAGGTGCTCCCGGATCACCCAGAGCAACGGGGTGTCCGGAGCCGCGTTCACCTGGTAGGGCTTGCCATTGACGCTCAGTGTCGCCATGAGACCCTCCCTGCTGCGATGGAGTGAGGGAACCGACCCGGGTTGGTGGTTGGCTGCCGAGCATGCTAGGCGCGTCCACCGGGCCTGTCAAGGAAGGACAGGGCGGTGTGGAGGCCGACCATCCTCGGCTAGCTTCCCACGAAGAGAAACGCAATCGCCGCCGCGGCCATCACCGCCGTCGCGCTCCAGCCGAGGGCGGCCAGCCAGGGACCGTTGACGTGAGACCCCATGATGCGCCGGTTACCCCCGACCAGCATCACGAGCACGAGCAGCGGCGGCGCCAGCAGGCCGTTGACGATGGCGGAGACGAAGAGCACGTGGACGGGGCTGTGCTGGAGCACGGTCAGGGCCATGCCGGTCACCACCGACCCCGCGAGCACCAGGTAGAAGCGGGGCGCGCGGCGCGGCGTCATGGCGAGCCCGGCGGGCCAGTGGAAGAGTTCGGCGAGGGCGAACGAGGCCGAGCCGGCCAGGATGGGAATCGCAAGCAGCCCCGTCGCCACCAGGCCGATCGCGTACAAGAGATAGGCCCCGTCGCCGGCCAGCGGCCGCAGGGCCTCCGCGGCCTCGCGCGCGGTCTCGATGCCGCCCGGCCTCACCTGATGCACCGTCGCCGCGGTGGCCAGGATGATGAAGTACATGACGACGTTGGAGAACAGCATGCCGGTGTTCACGTCGAGCGCGGCGTCCGCGAGCTCGTGCGGCGCGGCCCCGCGCCGCTGGGCGAGCGTACGGCGGCCGCGCGCCTTTTCCTCCTCGACCTCCTGCGAGGCCTGCCAGAAGAAGAGATATGGCGAGATCGTGGTGCCGAGTATGGCCACCAGCGTGGCCAGCGAGACCGCGTCCAGACCCATGCGGGGCACGAAGGTCGCCGCGAGCGCGGCGCCCCAGTCCGGGCGGGCGAGGATCGCCGCGATGATGTAAGCGAAGAGGGCGGCGGTGAGCCACTTGAGCGCGCGGGCGAACGCCGTATAGCTCGCGTACACCGTGACCACCACGATGACGATGGCGAACAGCGGCACCCACACGACGCCGGGCACCCCGGAGAGCATCGCGGCCGCCTCGGCCAT
>Ga0075433_10000847_pt1 | contig 21472 bp, 18 predicted proteins | sample RhiMethybrSRZTD2_FD_75299 | JGI IMG/M metagenome (GOLD analysis project Ga0075433, IMG submission 75299) | Populus rhizosphere microbial communities from Tennessee, USA - Rhizosphere MetaG P. TD hybrid SRZTD2 | ecosystem: Host-associated > Plants > Roots > Rhizosphere > Soil | place: USA... | reverse complement strand
GATTGTCGGTCGCTACCGGATAGGTGATCAGGTAAGTTGGCTTGACGGAGAATTCATCGAATAATGCCTGCAGCCGAGGGATACGCTCGATGTTCTCGAGTGTGTGCCCAGTAGGGCTGTAACAGCCCCAATTGTCTTCTTCCGTGTCGATCGTGATAATGAGTTTCATCACTGGACGTTATAGAACACGGGTTGTTGATCGGCGTTTTTCTCCACGGGATACCCGACCGGCGACGGAACGCCGCGAAATAGGCGGCAGATGTTGTCTTTGTCTTCCTTGGAAAGCAGCTCGTGAGTGGGAATCGTCAAGAGCCTTTCCGCAACATAGCTGGCCACCGGAAATTCGAGGCCGAGGAATTCGGCCGCGATTTCCTCGATCGCGCTCACGGGAGCTGGATACATCGAGCTCAACCCAAGACCGCGCGCCTTCGCCGCCTCACAAATTTCCGCCCTCGCTTCAGGGCTAGGCATGACGACGGGTAATCTCAGGTAAGGAACGGCGGGCTTTCGCGCGGTCCTGAGGTGCAGCCGCTCACTGAAATAATCCGCCGTCGACGACCGGACTCGATTGGATTGATCGAGGCGTTGGCGCCAACTATGAAGGAGACCCGCCTTCATTCCCGATAATCGGTTGACGGGAAAATCCTTATAAAAAACGGTCTTTCCCAGCCGCAGAAAAGGAAGCCCGTCGGGAAACCAAAAGAGCGTTGGGCAGGTGAAAATACTCATGACCACGCTCTCCAGCCATTCTCTGATCATCGTGAAAATCGACGGCTTAGCCAAAGCGGCATAAAAACGCGCGAGGGCTTCGGCGATTTCACCTCGACGCGCAACGATGATTCCACCGGAGCCGGAGGTGATGTTTTTACCTCGCCCGACACTAAAGAAGCCGATATCGCCGAGGGTGCCGAGCTTACTGCCGTCCAGGGTGCCTCCCATCGCTTGCGCGGCATCCTCGACGACAAAAATACCTCTGCTCCTGCACATCCGGATGATCCGGGACATATTCGAGGGGATGCCGAAAAGATGATCAGGGACTACGCACAGCGTGTTCTCGTTAAGCAACCGTTCCAGACGGTCGAGATCGAAATCGAAGCTCGATGGATCGATATCGCACAACCTGACTTTCAGCCCGGCCTTGACAACTGCCGACGGGACCGAAAAGCAGGTATACGCCGGTATGATGACCTCATTTCTCGACGAGAGTGACTTCAAAGATTTCAAGATCAAAGTCAGCGCGGCTTTTCCCGATGACACGAGAAAAACATGGTCGACCGCGAAGTACTCGGCCAGCTCTGATTTCAGCCGCTTCGTATAGTAGGCGCCGCGCACAATGCCGAGGAGTCCCGACCACAGGTCGCGCGCGGGAATCCTGCCGGCGGCGGGCGGCACAGTCCGACGGAGTCTCATGGAATATTCTTGACAATCAATGGGCCGAGAATCGTAGCTACGGCAAGAGGAAGTTTGCGCCAAAGTCTGATCGCCAGCTGGTATTTCGGATTGGCTAGGTTCAGCTCCGGGAGGGCAACCCCGCTTCTCAGCCAGTAATGCCAATAGAGAGGCACCGGCTGCGCTCCCCATTGTGCTTTGAATTTATACGTGCCGCTGCCGCGCGTGGAGCGGCCGAAATCAAAAGTCTCGTAGCCGTTGTCGCAGGCAAATTTGAGGGTCGTCCAGTACAGAAGCATGTTGGGACTAAAGCGGTTGAATTTTTTAAGCGATGAAGCCCACGGGATCTCCAGGGTTCGCTTGAAACCCGTCAGAAAACCGCTGGCAACGGGCGCGTGATGTTTATCGTATATGGAGCAGATCCAGGTGGATTGGGGAAATTCGTCGAGAATATTCTTGAAAAACGCCTTGGGATAAACCGGCGTACCGAGATCCTTCATGTTGATCGAAAAAACTCTGTAAAAGCTGTCGAGTTCTTCCTCTCTGCCGATCCGGCCGTACATACCTTCTTTTTGCGGCCTCGCGATTTGGCTGCGCAACTTGGAACCCAAGGCCTTCCATAGGTCACTGGGGTTGGCGGGAAGCTCGAGCCGCATAGAGACTTTTGACTCTTTGACCGGCAGTCCCGAGTGCAGCGAGCGGTCGTATCTCAACTCGATGTACTCGACATTTTTTCTTTCCGCGACTGCGACTGCCGCCTGAACCAAGGCTCTATGGGTCGCATCGTCTTGCGCGCAGACCCCGCCATAATTGAGATACGGCAAAGAAACCATGAAGCTGCCGAATAACAGGCTTTTCATGTGAACGAGAGGGAGAACGCCATTGATATGGCCGTCCCCATCCTCGGCGATCCAACGGTAGATCTCATGTCCAAACGTCTTCTCAATGACATGATTCCAGCCGCTGTGATGGTAAAACTTCCCCTGAGGCTCCCGTTGAACGTAAGCGTCCCAGCGAACGCGATCTTCGGGACGGTACGGGCGGACGGTAATGGTTTTATTCACGCTGCCGGGAGCGAATCTTCGAAACTCGGCCGAATGAAGCCGGGTCCCCGGCGCGGCGGCCCCCGGTGTGGTGATACTAGACATCCTTGTCCCCGTCCGTGAGATACCAGAGATCTTTATTCAGCATTCCCGGCCCGCCCTCTTCCCCTGTATCTCCGGTCAAATAAACCAGGACGCGTTCTCGAGACGGTCTTTTATAGAATCCCGCTCGCTTCAAACAATCGGTGACTTCGCTGGAGCCGAGGAAGGTTATCGAAATGGAAGCGATGTTCTCTGACCGCGACCAGTGGATGAATTTGACGAATAGCGCCTGCAGGCGATCGAGGTCTGTCGCGCAAAAATCGGCGACTGCGATTAGATTATCCCGCCTCTGATAAACGATGTAGCCGAGTAGCGCGCCGTTTCCTCCTGAAAAACAAAATATGTAATAAGGCTGACGGAGGTCGTTTCCAAAGCGCCAATTCAAATAACTCGACGTTCTCTCTCCGATGATGTGGAAAGCTTTAGACGTTTTCTCCCATAGAGCGTCGAAGCGGCGGTCGAACGAAGTTTGCGGCTCTATCCGCGTTCCCCGAAAATCTCGTTTGAGGTAAGACTCGCGCGACAAGGCCTTCATGCCGATATCGATCAACAGAGATATCGTTTTAACCGGAAGCAGTCCTTTCCACATGCTTTTCAGCTTGTATTCGGAGCGCAAAGGCTTCGTCCATCTTTCGAACGAACCCAAGACCCGATAACCGGCCCGCATCATAACCTTCTCGGATCCCTCGTTTGGAAATCCGTAGATCAACGAAATGCCCTTTTTTTCAAAAGATCGAATAAGGGCGCGCTGAAGCATCAACGCCGGGCCGGCCATACGATGCCGTTCGTCCACGACCATATCGACCGCCTGCCCTGCGACAGCTTCCCGGCCGCCGATTTTTATCTTTCTGCACAACAGGCCGGTCGCGCCAACGACAGTTCCGGTCATCGTTTTCACCATCCACGCCGACGCCGCCGAGGCCGGGTGCTCGTACAGCCACGCATACCGTTTCGCCGACTCGCCGTTAAAATTTCGCTGCCACATGGCAAGGATATCCGGTCTGTCGTTGCGCAGATCGGCTTCGATAACCGTGTAGTCGGGCTTCATAGGGACAGCCGAAATGGTAGCCACTGGTTTTCTAGTTAAGAGAGAGAAGGGTCTTCCGGTCCGCGTGTCGATGAGGCAGTTTTGACTCTCAAGGCAGGTAATCGTGGAGCAAGGGATCGATCGCCCGAATGAATTCCTGATCCGCCGGCGATATTTTCGATCCGCTCGTCTGATCAGCGATCTCCGACGTTACAATGACGATCGCCCCGTTGCTCCTGCCTCGAATCAGCGAGTCCCATGCTGTGTATGCCTTGGCGATCATCCGATCGGAGATCACCCGCCCGTTTAATTGATACCAAAAAAGGACCGTCCTATTTTCGCGCTCCGATTTCTGCACAGTTCGATTGATGTCGAACCTTTCGCGCGAGTCAAAGGTGACGCTGATTTTCGCCGCACCGCTATGCAGCGCATCCGTTTTGTAGCTTATGATTTCCCTGCCCTGCTTTTGGTAGGCATAGTACCCGATGTAAATTCTAACTATTTCGCCGGTAGACCTTCGATACGCGCGGGAGAGCTCGCGGTCCACACCTAAGCTCGGGTAAACAGAATGATCCGCTCCCAACTCTATGGCTTTCCATTCTCCGATCACCAAAGGGAAGGAATGGAATTCTTTCTTTAGCGGAAAGGCCTCCGGCGTCGACAGATGCAGATAAGCGCCGGTGAATAAAAAGAGCGCCGCCAGGGTCGCGACGGCCTTATACGAGATCACTCTTCTCATTTTGTCGGAATTACTCGTCTCGGAGTTGCCTGCGGAGCGGACCTCCACGTCCGCGGCTCGCGAGCCAGGCGGCGAAAGGAACCACAGGCCAAGAAATAGAACGCCATAACCGATCATCGAAACAAAAAGTCCCTGGAGGACGTGAAAAGGACCGTGGATATCTCCGCCAATACTGTAGTAAGCGCCCGCTCCAATAAGGGCGATCCGCACACCGTTGCTGACGATGGCGATGATTACTGCGGACCCAACGAGCAGGAGTTTTCGCAACCAACCTTCGAGAAAAAGATAGGCAAGCGGGATTCCGATGGCGACAACGGCGATCAGATAATTAACTCCGCTGCAAACCTGCGCCACCTCCAAGGTGATACTCGGCAAGTCAATGTATTGCGCGTGGCGGTAGGCCGGAATGCCCAATCCGTTCAGCAAAGTGACGCCGAGGATTGCCGAAACGAGCTGAAAGGTCGAATGGAGCCGATTCGTGACGATGTCCCAAATGGGGATCATGAACAGTAGATAGGCAATCGGCACCCACAGCGCCTTCAATAGAGGCCATCCCATCAAAAAAAGAAAAACGCCCGTCATCGTGACGATGATTGAGAGCTCCTGAATGACCAGCACGGAAGCCGCTTGGCCGACGACGAGCGCCGATAAACCGCCCAATAAAATCATCGAGCCGACGATGTAATTGGGCGACGGTTGAATGTTAAGCAGGCGATGTCGTTGCAGCCAGACAAGATACAGGCTGATAAACGGAATCAAGTAGGCGTACGAATAAACATCGTTCGTGGACCATTGGCCTGCAAGATTCCGAATCACATCGGCATATGTAAAAAGAACGGCGGCGCATAAAGTCAAACCGCTGATCCACGCCAGCCGCCGGGGCGAAGGCCGAGTCAGCAACTCGGATTTATCGCCGACTCTTAAAGCGTCAACATTCGATCTCATCGATTTTTTCGACAAAAAGCGACCGGAGATGTAAATAACGTGTCGCGCGACGGGTCGACTCGATATCGCGATAAACACGCCGTATCTCGTCTGCGGCGAGACCTGTGGCGGCGGAGATATCCTCCTCGACAATTTTATGATTCTTACCGTGCAGGCAGAGATCCATCTTGTCGTAGGGCATCGTGAAATAGAATTCCTCTTGCGATTGTTGGAGGGAGTAAGTATCGGTGGTCGGCGGACGCGTTCGAATTTCTTCCGGTACGCCGAGGTATTCCGCCATCTGGTAGACTTGAGTCTTGTACAGATGGGCGATCGGATAGAGATCCGCCGAACCATCGCCGTTCTTAACGAAAAATCCCTGGTCGTACTCCACCCGATTCGTGGTTCCCAGAACCGCGTAATGGAGTCTGTCGGCATGATGATATTCCATCATCTTGCGGGTTCGCTGCTTAAAATTCGTCGCCGCCACGATTCCAAGATAGGCCTCCGCTGTGAGCCTAGCCCTGATTTCCTCGCCCTCGGGCGATCGCACGACCACGGAAAATATCTTATAGCCGTCCCGCCGACGGAAATCCGGCAGAGCAATTTTGCATTGATATCCGGGTCCATATTCGGGAATGACTTTTCGGATCGCATCATCGCGGCGCTGATAACACCCCGCTGCCTTGAGGATGGGCGTAACGTCTTCTAGAACCGTTTTAAGACCGAGATGATCGGCGATCAGGCGTCCCATACGAAGGCTGTCGGCCGAAGATTCCTCTTCCGGCATTAGCAATCCCAGCACCCGCTCCTTTCCCAGAGCTTTGACGGCCAATATGGCCGCGACGCTGCTGTCGATCCCTCCGGAGATGCCCAAAACCGCGCCCCTGCGTTTGAGGATTTTGAAAATCTGCCGGCGAACCGTGGATACGATTCGGTCGATCTCGCCCGCAACGTCCATCTTCAATGCGTCGGTCTTCATATTGGCCGAGCAAATTTCGCCGGCGCGAAATCGCCAGCATTGACATCGGGCACCGGCTCATCTCTGAGGTTTTGAATTCGAGAGACGGTTTTCTCCGTCTCCTCGCGTATGGACGCAATCTCCCGCGGACCGAACTCTACCCGATAATAAGTCGGTGGGCTGATGCGGGCGGCCTGCTCCATAATCGCGCCGCTTTCCAGATCGAGCTCGCAATGACTATATACGCGCCGAAGCACGGCGGCCGGATCCGTACAAAAATCGGTATAATCTACGATTAGCACCCTGCTTGCGAGCGAGGGATCGTTTTCCAACAGATCCGCTACGAAAGAATAGGCCGAGGCCCAATAGGCTGCCCAACCTCTCACCTCCTCGCCGGTGTTCCAGAGAGTCTGAATGCGGCGAACCGTATCCGGATCGCTGAAATTGATGGGCGTTAAGTTGAGACCGAATTCAAAATGTCCGACGCTCTTCATATGCCTTAGGACCTTTGGGTCGCGCTTTTCCGCCTCGCAGAAGAGACGGTGTTGCTTCATCAACGACGCGATGTGCGTCGTGGGTTCGCGCACCGGGACGACGAAGCGCGCGTCGGGAAACAGGCGGCCAAGATAGCCGAGACGGCTGATATTATAGTTGCCTTTCGAGAGATAACGGGACGCTTTTCGGGCCATTAAAAGCTTGCGAATACTGTCGCGATAGAATGTCTCAAACTCCGGATGGGAATCGCGGGCACCGAGCACCTGACTCACGCTCGGGTCATGGGAGCCCGGAAAAAAGGCCATCCACAAGATCTCTTCCATCGCTTCGGGGCTGTCCGGCGAGACGAAGATTCGGTCCTTATGCGCTCGCTCGGTTCTTTGCTCCGTGGTTGAGCTCGAGTGCTCCACGAACCAGTTCCACCAGTACGGAACATGTACGAACGGAAAGTCCCTATACTTGTGTGAGGCCAGTTGCGCGTGGGAGGCTAGGAGCTCAAGAATGATCGTGGTGCCAGAACGGGCAAGACCAGTCACATAAATCGGCCGATCGATCTCCTCTGCGGCGAGTAAGTCCTTGAGCCACCGAGTCTCGAGACGGCCGAGCCGCAACAAAAAAGATGGATATCGCGATGCGAGATTCCCCAGAATCTGCTGGAGCGGCGCAACCTCCATCGTGTCTTTTTCCATCGGAGACCTTGAGGCAACGCACTGTTACTGGATCTTTAAAGCGAGCTTGAGCGCCAGTCCTGCGACGCATACGCCGAGAAAATATGGAAATTCCCAGCCGCTCGCCCACAAGGGAACTTCATAGAAGATGCGTTTTCTCGGTAGCTCCAGATGAATTTCATCGATCGGAGAGCTGGGATTCACATATCCGGCGAGGCTGGGAAAAACGATGTTCAGCCAGTTCTTTTTCGCGATAACAGGTACCGGGGTTTCGAAAAGCTCTCCGGAATAAAGCGCCTGGCCGTTGGCGGTAAAAGTTATCCTCGCATGATGAGACCGCGGCCACGTTATCTTAAGTGCCCCGGGTTCACGCCGAACCAGTTCCGGGGGCGATATTTTCACCAGACCCGTCAAGTTGGGAACAAAAGTCAGCGGTACGGTTCCCGCCGGTGGGGGAAGCGTATAGGAATGATGGGCGTCCACCCAGCCCGCAATAACGAGCACGGGAACCGCGGAGAGCAGCGCAGGCAGGACGACGATGGCAAGCAGTTTAAGCGACGCTTTGATATTTTTCGCGGCAAGCGCGGCATAGCCTGAGTGAATCTCCGCAGCGCTCCACAAGCGGTTCTGCAATTCCTTGATCTCGCTCTTAAGGTTAGCGATGGCTTGCTGATGGGAGGCGAGAACATAAATCGCCATAGCCGCTCCTCCTGCGACGAGCCCCCATATACACAGGCGAAAGCCTAGCGACAGGAAAGCAGCAAGCGCCAGATCGACGCGGCTGATAAAAGAAAAGACTATACTCAAGGTTGTTTCTCCGATTCGCCCTGGGGGGATTTTTTTTCTTTCTTCTTACGTCGCATCAGAGCGCGGAACGGCCACACGACAAGGCCGCCCACCATGAACGCAATGGCTACGATGACTGCCCATAGCGCGCCGAGAAGCGTGATGCCGGCGCCGGGACCCACGTATGCGAGACCGCTTGCGGGTACTAATAGAACGAGACCGCACGCTCGTAGAATAATCCTGAATATTGATCTGGAAGGTTCGTGTTCGCCTGAGGCTCGCCGGATTATTGCCGTTACTGACATGCTTTTTCTCCCTGTGTAAACTTGCCGTAGTGCGCCGGGTAGCGCAAGGCGCCTGCGACTTGGTAAACTTCATCATCGTCGTATCGATTTAGATATGCCCAAACTATCTCGTGTGCGGGGGTCACCTCGAAGACTCTACCCCCCTCGGTCTCCGTAATAAGGATATTTCCGTTGGGTAGATACTGATGTTCACCTTGCATGTTGGAAAAGAAATGGTTTTGAGTACCCCCCTGATATACCGTTTCAACTGTTCTCAAAACCGGGTCGATATTTAAAATCCGACTCCCTCCGAGAGTCTTTCCATCAGCCCAATCCGCACGGTTGTCGTAAACAGAAATCCGACCGTTAGCGAGAAAATGCGGGTCATGTTGCCTGATGTAGGGTCCCGTCATGGACCATTTGATTTTGTGAGTCGATCCGTCGATGACTATGAGAAGATTAAGATGGCGCAAGCTAACCAATAAATCGCCAGCCCGGAAAAGAGGGAATTTGGCGGCAATGCGTTTTTCCAGAGGCTCGACATAGTTCATGTGCATCATGTCGTCCCCGCTCCTCTGCGTGAGCGCCATTCCATTAGCGAACAAAAGCGCCTCCTGACCGGATTTATAGAACACGTCGAGGAGGGAGATTTGCTCGAGGATCCTACCTTCCGGAGATACCTTGAAGACATAATCCTCATGAATCGGCGGATTGAGCAGAGGCAGTCGTTTCTGGGGTTCGGTAAGAGTCTTTCTTCCCGGCACCCATAGATTTCCCTCGGCATCTTCATAGACGGAATGGTGCGTGTCGAAAGGCAGCTTCCAAATGACCTTTGAACACCGGTCTATCTTTACCAGCCCCCCATCTTCGAAGTTAAATACGACGTCGCCGTTCGGATAAAGACGCGCCCCATGAATCATAATGTCCCAATCGTGCAGTTGACTTCTTAAATTGGGGTCCACGGATTTTGGGAAGATCTCGTTTAGCGACACGCGCCATCGATGGAGTATGGAACCATCCATGCCGATAAGATCGAGTCCGTTTGTCTTATCCCACATGCTGGTAACAAACGTCACGCCGTCGTAGGCCTTACGGTGCATGTAGGTTGTGACGCCTGAACCCTTTTGCCGGGCTGGGCGTATAAATTTCTCCGGCCTGATTCTGCTGTAATGCATGTAGTTGCTACGCCAGTCCTCGGCAGCTTCTTTGGCATCATGTAATATACGATGTGGAAAAACGTCATAACTGCCGACTACTACCCCATAAATGAAAATACCCAGGCCCAAGGCGAGGAAAAAATAAATCTTTTGCCAGTTCGCCTTGAACCTCGTCATCCAGCCTGACATCCGTTGTGCCTCCGCTCCACATCCCATCTTAGGGCCCTGATAGAAGGTCGGGAGTTTTTCTGACCGCATTTGGCTAACCCGCGCTCTCCAGCGCTTTCTCTGAATAGGTAAAGTTGACTTGAGTGTTTTGCAGTAGTTGCCGCTTATCGATTTTTCCGGAGGAGGTCTTCGGCAGCTCGCGGCGAAATTCGACCCATTTAGGGATCATGAGAGCTTCGAGACGCCGGGCGCAGTGGCGCAGGATGTCCCGCCGCGTAAGCCGGGCTCCTTTTTGCAGCGTGACAACCGCTTTGATCGCGTGGCCTAAGACTTCGTCGGGGATGCCGATGATCGCCGCTTCCGCGACACCCTCGATGTCATAGAGCACATTTTCTATTTCTTTCGGGCTGACCTTCTCCCCGCAGGTCTTGATAATGTCGTCCCTTCTACCGACGAAGTAGAGATAGCCTTCCGCATCCATCCAGAACAGATCGCCGGTATAGAGGACTTTCTCGCCGGGGATCGGTCCCTCTTTCAGGACTCGATCCGTCTCCTCGGGCATTTCCCAGTAACCTTTCATGACGTGCGCGCCGCGAACCACGAGCTCCCCGACGACCCCTTGAGCGACGGCTCGCTGCTGGTCGTCGACAATAAAAACTTCGCAGTTCGGCATGGCTTTTCCGACCGATCCAGGCCGGATATCAATCTGCTCCGGAGGAAGATAGGACACCCGCTTACACTCCGTAAGCCCGTACATCGCGTAAATCTTTGTCCGAGGAAATAACTCCCGGAGCTTGCGAATATGAGGAGTTGGAAGAGTCGCTCCGGTGTTGGTGATGTATCGGAGACTGGAGAAATTGTATTTTCTGAGGTCCATCTTTAATAGAATCGCCGACATGGTCGGAACGATGGGAAGCCCGGTTACATGTTCCCGACTCGCGTTTTCCAGTACGGTGTGCGGATAATAGAACGAGCGCTCGAGCAGCACGGTCGCTCCCGTCTTGAACGCCATCAAAACCTGGTACAGACCGTAATCGAAGGAAAGCGGCAGGACGTTCAGCACGACATCCTCCGGCTCGGTTTCCAGGTAAGCAGTGATAGACGTCGCCGCGGAAACGATATTGAGGTGAGTCAACATCACCCCTTTGGGGTGACCGGCGGAGCCTGACGTATAGACAAGCGCCGCGAGGTCGATGTCGATGCAGGTTTTCGCCGGCGGATCGATAAACGAATCATATCGCGACAACAGATCGTCGAGCAGGATGAAGCGCCCGTCCTGGGGGGTCACCGGACCGCGGTTTTGATCGGCCAAGATAACATACCGCAAGTGCGGAGTGCGGGCCGTCCAGTCTTCAATTCTCCTCAAGCTCTTCGCGCGACCGATGAGTGCTGCCGCTCGCGAGTCGTTTAGGATATAAGCCAAGCGCTCCGGCTTGGTCCCCTCGTTCACGATCAGGAAGACCGCCCCCGCCTTCAAAATGGCGAAGATCGCAACGACCGCTTCCACCGAATTATCCAGATAAACGACGACGCGCTCGCCGCGCCGGCAACCGAGCGCGATGAGAGCGTGCGCGAGCCGATTGCTGCGCTCCTCGAGATCCCGATAGGTCGACCTCGCGCCGCAGCAAACCAGCGCGGTCTTATCGGGAAATCGACGGGCGCTCGCTTCTAGGAAGTTTTCGACTTGCAATGCCCGGGCTCCTTGCCGTTGGAATTCAATTTATCGGTGACGAATCGCACCAGGGAATCGATGGAATCGAGGTTGTACGGAACGAGATCCTCGTCCGCGATTTTGATATGGTATTTTTCTTCCAGGAAAGTGACGAGCTCGAGCACACCCGTGGAATCGATGGTCCCCTTCTCCATAAAGGAATCATCCCCGCGGAGATCTTCCTCCTGACCGAAGAGAAAATTATCGTCAATGAATTGACGTATTTGCTGTTCGATCAGTTTCATGTCGCGACTCACGATCAAAGTTTCTGAGAAATTTTTCGATGACGAGCTGGGTGGAAAGGATGCCGACCAGGGCCATGTTATCGCGGGCGCCGACGACATGGCCCGTGCGCGCTTTGTCGACCAGTTTTTGCACCGCGACGGGATTGAAAATACCATCGGCTTGAATACGGTTCGGCGACAACAGTTCCTCGACGTATTCATCCGCAAAGCGCCTCGGCCCGTCGCCAAAGAAGCTCTTCGCGTCCGGAGCCCGATAAGGGTATTTGGATCGGTTGATCAAGTGCGGCGGCACGAGCTCAGCGGTCGCGCGTCTTAAAATGTACTTTTCTTGCAGGGCCTTCATCTTGAATCGCGGCGGCATCGCTGTCGCCAGTTCGACGACACGGTGATCCAGAAACGGGAATCTCCCCTCCACTGAATGCGCCATGGACATCCGGTCGCCCTGGGAGGACAGAATGTAGCCGGGAAGGAGATAGAACGTCTCCAAGTATTGGGCCTGCGAAAAGCCGTCCCACTCAAAATAATTCTCAGGGAGGATCTGCTCCAGGTCGCGATAGACCTGCCGCCCGTTGATCTCCGCCTTTACGGCTTGTGAAAAAAAGAGCTTGATCCTTCCGGTGAGCTCCCACCGCGGAAGATGAGAGACAAAAGCCGGTGAATGACCGTTCGATTTTTTATGGAAGAACGCGCGACGGTACGAGTCGGGAACGCTTTGAAGCGTCCGAAGATACGGGTAAAGCCGCTTCAACAGAAGCGGACGCATCTTCGAATCGGGGAATACATCACAGAATTGCCGGATTTTTGCTTCCTTAAAAATATCGTAGCCTCCCAGCATCTCATCGGCTCCCTCGCCAGCGAGGATAACTTTATGGCCGCAGTCGCGCGCGAGCGAGGACAGCAGGTAAAGCGGCGCAGGCGCGGTTCGCAGAATCGGTTTTTCCGTGTGCCAAATAACCTCGGGAAACACCCTGCCGATATCCTGGTAAGAGCATCGAACTTCGTGATGCTCGGTCTCGAGATAATCAACGACCTTCTTCTGAAACGGGCTCTCATCGAAGTCTGGATCCTCAAAGGCGATGGAAAACGTTTTCAAACGAGCGTTAGTGAGTCGTTTCATCAGCGCCGTGACGACCGCCGAGTCCAAGCCGCCGCTGAGATACGAGCCGACCGGGACGTCCGATCGCAGCCGTATTCGCGTCGCATCCCATAACAGCTCGCCGAGCCGTTCGCCGTATTCCTCGGCTGAAGTTGTCTGCATACCGGCACGGTAATCCAACCGCCAATAAGGGCGCACGCGGATATCGTTGTTTTCAACTGATAACGAATGGCCCGGCGGCAGTTCGCGGACTCCTTTGAAGATCGTTCGCGGTGGGAGCATCGTCCAGAAGGTAAACAGCTCGTCGAGCGCGACCATATCCAATTCCCGGCGGACCGCCGAATCGGCGAAGATGGACTTGATCTCCGAGGCGAAGAGGAAGGAGCGACTCGACATGGTGTAAAAAAGCGGAACGATGCCGAGGCGGTCGCGCGAAAGAAAAAGCTTTCGATTGCGGCTGTCCCAAATGGCGAAGGCCCACTGTCCATTGCAGTACTGGACGCACTCTTCACCGTAGACTTCATAAAGCCGAAGAACCACCTCGGTATCGGATCGTGTCCTGAACCTGTGGCCTTTGCGTATCAGTTCCTCTCGGAGTTCCAGGTAATTGAAGATCTCCCCGTTAAAAGTAATCCAAAGCGATCCATCGTCGTTGGACATGGGCTGCCCGCCACCCGCCGGATCGATCACGCTCAGCCGCGCATGCGCGAGACCGATGCCCTGTTCCAAATGCACGCCGCTGTCATCCGGCCCGCGGTGCCGCACCAAGCGAATCATTCGTCGCGGCAGAGCCGGATCGACGGTCGCGCCATCGAGATTTAGAATTCCAGCGATGCCGCACATGTCAGTCAAGAAATGCCGTTGGCAGGCGCGCCCCACGGCGATGCCTCCACAGGCGCGTCTACCTGATGGATGTTTTCAGGGGCTGTGTAGCGTTGGATAACTTCGCGCACCGGCGCGAATCGGAAGTCGCGCAATAGAGAAACCAGCTTCCCTTCCGTCCCGGCCAGATTTACATAGTGACGAAAGAGAGAAAGCCGCGAACCCTGAAGCCGCGGCTGATGCGGATCGAGCTCCCATGGATGAAGATAGACGATTGCGGGTTGCTCTTCTCTTTGATTGATGTGGCGCAGCGCCCAGCGGATAAAGCGGTAAGGGAGCAGCCTCAGGTACCCACCCCCTGCAATGGGAAAGTTGACTTTTCCCAGCCGCACCGTTGAGATCGGGAATTCCCAGATGCCGCCGTTGACGGCGCTCGGGATATGATGCGGGAAGCGCCTCCATTCCGGCATCCCATAGCGGTCGTGATGGATTGGGAAGATGCTCGAATCGTACGAAAAGCCCAGCTCCTCGAGAACATCTAGGCACCAAAGCGTTTGGTGAATGACTGAATAGCTCGCAGCGCGATAGCCATAGACGCGCTTGCCGCAGATGTCCTCCAGGACGTGTTTGGCTCTTCGCGTGTCCTCGCGAAATTCGTCCTGCTGCATATTATAGAGCAGGCGATGGCGGTATCCGTGCGAAGCGACTTCGTGACCTCCGTTATGGATAGCGCGCACGATTTGCGGGTATTGCTCGGCCACCCAGCCGAGGATGAAGAACGTCGCCTTGACTCCCGCGCTTTCGAGGATATCGAGCATGCGCCGGGTGTTCTGCTCGACGCGGCTTTCGAATCGCCCCCAATCTTCGAAACGCACCGCCGACTCGAACGCCGATACCTGGTAGTAATCTTCTACATCGATACTGAGCGCGTTAAGCATGGCTATGGATCCCCTCTTAGAGCCGCGTGATCTTTTCCGACTTCACACGCCGGGTAAGATCGCGCGAATCGATAATCGACCGCGAGTGCTCGACGATCATCGCCGCATCGAACGTGCTATGATCGGTCACGACGACAACCAAATCGTTCGACGCGAGCGTCTCGGGCGTAAGAGCAACGGAATGCAGTTTCCCACCGTTGAATTGAATTTCAGGCACGTGCGGATCGTGATAAGAGAGCAATCCTCCCCTTTCATGAACGAGCTTCATGATGTCCAGCGCCGGGGATTCTCGGACGTCGCCGGAATCTTTCTTGTATGCGGCGCCGAGGAGCATAATTCTCGCGCCCTGGAGGCACTTGCCGGCACGGTTCAACGCCTCAACGACTTTCTCGAAAACGAAGCGGGGCATCTCCCGGTTGATCTCATCGGCGAGCTCGATGATGCGCGACTTATAGGCGAGCAGCTTCAGCTTCCACGAGAGGTATTGCGGATCAACGGGAATGCAATGGCCGCCGAGCCCCGGTCCCGGATAGAACGGCATGAAGCCGTACGGTTTCGTGCTGGCGGCGCGAATCACCTCCCAAACGTCAAGGCCCAGGCGATCGCACATGATGGCAAACTCGTTCACCAGCGCGATATTGACGCTGCGGAAAGTATTTTCCAGCAGCTTGACCATCTCGGCCGTGTCCGTATCGTCCACGGTAACGACTTGTTCCACCACCTGACCGTAGAGGCTTTTCGCCAGATCTAGACACGCGGGGCTTGTTCCGGCCACGACCTTCGGCGTGTTGGAGAACGTGAACCGCTGATTGCCGGGATCGATTCGCTCCGGAGAATATGCGAGAAAAAAGTCTTCTCCGACCCGTAACCCGCGCGCCTCCATCAGCGGCAGAAGCAGTTCGCGGGTCGTTCCGGGATAGGTCGTGCTTTCCAGAACTATGAGTTGTCCCTCGTGAAGAGTCTCGGCGATGGCGTGGGCCGCTTGCAGCACCATGGACAGGTCGGGGTCGCGAGTCTTGCTGAGCGGAGTCGGAACGCAGATGATGACGATATCGGATTTCCTCAGTGCGGCGAAGTCGCTCGACGCGCGCAGCGTTTTAGCTCGCGGCGAATCGAGAGAGACCCCTTCAAGATAGGACCGCCCTCGGTTGACGGCATCGACCTTGGCCTGATCGAGATCGATTCCAACGACCGGAAACCCGTCCTCGGCTAAAGCGACGGCAAGCGGAAGCCCGACATAGCCAAGACCCAAGACGAAAATCCTCGCGCGCTTGTCGGCGATCTTCGCCCGCAGCAGCTCGTAGTGATTTTCCTGGATTCGTTCGACGCTATTGCTCAGCATGGACGTTTCGCCTCTTGGATAAATTGTTCGAAAGGCAAGGATCGGGATTGAACACTTCGACGACCCAGGCGCTAGGGTCCGTCCGCGCCGCCGGCGGATTTATTGCGCTCCGCGGCCCAGCAGGACGATTTTGGCGGTTTCAAAAATGATCTGAAGATCGAACAGCGGCGAAATGTTTTTGATGTAGTAAAGGTCGTACTGCAGCTTTTCGATCGCGTCTGTCTCGCTGTTCCCGTAAGAATAGGAAACCTGCGCCCAGCCGGTGATGCCGGGTTTTGCCAGATGCCTGAGATGGTAGTAAGGAATTTTTTCCTTCAGAGCGGAGACAAAAATCGGCCGCTCGGGGCGCGGCCCGACAAAGCTCATATCGCCTCTGAGGACGTTGAACATCTGCGGGATTTCGTCGATTCTCAGCTTCCGGATGATCTTTCCGACGCGCGTGACACGCGGGTCATTCCGCGCAGCCCAGACCGGCCCGACGCCCTCCTCGGCGTTATCCTGCATGGAGCGGAATTTGTAGAGCGTAAAGGTTCGCTCGCTTTGACCCACCCGCTCCTGCCGGTACAGGACGGCCCCAGGGCTCTCCAGACGAATCGCGAGCGCCGTCAGCAACACGATGGGCGCGCTGATGATCAAGCCAAGCCCCGCAGCCAACATGTCGATGCCTCTTTTCGTAAAGAGAATCCAGCGCGTGCGCCGAAAACCCTGCGACAGCACGATCCATCCGGGCTGGAGATCGGCGACGGCGATCTTGCTCATAAGCCGCTCGTAGAACGAGTGGCAGTCTTCTATTTTAATGCCGCGCAGCCTCAGTGTTACGAGTTCCTGCGCGGGAAAGTCGCTGCAGCTCTCCATACTTCCGATCAGAATGCGAGTGATTCCTTCCCGCTCGACCACGCCGAGCGTATGATGGCGCGGAGAAACCGGCAAGGTGACGCGTACAGGGTTCCCGTAACTCAAGGTCACCTGTCCGGCTCTTGGACCGATAAAACCGACGACCTTCATCCCCAGCGACTTTTGACGGCAGAGCTGTTCGGCCACCAGCTTGCCGATCGTCTGGGTGCCGATGATCAGTACTTTAGCGTGTATCTTCGCTCGCTTGAGGCGATGCATGAACCCAATGCGCCACACCGACAGTCCCATGCCAATTAGGATCGCCTCGCCGAGATAGACCTTCCTCGACCCCAGCTCGGGAATGAGCGCAGTCGTGCCGCCTACGATGAGACAAAACAGTCCGAAACCGCTCATCAGCCGCAGCAACATTTCCCTCGTGGAGAGGGTTTGGTCAATGGCGTAAAGATCCGAATAATAAAACGACAAAACGATGAGCACTGCCATCACCGAGCCGCGCATCAATCCGACCAGCCAGCCCGCGTCGCCGTGCACCGTGACTACGTATTGCGGTACGATACCCGGCCAGGTGGCGAGGAGAATGACCGTGATATCGCCGAACAATAGTAAAAGATCGAAGGCCGAGTAGTATCGGTTGAATATCTTCATTTCGATTTTCGCGGGAGACGGAGGCGGAGCGCGGCAGGAAGAATGAGCGGATTTTCAGGAGGACGAGCTCGAATAATAATGGTAATATTTCCGGAAGGTGCCCAACTCGGCTCCGTTGAGCACGATGCCCACGATTTTGTCGCTGTTCAGGTCTTGAATCGCCTTCAACAAGTTATTGCGCGGGGTTTTGCCCGCGCGGACAACGACGATCACGCCCTCAACTTCCCTGGATAGGATCATCGGGTCCGCGGTGGACAGCATCGGAGAGGTATCGATGAGAATCTGATGCTCGGGAAATGCGGCCCGAATCTCCGCCATGAGCGTCTTCATCCTCTCCTTTGCGAGCAGTTCGGAGGTGAGGTCGAAGGCGCTGCCGGCGGTAAGAATCTTCAACCCGGGAAGAAAAGTCTCGCGGACATAGTCATCAATTTTGCCGTGCGTCGAGGTAAGATAATCCGTGAGGCCCGGGCCGCGCGGGAGACCGAAATAATGATGGACATCCGGACTCCTCAGATCCGCATCGATGAGAAGTACCTGCTCCTCGAAGCCGAGGGCGATCGCCGCCGCCAGGTTGACTGAAACCATCGTTTTGCCGTCCTGTTTGACGGCGCTGGTCAGCGCAAACAACCGCATTCCTCTTTCGCTGCGCATACGTTTCAATTGCTCGCGCAGGATCTTGTATTGCTCGGCGGCGGGGGATTCTTTTTCCAACGAGATGATGGGATAATTCTTATAGCGTCGCAAATCCCAGCCGAAGGCCAATTCTTCGAGCCATAGGCGCCATGATTTGGCGTGCCCGTTGGCGGCCGAACCATTTTCCGGAAACATAAGCCCCGTCTCTGACGAGGGGGCATACGCTTCGACCGCGGAGGACGCAATTGAGGAGCCGTTCGTCGGCGCCGTCACTACGCTCTTCGCTTCGCCATTCTTCTTCGCGAGGTTCGCCTTTTGCAGCGCTTCGTATACTCTGCTCATAAAGATGTTTTGATCTCCTCGTAAATGGATTTTAGGAAATCGACAAGTTTCGCCGGATCGAGATTTTCCGTTCTATTCCAGTCGGAGGCCCAATAGAGCGCGCCGAGCATCAAGACGGCCGCAAGCGACCAGGCCGCCGTACCGAGCCAACGCCGGCGTTTCTCCGTCCCTGACGGCTCCTCGATTGCACGTCCGCGCTTGATTGCCGCTTCGACGGTGGTCCGTCTTATACTTTCCGGGACGGGAAGGCTCAGATCTTCCGCGACTTCTCGAATCATGTATTCTTCGACTCGTTTTCGGTTCAGGGCGTAAGCCGTCAGCATGCTATTGTCGCAAAGGATGTTGATCACGCGCGGCGTGCCTCCCGAATAGGCATAGATCGTGCGCAGCGCGGCACCGGTGAATATCGAAGGCGTTCCGCCGGCGATCTCTAACCGGCGCCCGACGTATTCGATGCACTCGGTCAACGTCAAGGGCCGTAGATTGTGCCGAAGCGCCACACGCTGCTTGACCTGACGCAGCTGGGGAGCATTGAGCCGCGCCGAAAGCTCAGGCTGCCCGACCATGAGAATTTGGAGTAACTTGTCCTCCGCCGTCTCGAAGTTCGACAATAACCGCACGCTGTCGAGGACCTCGGCGGATAAATTCTGCGCTTCGTCGATAATCAGAACGCAATTCCCGCCTTTTTGGTATGACTCCAGTAGAAAGCGGTTCAGCAGGCTGATGTAATCGTGAATCTCTTTGGCTTCGGTTTCGGGAGCGGTGAGTCTGAAATCTTCGCAGACGGTGCGCAGGAGGTCCTTTTGATTGGCGATCGTATTAAAAATAAACGCAGTTTGGGCGTTGCCGTTGAGCTCGTGTAGGAGCGCGTGAAGGAGCGTCGTCTTGCCGGTACCGACTTCGCCCGTCAAAACGACGAAGCCCTTGCGCGACTTGACGCCGTAGACGAGCTGCGCCAGCGCCTCTTGGTGGCTTCTGCTTAGATAGAGAAAGGCGGGATCCGGTGTGACGTTGAAGGGGTCCCGGACGAGTCCGAAATGTTCTCGATACATGTCGTCTCCCGAAGCTAGAAAAAGCTCGGACCAAAAACGCGTATGCAGATGACGCCGATGAGAAGCGCCGCGACCGAGGCGAGCACCAAAGCCCGCTGGGAGCGCCGCCGCTGCAGTATTCTGCCTCGCGTCGCAATCGCGGGGATGGTGACGAGCACGGGGATATCAAGGTAGGCTTCGAATTCGTCGGCCCGCTTGAAGGCCAATTGCAGATTTTCCAGGGCAAAAGCGAGGCCGAAGGCGGCGATCAAACCGAGGAAGAGGCCCGCTAAAATGATTATCGGTCGGTTGGGACGGGCCGGCTTTTGGGGGTAATTGGCCGGGTCGACAATCTGAAACTGCTCGCCCTTTTGCTTCTTTTCCATGTTTTCGGAAAGCTGCGACTCGAGTCCTTTGGCCAATAGGTCCTGGTATTTTTTCAACGTAATGTCATGGCTGCGGCTGACTTTTGCGAGTTCGATGGCGCGGATAGGTGTATTCTCAATGCGGCCCTGATAGGACGAGATTTGATTTCGTAGAATATCGTTCTTCGATTGCAACGCGTTGATTTCCAAGATCAGGTCGTTCACCTGTTTTTGCAGCGTTTGCCGTAGCCGATTGGCGCCGGAGGCGAAGGCGGTTGAGGGGGTTTCGCCGCTCACACTTTTCTCGTCCGTATCAAGGGCCTGAATTTCCTGCTTGAGCCGAACGACATCGGGATGTTTTTCACTGTACTGGCTTAGGAGAATCGCTAACTGCTCGCTGCGTGACCGGCCTTGTCCCACGGCCAGCTGCCCCGCCGTGGTCTCAACCAGCGTGGTGTCGCTTTCCGCGAGGTTCTTTTCCAAAGCCTCTTTCCTCTGCTGGAGCGAGGCGAGACGCAGCAGGTTGTTCTGAAGCTCGTTGCGCAATTGCTCAAGCGTGCGCAGATTGGCCTCTACTTGTTCGGGCAGCTCAAACCGATGCTGCGCCTTGTATCGGTTGACGAGCTCTTCCTGCTCTTCAAGCTCTTTGCGCAGTCGCTGAGTTTCGGCATCGATGAAGCTCGTCGTTCCCATCGCCACCTGCTCGCGCACGCGCAGGTTCTCTTCTATCAGCAAAGAGGCCAGGCGGGACGTCACCTGCATCGCCATGTCCGGGTTGCCCGATTCGAATGACAACCGAAAAATATCAGCGTCGCCGCGGCGAGTGCGGCTGTTCGCGGCACCGGCGGCAACCTTGATGTTCTTACGCAGCCTTTCGACACGGTCCTCCATCATCGAAAGACCTTGCCCGCCCGAGGGGTACAGATTGAATTCCTTGATAATTCTTTCAAGGCTGGTGCGGCTTAGCATCTGCTCGGTAATGTTCCGCATGCGTTCCTCGACGGCGGTTGTCACCGAAGATTGAACGTAATTTGCCGGCAGTTTTTGCGGCGTTACCATGATGAGCGTGGTGGACTGATACACGCTCGGGAGAATCGACGCGAGATAGGCGCTTAACAATACAATGACCGAAAAGACAGCAATCATCAGCCCTTTGCGCAAGTAAAAGATGTCAAGCAGCTTCGCTAGCGCCAGATCGTTAGTGATTTTCATTGCGTTGCTCTCGCTTCGTGTTCGGAGTTTTTGCTATCAGGTACGAGGAAATCGGCTGGGTCGGGCGCAAAATTTCCGGGGGGTGTGCATCAGGGAACGATGACGCGATCGCCCGGTTTCAACAAGATATCCTGTTTGAGGTCCGCCCTGAGAATAGCGTCGTAATCGACGGTGTATTCCGTCACCTTGTTATTTTCCCGACGGACGACTCTTATGTTCCGCGGATTGGCGAACATGGTGAGCCCGCCGGCGCGGCTGATCAATTGAAAGACGGTATCGTTGCCGAGGGCTGGATACGGCGCCGGTTTGAGGACCCGGCCGATCAGAAAGATCTCGCTCGAGGTAACCGCTTCCACCCGCACCGAGACAAACGGGCTCGCGATGTATTCCTGGTATTGCCTCTCCAGAAGCTCCCTCAGCTGCCCCGTCGTCAAACCGGCAACTTGCACTTCATTGACGAGCGGAAGTGTAATAACCCCGTCCGGCCGGACC
>Ga0075433_10000846_pt1 | contig 21482 bp, 16 predicted proteins | sample RhiMethybrSRZTD2_FD_75299 | JGI IMG/M metagenome (GOLD analysis project Ga0075433, IMG submission 75299) | Populus rhizosphere microbial communities from Tennessee, USA - Rhizosphere MetaG P. TD hybrid SRZTD2 | ecosystem: Host-associated > Plants > Roots > Rhizosphere > Soil | place: USA... | reverse complement strand
CTGCCCCGTGGCCGTGAGGCTCTTGTCCGTACGGTCCAGGAAGTAGAGCGGGCCCGGCTCCTGCGGGTACCCGTTATAAGCCGCGTCGAGTCGGACGGGCCCGAGCGGCGTGACGAACCGCAGCCCGAGGCCCGGAGTGACGCGCAGTCCGCTGACGGTGGTCAATGCGTCCCCACGCTCCCACACCTGCCCGACGTCCACGAACAGGCCCAGCCGAACGCGCTCTGGAAAGATCGGCGCCGGCACGCGCAGTTCGAGGTTAGCGGTGAACACGGTGTTCCCGCCGGTGGGTGACGCCTGGGGATTCTTATACGTCGTGTCCGTCCCACTCACCTCCAGGGTGTCGGACACGTACACGCGGGGGCCCAGCTCGTTGCGGGCGAACCCCCGCACGGAATTCGGACCACCGGCATAGAAACGCTGGTCGGGGGGGACGAATTTCACGCTCTGGCCCAGCAGGCTGAGGCGCTGCGGCAGGATCGTGCCGCCCCGGACGCGCCAGGCGAGCACGCTGCGGCGCGACAGCGCATAGTATTTCGAGACCTCGAGCTCCCCGCGGTTGAACTCGTACAAGGTATCCGAAAGCACATAGCGCGACGCGTGGACCAGGGTCACCTGCGTCACGCTCCCGGCCGACGGATCGAGCACCGAGTTCACGCGCGCACGCACGCCGGAGATCGTGATCGCTCCGAACGGCCGGCTGTTCGCGAGAAACGCCTGATCGGACTCGTTGCACAAGAGGAACCGCGTGCAGTACACCACCGGGTCCGCGGTCGTCCGCCCGACGGAATAGCCGTAGCTCAAGGTGACGGGCACGTCGCGCCGGGCGTTCACGGTCACCGCCACATTCGCGCCCACCGCCTGGCGCGTATACGCCTTGAACTCGGAGCGCCGCTCGGCGAAGACGGCGAGGCTCGCCGTGTGGCGGGGCGACAGGAATGCCGGCTGGCGCAGCGTCAATGTGGCGTTGTAGTTGGCCGTATCGGACGTCGGGTCGTCGTGCAGCGGTTGGCACACGTTCTGCTTGAACCCGGCATTCGTGGGAACGCCCACGCCCAGCTTGGAGAGCTGCCCGGTCAGATCGAGCGAACGCGCGCCCCCCCCGAAGTCGTAGGCCGTCCATCCGCTCTGCACCCGAAAGCAGTCGAGCGACCCGTACCCCGCGCCGGCCCGAATGCGGTGTCGTGGCGCCTCGGTGACGCGCACCAGCACCCGCACCGTCGAATCACCGGACGGTGGCGTCGTGTCCGCGAGCACCACGTTGACCGAGCGGAACATCCCCAACCCGTACAGGTCGCGCTGCGTCACGTACAGGTGATCCTGGCGAAACCAATCCCCCGGCTTGACCGAGAGCATGCGCCGCACGGTCCCGCTGTCCACCTGGTCCGCGCCGGTGATCAGCACCTGCCCCACCCGCATCCGCCGGCCTGGAATGGCTTCGAGGGTCGCCACGGCGCGGAGCGCGGCGACGTCCACATCGTAGCTGCGGAGGATGTCGGCATACGGGTACCCGAGGTTCTTGAGCCGGCTCACGATGGTGTCGGCGGACGCCTGGAACAGCGCCCGATTGAACGGGTCGCCGACCTGGAGCGCCAGGGTGCGCTTCAAGCGTCCCACGTCGAGGATCGAGTCGAGACCCAGCACGTCGAGCGCCGCGAGTCGCACCGGATCACCCTCGTAGATCCGGAACTTGATGTACACGTCCCGGCCCTCCCGGCGCGCCAGCGTGTCCACCACGGCGTTCATGTACCCGCTCTGGCGGTACAGCAGCATCAACCGCACCACGTCCCGACGGAACTCGAGCTCATCGAACAGCCGTTTCTCACCCAAACCCAGCCACCGGAGGAAAGGGCTGGTCGCGAACACGCTCGAATTGGTGGTCGCGATCGCTGTGCTCAGGGTGTAGTCGTCGAGCGCGTGATTGCCCTCGAAGGAAAGCCCGCGGACCACCCGCTGCTGCTCTTGCTGCGCGGCGAGGGGAGCCGCCGCGAATACGGCGACGAGCAGGGTCAAACGCAGTGCGCGCAATTGACGCAGTCGAGCTACATCCCTATGTTGGCTACCTCCCCCCGCACTGTCAACCTTTTCGACACCTGACTCCATGCGCGCACTCCTCAGTCTTGCCCTCGCCGCGCTCACGGGAGCCACGGGTTGCGGAGGGAAGAGCCCGCCCGCGGGCGGACGCGGTCTCACGTATTACGAGTCCTACGACCCGCGCTCCCTCGATCCCGCCCTCTCGACCGACGTGCCGACCGGTGAGATGGTGACGCTCGCGTTCGACGGACTCACCCAGTTCGATCCGGATGGCCGCCTGCTTCCGGCGCTGGCCGATCGCTGGACGGTGGGGCAGGACGGAAGTGGCCGGCGGTACGTCTTTCACCTGCGACCTGGCGTCAAGTTCCACGACGGGACGCCGCTCACGGCCGCCGCGGTGCGCGCGAGCATGCTGCGGGTCTTGTCCCCCGCCACCAAAGGCGGCCGGCCCTGGCCACTCTACCCCATCGCCGGGGCTGAAGCGTACGCTGCCGGGCGCGCGACCGACGTGAGCGGCATTACGCTCCTCGGGGACACCGGTGTTGCGTTCACCCTCACCGAGCCGCTCGCCATCTTTCCCAAGTTCCTCGCGATGCCGGTGGCGAGCGTCGTGCCCGCCCCGGCTCCCGGCGACCTGGCACAGCGCGCCGTGGGCACCGGGCCGTGGCGCTTCGTGGCGTGGCAGCACGACGACTACCTCTTGTTCGCCCGGAATCCCGGCTACTGGGGCGGCGCCCCGGCCGGCGACACGCTCGTGGTGCGGATCATCCCGGAGCCGCTTACCCGCGCTGCGGAGTTCGAGGCCGGACGCCTGAGCGTGATCGAGGTGCCGTTCGGAGAGACCGCGCGCTGGCGCCGGGAGCGGCCCGACCAGCTGGTCGAGAAGCCCGCGCTGCGGGTGGTGTATGTGGCGCTGAATAACCGGCGCGGGCCGCTGCGCGACCCCCGCGTGCGGCAGGCGATCAACCATGCTGTGAATGTGCCGGAGATCCTCGCCACGGTGTACGGCGGTCGCGGTGTGCTCGCGCACGGCGCCATCCCACCGGGGCTCGCCGGGAGTGACACCACGCGCCGCGGGTACGGCTACGACCCGGCGGCGGCGCGCGCGCTCATGGTCGACGCGGGGTATGCGGGCGGGATCGACCTGCGGCTGTGGCGCACCGGGACCAACGTGGAGTTGTCGCGGGTGGCACAGGCGATCCAGGCGCAGCTGGCGGGTGTGGGGGTGCGGGTGGAGCTGGTCGAGCGCGACGCGTCGAGCCAGCGCGAAGCGGCGCGCAAGGGCGAAGCCGACATGGTCATCCTCGACTGGTGGGCCGACTACCCCGACGCGGACAACTTTCTCTATCCACTGTTCTACTCAGGGAGCTTCGGCCCGGGAGGCAACTACGCCTTCTACGCGGACCCGGGCACGGATTCGCTGATCCTCCGCGCCCGCCGCACCACGGACGACGCCGCGCGTACGGCCCTGTACCGCCGCATCGATGAGCGCGTATACCGCGCAGCGCCCTGGCTGTACCTCTGGTTCCCGACCGACCTGTGGGCCCGGCGGCCGCAGGTCCTGGGGTGGGATCTGCCGGTGATCTTCAACGGACAGCGCTGGACGCTCGCGCGGCTCGCACCGCGGTGATACGCCTCGTCGGACGCCGGCTGCTGATGACCGTACCGACGCTGTTCGGCGTGCTGGTCGTCGCGTTCCTGTTGCTGAACGTCGCGCCCGGCGATCCGGTGGCCGCGATGGTAGGGGAGCGCGCCGACGCCGCCACGATCGCCCGGCTCCGGGCCGAGCTGCATCTCGACGATCCCCTCCCCACCCAGTTCGGGCGCTACGTGTGGGCCGTGCTGCACGGCGATCTGGGACACTCCTACATCACCCAACGGCCGATCGCGCAGGACCTGGCCGCGCGCTTCCCCAAGACGGCCCAGCTCGCGCTCGCTGCCATGGCGCTCGCCGCGCTGTGCGGGATCACGCTCGGCGTGCTCTCGGCGATCCGGCCCGGGGGGGCGGTCGACCGCGTCGCCATGCTCGTGTCGTATCTTGGCGTATCGTTCCCGGTGTATTGGGTGGGGCTGCTCCTCATCCTCTTGTTCGCGGTGGCGCTGCGCTGGCTCCCGCCTTCGGGATCGGGCGGACTCGCCTATCTCGTGCTGCCGGCGCTGACCCTCGGCATGCGCTCCATCGCATTCCTCGCGCGGATGACCCGCGCCGCGATGCTGGACGTCCTGTCCAGCGACTTCGTCCGCACGGCCCGGGCCAAGGGGTTGAGCGAAGCCACGGTGATCCTGCGGCACGGCTTCCGCAACGCGCTGATCCCGGTCATCACCGTGCTCGGGCTCGACACGGGGAGCTACCTCACCGGGAGCATCCTCACCGAGACGATCTTCGGATGGCCGGGCCTCGGCCGTTACGTGCTGAGCGCAATCGAGAAGCGGGATCTCCCCGCGATCCAGGGGAGCATCCTGTTCATGTCCCTGGTGTTCCTGCTGGTGAACCTCGTGACGGACCTGGTTTATGCGAAAGCTGATCCTCGCATCGCTTACGATTAGCTCCACGCTCGCGGCGCAGACGACCGCTCCCCCCCCCCGGCCCCGCACTGCGCCGCTCAAGGGATCGCTCGAGCAGCGGCTCGCCCAGCTGATCGACGCGCCGCCGTTCAACCGCGCCACCTGGGGGATTTACGTCGTGGACGACCGCGGCCGGGTGCTGTATCAGCGCAACGCCGATCGCTTCTCGGTGCCCGCCAGCAACACCAAACTGGTGGTCACGGCGGCGGCCGCCGTGCTGCTCCCGCCGGACTATCGGGTGACCACCAGCTTGTACGTGAACGGCCGAGTGGACGCCGGCGTGTTGCGGGGAGACCTGATCTTGTACGGGCGGGGCGATCCGACGTGGTCGGCGCGCTGCTACGCGGTCGACACACTCGCCCCCGGCGTATGTGATTCCAGCTTCACGGCCATCGACGCCATCGCCGACTCGATCCGTGCCAAGGGGATCCGACGGATCACCGGCAAACTCGTGGGCGACGGCTCCTACTTCGAGCCCACCATGATTCACTACGGGTGGAACGCCTGGGACCTCACCTGGTGGTACGCCGCCCCGGTGTCGGGGCTCGGGTTTCATGATAACAGCGTGGACTTCCGCATCGACCCCGGTCCCGCAGTCGACGCGCCGCCGGTGATCGTCTGGTCCCCGGATCTCGGCCTGATCACGTTCGAGAACCGGGCCCGCACCGTCGCGGCCGAGTCGGCCTCCACGATCGGCGACAACTTCTTTCGAACGGCGGGAGGCTGGGGCATCCGGGCGGAGGGGACGGTCGCGCTCGGCAGGAAGACCCGGGTGGAGAGCGTGGCGCTCCCCGACCCGAACCTGTACGCCGCGCGGGCACTCGCGGCCTCGCTGGCCCGCCGCGGTGTGGCGGTGGAGGGAGGAGCGGTGGGCACCACCGATTCGCTCGCCTACCGGACGGTGCGCTGCTGCGCCTCGCCGCTCCTCGATTTCCAGGGCCGGCCGCTGCCCGACATCATTTTCCCGATCCTCAATTCGAGCCAGAACTGGTTCGCGGAGATGCTGCTCAAGATCCTGGGCCGGGAGCTCAAGGGTGAGGGCTCGTGGGCCGCGGGGCTCGGCGTCGAGCGCGCGTTTCTGACGGACTCGGTGAGGATCGACTCGACCGCGTTCGCGCTCGAGGACGGCTCGGGGCTCGCGGCGGGCAACCTCGTCACGCCACTCGCATTCGCGAAGCTGCTCGCGTACATGCATCGCCACCCGAACGGCGGGCCGTTCGTGGCGGCCTTGCCTCACGCCGGCCAGCCCGGTTCGCTGCTCAAACGCTTCGTGGGCACACCGCTCGAGGGCCGTGTGATCGCCAAGACGGGGAGCATCGATCGAGTGAACAGCCTGTCGGGCTACATCGAGCGGGCAAACGGTGGAGGGGGAGGGGGAGGAGGGGGGGGAGGGGGGGGTCGGACGATCACGTTCAGCGTGCAGGCGAACGGGCATGCGGTGCCGTATGCCCAGATGCTGGCGCAGATCGACTCCGTTGTCGTGGAGATCGGGAAAACGAGGTAGTCAGTCTTCCGTCTGGCCGAACAGCGCCATGTTGCTCGAGTGCCCCGGCTCGACCTTGGCGGCGGGATTGATGAAGTGCACCGCGTGGTTCACCGCGACCGCCGCTTCCGCGGCGCCGGTGGCGATCAGCTTGAGCTTGCCCTCGTAGGTCGTGATGTCGCCCGCCGCGAACACGCCGGGGATGTTCGTGGCCATCGTCTGCGACACCTTGATCTCGCCCTGCTCGATCTCGAGGCCCCACTGGGCGATCGCCCCGAGGGAGGAGATGAAGCCGAGCTGCGGAATCACGCAGTCGACGGCGACGCGCTCCTCTTGCTTCGTCTTGTTGTTGACGATGGTCACGGCCTCGATGGCCGCGCCGCCGTGGATCGCCTTCAGCTCCCAGAAGGTGCGGAGCTCCATTTTCCCCGCCGCGCACAGCTCGTGGACCTGGCGCACCGTGGCCGCGTGCGCGCGGAAGCCGTCCCGCCGGTGGATCATGAGGATGAACCGGGCGATCCCCTGGAGGTTCACCGCCCAGTCGAACGCCGAATCGCCGCCACCCACCAGCAGCACGCGCTTCCCCGCAAACACTTTCGGGTCGAGGATGCGGTCGTGCAGGCCCTTCCCGTACCAGGCATCGGCGTCCTTGAGCGGCAGCTTCCGCGGTGTGAAGGCGCCGATCCCGCCCGCGATGAGCACGCTGCGCGACGGATACTGGTCCCGCTCCGTGACGATCGTGAAGCGCGGCTGCCCGTCCTCGGAGCCGTGCTTCAGGTCCATCACCTTCTCCCCCAGGTGCACGGGTTGCTTGAACTGGAAGGCCTGCTCGGCCATCCCCTTCACGAGGTCCTTGGCCAGCACCTTCGGGAAGCCCGCCACGTCGAAGATGTACTTCTCGGGGTACAGCGCGGTGAGCTGGCCGCCCACCTGGTCGAGGTTGTCGATCAGCCGGCAGGAGGCGCCGCGCATCCCCGCGTAAAAGGCGCCGAACAACCCCGTCGGGCCGGCGCCGATAATCGTGATATCTTTGACGTCCTGCATGGGCTTCAATCGTAACGGAACCCCCGGGGAGAAGGGAGAGGGGAGCGGTTGAAGATCTACACCAGGACGGGGGACGACGGAGAAACCAGTCTCTTCGGCGCCGGTCGCGTGTCCAAGGATCACCTCCGGGTCGATGCCTACGGACAGGTAGACGAGCTCAACGCCGCGATCGGCCTTGCCAAGGCGCTCGACCCGCAGACCTTCTGCCGCGAGCTGCTGGAGACGGTCCAACGAGACCTGTTCACGATTGGAGCGGAGCTCGCAACTCCAGACGCGGCGAAGCTCGCCAAGGCGCTGCGAGGGCCGCCGGTCGGCGTGGAGCAGGTCCTCGCGCTCGAGCACGCGATCGATCGCTACGAGACCCAGGTCCCCCCGCTGAAGCAGTTCGTCCTGCCCGGAGGCGTCCCGAAGGCGGCCGCGCTGCACCTGGCCCGCACCGTCTGTCGTCGGGCCGAGCGCGCTGTGGTCCGGTTTCAGCGAGAGCACCAGACGGGTGGCCTCTCATCGGTCCTCCCGTACCTGAACCGCCTGTCTGATCTGCTGTTCGTACTCGCCCGAGTCGCCAATCATGCAGCGGGGGCGTCCGAGATCGTATGGTGAAGCTCCGGGTCGCCATCTCGGAGCCGCCCGACGCCTCGTACGACATCCTGATCGGCCGCGGCCTGCTCGCGGATCTACCGGCCCTGGTCACTGCCGCGTGCCCGGCCGGGCGCTACGGCGTGATCACGGACTCGCACGTGGCGCAGCTGTACGGCGAGCGGCTCGTCGCACGCTGCCGCGACGCCGGGTTGCGCGTGGAGCTGCTCGAGTTTCCTGCAGGAGAATGGAACAAGACGCGGGAAACCTGGGCGACCATCTCCGACCGGATGCTCGCGGCTCAGCTGGGACGCGATTCCGCCGTCATCGCGCTGGGCGGCGGCGTGGTCGGCGACATGGCGGGCTTCGTGGCGGCTACCTACCTGCGAGGCATCCCGTGCATTCAGGTGCCCACCACGCTGCTCGCCATGATCGACTCCTCGATCGGCGGCAAGACGGGAGTGGACGTCCCCGCCGGAAAGAATCTGCTCGGCGCCTTTCACCAGCCCCGGCTCGTGGTGGTCGACCTGGACGTGCTCGGCTCGCTGCCCGCGCCACAGCTCGCCGCCGGGATGGCGGAGGCCGTGAAGCACGGTGTGATCGCCGACCGGCGCTACTTCGATGTCTTGGAGCAGGAGCACCGGGCGGTGACCGCCCGGGAGCCCGCAGCGCTGGAGCGCGTGGTGCGCCGCTCGGTCGAGATCAAGGCGGAGGTCGTCGCGGCGGATGAACGAGAGACGGGACGCCGGGCCATCCTGAACTTCGGGCACACGGTGGCCCACGCGATCGAGGCGACCACCAAGTTCGCCGCCCTGCACGGCGAGGCAGTCGCGATCGGCATGGCCTACGAGGCGCGTCTCGCCGAAGCGCTCGGGATCGCGGAGCCGGGCACCGCGGCGGGCGTGCAGCGGGTGCTGGAGCACTACAATCTGCCGCTCGATCTGCCGGAGGGGGCAACCGTGGATGGGTTGGTGGCCGCGATGCGGCTCGACAAGAAGGCGCGCGCGGGCACGGTGCGGTTCGCACTGCCGCAGGCGATCGGGCGCATGTACGCGGACGCGAAAAGCTGGACGGTGGCGGCGCCGGAGGACGTGGTGCGAGCCGTGCTGACGGGTACAAACACGTAGGGGCGCAGCATGCTGCGCCCCTACATCGAATCTGCGCCCCTACATCGAATCACCTCAGGTCCGACCTTACTGCACCTGCTGTTGCGCGCGTTGTTTCCGAATCCGGTAAATCCCCCTGCCCAGGATCAGCACGCCCACCACCGCGAGCGCCGGACCGCTGTTCGTGCCAATCAGCGCGAGCTGGCCGGACAGGCCGCCCACGATGAAAACGAGCCCGATGATGATGCTGGTCATGTGCCCTCCGAGAGGACAGGGGAGGGGCCACGATAGGGACCGGATTCGGCGCTGGGCTAGGTCGCCCATCACTCCCTGACATAATCACATACCCGTCAACAACTTCCCACACAGGTGTGCACGTCTCCACATGGGGAGGGGCAAACAATCAACCTCGGATCAACATCCATTTCTCCACATATGATGTGGATAGTGGACAAACCGCGGAGCTGTGCCGCAACGTCACAATTTGTGATGTGGAAAAATGTATATATTTGCACCATTCACGGGCGATTCCTATATTGGGCGCCGTTCGGGGATTTCCCCACGTGCGCTCACCCGTCCAGGTTGGAGCCCTAGCTATGGCGCGGTCGAACGGAGGCAAGGCGAAGGCGTTCTTTCGAGCCAATCCTTCCGGAGCCTTCGACCAGTATCTGCAAGACATCCAAAAACTCCCACTGATTAAGGATCCCGCTGAGGAACGTCGTTTGGCGCGACGGGTGCAGCGGGGTGATGAAAAAGCCGCCGAGCGACTCGTCACCGCCAACCTCCGATTCGTCATCTCCTACGTCAAGAAGTATCAAGGACACGGCCTCGATCTCTCCGAGCTGGTCGCCATCGGGAACGAAGGGCTGCTCAAGGCGGTCAAGAAGTTCGATCCCGATCAGGGCGTGAAGTTCATCTCGTATGCGGTGTGGTGGGTGCGGCAAGCGGTTCTCAAGGCGCTGGCCGAGCAGACCCGCAGCGTCCGCATCCCGCTGAATCAGAACTCGCAACTCATCCGCATGAGCCGGACCGAGACGTACCTGTCGCAGGAGCTCGGCCGGGAGCCGACCGACGATGAGATTGCGATGGCGCTGGAGGATACCGTCGAGAACGTGCGCACCGCGCGCCGCATGACGGCGGCCGAGCTGTCGCTGGACGCGCCGGTGGACCGGAGCGACAAGGACGCGGCAACCCTGGGCGAGCGCTTCGCCGGCCAGGAGGGCGGGGAGATCGAGGAGAAGACCGACGGCAAGCTGATGCGCGAGTTCATCGACCGCATCTTCCAGAAATACCTGACGCCGCGTGAGCGCAAGATCCTCTATCTCTACTACGGCCTGGAAGAAGGCAGCGAGGCCATGACGCTCGAAAAGATCGGGGCGCTGATGGGCGTCACGAGAGAACGGATCAGACAGATCCGGGAGCGGGCGTTTGAGAAGCTGCGCGAATCACCGGACGGGCGGGCACTGAAAGGCTTCTGGCGCGCAGCGTGAGGACCGGCAAAAGCTAGACGCACAGACGCAACAGCGGTAAACAGTAAGAGGGGTCAGGAAGACGTTTTCCTGGCCCCTCTTAACCGTTCTCCCCTGTGCGTCTGTGCGTCTAGCCGTCGCCCATCCTGTATACTATTTAGAATGGCCCGCGAGCTTCCCATTTTTCCGCTGCCGATTGTCCTGTTCCCCGGGGCTCCCCAGCCATTGCACATCTTTGAGCCCCGCTACCGCCAACTGGTCCAGGACTGTCTCGCCGGCGACCGGCGGTTCGGCGTCGCGTACGTGGCCCCGGACCCGGCACCCGGTGCCGATCCTGCGCCGAGTGCCGGTGATGTGGGGTGCATCGCGCTCATCCGGTCGAACCAACCCCTCCCCGACGGGCGCTCCAACATCCTGACCGTCGGCGAGCGGCGTTTCGTGCTGCGGAGCTGGGTCCCGAGCCCGCACCCGTACCGCGTCGCCGAGGTCGAGGAATTCGACGATGAGCCAACCGATGCCGACGAGGTGACCACCCTCGCCGCGGATGTGCGGGAAGGATTCGGGCGCCTCGCGCGGGCGCTGGGCGTGCTCACCGAGCGCGAAGACGAAGTCATCGAGCTGGCGAGCGATCCCCAGCACCTGTCGTTCCAGGTGGCCGCGTCGCTCGAGCTCGACGCGCCGGCCAAGCAGGTGCTGCAGACGATCCGCAGCACGAGCGCCCGGCTGCGCCAGCTCGCCAGCGTGCTCGGTCCGGTCGCGGCCGACGCCGAGCGCCGGGCGGCGGTGCGCCAGCGGGCCCGCGGCAACGGACAGGGCGGCCGCCACCCCGAGATCGAGCGCGCCACGTGACCGGCGGGGCGGGACCGGGCCGAGAGCGATCCTTGGCCGCGGCGCTCGGCGAGATCGTCGGCGCGCGGCACGTGCGGACCGCGCTCCCCGAGCGGGTGACGTACGCGCGCGACGGGCTGCCGACCCATCGGCGCGTCCCCGGCGTCGTCGTGCTGCCCGGGAGCCGGGACGAGGTCGTGGCCGTCGTGCGGCTGCTGGCCGCGCTGGGCGTGCCGTTCGTGCCCCGCGGCGCCGGCACCGGTTTGTCGGGCGGCGCGCTCGCGGACGACGACGCCGTCCTGATGGTGCTCACGCGGCTGAATCGCATTCTGGCGATCGACCCCAGGAACCGGCTGGCCGTGGTGGAGCCCGGCGTCGTGAACGTGCGCCTCTCGGCCGCGGCGGCGCCCCACGGCCTGCAATACAGTCCCGATCCGTCGAGCCAGACGGCCTGCACCATCGGTGGCAATGTGGCCGAAAACGCTGGCGGGCCGCACTGCCTCAAGTACGGCGTGACGGCGAACCATGTGCTCGGGCTCGAGGTGGTACTCGCCGACGGGCACGTCGTGGAGCTCGGCAGTCCCGGTGGCGAGCCCTGGGGGCCCGATCTGGTGGGCCTGTTCGTCGGCTCGGAGGGCAACTTCGGGATTGCGACCCGGATCAACGTGCGTCTGCTGCCGCTGCCGCGCGCCATCCGCACGCTGCTCGCGGATTTCGCGGCGCTGCGCACCGCCGGCGAGGCCGTCTCCGCCGTGATCGCCAGCGGCATCGTGCCCGCCGCCCTCGAGATGATGGACCAGTCATGCATCAATGCCGTCGAGGATTCGGTGTACGCCGCGGGCTATCCCCGCGATGCGGCGGCCGTGCTGCTGCTCGAGCTCGATGGCTGTCGTGAGGAGGCGGTCGCGGCGGATGCCGAGACGATCGCCGGCATCCTGCACGCGCACGGCGCGCGCAATGTGCTCGGCGCCGCGGACGCGAAGCAGCGAGAGCGGCTGTGGCAGGGTCGCAAGAAGGCATTCGGCGCCATGGGTCGCCTGTCGCGTGACCTGGTCGTGCAGGACGCCGTCGTGCCCCGTTCCGCCCTGCCCCAGGTGCTGGAAGCGATCGCGGGGATCGCCGCGGGGTACGGGCTCACGGTGAGCAACGTATTCCACGCGGGCGACGGCAATCTGCACCCCAATATCTCGTTCGACGGGCGCGTGCCGGGCCTCAAGGCGCGCGTGGAGCAGGCGAGCGGGGAGATCATGGCCGCGTGCATCGCCGCCGGCGGCACGATCACGGGCGAGCACGGCGTGGGGCTCGACAAGTTGCGCTACATGCCCCTGATCTTCGACGGCGACGCGCTAGCCGCGATGCGCGCCGTGCGGCGGGTGTTCGATCCGCTCGAGCGGGCGAACCCGGGGAAGGTGGTGCCGGTGCACGCGTGTCGGGAGTGGGCAGGAAGTCGGAACGCGGAACGCGGAAGGCGGAACGAGATCGCGCGCCCCCGTTCCGACTTCCGCGTTCCGACTTCCGCGTTGGATTCATGAGCTTGGTCGACCGCGTCCGCGCGCTGCTCGGCGACGATGCCGTAGACGTCGCGGCGACGCCCGACGGCGTGCCGCGTGTCGCTCCCGGATCGCCCGATGCGGTGGCGCTGCTGCTCGGCACCGCCCGCGAGGAGGCGTGGCGCGTCCGGGTCGAAGGCGCGGGCACCTGGCTGCCGGCCGACGCCCCCGCCGACCTGGCGCTCACCACGCGCCGCCTCGACAAAGTGCCCGCCATCGAGCCGCAGGATCTTTCCGCCACGGCCGAAGCGGGCATCGGCTGCGACCTGTTGCGCCAGCAGCTCGCCGACCGCGGCACGTGGCTCGCGCTCGATCCTCCCGGACTCGCCGGGCGCACGCTCGGCTCGGTGGTCGCCACCGCGACGGCGGGCCCGTTGCGCCACGGCTTTGGGGCGGTGCGCGACCACCTGCTTGGCGTCACGTTCGTCACCGGCGACGGCCGCCTGGTGCAGAGCGGTGGGCGCGTGATGAAGAACGTCGCGGGCTACGATCTCACCAAGCTCGCGGCGGGCGGGTTCGGCGCGTTCGGCGTGATCGTGCTGGTGCATCTGCGGCTCCGCGCCCTGCCGCGCGCCGACCAGACGCTCGTGCTCGAAGGATCGCGCGAGGACCTGACCCAGGTGGCCGATGACATCGCCGCGGCGGCCGTTCAGCCCGCCGCCCACGAGCTCATGTCGCCGGCCCTCGCGCGGCGCGAGCGCTGGATGTTGGCGGTCCGCTTCGCCGGCTCGGCGGCCCTGGTCTCCGCCGAAGAAGTGGCGCTGCGCGCGGCCACCGGGGGACGCTTCACGGCCCTGCGCGCCGATGAGGCCCACGCCCTGTGGATGCGGGCCGCCGAGAGCTTCGCGACGCGGCCGGTCACGTTCCGCGTCGGCGGGCTGCCCGACTCGAGCGACGAGCTCATGGACCTGCTGCAGCATCAGGTGGGGGACGAGTGGATCTCGGCCAGCCCCGGCATCGGCGCGATCCGCTGGGGCGGCGAGACCACCGTGGACCGCCTGCGGCGGCTGCGCCGCACGCTGGCCGGGCTCGAGGTACCGCTCACGCTCGAGCGGGCCCCGTGGGCCGTACGCGCCGCCGTCGGTCACTTCGGCGCCTACCGCGAAGGCGTGGGCCCGCTCGTCGCCGGGCTGCGCCGCACGTTCGATCCAGGCGAGGCGTTCGTGGTGGCCGTCGAAGGCACGGAATGACGGATCGGGGCGGCTTCGAAGGGTTGGACACCTGTGTGCATTGCGGCTTCTGTCTCCAAGCCTGCCCCACCTTCCTCGCGACCGGTGACGAATCCGACAGCCCCCGCGGCCGCATCGAGCTGATGCGCGCGCTCGAGGCGGGCGAGCTTGCGCCCGCCGATCCGGGCGTCGCCCTGCACCTCGACCGCTGTCTCGGCTGCCGCGGGTGCGAGCCCGTCTGCCCGTCGGGGGTGAGCTACGGACGCGGCCTGGAAGCGGCCCGCGCGCTGTTGACGGAGCACCGCGGCGTGCCGCCGTTGGTGCGCGCGGCGCTCGGAGCGCTCACCGACGCGGACGTGTCACGCTTCGTGTATGCAGTCGCGCGACTGGTGAGAGCGACGGGGCTCCCCCGCCGGCTGGCGGGATGGGGGCGCATCCGGTTTGCGATGGGAATGCTTGCGGCGACCAGGCCAATGGGGAATGCGGAATTCGGAATGCGGAATCGAAGTTCGCGCGTCAATTCCGCATTCCGCACTCCGCATTCCGCACTAACCCCCGTCGCTTTGTTCCGTGGATGTGTGATGGAAGGCCTCTTCTCCCACGTGCATGACGCCACCGTCCGCACGCTCCAGGTGAACGGCTACGCGGTGCGCGACGTCCCGGCGCAGGTGTGCTGTGGTGCGCTGCACGCGCACGCCGGGTTGCGGGACGAGGCGCGGCGGCTCGCCCGGAGGAACCTCGCCGCGTTCGGGGACGACGATACCCCCATCGTCGTCAACAGCGCGGGGTGCGGGGCGATGCTGAAGGAATACGGCCACTTGGCCGACGTCTCGGGAGACGGGGAGAAGTTCGTGGCGCGCGTGCGCGATGTGAGTGAGCTGCTGGCCGCGCGGGGCCCACGACCCGGCGCACCGCTCGATGTGACCGTCGCCTATGATCCTCCCTGCCACCTGCTGCACGCCCAGCGGATCGCCGAGCCGCCGGAGCGGATGCTCGGCGCGATTCCGGTGCTGCGCGTAGTCTCCATGCCCGACGCGGCTCAGTGCTGTGGCAGTGCCGGACTGTTCACGCTGGTGGAGCCCGCGATGTCGCGCGCGGTGCTCGCGCCCAAGCTCGCCTCCCTGGCCGCAGCCCGACCCCAGGTGGTGGCGACGGGCAACCCGGGGTGTCTCATGCAGCTCGGAGCTGGGCTCGCCGCCGCGGGCATCCCCGCCGCCGTACGTCACCCGGTCGAGCTGCTGGACGAGTCGTACCGGGTTGCGGGCTATTATGCTTGAGGGATGACGGAAGGGCTGCCACAAGTCGCGCGGGTCGAGCCTGGTGAGGTCACGTCGGCGCTCGTCACCGCGCTGTACACCGGCGCGGTCGTGTCGCGCGTCGAAGCCGGGGTGGTGGCGCTCACGGGCCCCGGAGCCGTCACCTCGTTTCAGGGCCTGCTGACGAACGACGTCGAGCTGCCCGGCGACGGCGCATTTGTGTATGGGGCGCTGCTCACTCCCAAGGGGATGATCGTCGTAGACGGCTGGGCGGCTCGGCTCGGCGCCACCGTGAGCTATACCGTGCCTGCGAACGGGAAAGGACGCGAGCGCGCGCTCGAAGTCTTCACGCGCTCAGTGCCCCCGCGGCTCGCCCGCGTGAGCGATCGCACGGAGGATGTGGCGGTGTATCGGCTGGCGGGTCCAGGCGCACTCGCGGTGGCCGTCGCGGCGGGCCTCGAGGTGCCGCCCGCCGCCGGTCGCGTGCTCGCCCGACCCGACGGTGTGGAGACCGCGCGGGCCACCGAAGCAGCGCCCTTCGTCGTCCAGGTGACGGCCCCCGCCGCCGCGGGCGCGCTGCTCGCTGCGCGGTTGGAGGCCGCCGGCGCGGTCGCGGCCGGCCCCGCCCTGCTCGAGCTGAGCCGCATCCTCGCCGGCTGGCCGCGTCTCGGCGCCGAGGTGGACGAGAAAACCATCCCGCAGGAAGCGCGCTTCGACGAGATCGGCGGCGTGTCGTATACCAAGGGCTGCTACACGGGCCAGGAGACGGTCGCGCGGCTGCATTTCCGCGGTCACGTGAACCGCCAGATCCGCGGCCTGCTGTTCGACCCGGAGCCGCCCGCCACCCCCGCGGGCGGCTGGAGCACGGTCACCTATGTCGACCGCGACGTCGGCCGGGTCACGAGCCTCGCGTTCGTGCCCGAGACCGGCGTCGCCGGCGCCGGGCGCTGGATCGGCCTCGCGCTCATCCGGCGGGAGGTGGAGCCGGGCTCGGTGGTGCGCGCGGCCGGCCGCGATGCGCGCGTGGTCGATCTCCCCTTCGCCTTCCCGATCGCCGCACCGGCATGAGCGTGCTCGTCACGGGCGCGAGCGGCCTGGTCGGCAGTCATGTAGTCGAGGCCCTCGTCGCCCGCGATGAGCCGGTGCGCGCCCTGGTGCGGCCAGCCAGTCGCGCCGCTGTGTTGCGGCTCGGCGCGGAGGTCGTCACCGGCGACGTGACCGACCCCGGCGCGTGGCGAGCCGCGGCGCGCGGCGTGCGCGCCGTCGTGCACGCCGCCGCGATCGTGCAGCGCCGGGCCTCCTGGGAGCAGTACGTCGCGGTCAACATCGCCGCGACCCGACTCGCCGTCGACGCGGCCCGGGCCGCGGGCGCCCGGCTGATCCACATCTCGTCCGTGGCGGTGTACGCCGGCTCAGCCGCCTATCCGTCGATACCGGAGCGGCGGGATGAAGACTTCCCCTTGCAGTCGATCGCGGCGCCCGACTTCTACGCCCGCAGCAAGCGACTGGCGGAGGACGTGGTGCGCGAAGCCGCGACGCGCCGCGACCTCGTTGCGGCGGCGCTCCGCCCCAACGTCATCTACGGGGAGCGGGATCGTCTGTTCACGCCGCGGGTGATCCGGGCGGCGCGGCTCCGATTCGTGCCCCAAATCGGTCCCGGCACGAACCGGCTGTCGTGCGTGTACGCGGGCAACGTGGCGTCCGCTGCCGTCGCGGTGCTCGACGCACCGCTCCAGGGCTTCCGCGCGTACAACGTGACGAGCGACGCGCCGCCCGCGCTGTCGCAGCGCGAGTTTTTCGCCGCGTTTGCGGCCGCGCTTGGCCGGCGCACATGGTCGATTCCGATTCCCACGCCGCTCGCCGGCCTCGTGATCGGCCTGTTCGCCGCCCGTCGACTGGCGCGCGCGGCGCTGTCCTTCGCGACGGGCGACAACCCGTACACCGACGAGCGCATCCGCGCCGAGCTCGGGTGGCGGCCGTCGACGCAGGCGCCCGAGGCGATCCGGCGCACGGTCGCCTGGTTTCTTGAAAACGAAAAGCCCGGGCGCTAGTCCCGGGCATCGTCACTGAACGTCGCTGACCGCCTACGGCCTCTTCTTGGCAGGCGCCATCTTCTTCGCGGTATCCGCGGCCATCTTGTGGGTGGTGTCGGCCATCATCATGTGCGACGTGTCGGACATCATCATCTTGGACGTGTCGGCCGGGGTCTGCGTCTGCTGCTGCTCGGCCTTTTGACACGCGCCCATCGCCACCAGGGCGAGGACAATTGCGAGACGCTTCATGCGAGCTCCTCTAGAGAAAATAGTAGCGGTGCGGGGGTTCGGCCGGGAAAAACCTAGCGGCGGGCCCCCCGGAGTCAAGGCCGCGGCGCGCTGCCGGGTGTATTAGCCCGCCATGACCGACCGCCGCAGCTTCGTCGCCTGGCTCGGTAGCCTGCCGCTCGTCGGCCGGCACCGCCCCTCGCGCGCCGCGCCCCCGATCGTCATCGACGCGACCCCGACGGCGCTGTACCAGCAGCCCGATGGGCGCAGCAACCTCGTGCGGGTCGCCGTAACCGGGCTCGATGCCCCGGCGGCACGGGCCCGGGTGACGGACCGCCGCGGCACGCTCGTGGGGACCGCGGGGCTCTTGGCGAGCGGCGCGGGCCTCGCGGGCGAGCTCTGGGTACCGCTGTCGCGGGCGGGGGGCGCCGAGTTTCAGATCGACGTCGAGGTCGGCAAGCTGCGCGTCGGGCGCCGCCTCGTCCGGCTCGCCCCGCCGCGGCGCTGGACCCTGTACTGGATCGCGTCGAGCCACACCGACGTCTGGCTCACCGCGCAACAGCAGGACAGCCTCGACGTGCAGCGCCGCAACCTGGACGCGGCGCTGGCCCGGTTGCCCGCGCATCCCGACTTCCGCTGGACTGCCGAGTGCGCGCTCCAGCTGATCTCGTACGTCGAGAACCGCACACCCGCCGCAGCTGAGGCGCTGGCGCGAGCCCTCCGCGACGGCAAGGTCGGCGTCTCCGCCCTGTTCGCACACCCGCTGACGGGAATCCTCGACCACGAGACCTTCGCCCGCGTCTGCTGGCCCGCGGGTGTGTTCGCCCGCGAGCATGGATTGGGCTATCAAGCGGCGCAGCTGGCGGACGTGCCGGGGCAAGCGCTCACCTTTCCCACGCTGCTCGCCGCGAGCGGTGTGCGATACCTCGCGAGTGGAGTCAACCCGGAGCGCGCCGCCCCGCTGCTCTCTCCCGCCGACGCCGCCCGCGCCCAGCTCGCGGGAGGCGAGTGGATGACCTACCCGCAGCTGTACTGGTGGGAGGGACCGGACGGGAGCCGCGTGCTGCACTGGCGCGCCGACCAGTACGCCGACGGCCTGCGCTTCGGGTTCGACGTGAGTGCGGCCGAGATGGGCCGGCGCCTGTCGGACTGGCTGCTCACCCATCCCCTGTTCCTCTCCCCCGCCTATCCCTACGACGTCGCACTGCTGTCCGGCGCCACGGGCGACAACGGCCTCCTGGACGAACGGGTGGTCGCGAACGTGGAGGAGTTTTCCCGACGGTTCGCCTACCCCCGTCTCGTGGCGGCGCGACCGGAGGAGTTCTTCCGCGAGGTGGAGCGACGCTGGGGCACGAAGCTGCCCGTGCGGCGCGGCGATACCGGGTGCTATCGCGAGGATGGTGCCGCGTCCACCGCGGCGGAGCTCGGGCGCTACCGCGCGGCCCAGCTGGTGGCCCGGGCCGCGGAGCTGCTCGCACTGTGGGACGAGCAGACCGAGCCGCGCGACGGCGGCGCGAGCGAGCGGATCGAGCAGCGCGCCGCGGCGCGCCGCCGGCTGTGGCGCGATCTGCTGCTGTTCGGCGAGCATACCTGGGGCTTGTCGACCGGCGGATCGGACCCCGACGGGGCGGCGACCGCGGCGCAGTGGCAGTACAAGCGGCGGTTTCTGGATGGCGGCGCCGCCGCGGCGGACGCCCAGGTCGCCGCCGCCCTGCTGCGGATCGGCCTCAGCGTCGGCGGGAGCGGGGGTCCCGGCCGCATCGTCTTCAACGCCTCGAGCTGGGCACGGAGCGACGTGGTGCAGGTCCCCAACGGCGCGGCGCGGCGGCTGGTCCAGGACGGTCGGGAATGGCCGGCGGTGGATCTCCCCGACGGCTCCGCCCTGGTCGTGGCGCGGGACGTGCCGGCGCTGGGCTATCTGGCGCTCGTGGAAAGTGCGCGAGCGGCGAACCCGCCCCGCGACGACGGCGCGGCGCTCGAGGCCCAGGCCGGCGGTTTTCACGTGGTGCTCGACCCCGCGAGCGGTGCGATCCGCTCGCTGACCACCGGCGACGGTGTGGAGCGCGTCCGGCCAGCCGCGTGGTCGGGATTGAACCAGCTCATCTACGTGCAGGGCGGGGCGCACAGCGCCCTCTGGACCGGGCAGGCGCGCGACGAGCTGCGCACCGCTCCAGACCTCACGCTGCACCAGGCGGAGCTCGTGTCGGCGCGCCGCGAGCGGCTCCCGGGCATCGGCGCCCGACTCGTGGTCGAGCGCCGGCTGGAGGGCTGCACCAGCGTCGCGACCGTCGTGACGCTGTACGACGAGCTGCCCTGGATGGACATCGCGAACCAGGTGACGAAACCCGCCACGCTCGACAAGGAAGCGCTGTACGTCGCGTTCCCGTTCGCGCTCACGAAACCGACGGTCGAGGTGGAGGTGCCGCTCGGGCGGATGACCGTGGAGCGGGACCAGCAGCCCGGCAGCTGCCGCGACTGGTACTGTCACGCCCACTGGGTGTGGCTGCACGACGCGGCGGGTGGAGTGCTCTGGAGCGGACCCGACACTCCGCTGCTGACGCTGAACGACATCTTCCGCGGCCAATGGCGCCGGAAGATCGAGCCCGACGGGACGCTGTTCGCGTACGTCCTGAACAACTACTGGCCCACCAACTTCGCCGCGCGCCAGGGCGGGGAGTTCTCGTTCCGCTATCGCATCTCGGCGCTGCCGCGGGGCGGCGACCGGGCCGAGCCTGCCCGGCGCGGCTGGGCCGCGTGCGACCCGCTGTACGTGAGCGCCCCGTACGCGAGCACCGGCGCGGGCGCGCTCCCCCGCAAGGACTCAGGCGTCCTCGTCGCGGATCAGGGCGTCGTGGTGGTCGGCGTGAAGCCGGCGGACGACCGCACCGGCGCGGTGCTGAAGCTCGTCGACGTCACGGGCGTGGGACGTGCCGTGTCCGTGTGGCCGGGGGCATACCGGTTCCAGGGCGCGCGTCGCACCAACTTCGTCGAGATGAACGGCGACCGCATCCCCGTCGCGCCCGACGGTCACGTCACGATCGAGCTTCCGGCGTGGGGTACCGCCGCACTGCGACTCTTTACACCGCGGGAGGGAGCCGATTAACTATCGCCCTATGACCAAGCCGACCACGCTGGGCGAGCTGCAGCAGACCGAGTGGGCGAGTCCCGCCCGCATCCACCGGACCGTCAAGGACGAGCTGCGCGAGAATCTCATCTGCCTGCTCGAGAACGGCTCGCCCTTGTTCCCGGGAATTGTGGGCTACGAGGAGTCCGTCATCCCGCAGCTCGTCAACGCGGTCCTGTCGCGCCACAACTTCATCCTGCTGGGCCTGCGCGGGCAGGCGAAGAGCCGCATCCTGCGCCAGCTGGTGACGCTGCTCGATGAAGAGATTCCGATTCTCGCAGGGAGCGAGGTGAACGACAATCCGTTCACGCCGATCTCGAAGTTCGGGCGCGAGCTGGTGGCCGAGCACGCGGCCGCAACGCCGATCGCCTGGCTGCCGCGCGAGTCGCGCTTCGTGGAGAAGCTCGCCACGCCCGACGTCACCATCGCCGACATCATCGGCGACGTGGACCCCATCAAGGCCGCGCGCGGCGGTCACCTGCTGTCCGACGAGCTGACGATGCACTTCGGGCTCCTGCCCCGCGCGAACCGCGGCATCTTCGCGATCAACGAGCTGCCCGACCTCGCCGGGAAGATCCAGGTGGGCCTGTTCAACATCATGCAGGAGGGGGATGTCCAGGTCAAAGGCTACCCGGTCCGCCTGAACCTGGACGTGGCGCTCGTATTCACCGCCAACCCCGAGGACTACACCGCCCGCGGTAAGATCATCACCCCGCTCAAGGACCGCATCGGATCGGAGATCGTCACCCACTACCCCTACACGGTGGAGCTGGGCACCGCGATCACGCGCCAGGAGGCCTGGCTCGAGCGCAACGGACGGCCGCTCAAGCTGCCCGACTTCGTCGCGGAGCTGATCGAGCGGGTCGCCTTCGAGGCGCGCGAGGACAAGCGCGTGGACCGCCGCTCGGGGGTGTCGCAGCGGCTGCCGATCAGCGTCCTGGAAAACGTGGTGTCGAACGCCGAGCGACGCACCGTTACCACCAAGGAAAAGACGGTGGTCCCCCGCATCTCGGACAT
>Ga0075433_10000845_pt1 | contig 21490 bp, 18 predicted proteins | sample RhiMethybrSRZTD2_FD_75299 | JGI IMG/M metagenome (GOLD analysis project Ga0075433, IMG submission 75299) | Populus rhizosphere microbial communities from Tennessee, USA - Rhizosphere MetaG P. TD hybrid SRZTD2 | ecosystem: Host-associated > Plants > Roots > Rhizosphere > Soil | place: USA... | reverse complement strand
GAGCGCGAGGCGATTCGACCGCACGTCCTGGGCAAGTTCCGCGATCTGCTCGAAGCCACTGCCAAGAGTCCGGCGATGTTGTTCTATCTCGATAACTGGCTCAGCGCCGATCCGGAAGCGGCCGAGCGTTTCGCCGCACAGCGTCAGCAGCGTGTTGGCGCGCGTGGGCAGCAGCCGCCCAACGCGCAGCAGCGTCGCCGAGGACTCAATGAGAACTACGGCCGCGAACTGCTCGAACTGCACACGCTCGGCGTCGACGGCGGCTACACACAGGAAGACGTGATCGAGGTCGCACGCGCGTTCACCGGATGGACGATCGGACCGCCAGAACCGGCAGGCGGCAGAGGACGCGGGAACCGAGGCCGGCGCGTGCGGCAGGGCGCACAGACGCCGCGGCCAGCCATGGACGCGGATCCGGGCAACGCGCAGTTCCGCTTCATGGCCGCGCTGCACGACACCGGCGCGAAGACGATCCTGGGACAGCACATCAAGAGCGGCGGCGGAATGGACGACGGCGAGCGCGTGCTCGACATCGTTGCCGCACATCCCTCGACGGCGCGGCACATCGCGACCAAACTCGTGCGCCGTTTCGTCAGCGACGATCCGCCAGCGGCGCTCGTCGATCGAGTCGCGGCTCGCTTCCGCGAGACGGATGGCGATCTGCGCGAAGTGGTGCGGGCGGTGATCACCTCGCCCGAGTTCTTCGCGGCCGAGGCCCGACGAGCCAAGATGAAGACACCGCTCGAATTCGTCACCAGCGCCGTGCGCGCGTCGGGACGCGATGTCACCGATGCGACGCCGCTGCTGAACGCACTGCGCCAGCTCGGCATGGCGCCTTACATGTGTCAGCCGCCGACCGGTTACGACGATGTGGCGGAAACGTGGATTACGGCGGGTGCGCTGGTCACGCGCATGAACGTCGCGCAACAGATCGCCGGCGCCCAGCGCGCATCGACGATCGGCGGTCCCGAATTCCAGAAACGGTAACTCCTATGATTTCACGACGAGTGTTCGTCAAGTCCGGCGCGATGGCCATGGTGTCGCTCGGCTTCGCGCCGTCGTTCCTCGCGCGCGCCGCCGAAGGCGCAACGGCGCGCAGAAAGCTGCTCATCGCGATCTTTCAGCGCGGCGCGGTCGACGGCTTGAACATGGTGGTCCCTTACGGCGAGGCCGACTACTACAAGCTGCGTCCGACGATTGCGATTCCACGCCCCGGTGAGGCCGAAGGCGCGATCGATCTCGACGGCTTTTTCGGGCTGCACCCGCGCATGGAGGCGCTCAAGCCGCTGTGGGACAACAGCTCGCTGGCGATCGTACACGCCTGCGGCTCGCCCGATCAGACTCGGTCGCACTTCGACGCCCAGGACTACATGGAAACGGCCACGCCTGGCATCAAGAGCACGCGCGACGGGTGGCTCAATCGTTGTCTGCAGTCGATCGGCAGCGACACGTCTCCGCTTCGCGGCGTCGCGCTGACGCGGCAGATGCCGCGCTCGCTGCAGGGGCATGCGCCAACGCTGGCGGTGGGCAACGTCGATCAGTTCAACGTGCGCGGCGGCATGGACGCCGAGCGTCAGCTGGAAACGGCGTTTGCCGGATCCTCGGACTCGCTGTTGAACGGCAGCGCGAAGTCTGCCTTCGAAGCCATGCGCACCCTGCGTGGATCGACGAGCGGTCCCTACACGCCTCGCGCCGGCGTCGAGTACCCGCGCTCGCCGTTCGGACAAGCACTGCAGGAGATCGCGCGCATCGCCAAGGCCAATGTCGGCCTCGAGATCGCGTTTGCCGAGGCGACCAATTGGGATCACCACGTTGCCGAAGGCGGCACGCAGGGACAGATCGCACAGCGTCTCGACGACTTCGCACGCGGCTTGTCGGCGCTCGCCGGCGATCTCGGAGAACAGCTCTCTGACACGGTGATCCTCACGATGTCCGAGTTCGGGCGCGCTGTTGCCGAGAACGGCAATCGGGGAACCGATCACGGACACGGCAATGCGATGCTGCTCATCGGCGGACCGGTGAAGGGAAAGAAGGTCCACGGGAAGTGGCCGGGCCTTGGCGCCGATCAGCGATTCGAGGGACGCGATCTGGCAGTCACGACTGACTTCCGCGATGTGTTCGCGGAGGTGGCGACCCGGCATCTGACGTTGTCGCCAGAGGCGCTGAACCGCGTGTTCCCACGGTATGCGCCCGCGAACGCGCTCGGGCTCATCCGAAGTTGAGGCTCAAGGGAGCGACAACACTCTCTTTCGTCCGCGAAATATAATCGAGGGATGCCGCCCAGGAAATCTCAAGTCGCCAAGACCAAGTGCGCGCTCTGCGGGTCGAAGGACGTGTCGGAACCCCGCGGCGAAGAGCGCTACTGCCGCGACTGCTGGGAAAAGAAGATCGCCGTCGAAGAGATCGTCGCGCGCGAGTTTGCGCTCAAGCGCTACATTCGTGCGCACAGCGCCGAGAAATACCTGGTCTATCACTCGACCATCAAGCGTCCCTGCGGGCAGATCATCGTCGTCGACGACGGCTACGACCTGTTCCTGTCGATGATTCTGTATCCCAACTTCGGTTGGGATGAGCCTGCCTACCACCTCGAGGGTGATCCTGAGGGACGCACCTTCGCCGAAGTCCTGGTCGACGTGGTGGCCACCGAGGTGATCGAGCCGTGGGGCGGGGGCAAATGGCATCTCGAGATCTTCCGATCGGCCAATCCCGAGCCGGAAGACTGGAATGGTGAGATGTAGTCTCGTTAAGGACGGCTTAAGGCTGCTGGTATAAGAGGCCTGTATAATTGCGGCGCGTTCCTGGGGAGGTCATCATGAGCGGTCAGAGACGGACGTTCCTGACTTTAGTTGGCGTGGCCCTGCTCGCAGCCGGAATGGAAGCGGGACAGGCCAAACCGAAGGTGGCCCCGCCGGCTGCCGCGGCAGCGAAACCGAATGACGAAGGCGCACTTCCATCCGGCAAGCTGGCGGCGCCGGTTCGAGGTGAAGCGGAACTCGGCTACACCAAGCCGGTCACCAAGAACGACGGCAAGTTCGTCACCAGCACGATGAAAGTGAAGAATCTCGCGAAAGGCGCAATTGCCGGCCTGAAGATCGACGAGTTCTGGTACGACAAGGATGGCAATCCGGTAACCGGGTCGCAGCCATTCCGATGGAAGAAACCCCTGCAGCCAGGCGAAGTGATCGAAGTCGTGCTCAAGTCGCCAATCAACAAGGCGATGAATCGGAACCAGTACAAGTTCGAGCACGCCAACGGCAAGATCAAGCCAACGCTCCTGCCGAAGCTCTAAGACCAGCACGTTGATTGCCGGGCCTTGGGAAACCAGGCCCGGCCTACACTGCCTTACTTCACTCGAATCTGGATCTGTCGACTCACCGCGGTCACGTCCTTCGTGCGTGACTGCCCTTCCACGTGCAGCACGTAGAGCCCCGCCGCGAGGTCCTCGAGCGGCATGCGCGCCATGAAGCCGTAGCCGCCCGACTTGCCCTGCAGTTCCGTGGACGAGCGCTGATCGGCGATCGTCCGGACGACCGTGCCGCCTTCGGCGCGCAGCTCCGCCTTGAAGTCGAGCATGTGTGTCGGTGCACCCGGTTTGTTCTCGTAGAACTCCGCAAACAGTGCGATCTCGTCGTCGCGGGCGAACTCGCGCGCTGTCGTCGGCGGTCCTGGCAGGTAATCGCCGAGCGGGTTCTTCGGTCTGATCGTCACCGTCTCCGCCGCCGCGCGCGAAGTGATCGACACACCGCTCATCGAGAACGGCAGGTTGTTGAAGTCGGGGACCTCGAGGTCATAGAGGACACTGCCCGTCTTGCCGGTCTTGTTCGAGGCCGCAAACCGCATCTGATACCGCCCTGGCGGCAGACTCGCCTGCGAGACCATGCGGAAGCCGCGGCTCTTCACACGCTCGTACGTATCCGGCTTCATCGTCAGCTTCACGCTGCTCTTCTCGCCGGGAAACGTCTTGCCTTTCGAATCGGTTGCCGTGTTCAACACCTCGAGCTCTTCGTTGAAAATGCCGTCCTTTTCCACGAAGTCGAAGTTGTTGACGTCGACTTCCACCGTGTAGGCGATCGCCGCATTCGGCGCCTGCCCTTTGTACGGCGCAGCAAACACCTTCATCGGCACGCCGGTCACCGGCAGTGGGCTGCCGATCGTCTCGGCGAGCGGCGCCGTCGCTGTCTCCGACGGCTTCGGTGCGCGTCGGTTGCGCGCCTCGTAGTAGCCGTTGCGCGATCGGACCATCAGCCCCGGCGGCTTGACGCGCACCTGAATCTTGCGGAACCGACCGTCGTGCCGCTCATTCGGCGAGTAGTAGCCGAAGACGTAGTAGCTGCTGTTCTCGGTGACGATGCGGTCGAAGGCGCCGTTGAGATCGTTGCGGTTGACGGCGGCGAATCCGCCGGTGCTCGCGGCGAGCACGCGAAGGCTGTCCTGCGACAAGCGCAGCTCGCTCTGCATGGCCCTGCCGTCGGCGTCGCCGATCGTGCTGCTCGTCTGAATGAGATCTTCGTCGCCGCTCACGAGCCCACGCGGATCGATGGCATAGATGGCGACGTTGCCGCGGGTCGCCGCCGCGATCGCGTCCTGCGTATCCAGCAGCACCGACGATGCGGTTGCGCCGAGGACGCCGGTGGCCGAGTAGATGTCGTAGTCGACGCCTTCACCGATCAACAGCATCGCCTTGCGTCGTCCGCGCACGCCGGCCATGAACTCCGACAGGCGGCGGATGTTGTTCATCACCGATCGCGCACGGAACGCGCGATCCATTTGATCGATGTCGTCGCCCGGCTCGAGTTGGCCGGTGTCGGGGTTGGCGCGCGCGCCTTCGATCCGCGTCAGCGTCGACGAGCGCAGCTTGCGGCCCACGAACTTGTCGACCGCGTTCAAGAGCAGCCGCGTGTTGTTGGTGAAATCCTGCGACGCCTCCGATCGCCCGGTGAACACGACGGCGGCGAGATCGTTGGTGCCGAAGTTCTGCTCGAGGAAGCGCTTCATCGACGCCTTGACGCGCGGCGTCCGCGTGAAATCGGTGTGCACATCGTCGAGGACGATCAGATAGATGCGACCCTCGGCGTGAGCATTCGTCTGCACGTCCGCTTCGATCGGCGTCGATGAGAAGATCGGCCGCTCGGCGCGCTCGATGGGAATGTTGACCAGCGAGAACGACGTGATCTTCTGCGGCTTGCCGTCTTCGAGGACCTCGAAATCCGACGTCGTCAGATTCGAGACGACGCGCCCTTGCGCATCAGTGACGATGGCGTCGACCTCGACGTAGTTGACCTCGACGCGAAACGTGACCGCGGGCTGCGGCGTCTGCGGCGCCGGTGGCTGGGTGGCCTGCTGCTGTGCGGCGACGATGCCACAGCAGGCGGCCATGAGGAATCCCGCCGTAAATCGAAGTTTCATAGGTTTAATCTGGAGCTGGCGTCTTCGATTATAGGTGAACCGACTGTCTCACCCCGACTTTCGGCCCGGCAGTCGCGTCTGTAGCAATAGGAGGTTCTATACTGACGAAGCTGGTCGCGCCGAAACCCGAAGAGCGAAGGCGGACCCGCTCGCGAGATCAACATGGGACTGGATGTCATCGCCGTGCAGCGAGCGCTGCGAGCGGCGGGTTTAGACGGCTGGCTGCTCTACGATTTTCACGGGTCCAATCCGATCGCCGCGCACCTGGCCGGCTTGACGGACGGGCCCCACATGACCACCCGCCGGTGGTACTACCTCATTCCGGCTGATGGGGAGCCGCGCGGGCTCGTGCATGCGATCGAGCCTCACAATCTCGATCAACTTCCAGGGCACAAGGATATCTACGCGGGGCGACGTCAGCTGGATGAGGGACTCACCCGTCTGCTCTCCGGGATGCGTCGCGTGGCCATGGAATACTCGCCGATGTGTGCGATTCCGTACTTGTCACGGGTCGACGCGGGAACGGCCGAGGCGATCCGAGCCAAGGGCGTTGAAATCCTTTCGTCGGGAGATCTCGTCCAACAATTCGAAGCCTCCTGGACGCCGGCACAGCTCGCGTCGCATCGCACCGCATCGGCGTCGCTCTATCGCATCAAGGATCGGGCATTCGATACGGCGCGCGCTGCGCTTGCCGATGGCCGCACGCTGAGCGAATACGAGCTGCAACAGATGATGGCGGATTGGTTCGACGAGGAAGGTTTGGTGACTGATTCGGCGCCCGTGGTAGCGGTGGGGCCGCATGCCGGCGATCCGCACTATCTGCCGACCGTCACCACAGCGACCTCGATCGTGAAAGACCAGATCCTGTTGCTGGATCTGTGGGGCAAGACGCGTGACACTGGTGCGGTGTTCGCCGATATCACATGGGTGGGCATCGCGAGCTCGCGGGTGCCCGACGAAGCGGCGCGTGCGTTTTCGGCGATCGCGGCCGCGCGAGACGCAGCCGTGACGCTGGTCGAGGACGCCGCGTCACACGGCCGGGAGCTGCGCGGCTGGGAGGTTGATGCCTCGGCGAGGCGCGTGCTCGAAGAGCGCGGGTACGGCGACTGCATCCTGCACCGGACCGGGCACAGCCTGGGCGAGCTGGTGCACGGCAACGGTGTGCACATGGATGACTACGAAACGCACGACGATCGCCGGCTGCTGCCGGGCACCGGGTTCACCGTCGAGCCTGGGCTGTACTTCGACACTTTTGGCGTACGCACCGAGATCAATGTCTTCAGGGGCGAACGCGAAGCGCTGGTGACGGGCCCACGACAGGCCGAAATCGTCACGCTACTGTGAATTCGGGATTGGTTCGAAACTTGTGTAAGAGAGAGACGGGAAGAGAAGAGGTGTGGAGGCTTTCATGTCCAACCGAGGAATGACTTGGTTTTATGCGCTGCTGATCGCGACCACCTCGGCCGCGGCGGCACTGGTCCTGGCGTCGCGACTAGGACTGGCGCCGGATTCATCGGCGCAAACGGGACCCCTTCCGGTGCAGAACAGCGCACCGATTACGGGCCCGCTCAGCGCGACAACGTTCCGTGACATCGCGAAGGCGGCGACGCCAGCCGTCGTGAACATCCGGACCGAGTCGCGTCAGCGTACACAGGATCTGAGCGACTTCTTCGGTGGCAGCGATCTGTTCGATCGCTTCTTTGGTGGTGGCGGGGGCGGCGGCGGCGGTGGCGGCAATGGCGGCGGCAGTCGCGGCCAGCGTCAGCCGCGTCAGCGCGATCAGATCGTGCAGGCCGCTGGCAGCGGCTTCATCATCGACAAGTCGGGTCTCATCCTGACCAACAACCACGTTGTCGAAGGCGCCAACAAGATCAAGGTGTCGCTCTACGGCGAGGACGAGGATCAGGAGTACGACGCGAAGGTCGTCGGACGGGATCCGCTGACTGACAGCGCGTTGATCCAGCTGACGGAAAAACCCAACCACACACTGCCCGCCATCGCCTTCGGTGACTCGTCGAAACTCGAACCCGGCGATTGGGTGATGGCCATCGGCAATCCGTTCAACCTGGCGCATACGGTCAGCGTCGGCGTGATCAGCGCCACCGAACGCGCGTTCGAGGTCTCCGAGGGCCGCAACGCGCAGGTCATCCAGACCGACGCGGCGATCAATCCCGGCAACTCCGGTGGACCGCTGCTGAACGTCCGCGGCGAAGTGATCGGCATCAATACCGCGATCATTGCCGACGGTCGCCAGTCAGGAAATATCGGCATCGGCTTCGCCATTCCGATCAACACGGTGCGCGACCTGCTCCCTCAGCTCGAAGCGGGCAAGGTCTCGCACGGTCGCATTGGCGTCACCGTGGGCACGGTCAAGCGCGAAGAAATCGACGCATTCGGCTTGAAAGAGCGTAAGGGTGCGGTGGTCAGCTCGGTACAACCCGGAGGCGCCGCAGCGAAGGCGGGCATGGAACCCGGCGACGTGATCATCGCCTACAACGGCAAGCCTGTGACGAGCCGAGACGAACTCGTGCGCATGGTCGTCGCGACCAAGCCGCGTACCACTGTGCCGATTCGGGTGCTGCGCGAGAAACAGGAGAAGACGCTCAGCATCACCGTCGACGAGCTCGATCTCGAAGCCGAAGGCAACTTCGCCCGCGGTGGCGGTGGACGCGATCGCGACAACGATTCGCCTCAGGAAACCAGTGCCGGCTTCGGGCTGTCGCTCTCGAACGTGAGCCCCTCCGATGCCCGTCAATTGCGCCTCGAGGATACGAAGGGTGCGTTGATCACCGATATCGAGCCGGCAAGCCCCGCATTCCGCGGCGGTCTGCAGCGAGGCGACGTGATCATCCGCGTCGGACGGACGCCAGTTGCGAACGCGGCCGAAGCGTCGCGTGAGCTGGGGCGGGTGCCGTCGCGCGGAACGGTGTTCGTCCGTGTGCTGCGTAACGGAACGGAAACCTTCGCCTCTCTGACCAAGGAGTAGAGTCAGGGTTTCCCTGAGGACGGCCGGTGTAAACATCTCGGGTGGACACGGTCCGCAGGTTTTCGCATAGACTGCGTAGCCTGCGGACCGAACTTCGTGGACCACTCAGACCGCACCGGAGTCCGATGATCGAACGCGAAGTCAAACTGCTATTCGCGAGCCCGTCCGACGCCAAGCGGGCCATTCTCACAGCCGGAGCGGCGCCGCTTCGGTGCCGACGCTTCCAGGAAGATTCACTGTTCGATACCGACGACGAATCGCTTCGCCGCCGCGGATGCACGCTGCGCGTGCGCGTCGAGTCGGGCCGCAGCCTGTTGACGTTCAAGGGGGCGGTGCAGCCTGGCCCGATGAAGGTCCGCGAGGAGCACGAGACGGTCGTCGGCGACGGCGACGTGCTCATCCATCTGCTGCAGTCGCTCGGTCTTCACGTCTGGTTTCGCTATCAGAAGTTCCGAGAGGAATTCGCGGCCGAGGACGCCACCATCGCCCTCGATGAAACGCCGATCGGTACGTTCGTCGAGATCGAAGGCGGCGAGCGCGCCATCGTGTCGCTCACCCTTGCGCTCGGCCGGTCTCCGGACGAATTCATCCTCGACTCGTATCGCGGGCTGTTCCTCACACGACGAGACGAATTCGGATTGCAAGGCGCCAACATGGTGTTTGCCGACGAATGGTCCCTGCGCTCGTCCTGACGGCAGGACTCGCGACGCGGCTGCGGCCGCTGTCCCTCGTTCGCGCGAAAGCTGCGCTGCCTGTGGCGGGCGTTCCGCTCGTTCGCCGAATCCTCAGCTCGCTGGCGACAGCGGGCATCACCGACGTCGTGCTCAACCTGCACCATCTGCCCCACACGCTGACCGCGCTCGTTGGTGACGGCGGCGATCTCGGATTGCGGGCACGGTACTCATGGGAGTCGCCGGTGCTTGGCTCGGCAGGAGGACCTCGACGCGCCGTGCCTCTGCTTGCCGGCCTGCCCCGAGCGAGCGGGAGCGAGTCGAGGGGACTCGGCTCGACGTTTCTCATCGTCAACGGCGACACCCTGACCGATGTCAACGTCGCCGCGCTGATCGAGGACCATCGGCGCTCGGGCGCGCTCGTCACGATCGCCGTGGTGCCCAACAGCGAACCGAAGAAGTACAGCGGCATCGCCCTCGACGACGACGGCCGCTTCACCGGCCTTGTCAAACGCGGCGCCAGCGAACCGTCGTGGCATGTCATCGGCGTTCAGGTTGCGGAAGCCGAGGCGTTTCTCTCGCTTCGCGAGAACGTTCCGCACGAATCGATCGGCGACCTCTATCCATCGCTCGTCGCCGCCCATCCCGGCGCGGTGCGCGGTTTTCGAACGACCGCCGAGTTCTTCGACATCGGCACGCCGGCCGACTATCTGAGCACGTCGCTGATGTTGGCCGAGCGCGAAGGGGTCGATCTCGTCGCGCGATCCAATGCATCCATCGCGCCGGGAGCGCGTGTCGAGCGGTCCATCCTGTGGGACGATGTCGTGGTCGGCGAGGGATCGCTCGTGCGCGAATGCATCGTGACCGACGGCGTCGAAGTTCCGGCCGATACGTCGTGGCACGGCGTGACAATGCGCGTCGCGGGTGGCGAGTTGAGTTCTGGCGAGCGCGTGATCGATGGTCTGGCGATTGGTCCTGTCGATCACGACACACCGAGGCACTGAGGCACAGAGGTACGTTAGTCTCGGTACCTCGGTGTGTCGTCGATGAGTGATAACGCTGCGATTCAATCACGGGTTACGCAGTACCTGGCTGAAGCTGGCCTCTCGTCGCGCAATCCGCGTGTCGTGCCGCTGACCGGCGATGCCTCCGATCGGCGCTATTTCCGCGTGCTGATGCGCGACGGTCCGTCACAGGTGCTGGCGGTGCATCCGCACGCGATCGAGTTCGCGCGGTTGCCGTTTGCAAACGTCGCCCGGCTCATGAGCAGCATGCCGGTGCCGGTGCCGGCGATCCTGGGCCATTCCGATCCGCTCGGCATCATCGCGCTCCAGGATCTCGGCGACGTCACGCTGCAGGCGCATCTCGGCACCGCGTCTCGCGCGGAACACGCGGCGCTGTACCGCGAAGCGGTCAGGCTCATAGAGACGCTGCAACGGCGCGGCGCCGAGCTCGCCTCGACGGAATACATCCCGTACGGCATCGCCTTCGACGTCGAGAAGCTGACGTGGGAGCTCCAGTTCTTCACCAAGCACTTCCTGGAAGGCTACCGCGGCGCCGTGCTGACGCCAGCCGAACGCGAGGCGCTCGCGTCAGAATTCGCGGCGATCACCGAGGAGCTCGCCGGCGAAACGCGCGTGCTGTGCCATCGCGACTATCACAGCCGCAATCTCATGCTGCACGAAGGGCGTCTCTACATCATCGACTTTCAGGACACGCGGATGGGTCCCGACACCTACGACCTGGTGTCTTTGCTGCGCGACTCGTACGTCGATTTCACCGAATCGCAGGTCGACGAGCTGATTGCCTTCTTTCTGGCCTTGCGTGGGATTAGCGCCGGCGCCGGCGCCGCGCTCGCGGAGTTCAAGCGGCGATTCGACCTCATGGCGCTGCAGCGCAATCTCAAGGCGCTGGGCACGTTCGGATTTCAGACCGCCGCGCGTGCGAATCCGGTATACATCCAGTACATCCCGCGGACGCTCACCTACGCGCGCGCCAACATTGACAGGCATGAGCGGTTCGGTCGATTGCGCGAGCTGCTCGCTGAACATCTGGATGAATTGCGCTGATAACATGAGCGCACCCGAGCCTGTTTGAACATTGGGCATTGAGCATTGGGCATCGTTCTGTCATGAACCGCTTCGGCATCTCGACGCACCTCTTTCACGAACAGCGCTTGAGCCGCGAGCACCTCGTCCACATCGCGGCGCACGGGTTCGAGACGATCGAGCTCTTCGCGACGAGAACGCACTTCGATTACCACGACGCGAACGCGGTTGCGGAGCTGGCCGAATGGCTGTCCGACACCAGCCTGCACCTGCACTCGGTCCACGCGCCAATCGTCGACAGTCTCAAAGAGGGCAAGTGGGTCGGATCGTTTTCCAACGCATCGGGAGACGAGAACCGACGCAAGGCGGCACTCGCCGAGACGGAAGCGACGCTGGCGCTGGCCAAGCGCATTCCGTTTCAATACCTCGTGCTGCATCTGGGCATGCCGACGGTGGAGCGCGTACCGCCCGGCGACAATCAGCCCGCCGCCGCGCGACGCAGCGTCGAAGGGATCGTCGAGATGGCCGCCCGCGTCGACGTCCGGGTCGCGGTGGAAGTGATTCCCAACGCGCTCTCGAGCGCGGCAGCCCTGGCGCGGCTCATCGAAGAGGATCTCGACGGCCTCGACATCGGCGTGTGCTTCGACTACGGTCACGCGCACCTGATGGGCGACCTGTGCGAGGCCGTGGAAACGGTGTCGGGGCATCTGTGGACGACCCATGTCCACGACAACGGCGGTAAGCGCGACGAGCACCTCGTCCCGTATGCGGGCAGCATCGATTGGGACGCGGCGATGATGGAAACACAGAAAATCGGCTACGACGGTCCGCTGCTGTTCGAGGTGGCCGACGCGGGCGATCCGGTGAACGTGCTCGAGCGCTGCGTCAAAGCGCGCGCGCGACTCGAGAAAACGTTCGTGACCTTCGAGCAGCTGTAGTTAAAACGCCGCGTGTCCGGGCGTGCGCGGGAACGGGATCACGTCCCTGATGTTTGCCATCCCGGTCGCGTAGATGATCGTGCGCTCGAGACCGAGCCCGAAGCCGGCGTGCGGCACGGTGCCGTAGCGCCGCAGATCGCGATACCACCAATAGACCTTCGGATCGAGGTGGAGCTCGCTCAAGCGTCGATCGAGCTGATCGAGCCGCTCCTCGCGCTGTGATCCGCCGATGATCTCGCCGATGCCGGGCGCCAGCACGTCCATCGCCGCAACCGTCTTGTCATCGTCGTTCATCCGCATGTAGAACGCCTTGATCTCCTTGGGGTAGTTCATCACCACGACCGGCGCCTTGAGGTGCTCTTCGGTGAGCCAGCGCTCGTGCTCCGACTGGAGATCCATGCCCCACCGGACCGGGAACTCGAACGTCTTCCCGCTCTTCTCGAGCGCGGCGATCGCGTCGGTGTACGACATGCGCTCGAAGGTGGACGTCACGAACTTCTCCACGCGCTCGATGCAGGTTTTGTCGATGCGCTCGGCGAAGAACTTCATGTCGTCGGCGCGCTCGTTGAGCAACGCGGTCAGGATGTACTTGAGAAACGATTCGGCGAGATCGGCATCGGCGGAGAGATCGGCAAATGCGATCTCGGGCTCGACCATCCAGAACTCGGCGAGATGACGGCTGGTGTTGCTGTTCTCGGCGCGGAACGTCGGGCCAAACGTGTAGACCTTCGAGAGCGCCAGGCAGTAGGTCTCGACATTGAGCTGACCGCTGACGGTGAGAAATGCTTCCTTGCCGAAGAAGTCCTGGGTGAAATCCGTGCGCCCCTCGGGAGTCTTCGGCACGGCGCCGAGATTGGCGAGGTCGAGCGTGCTCACCCTGAACATCTCACCCGCACCCTCGGCATCGCTGGCGGTCACGATCGGCGTGTGCACCCAGAAGAACCCATGCTCGTGAAAGTAGCGGTGAATGGCGACGCTGAGGCAGTGGCGCACCCGGGCGATAGCGCCGAGCGTGTTGGTACGCGGCCGCAGATGCGCCACTTCGCGGAGATACTCGAACGACGCGCGCTTGGGCTGAATGGGATAGCCTTCGGGGTCGTCGACCCATCCGACCACGTCGACGCGGTCGGCCTGCACCTCGATGGCCTGCCCTTGTCCCTGACTCTGAACCAGTGTTCCGCGCGCGATCACCGCACACCCCGAGGTCAGCTTCTTGATCTCGCTCTCGTAGTTGGCAAGTTGCGCGGGCGCCACCACCTGAATCGGGTCGAAACACGAGCCGTCGTGCACGTGGATGAACGACAGTCCAGCTTTGGAATCGCGTCGGGTGCGGACCCACCCACGTATGGTCACCTGGGTGCCAACTGACGGTTTTCCTTTGAGAAGACTGGCGATATCGGCGTGGTCGGCGGCGGACATGGCTGTACTTGTATCCTAGATCCTTCCCTGCGGTACGAACCACGGAGGCATACAGGCACGGATGAAGATTGGAATGGTGTCCCTCGGCTGCCCCAAAAACCTCGTCGACTCGGAGGTGATGCTGGGGCTCGCGCAGCAACACGGACATCTCTTGACCCGTGATGCCGCCGAGGCCGACGTGCTCGTCGTCAACACCTGCGCCTTCATCGACAAGGCCAAGCAGGAATCGATCGACACCATCCTCGAGATGGCCGAGCACAAGAAGAGCGGTGCGTGCAAACGGCTGATTGTCACCGGCTGCATGGCCGAGCGATATCGCGACGAGCTGCGCGCGCAGATTCCCGAGATCGATGCGGTGCTTGGGACCAGCGAAGTGCCAGGGATCGTCGATGCGATCGGTTCGGGGAACGGTGGGGCGACGTCGGTGATTCCGTTGCTTCGAGCGAATGGAGAACCAGTCGGGACGCGATCACTTCCGACCTACCTCTATGACGCCCAGACGCCGCGGATGCTGGCGACGCCGCGACACTATGCGTACGTGAAGATCGCGGAAGGCTGCGACTACAAGTGCGCGTTCTGCATCATCCCTACGCTGCGCGGTCACTATCGCAGTCGCCCAATCGATTCCATTGTCGACGAAGCCAGGCGCCTCGCCGCGAACGGTGTGCGTGAACTGCTGCTGATCTCGCAGGACACCAGCTTCTACGGCAACGATCGCGGCGAGCGCGGATCGCTGGCGCGGCTGCTGCGCGCGCTCAACTCGGTCGACGGTCTCGAGTGGATCCGCATGCTCTACCTCTACCCGACGACGATCGGTGACGACGTCCTCGAGGCGATTGCGGAGAGCGAGAAGGTGTGCCGCTACATCGACCTGCCTCTCCAGCATGCGGCGGACCCGGTGTTGAAGCGCATGAAGCGGCCCGGCACCCGCGCCAGCTACGAACGGCTGCTGACTCGCATTCGTGAGGGCCTTCCCGACGTCGTACTCCGTACGACGTTCATCGTTGGATTTCCTGGAGAGACGGATGAGGACTATGCCGAGCTCCAGTCGTTCGTCCGGACAGTCGGTTTCGATCACGTTGGCGTCTTTACCTACTCCCACGAAGAGGGGACGAGCGCTCATGGGCTCGACGATGACGTGCCAGCGGCGGTCAAGCGCACACGGCAGGCGGGCGTGATGCGGCTGCAGAAGCGCATCGTGGAGCGGGCGCACCGGAACCGCATCGGCACGCGGGTGCGGATGATTGTGGATGGCCCATCAGCGGAGCACGAGCTGGTCCTGCGGGGCCGGGTTCAGGGCCAGGCGCCGGACATCGATCCCGTCGTGTACCTCACGGATTGCGACCCGTCGACGCTGACCACGGGCCAATTCATCGAGGCGGACATCGTCGGAAGCCGGGGTTACGACCTGCTGGCCAGGCCGACGTCGTCAATGTGACAGCCGGTGTCGCCGAAGCGCCGAGGTATTGGGCGCGACGCCCTCTGGAATTGGGGGGCGACGGCGGGCGTGCTATTCTTGAACGTTACCTATTCGGAGGAAGACTCCCAGTGGGCTCGTGCCCACTTTTTTTGTTTCAGGCGGACATGCAGCCGCTCGAGCAGATTCGGTCGATTGCTGAGCGCGTCGCCCGATCGCGTGGTCTGGAAGTGTGGGACATCCAGAGTCGCCGCGAAACCACGGGCCACGTTGTTCGGGTGTTCATCGACCGGCCCGGGCCGTCAGGGACGCCTGATGAGAGCGTGAGCATCGAGGACTGCGAGCAGGTCAACCGCGAGATCGGGACGATTCTCGATGTGGAAGACCCGCTGCCGTTCACCTATACATTGGAGGTGTCGTCACCGGGACTGGATCGACCGCTGCGAGCTGTCGACGACTATCGACGCTTCGCAGGTCGTCTCGCGAAAGTGGTCGTGAGCGAGCCGGTCGACAACCAGAAAGCGTTCGAGGGACGGCTGCGGGGCGTCGAGAACGACGAGGTGCTGCTCGAAGCTCCGAATGGACGACAGCACCGGCTGCCTGTGCGGCTCATCACACGCGGCCGGCTCGAGGTCGAGTTTTAGGAAGAGAAGACAGAGACATGCAAAACCCGTTGATGCAAACGATCGAGGCGCTCGCCAAGGAAAAAGGCATCGAGGCCGAGACGATCATCACCGCGATCGAAGACGCGGTGCTCACCGCGTCGCGCAAGTACTACAAGACCAACGAGAACTTGAAGACGCGTTTCAACCAGGAAACCGGCCAGGTCGATCTGTTCGCCATCAAACACATCGTCCCCGAAGTGACCAACGAGGCCACCGAGATCTCGCTGAAGGAAGCGCAGGAGCTCTATGGCGACGAAGCCGAAGTCGACATGGAGATCGAGTTCCCGAAGCGCACCGACGTGCTCGGGCGCATCGCCGCGCAGACCGCGAAGCAGGTGATCTTCCAGAAGGTGCGGGAGGCCGAGCGCGAGAACGTCTTCGCCGAGTACAACGATCGCGTCGGCGAAGTGATCAACAGCACGGTCAAGCGATTCGAGAACGGCGATCTGATCGTCGAGATCGGACGAGTGGAAGCGGTGCTCCCGCGCAAGGAGCAGTCGCGCGCCGAAAGCTACACCCCGGGCGAGCGCATTCGCGCGGTCATCAAGGGTGTCAGCCGCAGCGCGAAGGGACCGCAGATCGTGCTGTCGCGCACCGACCCCGCGCTGCTCATCAAGCTGTTCGAACAGGAAGTGCCGGAAATCTACGATGGCACGGTGATGATTCGCGGCGCGGTGCGCGAAGCAGGCGATCGCGCCAAGGTGGCGGTGTACTCGCGCGAGCGCGACGTCGATCCGGTTGGCGCCTGCGTCGGTATGAAAGGCACTCGCGTCCAGGCGATCATCCGCGAGCTGCGCGGAGAGAAGATCGACATCGTCGAGTGGTCCGAGGATTCCGTGCTCTTCGTCACCAACGCGCTCAGCCCGGCCAAGGTGCAGCGGGTGTCGATCGTCGATGACAAAGAGCGCGTGATGGAAGTGGTGGTCGAGGACAAACAGCTGTCACTCGCGATTGGTAAAAAGGGGCAGAACGTCCGCCTGGCCGCGAAGCTGACCGGCTGGCGCATCGACATCAAGAGCGAGGAAGAGAAGCGGCGAGAAGTGGAAGCGCAGTTCGGCGCCCTCGAAGCCGGCGCCGAGACCGCGGGCGAGGGTGCGCCGAGCGCGGAATCCGACGGTGCCGAGGCCGCCGAGGCCTCGTCCGAGGACGGCGTCGCGGCGCAGAGCGAAACGGACGAAGCCGCCGAAGCGAAAACAGAGTAGCGCGCAGGCATGAGCCTGCGCCGAGACAAAGGAACCATATTGTCCACGGTTCGGATTTACAAGGTCGCGGAGCTGCTCGATACGACGAGCCAGGAAGTGCTCGCGCTGCTGAAGCGTGATCACGGCATCGAGCTGAAGAGCGCATCGAGCACAATCGAGGAAGTCGTGGCCCGCTCGTTCGTCGAACGAGTGGCACGGCAGCGCGGCATCTCGCTGCCCGGGGGCGACATGTTCGTCGAGCACGCCGCACCCGCCAAGGGCGGTGTGAAGAAGGCACAGGCGCCGAAAAAAGCGGAGCCGCCGAAGCCAACCGTTCCGGTGCTCGGCCCTCCCCGTCTGGTCAAGACGGTGAGGCCGGTTGCCGCCCCAACCGAAGCCACGGCCGCTGCTCCTGTTGCGCACACGCCCGTTGTTCCCGAACCGCATCTGGAAGCGCCGCCTGTCGCAGCGCCGCCGCCGCCCGCCCCAGAACCCGAGCCTGTTCCTGTGGCCGCGGCTCCTGCGCCGGTCGAAGAAGAAGTCGCATCACCGCCGCCGCCACCGGTTGAAGAGCCGGAGCCGGTTGTCGAGACCGCACAGGAAACGTCCGCAGCCGCTGCGGCGCCTGCTCCATCGTCATCGGCGGCTGGTCGATTCGTGCCGCCGACGATTCGTCTTCGTATCGAAGAGCCTGGACAGACGCCGCAACCGGCGCGACCGCTCACGCCGGCGAAGCGCCCGCAGGTCACGCAGCCGCGCATCGTGCAGCCGCCAGCGGCGCAGCCACCAACCTCGGGCAAGGCCCCGGCCTCCGCGAAGCCAGCTGGTGGAGCCCCGCGAACAGGGGCGCCGGGTCAACCGCGGGCACCATATGCGGCGCCCTTGCGACCGACGACACCGAGCATGTTGGGCGGGCCGCGTCCACTGCCCTCACAGCCGATTCGCGCACAGCAGCCGCAGCAGGCGCGCCCCGGCATGCCCTCGCAGCCTGGGCAGCGTCCGCCGTTCGGACAGCCGCGTCCGCCCGGGGGTCAGCTGCAGCGTCCTCCCGCACCGCGTCCGTCGCAGCCGCGGCGCGAGCGGCCCAGTGCGCCCATGTCAGCGCCGATGCCTGCGGCACCGCCGCCCATCACGCGCACGATCACGCTCGCCGAGGGCATGACGGTGAAGGACCTTGCCGACAAGCTCGACGTGCGCGTCAAGGACGTGCTCGCAAAGCTGTTGATGAAACGCATGATGATGACCATCAACAGCACGGTCGATGTCGAAGTGGCCAAGGACATCGCCCGCGAATTCGGCGCCGAGATCGAGATGCGAAGCTTCGAGCAGGAGCTCGTCTCCGCCGAAGGCGACGAATCGAAGCCCGAGGACATGCGCATGCGGGCACCGGTCGTCACCGTGATGGGCCACGTCGACCATGGCAAGACATCGCTGCTCGACGCGATTCGCGAGACCAAGGTCGCTGAACGCGAGGCGGGCGGCATCACCCAGCACATTGGTGCCTATCACGTCGACGTCGGCGACGGTCGAAGCGTGGTGTTCCTCGACACGCCTGGCCACGAGGCGTTCACGCTGATGCGCGCGCGCGGCGCCAAAGTCACGGACGTCGTCGTCTTGGTTGTCGCCGCTGATGATGGCGTGATGCCGCAGACGCGCGAAGCGATCGACCACGCCAAGGCCGCGAACGTACCGATCGTGGTCGCGATCAACAAGATCGACAAGCCGGGCGCGAACCCCGACAACGTGAAGCGCGAGCTGTCCGAGCTGAACCTCGTGCCCGAGGACTGGGGCGGACAAACGGTGATGGTGCCGGTGTCGGCGAAGAAGCGACAGAACCTCGATCAGCTGCTCGAGATGATCTTGCTGTCGACCGACATCCTCGAGCTCAAAGCCAATCCGAAGCGCAGCGCCTCGGGCGCCGTCCTCGAAGCCAAGCTCGATCGCGGCCGCGGCCCCGTCGCCACTGTCCTCGTGCAGGATGGCACGCTCAGCGTCGGCGACAACTTCATCGCCGGCCCGGTCGTCGGCAGAGTGCGCGCGCTCATCGACGATCGCGGGCGGCCAGTGAAATCGGCGGGACCGGCGACGCCAGTCGAAGTGCTCGGCCTGACGAGCCTGCCGCAACCAGGCGATCCGTTCCAGACCGTAGCCGATGCCGCCAAGGCCCGCCAGATCGCGACCTTCCGGCAAGCCCAAGCGAAGGAGCGCGCGCTCGGCGCGAAGGGCGGACGGCTCACGCTTGAATCGCTCAGGGAGCAGATCGCCGAAGGCGGTGTGAAGGAGCTGCCGCTGATCGTGAAAGCCGACGTGCAGGGCTCAGCCGAAGTGCTGGCCGATACCCTCACCAAGCTGTCGGACGACAAGGTCAAGATCCGGATCATCCGCTCGGGCGTCGGCGCCATCAACGAGTCCGACGTGCTGCTGGCATCGGCGTCCAACGCGATCATCATCGGCTTCAACGTGCGTCCCGATCGCAACGCGCAGGACATGGCCGAACGCGAGGAGATCGACATCCGCCTGCATTCCGTCATCTACAACGTGACCGAGGAAATGCAGAAGAGCATGGCCGGCCTGCTCGATCCGACCTTCAAGGAGGTCCGCATCGGCACCGCCGAGATCCGCGAGGTCTTCCGCGTGCCGAAGGTCGGGTCGATTGCCGGGTGCATGGTGCTCGATGGTCGCATCACCCGCGCCGGCGAGACACAAGCGCGTCTGCTGCGCGACAACGTCGTGGTGTTCGAGGGCAAGATCGGCTCGCTCCGCCGCTTCAAGGACGACGTCAGCGAGGTGAAATCCGGCTTCGAGTGCGGCATCGGCCTGCAGAACTACAACGACCTCAAGGTGGGCGACGTCATCGAAGTCTTCACGATGGAGCGGGTCGCGGTCACGGCGTAGGATCGGTCGACGATCCATGCGCATCGCTGTGTTGCACGTCGAGCTGCACCTTCCCTACGCGCAGTCGCTGAAGGACAAGCGCATGGTGCTTCGACGCGTCAAGGATCGACTGCAGAAGTTCAACGTCGCCATCGCTGAAGTCGATCACCAGGACATGTGGCAGCGGGCGACGCTGGGCATCGTCGCGATCTCGACGACCACCGAACATGTCGAGCAGTCGTTGTCGGCGGCGGTCGACGAGATCGATCGCGTCGAGCCGGGACTGGTCACGAGGACCGAGATAGAGTTCCTCATGTAATGGCACAAGGTCATCGACCCGATCGCGTTGGGGAAGAAATCCGCCACGAGCTGAGCGAGCTGCTCACCCGTGGCGCCGTCCACGATCCTGGCGTCGGCTTCATCACCCTGACGCGCGTCAAGGTGTCGCCCGACCTTCAGATCGCGCGCGTGTTCTACACATCGATGGGCGACGACGCCGCGCGGCGCGAGACGTCGAAGGCCCTCGAGCGCGCGACGCCGTTCTTCCGGCGTCAACTTGGCGCGCGGCTGCGCCTGCGCCGGGTACCGGAGCTGGAGTTCCGCTTCGACGAATCGATCCAGAACCAGGATCGCATCGAACAGATCCTGCGAGAGCTGCACGCAGAAAAAGAGCAACGGGCCGCGGGCTCGGAAGGCGCCGCGGTCTCGGCAAGCAGTGCCTCGAGCGATGATGCCGCTGACGGCGGGTCTCAAGAGCAAGACCCGCCCTCCACTGATGACGAGCGCTGACGAGACGCGAGCGCACATCGTCGACGCGATTCGCGCCAGGCAGCGGTTCGTGATCGCGTCGCATACGCGACCGGATGGGGATGCCGTCGGATCGTCGCTGGCGATGGCCTACGCGCTGCGTGATCTGGGCAAGCACGCTCGCGTCGTGAGTCGCGATCCAGCGCCGCCGCCGATGCTGGTCTTCCCCGGCGTGCCGGAGATCGAGATCACCGATCGTGTCAACGACACCGGCGACGCCGTGATCGTCATGGAATGCGGCGACATCAATCGCACCGGCGTGGTCGGTCTCGACGCCGGATTCGTCATCAACATCGATCACCATCCCGGCAATACGATGTACGGGGCGTTGAACTGGCTCGACCTGTCCGCCGCCGCGTGCGGCGAGATGGTGTTCGATTTGATCCGCGCGCTCGATGTGCCGCTCACCGCCGAGATCGCCACGCACATCTACATCGCGATCCTCACCGACACCGGCTCGTTCCACTACGCGAACATCACGCCGCGGACGTTCGACATCTGCCGGCAGTGCATGGAGGCCGGCGTCGATCCACCCAGCGTCGCGCGCAGCCTGTACGACAACAACAACCTCGGGCGGCTGAAGCTGTTCGGCGCCGTGCTGAGCCGCATGCAGCTCGACGCGTCGTGCCACATCGCGACGCTGTTCGTCGACAAGCAGATGGCCCGCGAGTCGGGTGGGACGTACGAGGACACTGAAGGTCTCATCAACATGCCGCTGACGGTGAAAGAGATCCTCACGGTCGCGTTCTTCAAGGAGAACGGCCCCGGCGACTGGCGCGTCAGCATGCGATCCAAGGGCGACATCGACGTCAATGCCATCGCCAAGGAGTTCGGCGGAGGCGGCCACAAGAACGCATCGGGCTGCAGCGCAAAGGGCGACTTGCCGGCGCTGCAGGCGATGTTCGAGCAGAAGCTCACGCTCGCGATCGAGAAGGCCTCCGGGCTCAGGGCCCCGGCCTCAAGGCTGGGTCAGGCGTAAGGCGAACCGCGTGGATGGAGTCCTCGTTGTCGACAAGCCGCAAGGTCTCACGTCGCACGACGTGGTGGCGGTGGCTCGTCGCTGCACGCGCGAGTCGCA
>Ga0075433_10000842_pt1 | contig 21513 bp, 20 predicted proteins | sample RhiMethybrSRZTD2_FD_75299 | JGI IMG/M metagenome (GOLD analysis project Ga0075433, IMG submission 75299) | Populus rhizosphere microbial communities from Tennessee, USA - Rhizosphere MetaG P. TD hybrid SRZTD2 | ecosystem: Host-associated > Plants > Roots > Rhizosphere > Soil | place: USA... | reverse complement strand
GCCGAACTCGGCGAAGTGCTCGGGCGCGCGCACACGCAGCCCAAGACATATGTGCTGTTCCTGAAGCCGTCACAGTTCTTCGACGGATGGGAGCAGTCCGATCTGTGGCGCACCGCTGCCTCATTGCCACACGTCACGGTCGTTCGCGACGACGATGGCGTCGAGGCGGAGCGATTTGGCGCGGTGACATCTGGTCAGACCATGCTCTACGACGCCAAAGGTGAATTGCTCTTCAGCGGCGGCATCACCGGATCGCGCGGGCACGCCGGCGACAACGCCGGACGAACCTCGTTGATCGCTCTGCTCGATCACGGAACCTCGCTGCGGCGGTCGACATCGGTGTTCGGCTGCTCGCTGTTCTCACGCGCCGAATCCTGACGCCAAGCACGCCTATGTCCTCCGAACACATCACCCCACACGCGTCGTCTGCCGAGCGCCGAGCCTGTCAGCTCTTCAAGGAAGCGCAGCTCGACATCCACCGTCGCACCGATCGCCTGTTTGCCGGCCTCATGGCCTTTCAGTGGCTCATGGGCATCGTGTTCGCACTGTGGGTATCGCCGTTAGCGTGGGAGGGGACGACGAGCCGCACGCATATTCACGTGTGGGCGGCGATCATCGTCGGCGGTCTCATCAGCCTGTTTCCGGCGTTGCTCGGGTTGCTCCGGGCCGGAGTGCCGTCGACGCGTTACGTGATCGCCGTTGCGCAGATGCTGATGGGCGCGCTGCTCATTCATCTCACTGGCGGCCGAATCGAGACGCACTTCCACGTGTTCGGATCGCTTGCCTTTCTCGCCTTCTACCGCGACTGGCGCGTGCTCATCCCCGCCACCGTCGTGGTCGCCGCAGATCACATGGTGCGCGGCGTGTTCTGGCCGCAGTCGGTGTATGGCGTCGTTGTGGCGAGTCAATGGCGATGGCTCGAGCACGCGGCGTGGGTGCTGTTCGAGGACGTGTTTCTCTTGGTGGCGTGTCGTCGCAGCATTGCCGAAATGAAGCACACGGCCGAACGAACCGCGGCCCTCGAGCGCGAGGTTCGCACCCGCCAGGAAGCCGAGATCGACGCCCGCAGCGCCCGCGCGCGCAACGACGCGATTCTCGATGTCGCGCTCGACTGCGTCATCCTGATCGACGAGCAGGGCCGCATCGCACAGTTCAACCCTGCCGCCGAGCGCACGTTCGGATACGGCGCCGACGAGGCGGTCGGATTGGATCTGGTGGACGCGATCTTTCCGGTCGAGCGACGTCAGCCGATGCGCGAGGCGCTGTCCGCGTATCTCTCGACCGGCGACACCGCGCTCCTCAATCAGCGGCTCGAGCTCACGGCGGTGCGCAAGAGCGGAGAGGTCTTCCCAGTCGAGATCGCGATTGCGCCAATCTCCACCGATGCCGCCAAGATGTTCGCGGCCTACGTTCGCGATATCACCGAGCGCAAGCGGATCGAGCGCGAGCTCGCGACCTACACGACCGATCTCGAAGCGGCGCACGAAACGCAACGTCAGGACGCCGAGCAGCTGACCGCGCTCGTCAAGGAGCTGCGCGTCACGCAGCAGCGCGCCGAGGAAGCCACGCGCGCCAAGAGCGAGTTCCTGGCCAGCATGAGCCACGAGCTGCGCACGCCGCTCAATGCCATCATCCTCTACAGCGAGCTCCTCCAGGAGGTCGCGCAGGACGAGGGGAACACCAGCTCGATCGGCGATCTGCAGCGCATTCAGTCGGCCGGGAAGCATCTGCTCGAGTTGATCAACGGCATCCTCGATCTCTCGAAGATCGAAGCCGGCAAGATGATGCTGTCGGTCGAAACCTTTACTGTCGAGGCGATGATGCACGAGCTGGTCGACACCGTGCGTCCGCTCGTCGAGAAGAATCGCAACACGTTGACGGTGCGCGGCGCCTCCTCGATTCCGCCGATGGTCGGCGACGTGACCAAGACGCGGCAGATCCTGTTGAACTTGTTGAGCAACGCCAGCAAATTCACCAAGGACGGCACGATCACCGTCGACGTGCGGACGTGCGCGTTCAACGGCGTCGAGGGGATCGAGTTCGCAGTCACCGATACCGGCGTCGGCATGACGGCCGAGCAGGCGCGCAAGGTGTTCGACCCGTTCACGCAGGCCGACGTGACGACGACACGCAAATACGGCGGCACTGGGCTCGGGCTGGCGATCGTGGCGCGCTTCTGCGATCTGATGCGTGGGACGATAGAAGTCGAGAGCCGCCCCGGTCAGGGCTCGCGTTTCATCGTTCGCCTGCCGCGCGTGATCACCGACGCCGCCTCGACGTCCGAGGCGGCTTAGTGCAGCGTACTACCCACATCGGGACCGGCCGCGCCGTTGTCGCGGCCGTCAGATCGCTGTCGAGGCTCGTTATGCGCGGTACTCTTCCAGTTGATACGGTCCACTAGCCATGCCCACGATTCTCCTCGTCGAAGACAACGACGCCAGCCGCGATGCGTTGTCGCGTCGTCTCGAGCGCCGCGGCTTTCAGGTGGTGATGGCCGTCGATGGCGCGCAGGCGGTTTCGGTGGGACGCGCGGCGCAGCCCGATCTCATTCTGATGGATTTGGGACTGCCCGTGATCGACGGATGGGAAGCCACCCGTCAGCTCAAAGCGGATCAGTCGACGAAGCACATTCCGATCATCGTTCTCAGCGCGCACGCGATGACCAACGATCGCGAACTGGCGTTGGCCGCCGGCGGTGACGACTTCGATACCAAGCCGGTGCGCTTTCAGGCGCTGCTCGAGAAGATCGAGCGGCTACTGCCGAAAGCCGTAACCCCGTGAGCACGGCGACAGCCAGGCCAGGCACCCTCCTCGTCGTCGACGACAACGACGACAATCGCGACGTTCTCTCGCGGCGTCTGCGTCAAAAAGGCTTTGTGGTCGACGTTGCCGCGAGCGGTCCCGATGCGCTTGCCTGCATCGAGCGCGATCGGTACGACCTGGTGCTGCTCGACGTCGAGATGCCCGGCATGAGCGGGCTCGAGGTGCTGAGGACGATTCGCGCGCGCCAGTCGCATGCGCAGCTGCCTGTGATCATGGTCACCGCGCGGAGCCAGGGCACCGACATCGTCGAGGCGCTGACGCTTGGCGCGAACGATTACGTGACCAAGCCGATCGACTTTCCGGTGGCGCTCGCGCGTATCCGGACGCATCTCGCACACAAATGGGCGGTCGCCGATCTGCACGAAAGCGAGGAGCGGTATGCACTCGCGATGCGGGGCGCCAACGACGGATTGTGGGACTGGAACCTCACCACCAATCAGGTCCACTGGTCGCCGCGCTGGAAGGCGATGCTCGGTCATGACGAGAGCGGGATCGGCGACAGTCCTGATGAATGGTTCGACCGCATTCACGCTGAGGATGTCGCCGGGGTGAAGGGCGCGTTGAGCGCGCACCTGATCGACGCCAGCGATCATTTCGAGAGCGAGCACCGGATGCTGCATCGCACGGGCGTATTCCGCTGGGTGCGATGCCGCGGTGCCGCTATACGGGATCAGAGCGGACGCGCCACGCGTCTGGCCGGCTCGTTCACCGATGTCACCGAAACGAAGCTCTCGGATGCGCTGACCGGGCTGCCGAATCGGCTGCTGTTCCTCGATCTGCTGGACCGAGCCATTACGCGCCAGTCGCGGAAGCCGGAGTCGATGTTCGCGCTGCTGACCCTCGGCTTCAACCGGTTCAATCTCGTCAACGACAGCTTCGGTCCGATCACTGCCGACCGGCTGCTGGCTGCGGTGGCGCGGCGACTGCAGGCGAGCCTGCGTCGAGCCGACTGGATCTCGCGCGGCGAGCCGACGGTGACGCTGGCGAGACTGGGCGGCGCCGAATTCAACGTCCTGCTCGACGACATCAACGACGCGAGCGATGCGCTTCTGGTTGGCGATCGGCTGCGTGAGACGCTGCAGGACCCGTTCGAGATCGACGGCCGGCAGGTCTTCACCTCGGCTGCGGTCGGTATTGCGATCAGCACGACGGGCTACTCGCGGCCGGACGAAGTGCTGCGCGACGCGACCATCGCGCTCAATCGCGCGCGTGCCGACAACACGAGTCGCTGCGAGGTGTTCGACCCCGACATGCGGCAGCGGGCGGCATCGCGTCTCCAGGTGGAGACCGACCTGCGCCACGCCATCGAGAGCCGCGCCTTCCGGGTGCACTATCAGCCAATCGTGTCGCTGCGCACCGGGCGCATCGCTGCGTTCGAAGCGCTCGTGCGCTGGCCGCATCCGGTGAAAGGCCTCGTCAGCCCCGTCGATTTCATTCCGCTCGCGGAGGACAACGGCCTCATCGGCCACATCACCCGCTTGATCCTCACTGAATCATGCGAGCAGATGGTGCGGTGGCAGCAGCAGTTCGGCGATCACGCGCCGGCGGTGGTGTGCGTCAATGTGTCGAGCAAGCTGTTCGCCGACAGCGCACTCGTAACCGAGCTGACGTCGATTCTGGAGCGCACCGGCCTGCGGGCCTCGAACCTGAAGCTCGAGATCACCGAAAGCGCATTCATCAACGATCTCACGACCGCGCGCACGATTCTCGATCGCGCGCAGGCGATGGGCATCGAGTTGAGCCTCGACGACTTTGGCACGGGCTATTCGTCTCTCAGCCACCTGCACGGGCTGCAGATCGATACCGTGAAGATCGATCGCTCCTTCGTGGGCCGCATCGGCATCGAGCGTCACGGATCGGAGATGGTGCGCGCCATCGTCGCCCTCGCGCACTCGCTGGGGATGGACATCGTCGCCGAAGGTGTCGAGACCCCGACGCAGGCGGCGCAGCTGGTCGCGCTCGGCTGCGAGTTTGCGCAAGGCTTCCACTACTCGAAGGCCGTCGACGGCGTTGCGGCTGGCGAATTGATCGCCGCCCGGCCGTGGGAGCGCCAGAACGAGCCCGAATCCCCGGCTGTCGTCGGCTACGCGTAGGATTCGAGCGTAGAGCGGAGGCTTCAGCCTCCGCCGCGCGATCGATGTAGAGCGGAGGCTTTAGCCTCCGCGGATACGCTTCAGCCTCCGCGGCGCGATCGATGTAGAGCGGAGGCTTCAGCCTCCGCGGATACGCGCACGCTAAAGCGTGCGCTCTACGAAAAAGCGTGCGCGCTAGGTGTGCGCCGAGAGCAGGCAGACGATCTCGTCGTGTCCGCGATGTCGCGCTAACGCCATTGGCGTGGCCCACGGCGCGTCGTCGGGCAGGGTCGGTCTGGCACCGCGCTGCAACAGGAATTCGGCCATCCGCAGTTTTCCATTCAGGGCAGCGTAGCCAAGCGGCGTCGTGCAGAACTCCTCGTCGCGCGCGTGCAGATTGGCGCCGTGGTCGAGAAAGATGGCGGCGTTGGCGACATCACCGTTGTGCGCGTACCGATGCAGCGGGGTGACACCGAGCCAACCCGCGAGGTTGGGGTTCATGCCGCTCTGAAAGAGAAACTCGGTCAGCGCTCGCGTCTTCGCGGCCACCGACACGCGATCGATAAGCCGCGGCCGATGGCGCAGCATGAGCCGCACGATGGCTTCATGGCCGCGCGCGGCCGCTTCGCCGAGCGCCTCGGGGTCGTCGGCCAGCGACGGATTCGATTCCAGCATCCGCGTCGAAGTGTCGATGTCGCCGTAGGCTGCAAGCACGCGCATCGATCGCTCCATGCCGGTTGCGGCAATCTGCTGATACGTGAGTCGTGACCGCCATCCCATGGCTACGACTCGGCGATTTGAACTGGGATGGTCCAGATCGCGCCGTGCGTCGCGAGCAGCTCGATCATCTTTGTGTCGGAGTTCATGATGGCGATGCTGGGGGCGTCGGCGGAGCTTTCGACTTCCTGATTGGGATTGGCGCCATGCTCGAGCAGCAGCGTGGCGATCTCGTAGTACCGCCCGTAGACCGCCGAGTACAACGCACGACCGTGCGGCGCATTGCACTCCTCCGGCTCGTTCGGATCGGCGCCGCTCGCGAGGAGCGATCGCACGGTCTCCAGATCTGCGCGGATGACCGCCTGCACGAGCGCCGATCCGCGATGACGTGGCTGTCGAGGGCCACGAGGCCGCTTGCTCTCGATGAGCGCCTCCATCTCGCGATGACCGCGAATCGTCGCCATCTCGACGAGGTCGTCGCCATTCCAGAACGGCTCCGCTCCGTGTTCGAGCAGAAACATCGCGATCGCCATCTGATTTTCACGAACCGCGAAGTATAGCGGCGTCCGGTACTCGTAGTGCGCTCGCACCAGTGACGGGTTGATGTCGATCAATCGGGTGACCGTCGCGAGATCGCCAGACGCGCAGGCGCAGAACAGGCGCCAGACTTCGGTGCCGGTTCCCGGCGACCACAACAGCTTCTCGTCGCGTGTCAGTTCTTCGGGCTGCACCATTGCGATCGGAATTCTAGATCGCCGACGTCGCGTCCCCGCGTCTGCTGAATTCACCTGCGATAGTCTTGGAGCCATGCCTTTGAAGTCGATCCGCGCATGGCTGGGCGTCGGTGCACCCGACCAACAGGAGTTTGCGCCGCTGAGGGAAACGCTCGAGGCGCTGGATCATCTCGAGCCGGATCGTGCACGCTTCCTCGCCGCATTCGCCTACCTGCTCGGACGCGTCGCGCACGCCGACCTCCACGTGTCGGAGGAAGAGACGCGCGCCATGGAACACCTGGTACGTGACCAGGGACAGCTCACCCAAGACCAGGCGATGGTCGTCGTCCAGTTGGCGAAGACGAGCAATCTGCTGTTTGGCGGATCGGCGAACTTTCTCGTCGCCAGGCAGTTCTCGGATCTGGCGACCTACGACCAGAAGTTGGCGCTGATGCGCTGCCTGTTTGCCGTGTCCGCGACCGACGCAGCGATCTCAATGGCCGAAGAGAGCGAGATCCATCGCATCGCGAACGAGTTGCGCATCGAGCCGGGTGATCTCACGGCGTTGCGCCTCGCTCACAAGCGCTACCTGCCTGGCATGTCTCGCGACTGAACCCTGCTCCTGCAGCGCGGTGAGCGCCGGCGGAATTCCGTCGCAATGGAGATTCACCGTCGATACAAGTCGAGCGCGCGAAGCACCGCCTTGGTCGTGCGCGAGACATGGAACATCACGACCACCGCGCAGCATGCCGTGAACAGCATGGTCGTCGAGGAGCCGACGAAGACGACCTTCATCAAGCCGGTATCCGACGACGCGCCGCGTGCGGCGGCAGCGGCCGACGCGAAGAGCGCCGACACCGATATCGCGGTGACAATGAACAGGGCAGCGACACCAATGGTTGCCCATCGCCGTCCGCGATCGACGGCGTCAAGCGCGTTTCGTAGAGCGGTTTCAGACGAATCAGCCATTCGAAGACTCCTTCGTGATGTCGAGGTGCCGCCGCAGCGTGGTCAAGCCGTACGCCAAACGCGACTTCGCGGTACCCAATGGGATTTCGAGCACGGCCGCCACTTCGGGCAGCGTCAGTCCTTCCTGAAAGTGCAGCGCGATCACCGCACGGCTGGCAGGCGAGAGCCGATCGCTCTCGAGCAGCGCGCGCAGCAACTCTTGTGACGGTGGCGACTCGGGTGCGGGCAACGCGTCGAGCACGACATCGTCGCTGTCGTGCGGGCCTCGTCGCCGCTCGCGCCGGAGATGATCGAACGCCGCGCGGCTCGCGATCCGGAACGCCCAGGCGCGAAAGAACCGCGGCTCGGACAGCCACGTCACTTTGCGTGCAATCGCGAGCAGCACCTCCTGCACGACATCGTCGGCGTGGCTGTCGCCCACCAGACGACGGACGTATCGCTGCAGCGACGGCTGGACGCTGCGCAGCAGTGATTCGAGTGCGTCGCGCTCGCCGCCTTGAGCCCCAATGGCCCAGCGGACTTCCTCTATGGGCGTCGCCAACCTGTCCCTCCTGCTCAGAGGGCGCGAATTGCCAAAGAGTTCGAACGGGACGAGACGCTAGCGGGTGCGCGGCTTTCTGGTGCCGTCGATCACGACGCCGTCGGCGAGGGGAATTGTGAGCGCGATGCGATCCTCGGGGCCGAAGTTCCGCGTGATGTGACCTTTGCCGGTCGTGTCTTCGATCAGGTTGATGTGGCCAGGGCCTGCGACCACGTGGACGCCGCCAGCCACTTCGACCTCGGAACTTCCGGACAGCGTGATGACGAACTGACGCGCGGGTCCGGTGTGCCATCCCGGATCGTTCGCGGTTGCGGCGCCTTTGTTCGAGGCGCTCGCGCCCGGAGTCGGCTGTCGCACGCTGAACTCGGCACCTGTGGCCTTGAACATCTCGGACGCGCCGCGTCCATTCAGCTTCAACTCGATGTCTTCGGCATGAGCGAGGCCGTCCGGGCCAGTGTAGATGCGCGTGATGACCATGGGCTTGCGACCCTGCGCAACGGCGATATCGCGATCGGTGGTTTCCTGCCAGAGCGTTGCAAAGCCAAGAACGAAGACGATGAGCGCGACGAGCTTCGCTGAGAGTCTCATGACATCCTCCGGACGGAGAGATTCTACGGCAGTCCTGATGGGTGTAATCTAACCTCCGACCAGCATGCATATTCCTCTGACTCGCGCAGCACGGGCCGTGACGGTCGCAGTCGTCGCAAGCACGTGGCTCGGGAACGCCGCGGTGTTTGCACAACGGGGGGATCCCGCGCCGACGCCGCAGTTCGAGGTGGCGTCGATCAAGCCGGTCACGTTTTCAGATACGGATCGGGCTCAACTCCTGAAGGTCGGAGGAACATGCGGCCTTCCGCCCTTGGAGCGATCCGGCAGCCGCGTGCACGTCCCGTTCAGCAAACTGTGCGGACTGATTCGTGTGGCCTACGACGTGGCGGAGTACCAAGTCGTCGGGATGACGAATGGGGAGCTATCCGACTACTTCGAGATTGATGCACGCGTCGGAAGCACACCGACGCTCGACGAAACACGGTTGATGTTGCAATCGCTGCTCGCAGAGCGATTTCGTTTACGAGTGCATCGCGAGCCTCGAGAGACTCCCGTCTACGTGCTCACTGTCGCAAAGGGCGGACCCAAGAAGACCGCATGCACGAATCCGGAAGCGCCGAGCATCTATACACCAGGACGCCTGCTCAGTTGCCGGCCCCCGATGCCGATGGCGCGCGTCGCGCAGTTCTTCAGCCGCGAGACGCATCGCCCCGTGCTCGTCGAGACCGGACTCACCGCTCCAGACGTGTTCGAGCTCTACTGGTTGCCCGAGGGGGCGGAACCACAGCCCGACTCGCCGCCGTCGCTCTTCACCGCGATACAGGAGCAGCTTGGGCTGAAGCTCGAAGCCCGGCGCGGTACCGTCGAGGCCATCGTCGTCGATCACGCCGAAGGCCCGAGCCCCAATTGATCGGTTCAAGCTGACGGTCCGGCTAAAGCCGGACACGACGTACTAATTCATCGTGTTGTGTACGACCTTGCCGTCGACGACGGTGAGCACCGACTTCAGCTTCCGAATCGCTTCGTCGGGCACGCGCTTCGGATCGAAGTAGTCGTCGCTCAGCACGACGAGATCGCCCAGCCTGCCGGGTTCGATCGTACCGAGTGTCGCCTCTTCTTTCAGGAACCAGCCGTTCTCCGCCGTGTAGAGGCGCAACGCTTCCATGCGTGTGAGCTGTTGGCCGGCGTTGATCAGCGAGCCGTCGAGCGCTTTGCCGGTCACCATGTACGAGATCACCAGCCATGGGTTCAACGTTGAAATCTGCGCCGAGTCGGAACCGGCCCCGAGCTTGATGCCGCTGTCGACGAGCGTCCGCAGCGGCGGCCCCCCGCGTCCGCCGGCGAGGAACTGGAAGGGATGCACCGCAATCGCGGCGCCCATCGCCTTGAGACGCGCGATGGTCTTGTCGTCGACCGTGCCAACGTGCGCGAGCGACCAGCGCAGATTCGCGATCGGTGTGGTCTTGTTCACGGCTTCGAAGGTGCTCACCGTCAGCTCGTTCTCCGCCGGCGATAGGCTGTGCTGCTGGAAGGCCCAGCCTTCTTTCGCGATGCGCGACAACGCCGCTTGGTAGTTGGTCGGCGTCGGCTGTCCGAAGAGCGGCCAGCTCGACGCGAACTCGCCGATGCCGGAGATCCGCAGCATGTCGTCGCCGAACCCGTTGAAGTCGTTGCGCAGCCGCTCGGACAGGATCGGTACTTCAGGTCGCGTGTCCATCGTCAGGAAGAAGACACGCAGACGCGTCAGCATCTTGCCTTCGCGATGGAGCGCCACGACCGGGTCGTACATCGTGAACTGATTCGCGCTGGCAAGCGTGTCGGCCTCGAACGATCCCTGCAGGTCGGGCGTGCCCGGTAGATTGAACGCGCCCATGTCGGCGTTGGTGGTCACGCCGACGCTGGCCGAATACGCCATCGCGTCCTGCGTGCCGCGCTTCTTGTCGTCGAAGGTCTGCACCGCGCGCAGCGCATTGAGCGCGGCGATCGACGGCGCGTTAGCGCCGATCTGGCCGGTGTCGCTGACGGCGACGCCCTTGCTCGTGAAGAACGCCTTGCCCTTCGTGTTGGTCGCGGCTGGCCCGGTGAAGGACAGGAACATGAAGACCGGGTGATCGGAATCAGCGGCGTCGAGCTCGGCGAGCGTGGGCAGACGCTTCTCGGCAAACTGCGCGGGATTCCATCCGCCCATCGACGTGATGAAGCCGTTGGCGGGCACGCCTTTCGCCCGCGTCTTGATGATCGCTTGCACCTCGGCGAGCGACGCTGCGCCCTCGAGCGGCGTGTGATAGCCGGGTCTGATGCCCAGCAGGACGATGTGATTGTGGTTGTCGATGAGGCCGGGGACAACCGTGCGGCCGCGAAGATTGATCTCGCGCGTGCACGGGCTGAGGCGCTGACCGCCGCGCGGGCCGACGGCGGTGAAGCGGCCGTTCTGGATCGTCACCTCATTGACCGTGGTGCTGCCGCGATCCATCGTCGCGATCTTGCCGTTGGTGAGATGCAGATCGCGCGCGTTGGTGCAGGGATCGATCTGCGTTTGACGCGTTTGCGCAGAAACGATCGCGACGAACACCATGCACCCCGCAATCAACGAAAGCGATCGAATCATCATGACCGTGGATTCTAGATGAAAGAGAAAAGGCCGGTCCGAAAGGACCGGCCCCACGAGACCCGCTAAGTATCCGTCGTAGGGCACGTCCTTTCGGACGTGCCTTATTTCCTCCTACGCGTTCGTCGTGGCCGGGGCGGGATTGGCCGCTGCCTGAATTGCCGCCTTGTTCTTCGCCACGAACTGATCGAAGGTCTGCAAGGCGGGGTTCAGCGCCTTTGCGGTGTTCAGATCGCGCAGCGCGAAGAACTCCTGATCGAAGTCCCTGTAATACTGGAACATGTTCCCCATCTCGTCGGCACCGGGGAAGCCGTAGCCGCGATACTCGTCGGCCTCGGCGGCATGGTAATGCGGTGCGGGGATGCCGATGCCCTTCGCCAGCTTCTGGCCCATCTCGTCGATGGTGAGCGCCTCTCCGTAGATGCCAACTTTCTTGCCGACGTACTGCTGCCCGGCCTTGAGGATCCCGTACGCCACTTTGCCGATGTCCTCGGCGGCGATGCCAGCGAGCTTCTTCTGGCCCATCGGGAACGCCCAGCTGTACTGGCCGTTGTCGCCGCGCTTCGGCGCGAGCCCGAACATGAAGAGATTGTCCCAGTAGAACGTGGTGAGTAGGAACGTGGTGGGCACACCGGAGAAGAACGCGTCCGCCTCCGCCTTCGCGTCGAAGTGAGGCACCCGGTATTTCTCCTGCAGGAACGGCATCCGCTTGTCATCGGCGGCCATGACCTTGCGCGTGTCCTCGAGCGTCGACCAGATCACGTGTTTGACGCCCGCCGCCTTGGCGGCCTCGGCGATGTTCTTCGCTTGCGCCTTCTCTTTTTCTGCGGAGAAGTGCTCCCAGAAGTTGGTCACAGCGTAGACGCCATACGCCCCCGTGAACGCCTTCTTCAGGCTCTCGACGTTGTCGAGATCGGCGCTCACCACTTCGGCGCCCGCCGCTGCCAGCGCCTTGGCCTTGTCCTTGTTCGGGTCGCGCGTGATCGCACGCACCGCGAATCCGCCGTTGGGATCAGCCAGGATCGCGCGCGCAAGGCCGCCACCCTGAGTGCCTGTCGAACCGATTACGGCAATGATCTTCTTGTCAGCCATTGTCACATCCTCTTTTTCACATCAGGGACAGCGCAGTGGCTGTCTACACACCAGCAACTTCCTTGCGGACCATCGCGGCGCCTTCGCTCAGCGCATGGAGCTTCAACTTCGCCACCATGCGAGCCAGCGGCTTCATGCCGCAGTCGGTGCTGAGCGTCACCTTGTCGGCGGGCACGGCCTTCACGACTTTGCGAATGCGATCCGCGATCATCTGTGGCGATTCGACGGCGTTGGTGCGGATGTCGAGCACGCCCACCTGCGCACCCTGATTCGCCGGCAGGTTCTTGAGGAACTCGATGCCGTCCATGTGACGATTCGCGTAGTCGAGCACGAACTCGTCGATGCCCGCAGTGCCAAAGAAGTACGGAAGCACCGTCTGATAACCGGTGGGGAAGGCGGCGCTCAGGATGTCGTTGCCCCACGCGTTACCGAAGCAGAAGTGCCACCCGATCTTCGCCTTCACGCCGTCGCAGCACTGCTCGACGACTTCGCGGATCCACTTGTAGTCGTCCTTGTTGCCAGTGAAGAGCGGCAGCCACGGGCCGAGATCCTCGAGCTGCAGATACGTGGCGCCAGCGGCGACGAGGTCCTTCATCTCCTGATTGAAGATCGGCGCCAGTGCGAAGCTCAGATCCTTGGCGTCCTTGTAGTGCTTGAAGTGCACGTGCCACGCGAGGTTGATCGGTCCGGCGCCCACCGAGACCTTCACTGGCTTCGTCGCGTGCTGCTTGGCGATCTTGTACAAGTCAGCGAACCGCAGACGGCTGTTCTTCACCGGACCGCTGTTGACCACGCCGCCCCAGTCGTGAAGCATTTCCTGCGGCAAGTTGCGTTCGGTGAGGCCAACCGTCGACGGATGCTCTTCCTTCGCTTCCTCGAAGCCGTCGATGCGCTCGTACAGATACCAGCAGAACGCGCCGATCACGCCGACATAGTCGTCGTACCACATGTTGCCATCGGTGACGATGTCGAGGCCGGCAGATTCCTGATCGCGAATGACCGTCGCGACCGCGTCGTGATACGCCTCTTCGTGCTGAACTTCCTTGAACGCCACGCGAATGTCGCGGCCGAGCAGCTGGTGTTTGTACCAGTGCGGCCGTGGATACGATCCGACCATGGTGGTCGGCAGAAGCTTGTCTACGATCTTCGTTGCCATGGAGCCCTCTAGTGTTAGGCGTGTCTGTCGACAGCGTCACCCGCTGTGGCCGGGGTGCTTGCGAGCATCTCGGCTCGCGTCCGGCGCCAAGCCGACGATTATTCCTCATCTCCCCCTCGCGGGTCCATCCTGCCCCGGTCGATTAACCTTTGCGGGTGGCGTGTTGGCCCTTAGAATCGGACCGAGCGCTCGAGTTTCCGAACGACTCTACGAGGAGAGCTGATGCTGCGACGTCTTGATGCGTGTGTGTTGTGTAGTCTGCTGCTGATCGCCGCCGCGTGCGGGTCACCCAGCCAGCCGGCTGGTGGCGCTGGTGGGTCGAAGCCAGCCCCGGCGGCCGCACCGGCGCCGGCCGAGGCGCCTGCGGCTCCGCTTGGCGCCAGCACGATCACCGGTCGCATCAAGTTCGAGGGCAAGGCGCCGACTCCGCGCGTCATCCGCATGGACTCGGATCAGCTCTGCATGCCTGAGGGTCCCAACACGTCGGAGGTCATCGTCGTTGGTCCGGACAATGGCCTGCAGAACGTGTTCGTGTACGTGAAGGACGGTCTCGGCGATCGCACGTTCCCCGCACCCAAGACACCGGCCGTGCTGGATCAGAAAGGCTGCAAGTACTTGCCGCACGTCTTCGGCGCGCAGGTGGGACAGCCGGTCACGATCGTCAACAGTGACATGACGCTCCACAACGTCCATGCCGTGCCGAAGGCGAATACCGAGTTCAACTTCGGTCAGTCGAAGAAGGGCATGGAGACGACACGGACGTTCGACAAGCCCGAGGTCATGGTGCCGTTCCGCTGCGATGTCCACGGGTGGATGAACGCCTACGTCGGCATCGTGGCGCATCCGTACTACGCCGTGACCAAGCCCGATGGCTCCTTCGCGATCACCGGTCTGCCCGCGGGCACCTACACGATCGAGGCCTGGCACGAACGCCTCGGCACGCAGACGACGAAGGTCACCGTCGACGGCAAGGCGGGCGGGACCGCCGCATTTTCATTCAAGGGCTAAGAGTCTTTCGCCGCTTCACGTCGACGCGCCGCCACAAAAGCGAACGGTTGATACGCTCAGGAAACGCGCGACGGCGGGTGTGGCTGCCGCGTCGCGACGGTTCGACACCGCGGAAAAACGGCTCGTCCGCGCGTGTGCTGACGATGCCGGCGGCGGCTGAGGCGATCCGCACGACGGTGGAATAATCGTTTCGATAACGAGGTGCGCGGTGCGTCAGTGGCGAATCACCGCCGCCGCCGCTCGGACCGCTCCCGAGCCGTTTTACGTCTCTCGCGTGTCGCGGTGCTCACACGTCCCGCCGCGTCGACACGCAGACGATGCTGCATTCGAAGGCGGATCTGGAAGACGCTTATCTCCAATCGCCGGCCGCGACGAAGGCGGCCCAATAGAAGGGCACCGTGCTCAGTCCTCGCGCACGTCGATCGCGCAGAACGGTCAGGCTGGCGGTGTGCACGGCGTTCGCCGTATCGAGCTTCTTCTGAAAGCGGCCCTCGTACAGAGCGCGCATCCACTCGCGCGTCGCCTGATCGTCGACCGACCACAGACTCATGATCACCGTGCGCGCGCCTGCAATTTGAAACGCGCGGCGCAAACCGAACACTCCCTCGCCGGCTTTGATTTCTCCAAGCCCGGTGTCGCACGCCGACAGCACCGCCCATTCCACACCGTTCAGATTGAGCGACGCGACTTCTGCGGCTGTGAGAATGCCATCGTCTTCGTCGGGCCGTGCCGCGGCGCGGCGGTTCGCGCCGGCCAGCGCCAGACCTGAGAGCAAGAGCGGATTGCCGCGCCCGATTTCAGCCGCGGGCGGGCCGGCGGCCGCGGACGTGCTTCGAACACGGTCGCGACTGCGAGCGCAGCCGTCGCCCAGGAAGAAACCATGCGTCGCGAGGTGGAGCACACGGTAGCGCGATGCCTCTTCCTTGAATGCGTGCTCGCTCGCCTCGCGGCCGATCAGCACTCGGGCGCTGCTGGATTCGGGAATCCTCCAGAGCTTGGCAACCTCCTGAACTTCCTGCAGCGAGCCATCGAGTTTGGGAAACGTGATGTGCTGCAGGCTGTCGCACTCCGTGGGAACGGCGCGGTTCGCCGGCGCATCGAGTAGTTTCGAATTCGGTGCCGGTCGATCGAGACGACCTCCAAACACCATGCGATCGTCGAAGGCAGGGCCACCGATAGCGAGAAGGCCTTGACGGGGTCGCGAGGGCGCGACAAACGACGTGAGGTCGCGTTCCGCGGAGAGGTAGTGAATGAGTGGGGCGTCTTCAATCAGATAGCCAGACTGCTGCACCGGCAGGGCCGCAAATGGAACCAGGCTCAGCGTGCCGTCGGGAACGATGAACACTCGCTGCACGTTCGTCAATCGAGCCGCGATCGGATCCCAGATCAGCCTGCGCAACTCGGTGCCCGGAGGCCGTGACGAGCGTCGAGGCATCCACGGCGCGGTGCCTCCGAACGCTTCCTCGGCAACAGTCGTGCGCCACTGCGCGACAAGCGTGTCGATCGCCTGGGCCGGACCGAGAGGAATGGCGATGGGCCGTCCCGCGGCCGTGAGGATGAACGCGACATACGCGGTCGTCGACGAGACCGCCGGCGGCGTCGAGCCCGCCGTCGCAGCATCCAGATTCAGCCGCTCGTAGCGGACGAATGAGACAAGGGCGCTGTTGGGGGGCAAGGCCTTACGCACGTCGTTGAGGCCCAGCTGCGACCGCTGGAGTTCGTCGCTGAACGCGGCGCTCCGTTCGGCAAGCAGCCGCTCCTCGCGCTCGCTGTCGCGGCGCGCGTCCTCCACGAGCGTTGTGTATCGTTCGGCCGTAAGATCGCCTGGGCCGCGGACGACGAGGTTCACCAGCCGCTGCCGCGCACGTGTCAGATCGGCGGCTGCTGTTCCACTGCCGTCGGCAGACGCGCCGAGCGAACTGCGCCGCCTCGCCATTTCGTCGAGCACCAACGCGCGGCTGCGGATCGCTTCATCGAAGGCCATCGCCGCGCCATCGGGCGCCGTTCCCGAGAGAGACACGATCAAGTCCAGCCCGCGAGGGCGTGTGGCCGCGTAGTTGAGCGACTGCCGCTCGGGCAGATAGCGCAGCATGAGACGAAGGTGTCCGCGTCCAGTCGATTCCGCGGCTCTGGCCATCGTGAACGCGGCGCTGCTCTGGCCGAGCGCGGCGAGCGAAACGGCGAGGCGCGCTTGCGTTTCGGCGACCACGGGATGTGAGGCACCGAAGATCTTGGTCTTGATGGTGAGCGCGCGCTCGAAGTACGACCGGGCCGTGCGAGAATCTCCGCGGCGCGCCTGCAGCTGCGCGTAGAGATCGAGCATCGACGCGAGGTCCGGCGTCTCGGCGGCGGCATCGGCCCGTTGCAGGATCGCGAGCGCCTGCGAGGCAAGTATCTGCGCGCGATCCACCTGCCGCAACTGTACTAGCGTGATGGCGAGATCGGCGAGCGTTGCCGCAACATCGCGATGTTCAGCGCCAAGACGCCGTTGACGGATCGCCAGCGCGCGCTCGAGCAGCGGAAGCGCTTCGGTTGCCGCTCCCTCGTCGCGCGCGACATCAGCCAGCTGCATCAACGCCACGGCCACGCGCCGATCATCTCGTCCGAACGCCCGCTCCCAGATCGCGATCGCCCGCGCCTCACGCTGGCGGGCGCTGGCGTAGTCGCCGAGATGCGCGTCGACGAGCGCCAGATTATGGACGACGCTGGCCACCCAAACGTGATTCGTGCCGAGCCGCGTTTCGACGATGGTCAGCGCACGCTCGTACTGCGCTCGGGCTCCGAGATAGTCGCCGAGCAGCATCGTCGAGTCGCCGAGAGCGTTGAGCAGGGGCGCGACTTCGTGATGTCTCGCGCCAAGGCTCCGCTCGACGATGCCGAGGGCGCGTTCCTGCAGCGACTTTGCCCGTGCGATGTCGCCCAAATCGAGCAGTGTCGCGGCCAGATATCTCAGGGCCACCGCCGTCGTGGGATGGTCGGCACGGAGGGTTCGTTCGGCCAGACTGACGGCGCTGGCCGACGCCTCGCGTCCATCCACCCATGAGCCCTCCAGCCACAGTTGCTGCCCGAGCAGAATGAGCGTTGTGACATGCACCGGATGACCTCGCCCGCGAGACGTCAGTGCCCGCTGGAGCGACGTGCGCGCGTCTGTGAGTTGTCCGGTTTGCTGCATCACCAGGGTGATGCCGTTCAGTGTCTCGACAAGGGTGATCGCATCGGCGGACGCGCCCTCCTTGATAGCCAGGCTCTGACGAAGCGTCGACAGCGCCTCCTCGTAGCGGCTCGCACGCGTGAGCTCGGCACCGAGCGCGTCCAACGCAAGAGCCAGCGGAATGCCGCCGGGGCTTCGCCGCAGTGCCACTGCACGCTCGAGGATCGGAATGGCACGCGCATGTGCGGCGCCTTCTCCGAGGGCACCGCCCAGATTGATCAGAGATTCGGCCAGATCAACCCGAGGTGCGGTCTTTCGCGATTCCTTGATCCGCACGATCTGTTCGGCGAGGGCGATCGTTGCCGGCAAGCTGGCCTTGCCGTTCAATGCCATCGCCCGCACCAGCCAATCCGACGCGACGGCCGTCTCGAGCGAATCACTCCCCGTGGTTCGCGTCATGCGCTCCACCGTCGATCGCGCCGCCGATTCGGCCCGCTCGTACAGCCCGCTCGCGATCAGCCCCTGGACGTCGTCACGTGGCGGTTCTTGAGCGGCTTGACCCTGAGCGCGCGCCTCCGCCGTGACGACAGTGGCCGCGCACCCTATCAGAACGACGATGGACCGGGTCAGAACCGACATTCAGTGCCTCGAGTCTTGCTCGCCGAGGATGAATCACGCCTTAGGTTTGGCCTTCTGTTCCAGATATTTTAGGAACTCAGGGAGAGTCTTGAGCAGCTGTCTCAGCGTATCGGGATCGACAGGATTCTGAACCGCGTCTTCCTGCTCGCGCGCCTCCGCTTTGCGTGCGACGGTTGCCATCATCGGGTTCTTCGCCGCCCGCCGGCCATTCAGAGACTGCGATCCCGCAACCGGAGCGACGAACGACACCACGAGGAAGCCATTGAGACCGGTCACCTGCCGGAACACGTCTTCGACGATGGCGCCCGATGCGCGGTCGATGTCCTTGGGACCACGGTCGATTTCTTTGAGCAATCGATCGATGTCCTTCGAGAATCGATCGATGTCCTTGGCAAACCTGTCGATGTCCTTGGGATCGTCGAGCGGCATGAATCCTCCTTGTTCAGCAGACGTAAAGGCCGTTACTGCGACATCGCGAGGCCCTGAACGAGCTGGCCCCACAGCGTCTTCTGAGCAAACGCGAACTTGTCGTAGAAGTAGCTGGCCTTCTCGAAATCGTGGTCGGCCACGTGAGGTGCATACAGGCTGACGCCATTGAGTCCGGCGGTGTCGGCGCTGTTCCGGCTGTTCTCGACAATGAACGGTCGTCCGACACCAACGGCGCTTGGCCTGATCGCTTCGGACTCGAAATCGCCCGGGTTGGGGGTAATCAGGAAATCGCCGAGCGCTTCTGCTGCCTGACGCACGCTCTGGTATCCGCTGTCTCGCATCAGGTTCAAGCAGAAGTCCGCCACATCGATGAACGGTCGATCATCCGGCGTTCGCGAGTGAAAGAACAGGTCGTAGACGACATCGAACTCGTCGCCGTCATCGAGCACGAGCGCGAGACGACGCGCCAGTCGTTCGGCGAGATCGAACAGTGTGGGTGCGCGCTTCAAATCGAGCATCGACAGCGTGACACGGCGGTCCTGCGCGGCGTAGTGCGCGCAGTATCGCCGTGCGATGTAGCTGCCAAGTTCGGCGGGTCCCATCACATCGCCCTTTGGATCACGCAATCGTCCCAGGACCTCGCCGTACGGCCATCCCGGCAGCGGAACACCGATCTGCGATGCGAGCAGGTAGTCGGCGAACGGCTCGAGCTGACAGGCCATCTCCACCGTCGCCACGTCGCACGCATCGAACCCGATGATGTTGAGCTTGGGTACCTCGTCCGGTCCGTACACGTTTGGGTACTTGCGCGCGTGCTCCTGCTGAAATCGCCCCATGACATCCGAGAGTTCGGCGAAATCGAGCGCGTCGATGCCATTGCGCAGAACCTGCGGTCCCACGCCGAATTCGAAAGTGTGCCCCCACATCACGAGCATCGAGTAGTCGCCCGGACGATGCTCCGACGTTTCCATGGCCCAATCGAGGAAGCGGGTCAGCGCCTTCCCGTTCGTCGAGTCCTCCAATGCGAGATTGACCGCAGTGCGTTTGCCGCGCCAGACGTGCTGACGCTCGATCCTTCCATCGGCGTGGAGTTGCACGAAGATGTTGATTGAATCGGACGGCTGAATGTCTTCGTTCAGCATCCGGATCGTATCCTCCGCTTCCTTCTTCAGGCTGGCGTCACCTGGAACGTTGTCGGCGCCCATGAAGATCATCACGGTCCATTTGGGCGTCTGGTCCCCGGACCCTGGCGAGCTTTCGCCTGACGATTGTGCGCGTGCGGTCACCATCCCCTCCACTCCCGATGACGGATTACCCCTTCTGATTGGTCTGGATGGGCGAGTCTAACGCGTTCGCGGTCGAAAACCCGCACGACCGTACATGATCATTAACGGCGGAATCGATTCGTCCTAACGCCGGATCTCAGACGTCTGAACCGGCGGCGTGGATGGGCTTGGTGTCTCTTCGTCGAAGGGCGAACTGCGGCCGACGCGACGCCTGATTGCTCATCTTCCAATCAAAGATCGGCAATCAATCGTGGCTCATGGATTATTGAGGTTTTCTGATTCTTCCTTGAGGAACGCGTCGAAGTCGGCCTGCGACTGGATCGCGTAGACGCCTTTCATCCGGTAGTGCCCCAATCCACACAACTGCGAGCAGGCGATATTCCACTGTCCGGTTTCGGTGGGCGTGAACCACACCGGCTGGACGATTCCGGGAATCGCGTCCTGCTTCACCCGCATCTGCGGCAGGCCGAAGCTGTGAATCACGTCCTTGCTCGACAGAAACACGATCACCGGCTTGCCGACCGGAAGATTCAGCCGGTTCGTGGTGATGATGTCATCCTTGCCTGCGGGCTCGTCACGATCGAGGCCGAGCGGGTTGTCAGGATTCACCAGCGTGATGTCGGTGCGGCCGAACACGCCGTCCGGACCGGGGTAGTGCACGTGCCACGCGAACTGCTCGGCGACGACGCGGACGCGGGTGGCGTTCTGCTCCGGCGGCATCGCATCGACGTTCGTGCTCCAGAACGGGATCGAGAAGAACGCGAGCAGGACGATCTCGGCGGCGAGCACGCCCCCTTCGAGCCACGTCGACCATCGACCGCGCACGCCGTGATAGTTCGCCTGCGGGTTGGCGCCGCGGCGGAATCGCACCAGCACGTAGATGAAGAAGATCGTCCAGCCGACGAACAGCACCAGCATCAGCCAGTGCACGAGGCCGAGGATGTGATCGACCTCGCCGGCATGCGAAGACGCTGCGACCGGGAGATTGAGCCAGCGAAGAATGGGGTCGGGACTCATTTTTCCACCATGTCCACGACAAATGAGTCCCGACCCCTTTGCGACCGCCGCGCGAGCACGATGAAGAAGCGCGCGAAGCAGGCGAGCACGATCGCCGTGACGCCCATCAGCACGCCGATGCCGGCGTTCAGGCTCTCGCGCATCAGTGTGTCTTCACCACCAAAACAGACAGGGCACGCCACTCAGATCCTCGATATCAATGAAACGCGTCGACGAACCGAGCGCCGAACAGGTGATCGGCCTCGCTGAGCAGAATCGACACGAAGAGTCCCACGAACAGAAACACCGTCAGCGCGAGCGGCCACATCACCATTGGGCGCTCGCCCTTCAGATGCATGAAGAACATCACCACCAGCGACGCCTTCGCCAGCGCGATCGCGATGCCGATCGGTACGGCCACCTTCGGCGGCAGATGCAGGTACGAGAAGCCGACCGTCACCATCGTCAGCGCCAGCAGCGCCGCGAAGACCGCCAGATAGCCTTTCACTTTGAGCGCAGTGTCGTGGGTCATTCCGCCTCCGCCAGGTCGGGTCGCTCCGCGACCCGACATAGCAGGCTCGGTTTGGCGGTTCGCGAGCGAACCGCCGCGGCGAGACAGGCTGTCATAAGAGATACAGCACCGGGAACAGGAAGATCCAGACCACGTCGACGAAGTGCCAGTAGATGCCGGCGACCTCGATTCGGTTGGTGAACCGTTCGGGGTCGGTCGACCACATCCGTACGCCCGGTCCGATGAAGTACGC
>Ga0075433_10000840_pt1 | contig 21519 bp, 21 predicted proteins | sample RhiMethybrSRZTD2_FD_75299 | JGI IMG/M metagenome (GOLD analysis project Ga0075433, IMG submission 75299) | Populus rhizosphere microbial communities from Tennessee, USA - Rhizosphere MetaG P. TD hybrid SRZTD2 | ecosystem: Host-associated > Plants > Roots > Rhizosphere > Soil | place: USA... | reverse complement strand
GCAGTTACACCGTGGCCGCCATCGCCAATTGGGCAGTGACCTGGACCAGCAATGGTCAGTCGGGTGTGATCAACGTTCCTGCGGTCGATACCATCGAACTCCCCGTCGGAGAGCTGCAGGTGCTCGTCCGATGATCATTTCAAAACCAAACCGCGAGAAGATGCCCCTTGCGGTCGTGTAATTCCCTTAGGGCTTCATGATCATGAGGTCTGCCCCCCGAAAGGAAATCCATGAAGGTTCAGCAGTGGGCTGCGGCCATGGTGGGACTATTTGTCCTGCTGAAAAATCCTCAACCACGCGACGAACGTGGCCTCAGCCAGTCGGCTGAGAATGCCATTCTGCTCGCCGGCGCAGTCACAGTAGCTGGGATCGTGATCACGTTGATCACCGCCTACGTGCGCGCCAAGCTCCCCAAGCTCTGACCTGTGCAGATAAGGGCCCGCGATGAGCGCGGCCTCAGCGAAAGTGTGCAGTGGGCAGTTCTTTGGCCTGCGCTGATGCTCATAACTCTCGGCATCATCCAGGCCGGCATCTTTCTGCACGGCCGCAATGTCGCCCAACGAGCAGCGACTGCAGCAGTCGACACCGCCCGCGGCAGCTATGGATCTGTAGCCGACGCCCAACGCTTGGCAACGAATATCGCTAACTCTGGAGGGCTGAAGAACGTCTCAGTACGTGTACAGCGGACCGGCATGACAGTAACCACCGACGTCTCCGCAACCGCACCGATGATCTTCGACCTTCGGCTAGGACGCATCAACGAAACCGCGACTGCACCTCTGGAGCGCGTCACTGAGCCATGATCAGCAACTCACATGAGGTCGCGCACGACGAGCGTGGCGCTGCTGCCGTCGAGCTCACGCTGCTTGTGCCAGCGCTGCTATTGATGCTGGGCCTGTTGGTAGCAGGCGGACGCCTCTGGTTCGCGCGTACGACGGTCAACGAGGCTGCCCAAACAGCGGCTCGTGCCGCATCTCTCACTCGCTCGGCCTACGCTGCGGCAAGCGCCGGCCGAGACGCTGGTGCACAATCGCTGGCCACTGCCGGTCTACGCTGCAGGACGACATCAGTCTCGATCGACACGGCCGCCTTCGGCGTCCCCGCAGGAACGCCATCGACGGTGACCTCGACGGTCTCATGCGTCGCCGACTTCTCCGACGTCTTGCTGCCAGGTTGGCCCGGGTCCATGGAACTCACCGGACGTGGATCCGCTGCCCTCGATACGTACCGCGGTCGATGATCATGAGTGAGCCGATCACAAGATCCACAGAGCACGGATGCGATGAGCGCGGCCAGTCGATCAGCCTATTTGTGCTTGTGATCATGGGAGCCTTGATCATGACGGCCGGACTAGTGATCGATGGTGGTCAAAAGGTCGCCGCAACCAGCCGAGCTGAGTCAGCTGCGGCAGGGGCAAGCCGTGCCGCCGGCAACGCGGCTGCCACCCAACAGCTGGGTGGTGCAGATCCAGCAAGCTCCGCAGTGTTAGCCGCCAAGGGCTATCTGGCTGGCCAGCCCGGCGTGGAAGGGACAGTTTCCATCTCCAACGGAATCATCGTGGTGACGACGACCGCCAACGAACCAACGATCTTGCTGTCGATCATCGGCATAGCTTCCGTTAGTGGGGAAGGCTCAGCTCGAGCGAACATCGTACCGACCGGAGACTCTCGATGACGATTGAGATACAGCCGCGCACCAGCGCTTCGCCAAACAATGCACGAAAACGAAAAGTGCGTGCATCCGCGGGATCAGCGGTCACGCCGCAGCCGCCTCGTATGCCGGGCCGCCGTAATCCGAAGTGGATCGCGCTGGGCATTATCGCCCTCTGCCTTGGTGCGCTGCTGTCATACGTCATCTATGCGCGGGTCGCCGCCGAAACAGCTGTTGTAGCGGCGGCTCATACCGTCTATCGAGGCGAGACGATCGAGCAAGGCGACCTGGCCACGATCACACTGCGCGGCGGTTCGCTACCACACGCGATTCCCGGGACACAACTAAATGATCTTGTCGGCAAGAGAGCAGCATTTGATCTTGTCGAAGGCTCGGTCATTTCTTCGACCGCTATCACGGACGCGGCTATTCCGCCTGAAGGGCGGGCAATCATTGGGCTGAAGATCACGCCCGGCCGGGCGCCAGCCAATCTGCTATTGCCAGCCTCACGGGTGCGGCTGATCGCGCTGCCCGCTGCAGCTGACACCTCCACTACCGACAAGCTCGCCGGCAGCATCTTTGCCGGCAGCGTCATCGATCAGTCACCGGCAGCGGACGGCATGTCGATCATGGTCAACGTTGACGTCGATGCCACCGCAGCACCGACCATCGCGGCACTGGCAGCTCAAGATCGAATTGCCATTGTGCGAGACGCGGCTGGGTGATCAACGATGGCAATACTGCTACTGACCTCTACGAGTGGATCACCGGGCGTCACCACACTGGCGGTCGGCCTTGCCCTCACCTGGCCGCGACCGATCCTGCTCGCCGATTGCGACCCGGGTGCGCATCAATCAATCCTTGCTGGCTACCTGGCCGGGCGCTCTGCCAATGGTAAGGGCCTACTGCGCGTGGCAGAGGCGCACCGTGACCGGCGCCCGCTTCGCGAGGTCGTGCTCGATCAAACGCTTCCGCTGACCGGTGACGAGGGCAGTCGCAGGCTGTTTTTACCCGGTTTCACCCGGCCGGGTAGCGCCGCACATTTCGGTGCGGTATGGGAAGACCTGGCCGAAGCCTTCGACCGCCTCGCCGATGTCGACATTGATGTGATCATCGACTTCGGTCGAATGGGCGCCTTAGGACCGCCGGGGCCGCTGCTCGAGCGCAGCGCTCTCACCGCTGTCGTACTCAACTCCACCCTGCGGTCCATCATGAGCGCCCGCGTCCATCTGCCAACGTTTCGTGATCATCCGCGGCTGGTCTCGGCCGACAACGGACACCTTGGTTTGATTGTTGTCGGCGAAGGACAACCGTACCGAAGCGGTGAGATTGCCAAGGCTCTCGACGTTCCCGTGATCACCAGCATCGCTCATGATCAACAGACAGCGACACACCTCTCAGACGGCCAGCCCCGGCACCGGCGATTTGAGGCATCACCGCTGATCCGGTGCATTCGTGATGCCTCCTCCCAGCTGTCGAGCACCTTGCGCCGGTCGGCCGAGATGGTGGGTGGCCGATCATGAAAGAACAGAGCTCGATCGACCATCCCGCTGCGCTTGCCGACGTTCCGATGCTTGCCGAATATGACAAGGAACTTTCACAACCGAACGCCAATTCAGTACTCAGTGCAGCGCGGAGCGGTCCGCAACCATTTGGGGTCTACAGCTCTGTGGAACTCAAATCCAGCAACGCAAAGCTGCCAATCGCTGATCTTGACTGGACTCAGGTTGTTGATCTTCGGCGACGTGCGTCAGAGATCATCACCGAAGAAGCGGAAGAGTACACCAGGTCAAGTGGTCGTCCGCTCGCTGGCGAAGATCGACTGCTGCTCGGTCGCTCGATTATCCGCCGCGTGGTGGCTGATCATGTTCGTTCCCTTCACCGCAGCGGCGCCGAGCTCTGGACACCCGCTCAGGAAGAGGCATACGTCACAGCCGTGGAGAACGCGGTCTTCGGCTACGGCAGGCTGCAGCCGCTCCTGGAGATGCCGGACGTCGAGAACATAGAGATTCACGGCTGGAATTCTGTCGTCGTTCAGTACGGCGATGGGCGACGTGAGCAAATGCCGCCGGTTGCTGACAGCGATGGGGAGCTGATCGAGGCGATACGGTTCCTCGGCCAGAACAGTGAGCCGTCCCGCCCGTTCGACGATACCCATCCCACGATGACCCTCGCTCTCGGCGAGCGGTTCCGCCTGCATGCCATGGCGTTTGGCTTGTCATATCGCCCCAGCGTTGTGATTCGCCAGCACACACTCACTGACGTGTCCTTGGCTGATCTTGCTGACGGCGGTCTGATGCCGTATGAGGTTGCGCAATTCCTCGATGCGGCGATCTTGGCACGAAAATCAATGGTGATCTCCGGTGATCAGGGTGCTGGCAAGACGACGCTACTGCGCGCCCTGATCAATGCCATTCCATTCAACGAACGCTTCGGGACATTGGAAACCGACTATGAGCTGATGACCCACCTGCAACCTGGGCGGGAGAACATCCTGGCTCTGCAGGCCCGGGTTGGTCATGGTGAAACCTCGGGCGTAGGTCGGATTGGCGACTTCACGATCTCCGAGCTCGTGCCCGAAGCCTTGCGGCAGAACCTGTCGCGGCTGGTGATCGGCGAGGTCCGCGGCGGGGAAGCCGCGGCGATGTTCGAGGCCATGCAGGCAGGCACCGGCACGCTCAGCACCACTCACTCTCACTCTGCGGAGTCGACGATGGACCGCCTAGCCTCCCGAGTTGCCCAGGGTGGAGTGCTGTCGGTCGCGGAGGCTTACCGCCAGATCGCCCACAACATCCACCTCTTTATCTATGTGAAGCTCGTGGACGAAACGTGGAAGGGCGGCACGCGTCGCCGCTATGTGTCCGAGATCCGGCAGGTGACGCGGGCGATCGAGCACGGTCGGCCTGTCACGCACCTCACCTATCACGCCTCTGGCACTGGTAGTCAGCCCGCAGGATTCTTCCCCGACGCCGACTTCGAGGCCGAGCTGTTGCCATTTCGTCGCGATCTTCCGCGCTCAGTACGAGGCCACTCCGAAACGGAGCATCGTTCGTGACCGGCATCCTGGCGATCACAGCTGGCCTGTTGATTTTCGGCGGACTGCTAGCCGTCCCTTACGGCCTACAACGAAAAGCTCGACCATCCGGTCCACGAACCCAATTCATTCAGGAATGGTGGGCGAGGACCACTTGGAGACCGCAGGGATCCCGCGGACGGCGACGTGACATGATCTTGCTGTCCAGCGTGATCATCGCTTGCGCAATCTCCATGCTCACCGGCTGGCTGATCTTGATTGTGATATTGCCGCTGCTGACGCTTGGCGTGCCGTACTTGTTGATCCTTCCCAAGCCACGCGACATCGAGTTGCTCGAGGCGCTAGATCGCTGGGTGAGATCACTCGCGGCGACACTGGGTACTGGCAAGTCGATCACGGATGCCATGCGGATTTCTCGGCGTACGGCTCCACCGTTGCTCGCCGACGAAATCAACCTGCTGGTGACGAGGTTGAACAACCGCTGGGAGACCCGCGATGCACTGATGAGGTTCGCTGAGGCAGTCGACTCGCCCGACGCTGACGCCGTGGTCGCTGCGCTGATCTTGGCGTCGAGCCGCGGCGCCAACGGCGCTTCCGTCACCCTGCAGGCGCTAGCCGATTCAATCCAGGCCCAACTCAAGGGAAGAAGGGTAGTCGAGGTTGAGCGTTCCAAGCCGTACGTCGTCGTGCGCCAAGTAACGGTGATCTCTCTGTCTACCCTTGTGTTGGTCTTCATTCTTTCGCCAGACTTCTTCGCTCCGTACCGGACGCCGCTTGGCCAAACCCTGCTATCGGTGCTGTTGATCATCTATGTGGCGTCCTTGCTCTTGATGCGGCGTAAGGCTCAGCATCCTGAACGCCCGCGCATTCTGGTCGAGCATCGATGATCATCGGCATGGTGCTGATCTCCGGCATCTTGTTGGCCGCAGGCCTCTGTTGCCTTATGGTCGCGTTTGCCCGCTACACACCGCGTTTGGAGCCTGCCTTAGAGCGGATCGGCGGAGACGGCGTCAATCGCCTTTCCCTGGCCGAGGTGGGTCTAGTTAGGAGCCGTTCAGAGCGTCTGGGCGCGTTCTTGTACCGCGTGGTGCCAATCCCGCTATCCAACGGCCAGCGGCGTGCGCTGCGACTACAGGACAAGTCGATCGCAGAGTTCTACGCCGACAAGGCTGTGATGGCGATCATCGGTGCGGTGCTGCCGGCGCTGGCGGGCGGTGCGTTCGCCTACTTCACTGCACAGCTCAGCCCGATTCCCGCGATTGCGGTCGTGCTTGGTGGTCTCATCGGCTTCTTCATCCCTGATGTCTTGCTTCGGCGAACTACCAACAGTGTCCGAACGGGCGCCGCCGAGGCCCTCCTGGTTTACATCGATCTTGTGACGCTCGAGAGGCTGACCAATGCTTCAGCCACCCAAGCCCTTCACAACGCGGCCGCGCTCAGCGATGTGCCACTGTTCGTCCAGATTCGAACGGCCCTGGAACGGGCGCGGCTTGAACAGCAGTCCCCGTACGGCGAACTTCGCAGGCTCTCCGATGAGCTAAGACTTCCAGAGCTCGCTGACATCGCCGACGTGATGCAGCTTGATGAAACCGGCGCCGCGCTGTCTGGCACCTTACGGGCCCGAGTTCGCGAGCTGCGCGATGCCCATCTAACCCGGGAGCAGATCAAGGCCAGTGCGGCGGCGGAGGGAATGACTATTTATATGACCTTGCCCGCATTGATCTTCGGGCTCATCTTCCTGGTTGCGGCGATGCTCAGAATCCTGGCGGGCTGATGTCCGGACGGACAACACCTTTAGCGAACGGACAACACCTAGACGTTTCCATCACCGTTCGACCTCGGAAGAGTTGTTACGTAGGTGTTTTGAAGGGGGATGGGGCATGGACAAGCGAGTGATCCGTTGATGGCCCGACTGGCTCGCGGCCTCGGTTCACTCGCGGTCCTGCTCCTCGGGATAGCTGGCGTTCCGCTAGCTCTCAGCTATCTCGGCGGGAATCCACTGCCGGCCGACCTGACCCTAAGCGCTGTGCGACAAGCGCTTTTTGCGCCTGCCGACGGAGTGATCTTCGTCGGGATTATCACGATCATCGGTTGGCTGGCATGGCTGGTGTTTACGCTGTCGGTAATCAGCGAACTCGTCAGTGTAATTTCGCGACACCGCATTCGGATCCGACTACCGGGCTTCGACGCACCGCAGCGATTCGCGGCTGCCCTGTTGATCTCAGTGATCACGATGATCTCAGTTCCGCAGGCTGTGCAGGCCGATCGCTATCCCGATCCGCCAGCCGCGACGACGGTCGCTCCGCCGCCTGTTCCATTGAGCATTGCACCAGTGGAGGAGCCCATCCCGGAAACGCCGGCCGCGCCACGAGCAAGCCAAGCGGATGACAAAGGGCATCACCATGTTGTCAAAGCAGGTGACGACCTGTGGGGCCTGGCTGAGCAGTATTACGGGGATGGCCGAGATTGGCGCAAGATCGCTTCGGCAAATCCGTTGGTGCTGACCGGCGGGCCCGACCGGCTGCAGATTGGCTGGCGACTGAGAATTCCCGATCTTGAGGATGACTCAGCTCGCGCGAACCGGCGCATGATCACGGTACGCCGCGGCGACACTCTTTCCTCGATTGCCGAGCGCGAGCTAGGCACCTCGTCCCGATGGAGCGAGATCTTCCGCGCCAACCGGTCTCAGCTCAATGATCCGGATGAACTCGCTGTGGGCACGCGCCTGTCACTGCCGAAGCACCAAAAATCGGAAACTCGAACCAGCCATGAAGACCGTGATCACCACCGCGGAGAGAATCCTTCAGCAGAGAATGATCGACGATCTGCAACGCCAGTTGATCCGCCGGCCTCACCAAGTCCGCCATCGGCCCCACCTTCGGCGGCGCCAAGCCAGCCTGCTACGAGCTCGCCCGAGGTGCCTTCACAGACGGCTCCCGCGGTCGAGATGCCGGCGCTTCTGGCAGTCGGCGGTTTGTTGGCTGCGGGGGTAATCAGCGGGCTGGCGTGGCGGCGGCGGCTACAGCTGCAAACCCGGCCGCAGGGCCGGCGCATCGTCCACGCTCCTCCACCCGTCCAAGCTGTCGAAGTGGCGCTGGGACAGCGCCAACGGCCGCTGAGCCTGCGTACCCTCGACCGCGCTATGCGAGCGATCGCCGCACATTACAAAGATGTCGGAACCGCTCCACCAGAGCTCGAGCTGGCCCTGATCGGTGACAGGGAGATCGAGCTGCGCCTGCAAGAGGCATGGCCGACCGCTCCCGTTGGTTTCACCGCGCTTGAACGGTCGTGGTTCCTTGATCAGCGTGACGTGGAGTACCTGAAATCAGTGCCAGGACTAAGCGAGGCCCCGCGTCCCTGGCCAGGATTGGTCACCCTGGGGCGCGATGATCACGATCGACTCGTGCTTGGCAACCTTGAAGTGTTCGGGCTGCTCGAGGTTCAAGCAGGCAGTCGACTTGTGGCGGCGGATCTACTGGCTGCAATGGCCGTGGAACTTTCCTTTTCGCCATGGGCCGACGAAATGATCATCACCTTGGTCGGCGGTGGTGAACGGCTCCCAGAAGCCCTCGGCAAACACAACGTCATACGCACCGAAGATTGTGACGCCCTACTGGACAAGTTGGAGCAGCGCGCCGTCCGACAACGTGAAAATCATCGGTACGAGGTTTTGAGTCAGCACCGCATCGACCCCGAGCTGGCCGATCCGTGGGCTCCCGAGATAGTCCTTGTGGAACAGGAGCTGACAGCCGCTCAACAGAATCGGCTAAGCATGTTGATCAACTCCAAGCCCAAGGTCACCATGGCTGCCGTCGTCGCAGGATCGACTCCCGGTGCCGCCTGGTCTTTGCGTGGCGACGAGACCTCAGCCGAGCGCCAAGCCGTGCTGGAGCCGGGGGGTCTGTCGCTATCTCCTCAACTGTTGGAGCCGTCGGAGCTGACGGCAGTTGTCGATTTGGTCGAAACAACGGGACGCGATGAGACAACCCCAGCTCCCTGGTGGAGCGAGGTTGACGTGCGGCCAGATCCGCCTCCCGACAACGTCACCTACCTCGATAGCAGATCAACGTGGGGCGCAACGAGCACAGCAGAAAGGGCCTTGATCATGGAGGCAGAGATGGACCCGGGCCGCACGGTCCACCATCCCACCCTCCAGCTGCTCGGTCCGATTGAGCTGCTTGGCGCAACGGGCACCGTGCCGCCGCGCGCCGCGAAGCAGTGCCTGGAGTACTGCGCGTGGCTCCTGGAGAACCCGGGCAGGACCGCCCACGCAATGGTCGCGGCACTGGCGGTGGCGGAGGGTACGCGCCGATCGAACATGAGCCGACTACGCAGCTGGCTGGGCACCAGCCCAGATGGGGAGCCGTATCTGCCGGACGCCTACACGGGCCGGATCAGCCTGCATCCGGCCGTCAGTTCTGACTGGCAGCGACTCCAAATCCTTACCGCCACCGGTGTCAATCGCGCCAGCGATGAGGGCCTCAAGGCGGCGCTCGAACTCGTCCGAGGCGCTCCGCTCGCTGACGCCGCCCCGGGCCAGTGGCATTGGGCCGAGGAGCTACGGACAGACATGATTTCCTGCATTCGCGACCTCGGCGCCGAACTTGCCGATCGAGCGCTTCTGGTTGGAGACCTGGACCAGGCTCGCTGGGCAGCCTCTCGCGCGTTGTTGGCGGCGCCTGGCGATGAGCTTTTGCTGGCAGCGCGGATCCGCACCGAGCATGCCGCGGGCAATGCGGCGGAAACAGAGCGACTTACACTTCAGCTCGCGGCGCAGGCCCGCGCGCTCGGTGTTGATCTTGATCCCAAGACGGTCTCACTGCTGCAGCGAGTTATGGAAGGACAAGTCCGGGCGCGACTGGCCTAGATAGGCGTATGTGTCCAGTGATAGCCTCGCGCCGCCATGCAGATCCAGCCGCCATCGGGGTTTTCCGCCAGTCTTGAGCTCGACGGGCTGCCGGTGCTGGTCTGTGGCGCCGGGCCGGCGGCACTGTCAGCGATTCGAGGACTGCTGGATTCCGGAGCGGTGGTCACAGTGGTCGCGTCAGACGTTGGCGCAACGGTTGCAGACCTGGCGGCACGGGGGCTGCTAGTTATCAGGCGGCGCCCGGTGGCACCAGATGACTTCCGTGGCGTGGCATTGGTAGTACCTGTCACTGGTCTCGCGGAGCGCGACCGCACGATCGCTGCGGCTGCTCGTGATCAGGGGATTCCGGCCGTCTCTCCGGCGCCTGCTATGACCACAAGCACCCAGAAGGGTGGTTCGGTGATCTTGGTCGGTGGCGGTCCGGGAGACCCTGGCTTGCTCACCGTCGCAGGATTGGAGGCGATCAAGGAAGCCGACGTGATTGTCTGCGATCGGCTTGCTCCGCTCGCGGCGCTGCAGCACGCGCGACAGGAATCGATGATCATTGAGGTTGCCAAGATTCCGCGAGGCGAGTCCACCTCTCAGGAGCGGATCAATCAACTGCTGATCGAGCACGCGTCGGACGGCAAGACGGTCGTACGGCTCAAGGGCGGTGACCCATTCGTCTTCGGCCGTGGTGGTGAGGAGTGGCAGGCATGCTCAGCGGCAGGACTCCCCGTCACGGTGATTCCTGGTGTCACTTCGGCGACAGCTGGCCCTGCACTGGCGGGCGTCCCACTGACGCATCGCGAACTCACTCAGGGCTTCACCGTGATCTCTGGTCACGCTGCCCCCGGTGATCCAACCTCAACGCTCAACTGGCAGGCACTGGCTACTGCCAACACAACGTTGGTGATCATGATGGGCGTCGCAACGCTGCCTGACATCACCTCTGAGTTGATCAGGCACGGACTTGCTGCCGACACACCGGCCATGACGGTGGCGGACGCAGCAATGCCAAGTCAGCAATCGGTACGCGGCACACTGGCCGACATCGCCGCACTTACGAAGGAGGCCGACATTAGACCGCCGGCGATCACGGTGGTCGGTGCAGTGGCTGGTTTTAGCCCGACGCCATGAGTGTGCGAATCAACAGAGCCGCTGACCAACTGAAGCTGCGGGTGCCATGCCCTCGACCAGTCCGGGGATGGAAGTATTCGCAGAACCCAGACTTTGCGACCAGGTCGACAAGATCATCATCCATCAAGCGAGCCAGCTCCTGGTAGCCGTGCACCTGAAGGCCGCGCGCCACCAGCCAGGTGGTGTTCAGCCACGTCGGACCGCGCCAATAGCGCCGCGGTTCATGACGCACATCGGTTAGGTCGAAGCTGGGGACACCATGTATCTCAGCTGCGCCTACCCGGAATGCCTCACCAGTCGCTGTCGCCACCAGATCAGTGATCACCTGTGGCGGTAGATCGGGCAACACCAGGGGGATCAGACCGGCCACGGTGCGCTCGTCGTGCAGCTGGCCGGCTCGTTCGTCGCGCGCCAGAAACAATCCGCGCTCTGTACTCCACAGCCGGTCCACCATGGCCGCGGTGATCCGCTCGGCTTCGGCCAGATGCTCGCTGTCGTCGCGGCCAAGGCGACGCGCAATATCAGCCAGGGCAAGCTCGGACCAGGCCCACAATGCGTTGAAAGCCGGATCGACAACGAGAAACTCCGCCTCGTCGCGGACCCAGTCGTCGTCGTAACCGTGATCCCGGTACATCAATGTGAGGCGGATGTAGCGGGCGTAGTCATCATTCGTCGGTCGCTCTCCGGCACCGGCATGGGCAACGTCCCGCCGGGTGTAGGTCTTGAAGAGCGAGTGATCGGCCGGCACTGCCGCCAATGGCTGATCCCACGCCGGGGAGTTGTCCAGCCCGGTCTCCCACGGATGCACCAGCGCAGCCAAGCCGTTATCGACGCAACGACGACGTCGGATATAGGCGTTCTGATCAACCAGACAGGGATAGGCGCGCTCAGCAAACCGCAGGCCATGATCACCAAGCCGCGCCACGATCGAGGCAGCGGCCACAGCATGCACCGGCGGCTGGATGATCCCTGACGTATCGATCGGCGGGTGGCCCTCGACCGCCGATGACTGCCAGACTGATGGCCCCGGAAAGTAAGCGTCGTCGGGTACCGCCGGATTGAAGGCGATATGCGGAATCCGACCGTCAGCCCACTGCGCACCGAACAGGCTGAGCAGCTCAGTGGCGGCACGTATCGGTGAAATGTGCTGCAGACCTAGTGCGATGAACGCCGAGTCCCAGCTCCACTGGTGCGGATAGAGGCTCCGGGATGGAACCGTCGCGTGACCGTGCCAGTTCTGCAGCAGTACCGCCACGGCCTCCTGGAGCAGCCGATCGTGCTCGCCCTTGGCGGCCGTCTCGGGCTCGCCGGCTAGAACCATGCCGCCTGCCTGACCCGCCGCACCGACACAGGCAGCACCTCATCCACGTCGCCGGACAGCCGACACTCGAAAGCCAGCTCCTTGTCGTAACCGACGGCCCACAGGGCATCCAAGATCGCCGACCAGTCGATGTGGCCGGCGCCGGGCTCTAGCCGGTTGCTGTCGCTCAGCTGGACATGCTGGATCCATGGTCCAGCCTCGACCAGTGCCTTCGGCGGATCGGCCTCTTCGATGTTCATGTGGTAGGTGTCGGCTGCGATCCCGAAATGCCGTGATCCGATCTGCTCACACAGCGCTTGCGCGTCGCCAAGCGTGTTGATCATGTGGTTTTCGTAGCGGTTCAGCGGCTCGAGCGCGATGATCACGCCTTCGGCCTCAGCGTGCGCCGCCAGTTGCCCAAAGGCATCCAGCAAAATTTCGGCATCCTCTTCGTCTGATCGTGGCGGGAGGAACGGTGGCAGCCGCTTGCTGAACATCCCGTACGAGGCGGGCGTCATCGCCAATCGACCGCCGATCTCGGCCATGACTGAGAGCTGGGATTTCATCTGCCGCAAAGCATCGGCTCGCTTGTCTGCGTCGAAGTCGCCGACGAAGTGCAGCATCTCCACACACACGGTAGGCATGACGGCACCGGCGGCCGCCGCCGCTTTCAGCTCATCCAACCGTGCCGCGAAGCGATCATCGCCCGCTCCGCGCAGTTCGATTGCGTCGAAGCCTAGGCGGCGCGCATGGTCCCATTTGTCGATCATGGTCTCGCCCCGGAGGTACTGCTCCTGAACCGCCAGCTGGACCGTATGTCTCACGCCGGCCCTCCGGAATCGTCCGCCGGTTCCCGGAAGTCCAAGATCACTTGCAGCAGATCCGGCGGTGGGCTGTCTACCAGGCCGTACGCCTCGGCCGCGCGCCTCGCGGGAAGGAGATGAGTGACCAGAGGCATGGGATCGAGCCCTCCTGCAGCACAGAGTCTGATCACTGTTTCATGCAGCCGTTCTCGGCTCCAGTGGTCGCGAAGGTCCAGCGGCAGGCTGCCAATTTGGGAAGAGACCAGCGTCACCCGGTTGTGGTGGAACTCTTCCCCCAGGGCCAATGCCGTCGCGGGCCCCTGGTAAAAGCCAGCAGCGACTACCGTGCCGTCGACCCCGGCCACGCGAATCGCCTCATGCAGAGCGGGATAGGTACCGGTCAGTTCTATGATGCGGTCGGCGCAGCGCCCCTGGGTGAGATCGCGAACCGCAACAGCAAGATCACCCCCTCCAGCTGTCAGAGGCGTGGCGCCAAACTTTCGTGCAAGCTCAAGCCGATGGGGGACCATGTCAACGGCGAAGACCTCAACGCCCTGGGCGATGAGCAGCTGGGTGGCAAGCAGGCCGATCACGCCCTGCCCGAAGACAACAGCGGTCTCCCCGATACGGGCGCCAGAGGCGAGCACGGCATTGAGTGCGACGGCGCCTACCCGGGCGAAGGTGCCGATCAGTGGGTTGAGATCGGCTGGCAGCCGGTGCCCGATGAGCAGATGGGCGGGCAGCACCGCGGACGAGCGGTGGCACCACATTCCCCAAACCACTTCACCGACCTCGAGTCCAGTGGCGCCGTCGCCCAACGCATCGATTTCGCCGACCTCGGAATAGCCCCAGACGTCGACGGGATAGGAGAGCGTGGACTGACCTGGCAAGAACAACCCTGTCTCGGCATCCCAGTGCTTCTTCAGGTACGGGTTCGTGCCTCGATAGGTGGCGAGCTCCGTTCCCGCGGAGATGCCGGAGTAAAGCGTCCGGACGCGTACATCTCCCGGCCCCGGCTCGGGACTGTCGTATTCCCGTATGCCGACAGTCCGTGGCTTGATCAGCTCCACCAGATAGGCCATCAGGTGATCCCCGACTCCTGTCCGTGCTCGATTGATTCGGCCCTGATCGATTCCAGGTGGGCCTCGGCAAGCGTTGTAGTCCGGCCGGCTAGCTCAGAAATCCGTGAGTTGTCATAGCCGAAGACCGCTGACCTGGTTCGATCCTGAAGCGGCTCGATGAAATGGTGTGGCAGCTTTGCCGCGCCCAGCACCGTACCGACGACCGAGCCCGCCGTTGCGGCGTTCGAGTCGGTATCCCACCCACCTTGCACCGTTAGACCGACCGTGGCGGTGAAGTCACCCTCGCCCCAGAGCAAGCCGGCGGTGATCAGGCAGGCGTTGTTGATCGAGTGCACCCAGCTGTAGTGGCCATAGCGAACCCCGATTTCCTCCACTGCCTCTCCCCAGGAGCACCCCGTCAGATAAAGATCATGAACACGTTTCAGCGCCTCAGCGAGCCGAGAGCGGGCCGGAACATAGTCAACCGATTGCTCGACCGCCTGCTGGACGGTCTCCGTCACACAGGCCAATGAGACCAGGGCAGCTGCCCACATGGCCGCATAGATCCCGTTGCACCGATGCGAGAGGGACGCGTCGGAGTAGACCAGCTGGGCGGCGATAACGGGCTGTCCTGGAAAAGTCCAGCCGAAAACGTCGGCCCGGATCAACGCACCGATCCACTCCCGATACGGGTTGCGCGTCTCACCCACCGACTCGATGGGCACGTTACGCAGCAGATTGACCAGCACGGCGCGTTCCGCTGTGAACACCTGCAGATACGGCAGGAAGGAAAGCCAGGCATTCGCAACATGACTGGGCGTCAGCTCAAACCCGTAGTGTTCCAGCAACCAGACGGCCAAGATCGAATAGTCGATGTCGTCGTCACGAGCCGAGCCTCGGAGTCGACCGCGCGTGGTATCTGGCCAGCTCCGGTGGAACCGGAAACCGTCAGGCATGGGATCCAGCGCCGGGATGTAGTCGCGCAGCGGATATGCGTCTGCCAGCTCGAGATAGCGGCGGATCCGAGCAGGACTCCAGAAGTCGCCGTTTTCCACCGGTTTGCCCAGGTTGCAGCCCGCTATCCGGCCAAGCCAGCCGCCGAGGATCCGGTTGGCCAGGTCAGCAAGTCCTGCGCCCTGAGCTTGTCGAAGGGCGCGGGCTTCGACGGGCTCAGCCCGCATGTTGAGCGGGCTGGCCGGCATGGCGTCAAGAATCTCGTCGAGGATCTCCGGCTCCTGGTACGGCCAATCTGATTTGCGCTTGGTACTGATCAACTCCGAGTACAGCGCCTCGAGCCGGTCAAGATCATCGTCAGGCGTCCCAGCAAGATCAGCTTCAATGCCCGAGACGTCGTAGCCGCTCTCGCTGCGTTGCCGAAACTCATCATGAACAAGATCGGCAGCGCTGAGCGGGTCGTGCACGGGCCTATCCCTTCTCAGCTCCCGCCGTAAGTCCACCGGTGAGCAGCCGCTCAGTGGCGAAGAAAATGATGATGATCGGCAGGGTGAGGACGACCGAGCCCGCCATTAGCACAGTGGTTGGGACCTCAACGCTGCCGGAGAGCTGGGATAGACCGAGCGACACAGTCCAGCGCTCACGCCGGTCCACCAAGAACAGCAGCGCGAACAAGAACTCGTTCCACGCAATCATGAACACGAACAAGCCAGTGGACATGATCGAGGGCAGGGCCAGCTTCAAGCTGATCTGACGCAGTACACCCATCCGGCTCAGCCCATCAACCAGACCGGCCTCCTCGATGGCTTCTGGCACTGTCTCGAAGTAGTTCCGCAGCATGTAAATCGCCACCGGCACGGTTTGTGCGGTGTAAACGATGATCAGTCCGACGAGATTGCCACGGAGTCCCAGCCGGGTGAACCCGACGAACAGCGGGATGGCCATCAAGATCGCTGGGAAGAGATAGGCGGCCAGGAAGACCCCACTCACGTACCGCCGACCAATGAACGGCAAGCGAGCGATGGCGTACGCGCCGGGGATGCCGATGAGCAATGCCAGGGCCACGGAAGCGAGAGCCACCATGCCGCTGTTCACCAGAAAGCGGCCAAAGCCTTGGCCTCCGGAAGCGGTTGAGGACAATACGTTCACATAGGTCTGCAGAGTGAACTCAGACGGTTTGACCCACAAGGCAGCGGGATTCTGCAACAAGGACTCGATCGGCTTCACCGACAGCAAGAGCATGTAGTAGAACGGCACCAGCGTCGCGATGAGGAACCCAATGATCACCACCCAGCGACCGATCCGGAAGACGCGGCTCTGTACCCGGTGGCGTGTCCCGTGAGCCATCCGGCGTGGCTCCGGTGGAGCGGCGACCTGACTCGGCGGAGTGATGACGGTTTCGGCACTCATACCCGCTCTCCTCGCCTGCGCAGGATCAGCAGATAGAAGCCCAGCATGATGATCAGTACCAGTGCCATGATCACCGATTGGGCCGCAGCGGCACCGACATTGCGCTGCACGGTGAGATAGTTGTAAATCTGCACACTCGCGACATTGGTACCAGCGGCACCGCCGGTCAGCAGGAAGATGTCGTCGAACTCGTTGAAGGTCCAGATGGTACGGAGTACCGCAAGCAGGCCGATGATCGGCATGAGCTGCGGTAGCACGATGAACCGGAATGACTGCCACGGCGTTGCGCCATCGACGAGCGCGGCTTCCTCCGGCTCGTCAGACATGGCCGCAAGCCGAGCCATGAGGAAGAGGAACGCGAACGGGAAATAGCGCCATCCCTCGAACACAATGACTGTCAAGAGCGCGGTGGGCACCGGGATCTCCAGCCCGAAGAGATTCCAGTGTCCGACCGCCTGGGAAAGGAAGGGGATCGGCTCGTCCCAACCGAGCAGGTTCTGGCCGATGATATTGACGATTCCGAACTCCGGGTTGAGCATGGTGCGCCAGATGTAGGTCACGGCTACTACCGGCGCGACGTACGGCAGCAAATAGGCGGCACGGACGAAAGTCCGGCCACGAAACGGCTGCCGCACCGCCATCGCCGCAAGCACACCGAGAAAGATCACCAGCACTACCGAGCCAAAGGTGTAGATGAAAGTGGTCAGCAGGCTGTTCCAGAAGGTGCTGGAGCCAAGCACTCGCTGGTAGTTCGCCAGTGTCAGCGGCTCGAAGAAGTCGGCCCGGCCGATCTGAATCAGACGCATCCGCTGGAAGGAAAGCAAGATCGACCACAGCAGTGGAAAGATCACGATCGCCAAGACGACAATGAGCGTGGGTGACATCAGCCACAGTCCGAGGCGCGCGTCCCGCTGGGTCAGCGTTACGCGCTTCCTAGTTGTGCCGGTTCTCGTTGGGGGTTGTTCTGTCTCGGTTACCGTTGCGGACACGGTGCTCCTTGATGTCGTGCGTTCCCGGCGCGCCGGGCCGGCCAGCTTTCTGATCTCCCTGGCCCGGGGAGCTGGGGGAACTCCCCGGCCAAGGAGATCTCATCGGCGCCGTCAGCCGCCCAGATCCTTTTGGACCTGTTCGGCACCCTTTTGCGCCTCGTTCGACGCGTCGGCGGCGCTAGCTCCAGAGTTGAGCATCTTGGCCAGGGCCTGTGGCACGATGTACTGGCCAGCGACAGCGGCTGCCAGAGCGCCCTGATTCTGCGGGATTCCCCACCGCTCGAAATTCCCCGAGCTGGCGACGATGGTGTTCAAGACCTCGGCTGGATAGATCTTGGTCAGCGGCTCCCTCTTATCTACCCCAGCGCTGAGCGTGATCCAGCCATCGGCGTATTCCTTGGGATTGCCCGAGGTCCCGGAGCGAGCCGGCATCTTGCCCTCGGGCGCGATTCCCAGCCAGTCCATATAGCCGGCGCTCATCATGTAGGTGACGAAGTCCTTGGCCTTTGGGCTGGCATCCTTCAGCACGTTCCACGAGACGACCTCGCCCCAGGCTGCCGGGTTGGTCCCGCTGGGGCCCTGCATCTGAGTAAGGATGCCGGTGTTGTTGGCAAGCCACTGGGGATCCTTCTTGCACTCCGGGCAGGTGGGCAGCGCGTCATTGCGCAGACCGGCCAGCTCGTCGAGCAAGAACGAGGACCAGATCACCATGGCCGCATTCCCGGCGAAGTACGTGGCTCGCGTGGTGTCGGCGTCCTGGTTGCCCTTGGTCGAGGTTTCCTTGATCAAGTTGGCGTAGAAGTTGAACGCCTCCTGGCACTGAGGGCTGTTCAGCGTGACCTTGGCGCTGCCATCGACCAGCTGGCAGCCGTTGGCCAGTGCCACCCACTCGAAGGTCTGACCAGTGAACGAATCCGCGGGTGCAGTGGCGGCCACGATCCCGGCCATCTTGCCCTTGTGCAGCTCCTTGGCCGCGTTAGTGATGTCGTCGTAGGTCTTCGGCTCTGGAATACCCGCAGCCTTGAAGAGGTCCTTGCGGTAGAAGAGGAGATTGGAGAATCCATCGCTCGGTACGGCGATCTGCTCGCCATCGACACTGGTCAGTTCCAAGGTGCGCTTGAAGAACGTATCGGCGCCCAAGCCATCCACGATCTCCTTTGCGGCCTCGGGATCGACCAGATCATCGGTACGGAGCTGGTTCATACCGTTAAGGTCAAGAGCACCGATGACGTCAGGTAGGTCATTGGCCGCTGCCGCCGAGGTGAGCACTGTTGTTAGTTGATCTGCAGCAACCGCTACCAGCTTGACCTTGGTCCCGGACTTCGCCGACCAGGCATCCATGATCTTTTGCTGTGCTGCGACGCGCTCGGCGACGTCCTCTGTCGTCCAGACGGTCAGCGTGCTCTCATCCTGTGAGCCGCCTTGGTTGCCACCGTTACCACCGTTACCACCACCACCGCCTCCGCAGGCGGCGACGGCCAGCATTGCGGTGACAGCAATGCCTGCCATCAAACTTGATCTGCGCAATTCAGGGCTCCTTCACTGAGCGGGATGTGCTCTTGTCTGAGCGCTTTCGGGTGCTTGCGGCAGCCTGAACACCGCACTTTTGCTCATCAAAGCAGGCAATTACGACCGATGGCAATACTTAATTAGAGATTGTTAAGGACAAATATCTGTAACCAGCCGTACGCTGTCCCCAGGCTGGCCCTGCGCGCAGGGCTCAAGCCCGCAGGGCTCAAGCAGGAAAGAAGGGGTCGGGTTGTCGTCAGGGCCCAACAGTGCCGGTGAGCTCTTACAGCTCTTTCGGACCGGCGATGTTGCGACTCGCGGCGACGTGCAACGGGTCACTGGGCTCGCCCGCTCGACGGTGGCCGGCAAGGTTGATGCGCTGCTGGCGGCCGGGTATCTGGTCGGAGACGGCAGCGTGGTCGACGGTCGCGGTCGGCCGTCGACACGGCTGCGGATCAATGATCACCTGACGACCATCCTGGTTGCTGATCTTGGCGCCACCCACGGCCGGCTGGCGGTGGCCACGCCGGCCGGGAATGTACTCGTTGAGGACGTGATCGAGAGCACCATCCGCAAAGGCATGGGCCCAGAGCCGACGCTGGGAATGGTGACGCGCAAACTCGATGAGCTGCTGGAGCAATCGGGGCGTACGCCGTCCAGCCTGCGCGGCACAGCGCTCGGCGTGCCAGGTCCGGTCAACCTCCGCGCGGGTCGGATCGCACGCTCGATCAGCATGCCGGGCTGGGACGACTATCCGGTTCAAGATCATCTCGTGGACTACTTCGGCGTGCCGGCTGTGGTGGACAACGACGCCAACCTGATGGGCCTTGGTGAGCAGCGGCGGATCTACCCGAACGCGCACCAGGTGCTCTTTGTGAAGGTGGGCACCGGTATCGGAGCGTCGGTGATCATTGACGGTGAGCTGCTGCGTGGTTCGGACTCGGCGGAAGGCGACATCGGTCACGCCAAGATCACCGGAGTTGAGGAGACCTGCAGTAGTTGTGGCGCTCGCGGTTGTCTCGCGGCCATCGCCAGCGGGCGCGCCATGGTGCGGGATCTGCGTCGGCTGGGCCACGAGCCCTCGACGACCCGTGACGTGGTCAGGCTGGTACGCGCCGGGGACCCTGACGCTGTCCGGATCGTCACAGCGGCCGGCCGGGCGCTGGGCGACGTCTTGTCGACCGCAGTCAGCATGCTCAATCCTGACGTCGTAGTCATCGGCGGGGACATCGTGCACGCCCACGAGCAGTTCCTGCTCGGCGTACGCGAGACTCTCCTTGGCCGCAGCCAGCCGCTGGCCACTGCGCGCTTGACCATCGCACCGAGCGCACTCGCTGACCGAGCCGGCATCATGGGCGCCGCTGCCATGGTGGCCGATGTGATCTTCGGCAGCACAGCAGTCGACGCAAAGATCAGCTAAGACGTTGCTTGGGCGTCGTCGTCAATCCCTGCATCCTCCAGATGTGATCACTTCGTGAGATCAACAGCCGGCCCAGTGGAGCTAGGTCGATGTGGAAGATCACCTCAGGTCCAGCGCCAAGTGCATGTACCGCGGCGGCACGGGCGACCAGCGGAGTGACCACAGCGACGCTTCGGCCTTCCGGCCAGGGATGATCATCAAGCACGCGGCCCACTCGGTTGATCAACTCCGCCAGACTTTCCCCGCCGTGCGGTGCGGCATGTGGATCGCGCAGCCAGCTATCCAATCCGCTCTTGTCATCGAACGCAACATCGACCAGCGATCGCCCGGTCCAGGCCCCGAAGTCGCACTCGCGCAGCTCTGCAAGTGGTTCGGCTTCCCTACCCAGCTCGACCGCTGTGACGTGGCAAGCCTTCTCAGGGCCTCTTAACCACGAAGCCACCCGCCCGTTCAACCGCCGAACGTCTTCAGTGTGCGGCTCGCCGCCCTCGCCGAACACCAAAGCCACCGTTGGCGCCGTGGGGGCATGGGCGACACAGAGCACCCGCTGCGCCATCAGTTGCCACCAGATGGCTTGTCGCGGCTGGAGGTCATCTGCCATGCGATGGTGAGTCCAACCAGCCGCGAAACGAAGAGCGCGACATAGCCGAGTCCCGCGACTTGTTCGATCATTACCACCGAGCGCGATTGCCCCGTAATTGGGACGACGTCAGAGAGGCCGGTACTGGACAGGTTGGTGAAGCTCAGGAACAACAGCTCCATCCAGCCCCGCGATTGTTCAGGTTTGACTGCGGCGATGAAGCAACCTGGTTGAAAGATCTGCAAGACATCGAAGACGTAGGCAAATCCCCATGCGACCAGCGTGAATGTCGCACCAACAGCAAACAGCTCATCAGTGGTGACCGTTCGGTCCGCCAACATGTAGACCATCAAGCTGGCCGCGGCCCAGAAATAGAAGAGCGCATGTAACACTCCGGACGCCGCGTCCATTGCTGACGACGGATAGATCTCATCAGCAATCGAGAGCGAGGACGCTGCGATGGCCAGCGTTACCGCTATCCAGGTTGGACCAGGCGACTCGCGAGTTGCCCAGATCGCCAGCGCAAGCACGAGAGCGCCGAACACCTCAAAGAGCACGGCTCCCACTCCGCCCTGCTCCATGAAGGGGTAAACCAGCACGCCGAGGAGCTGCACGAAGAGCAAGATCGCCGAAGGATGGCTCGCGATTCGCCCTGCGACACCATGAGTCGGCATGCCCCTCATGCGCGCACCATACCCAGCACCCATCGGGTCCTGTCGCGAAACCGAACACTCGGCACTATGACGAGCTGTTCGCTCCGACGACTGCAGGAGCTTGCGGATGCCGCGGCGATGAACCTATCCATCCTTGGAACGCAAGCGAC
>Ga0075433_10000839_pt1 | contig 21522 bp, 20 predicted proteins | sample RhiMethybrSRZTD2_FD_75299 | JGI IMG/M metagenome (GOLD analysis project Ga0075433, IMG submission 75299) | Populus rhizosphere microbial communities from Tennessee, USA - Rhizosphere MetaG P. TD hybrid SRZTD2 | ecosystem: Host-associated > Plants > Roots > Rhizosphere > Soil | place: USA... | reverse complement strand
AGCCACGAAGGACAGCCACGAAGGACACGAAGAACACGAAGTAGTACGTAGGGGCCGCCTTGAGGCGGCCCTTCGTTTGTACGTAGTGTCCGGCTTCAGCCGGACTCGTGCGGGAATACTCAAAAACTCACGTCGGCGCTGAAGCGAAGCACGCGCGGCTGAATGATCGACGTGGGTACCAGTATCCGACCGGCTGAAACCATTGATGTATAGGAGCTCGAGTAGGTCAGCGCGTCCGACGAGTTGAGCGCGTTGTACACATCGACCCCGATGAAGGAGCGCATCCGGCCGAATTTGAAGCCCTTCGCGACGCGCAGATCGAGCTGATCGATTCGTCTGCCGTATACCGTCCCCGGCTCGAGCACGTTCACGGTAGTGGATAGTGGCCCAAAGGGCAGGGTGGCGATGGCCGAAATCTGCGGTCCCGGCTTGTTTTGATAGACCGCACCGATCTGAACATCGATCGCCGGAACGGTGTACGCAGCGAGGCCTCTGAACTGCGTCAGCGCGCCGGTCGACACATGACAGTACGGGTCGAACGGGGCGCTCTCTGGAACGGCGACGCGTATCTCGCAGCTGTCGCGAACCGTCCGGCTCGTGCTCGAGCCTCCTTGCATCGTCACGCCGAATACGCTGCGTCCGTTGAACACCACGTCAAATGAGTCTGAATACTGATACTGGTTTCCGTACGTGCGCGAGGCTGTCACGACCCGTTGCGGGGGCGGAAAGCCAAGGAGCGAGTACAGCGGACCAATCCGTTGACCGCCGCCGTTCGGCAAAATTGGATTGGTCGGCGCTGTGACGGTCGATCCGAAGTTGGCCGGGGGCTGGATGATGTTGTCGGTCACGGTGAACCCGGCGAACGATCGCCGAGAATAGCCAACCTCGACGGACGCGCCCCACAACACTTGATGCTCGATTGAAGCGCCGATGCTCCAGTCGGATGGACGCACGTGGAATCCGCTCAGCAGATCCGGATCGTATGAGAGTGGAAGCATTTGGCCGAGGAGAATCGAGGTCTCGAAGAAACCGCACTCTCCGTTGGGCTCCGCACGGGCCAAATCGCAATTCGGGATGTAGTCGTGGTTCGAATCCTGCCAGCTTCGACTGACGTTCCGCTGAACGCGAGTCGCTGGATTGGTGTCGTAGTAGATGCCGCTCGTGCCGGCGCCTTCGAGGTACTTTCCGGCGCTGAACTTCACAGCGGTCTTGCTGTCGCCGAAGATGTCATAGGCAACGCCGACGCGCGGCGTCACGTCGTTATAGGCGTCGACGCCGCGTGTCTCGGGAAGTACGAGAACCGATGGCAGGAATTGAGTTGGGCCGGTGAGGCGTTCTGGAAAGTTCTCGATCCGCTGTTCGGGAAACCAGCTGCGCACGCGATCGTAGCGCAGCGCTCCCTGCAGGGTGACGCGGCCGAGGGTCCACTGGTCCTGCGCGTAGGCGGAGGTTTGCGCCACACGCGCCAGCGTGGTGAACGGTGAAATCACCATCGTGATCCGGCTCGTTTCAGCGCCGAAGAAGCCATACGTGACGTTTTGATTGTTACTGTGGAATGTGCGGTCGTCCGCGGCGAACAGACCTTCATAGCCGACTTTGAAGCTGTGCGCGCCGACCCAGTGAGACAGGGACGCGTGCCATGTCTCGATCGCGGTCCTGTTCTGTGACCAATCCTGGCCTCGATAGGTTCCCGAAAAGTTGGCCGCGAGGTTTGTCACTCGAACGAGGCTTCGGTCGTTGTCGTCGCGTTCGCCGTTGCCCCACTCGTACTCGTTTCGCGCAAACCCGGCTTCGAACAGCATGCGGTTGGTTGCCGGAGACATCCAGGACAACTGCGTCAACCGTTGCGGCTGGTAAGCGTCAACGCCCTGCGCCTCGGGAGACACCCTCGGATCTGGGAATCCCGCAATGGATGTGGCGCCAGAACACGAGCGGCAGATGGCTTGCTCATCGTGGAAAAAGCTGAACCGGTTCTTCTTCGTCGCGAGCAGCGTGACTCGTGCACCGACGTTCTCCCACGTGCGATCGGAGAATACCGGCCTCCTCAAATCGGGGGAGTAGAGCCACGATGCTGGGTTACCGGCGTTGAGGTTGTAGTAGAGGCCCGGAACCGTGCGAGTGAGGCTCTGTCTGCGGCCGTTGACGAAGTACCAGACGCGATCACGCGCAATCCGCCCACCGAGCGCCACATCGAGATCCCACGCGCTCGTGACGACGGGACCCCGTGTGACACCGAGCGATCGGAGTTCATCGGTCAAATTGCTTCCCTGCATGTCTTGGTTGTTGCCGGAGAAGAACGCCGATCCGCGCGTCGTGTTTCCTCCTTCCTTCGGCACGATGTTCATCACCGGGCCGCCGGTTTCGGCTTCGCCCAGGCGGCCGGAGGTCGTGAACACCACTTCCTCCGAATTGCCTACATCGGCGATGTAGTGTGCGGGCTGACCGCCGAGCACGGCGCTGCCGGCGCTCATGCCGTCGACGAGCAAGCGGCCCTCGTTGGGGCGCCCTCCGTGAATGGGGAACGTCGTCGCCAACGGATCGACCACCATATCGTCTCTGTCGGTGGTGACGCCCGGGACGACCACGAGCAGAGAGTTGTAGTTCCGACGGTTCGGGATCGCTCTGATGACGCTGTCGTCGATCACGATCTGTCGCGTGGCACTGTGCACGTCGACGCCAGCCTCCCACGGAATCACGAAGGTTTCGGCCAATCCCTGTGTCAGTCCGACATTCAAGACGAACGTCCGCGATCCAAACAGCTCCAGATAATCGAGACGGTATTTGTTGTATCCAGCGACGGAGACTTGGATGGCGTAGATTCCCGGCCGGAGCGCCTCGATTCGATACCGCCCGCTCTTGTCCGTGCTGGTCGTTCGCACCTGTTCGATGAGCACGGGACTCGTGGCCTCGACGAGCGCACCGTCGATGGGTACGCCCATGATGTCGCTCACATGGCCAGTTAGCACCGCTTGCGCCAGGGATGTCGTCGGGGCCATGAACACCACGACCAGGACGATTCGTACGAGCCTGCGCATGTGGACCTCTACAGTGCCTCGTTTTCTGAAACGCAGAGTCGAATTGTAATGGTGCGGTGGGACGAAGAGACCCGAGTTGCGCGAGGCGACTAGGAGAACAGCGTGGCGGCGATGCGCTGCGCCAGGGCGACCCACGGCGCGGGGTAGACGCCGACGCCGACGACGCCGATGGCGCAGATCGCGATCGCGACGCCGAGCAGGCCCGGCATGGGAATCGGCTCGGGACGCTCGGGTGCTTCGATGTACATCCGCCGCGCGACGACGAGGTAGTAGTACAGCGCGACGACGGTGAGCACGGCGCCGACGAAGACGAGCCCGTAGAGTCCACGCTCCGCGGCGGCGACGAAGATGTACAGCTTGGCCCAGAAGCCGGCGACGAACGGAATGCCGCCGAGCGAGAGCAGGAAGACCAGCATCGCGAGCGCGAGCAACGGCGACCGCTGCGCCAGGCCGCGATACGCGTCGATGCCGTTGGACTGCTCGGATCGCGCCACGACTTCCACGACGAGAAACGCGCCCATGTTTCCGAAGAGATACGCGACGAGATAGAACAGGATCGTCGCGATGCCCGCGCTCGAAAACGCCGCCAGACCGATCAGCATGTAGCCGATGTGCGCGATGCCGGAGTAGGCGAGCATCCGCTTGATGTTGTGCTGCGGAATCGCCATCAGGTTGCCGGTGATCACCGTCATCGCCGCGAGCGTGGCGATGAACGGCATCCACATCAGCGCCGCGGGGCCAACGCCTTCGACGTAGAGACGAATGAGCGCGACGAAGCCGGCGGCTTTGGGCGCCACCGACAGCCAGGCGACAAACGGGGTGCTCGCCGCCTCGTAGGTATCGGGTGCCCACATGTGGAACGGGAACGCCGCGATCTTGAAGCCGAGTCCGGCCAGCAGCAGCCCCATCCCGAGCAGCATCAGCGGATGGCCGTCGCGCAGCGCCTGAGGAATCGCGGCCAGTGCGGTGGTGCCGGTCACGCCGAACACGAACGACATGCCGTATGCGATCACCGCCGAGGAGGCGGTGCCGACGAGGAAGAACTTCAGGGCCGCCTCGGGCGCCACGGCATCGCGCTTCATGAAGCCGGTGAGCACGTACAGCGGAATCGACATCAGCTCGAACGCGACGAACAACAGGATCAACTCGCGCGCCGACGCCAGCACCAGCATGCCGAGCAGCGACACGAGCAGCGCGAAGTAGTACTCCGCGGCGCGGCGGCTGAAGGTTGGCTGCCTCAGCGTCAGTGAGCCGAGGAGGCTCACGGCGGATGCGAGCAGAAACAATCGCTTCGCGAACAGCGCCAGGCTGTCCTGCACGAACGTCCCTTCGAACAGCGACTGGCCTTCGTGCGCACTGCAGCTGAGCGCGAACACGCCGATCAGGCCGACGAACGTCAGCCAGCCGGTGTACTGCTCGGGATCGTTCTGGCGAATCAACCCGACGATCAACACGATGACCGCCAGCGCGAACAAGGTCCCTTCGAGCACCAGCGGCGTTCCCAGATCGACGGTCATCGTCCGAGTCGCTCCAGCAACGGCACGGTCGCGGTGTCGACGTGACGCACCGCCAGATTCGGCACGACGCCGAACAGCACCAGCGTGAACACGAGGATGCCGAGCGCAGCCCACTCGGGGCCCTGTGCGTCTGGCAGATGCTGGAAGTGCGGGTCGTCGCTCTTGCGTCCCCAGAAGATCTGCTTGGCGACGCGGAGTACGTAGATCGACGTCAGGAACGCACCCAACACGCCAGGGAATAGCCACCAGCTATGCGCCGAGCTCCAGGCGCCGAGAAAGGTGAGGAACTCCGCGACGAAGCCCGCGGTCGCGGGCAGACCAAGTGACGACAGCCCGGCGATCGTGAACGCGGTGGCAATGCCCGGCATCATCACGCCGAAGCCGCCCATCTTGAAGATCTCGCGCGAGTGTGCCTTCTCGTACACGAGGCCGACCAGCGCGAAGAACAGTCCGGTCATGATCCCGTGGGCGAACATCTGGAAGACCGACCCGTTCAACCCGGTCACGGTGAGCGTCGCTGCACCGAGCATCACGACGCCCATGTGCGACACCGACGAATACGCGATCACGTACTTCAGATCGGTTTGCGCCATCGCGCTCAGCGCGCCGTAAACGATGTTGATGCAGGCGATGAGACCGACGAGCCAGGACCACTGCACCGCGGCGTCGGGCAGCAGGCCCATGCCCAGGCGCACCACGCCGTAAGCGCCAAGTTTCATGAGCACGCCGGCGTGCAGCATCGACACCGCGGTCGGCGCCGACGCGTGGCCGTCGGGCGACCAGGTGTGCAGCGGCCAGATGCCGGCCAGCACGCCGAAGCCGACGTAGAACGCGAGAAACACCCAGCTCTGAAGCGTGGGATCGATCCGCGAGGCGGCGAACGTCAGGAACGAGAACGATCGCGATCCACCTGCGACGTAGAGCGCGAGGATGCCGACGAGGATGAACGCCGACCCGAGCAGCAGGTACAGCGTGAGCTTCATCGCCGCGTATTCCTTGGTGCCGACGCCGGTGCGTCCCATCGCCCACCCGAAGATGCCTTGCGGACGCACGTGGCCCGACGATCCCCAGATGCCGATGAGCAGATACATCGGCAGCACGGCGATCTCGTAGAACAGGAAGAAGACGAACAGATCGAGCGACACGAACACGCCGTAGACGCCGGTCACGAGCAGCAGGAGGAGTGCGTAGAACTCCTGGCTGCGTTCCTTGACGGTCCACGACGCGAAGACGCCGGCGAAGATGATGATCGACGTCAGCAGGCACATGAGCGCGCTCATGCCATCGATGCCGAGCTGATACGAGATTCCCAGCGAGGGCACGAGCGCGAAGTTTTCCTGGAACTGGAATCCCGCCGCGGCGCGATCGTAGGTGCCGTAGACCCACACGGATGCGACCAGCGAGACGAACGCTCCGACGAGCGACACCCAGCGCACCAGCAGCGGACTGCGGCGCGCGAAGAACATGACGAGGAGCGCCGCGACAAACGGCGACCACGTCATCACCGAGAGGACTGGAAGGCCGGTCATGCGATCGCCCACCGCATCCAGAGAATGAGAATCAGCACGCCAACCGCCACGCCGTAGACATAGTCTTGTGCACGCCCGGTTTGAATCGATCGGATCGCATCACCAGAGATGACCGTCCACGCGCTCACCATGTTGAGTACGCCGTCGACGAGGTATCGATCGATCCATCCAACGAACCTCGAGAACGCGAACAGCGCGAAGCCGAACACGCCCTCGAACAGATCGTCGATCCAGAACTTCGCGATCGCGGCGCGGCGAATCGGTCCGAACGCCGCGGCGAGCTTGTCTGCATCGATCGAGCGCGCCTGATAGACCAGCCACGCGAGCGCGATGCCGGCGAGCGCGACGCCGATGGCGGCGGGCGTGAGCCATCCGGGAGCGACCTCGTGTTCCGCGGCTTCGGTGACGCCGGGTCCAAAGAGCAGGACCCGGCCTACGACAGTCGATGACACACCGACGGCCAGCGACAGAAATGCCAAGATCCACAACGGCAGCAACATCGTGAACGACGGATCGTGTGGAGCGTGATGACCGTCGTGGGGGCCGCTCTCGTGGGGGCCACCTTTAGGCGGCCCTGCAAAAAACGCCAGGAACACGACTCGGAACATGTAGAACGCGGTGAGGAACGCGACGATCATCAGCAGGATGAACGGCCCCGTCATGTGACCGCCGAGCGTCGCGCCCAGGATGCCTTCTTTCGAGATGTATCCCGCGAAGAGCGGAATGCCGGCGAGCGACAACGTGCCGATGACGAACACCATCGCCGTCTGCGGCATGCGCTTCGCCAGTCCGCCCATGCGAGGCAAATCGTTGCTCCCCACGGCGTGAATCACCGCGCCGGCGCCAAGGAAGAGCAGCGCTTTGAACAATCCGTGCGTCAGCAGATGCAGGAAGCCGGCAGCCGACACACCGGCGCCGATCGCCGCCATCATGTAACCCAGCTGCGACACCGTCGAATAGGCGAGCACGCGCTTGATATCGTCCTGCACGCACGCGAGCACCGCAGCGAGCAGCGCCGTGAACGCGCCGATCCAGCACACGATCAACAACACGTCGGGCGTCAACGCAAACAACCACGACGTGCGGTGCAGCATGTACACGCCCGCGGTGACCATCGTGGCGGCGTGAATCAGCGCGGACACCGGCGTCGGACCTTCCATCGCGTCCGGCAGCCAGACGTGCAGCGGGAACTGCGCCGACTTTCCAACCGCTCCGAGGTAAATGCAGAAGGTGATGATCGAGAGACCGGCAGCGGGCAGCGCGCCGCTGGCGACCATCGCGCGCATTTCCAACAGGTCGAACGTTCCGGCCTGCCGCCAGAGCAGCACGATGCCGATCAGCAGGCCGACATCACCGGCCTTGGTCGTCCAGAACGCTTTCACTGCCGCTCGCGCCGCTTCCGGCTTCTGATACCAGAAGCCGATCAGCAGGTACGAGCACAGCCCGACGAGCTCCCAGGCGATGAAAAGCTGCACGAAGTTGGGCGCGAGCACGAGCGCCATCATCGAGAACGCGAACAGAGACTGATAGGTGTAATAGCGGCCGAGCGCAGCGGGCGGCTCGTCGTGCAGGTAGCCCAGTGAATAGAGCTGCACCAGGAACGCGACCAGCGCCACCAGCGTCAGCATCACCGTGGAGTCGGCGTCGGCAAGGACGCCCACCGTGGCCAGCGTCATGCCCTTGGCCGGCAGCCACTCCCACACCAGACGCGTGACCGCGCCTCCGGCATGTGCGCGCCACGACAAGATCGCCGCCCCTAGTGCAGCTGCTGCGAACAGCACCGACAGGTACGCGGCCGGCCGACCACCACGCCGGAGCGGCGCGACGATCGCCAGAATCAGGAACGCGGCCGCGGGGAGCAGCAGCGCAGCGAGCGTGAGCGTGCGAGCGTCGACCGTCATCCCTTGAGGAGATCCAGGTGATCTGCCATGACCGTCTTGCGGACGCGAAACAGCAGGATCACGATCGCCAGCCCGATCGCTGCTTCCGACACCGTGATGCAGATGGTGAAGACCGAGAAGACCATTCCAAGGGTGCTGCCCGCGAACCGCGAGAACGCGATCAGATTGATGTTGACCGCGTTGAGCATCAGCTCGATGCCGAGCAGAATGCCCACCGTGTTGCGCCGGGTGACGACACCGAACAGGCCGATGCAGAAGACGATAGCGGCGAGTATTAGATAAGACTGGAGGCTCATGTCAGTCTTTCGGTAATTCAGAATTCAGAATGCAAAATGCAGACACTGCGCAGTGTCGCGAGGCAAGACGTGAAAGCGCATCGCCTGTCACCCCGTGCCGCCGCTCCACGTATTGTCTGAATTCTGAATTCTGCATTCTGAATTTCACTCACACCTCTAGTCCTCAGGGCGCGCAAAGTACATCGCGCCCAGCATCGCCGCCAGCATCAGCACGCCGAGCAGCTCGAACGGCAGCACGAACTTCGTCAACACGCTCTCGCCGATCAAGCGCGTCACGTCGCCGACCAGCGCCGGTCTCGTCGCTGCCAGCGGCCGCGCGCCGATCGCGCGCACGATGAACCACAACAGCGCGCCAGCTACCACGGCGCCCGCCGCAATGTGCCGACTGGTTTGCGACAGACGTTCGCCGACCAGGCGCTCGGTCACGACAATGGCGAAGACGACGATGGTGATGACGCCGCCGGCGTAGAGCAGCAGCTGCACGGCAGCGAGAAACTCGGCATCGAGCAGCAGGAAGATGCCAGCGGTGCCCGTGAGGGCGAACGCCAGCCACAGCACGGCATGAAAGAGATTCTTCGACAGCACCACCGCGAGTGCCGACCCGACAAGCACGGCGGCGAGGGTCCAGAAGGCGATCGGCTCCGCCATCACGCCTCGCTCCCGGCGGGCTTGGCGGCGTGTGCCTCTTCGGGGCGCGCCATCTTGGGCGGGCCCTGCATGGCGCGAAGCAGATTGCCCGTGGCCCAGGACTGCTGATACTGCAGGCCAATCGCGTGCAGGCGATCCTTGTCGAGCAGCATCTCGCGCCGATCGGCGGTGGCCAGATCGAACGACTTCATCATCACGATCGCGTCGGTGGGGCACACCTGCACGCACAGCTCGCAGAACTCGCACGCATACAGCTCGAGAGAAAAGCTCTTCGCGTAATTCCGCTTCTCGCTCTTGAGCATCTCCACTTTGATGACCGCCGGCGGGCACACGTACTCGCACAGGCGGCAGCCGATGCACGCCTCCTCGCCGGTGTCCTTCTCGTACACGAGCGCCAGCAGGCCGCGATAGCGATCGGGATACTTCCGCTCCTGATCGGGATAGTGCACGGTGACCGGTTTGCGGAACAGGTTGAGGAAGGTGATCCACATCGCTTTGGCGACGGCTCTGATCACCGCGACCGGGCTGTTCGGGTTCGGCTTAGACACCGGCTCTCCACACCACCACGATCGCCGTACTCACGAGGAGCAGCAGCGTCGCCGGCATCAGCACCTTCCACGACAGCGTGAGGATCTGGTCGACGCGGATGCGCACGAAGCTCCATCGCACCCACGTGATCAAGAGGAACAGGAACATCGCTTTCAGCAGCATCCAGAGCGGCCCGAGCCATTCCGGGCCAGGCCCCGCCCATGCGCCGAGAAAGAGGATCGCGCCCAGGAACGACGATCCGATCACGTGCGCGTACTCGCCCAGCTGAATCAGCGCGAACTTCATCCCCGAGTACTCGACGCGAAAGCCGGCCACCAGCTCCGATTCGGCTTCGAGGATGTCGAACGGCACGCGGTTTTCGGCGGCGAGCGTCGACACCACGAAGGCGAGGAATGCCAGTTGCCCGATGACCGGATAGAAGACGAACCACAGGCCGGACTGCGCGGCGGCGATGTCCGAGAGCTTCAGCGAGCCGGCGAGCAGCACGGGCACCAGCGCCGCGAAAATGAACGGCAGATCGTAGGAGATGATCTGGTTCACGGCGCGCATCGCCGACAGCAGCGCGTATTTGTTGTTCGATCCCCAGCCGGCCATAAACAGCCCGACGATCTCCATCGACGACACGGCGAGGAAGAACAGCAGGCCGATGTTGAGATCGGCGACGCCGAGACCAGGCGCGAAGGGGATGGTCGCGAAGATCAGCATGCACGGCACGAGGAAGACGATTGGCGCCAGGTTGAACACGCGCCGATCGGCGAGGCGCGGCACGATGTCTTCCTTCATCATCAGCTTCAGCGCGTCGGCGATCGGCTGCAGCAGCCCGTGCGGCCCGACCCTGTAGGGCCCGATGCGCGACTGCATCCGCGCCGCGAACTTCCGCTCCAGCAGCGTGACGTAGGTCACCATGCCGATGACGGCATTGAGCACGATGAATCCCGAAATGGCCGAGTAGAGCCACGGATTCATCAGCGATCCACCTCACCGAACACCGGATCGACCGAGCCCATGATCGCGACGACGTCGGCGACCTTGTGGCCTGGAATGATGTGCGGCAGAACCGAGAGGTTCGAGTACGACGCCCCACGCCATTTCATGCGATATGGCTTCGCGCTGCCGTCAGCGACGAGATAGCAGCCCACCTCGCCGCGTGGTCCCTCGACGCGCGCGTACGCGTCGCCCTTCGGAATGCGGATCTGCGCCACCGACTTCAGGCCTGGACGAGACGAGATGGCGCCGGCGGGCAGCGTGTCCAGCGCCTGGCGCACGATCTTGATCGACTCGCGGAACTCCACCATGCGGATGCGATAGCGCGAATAGCAGTCGCCCGCGGTTTCGACCGGCACCGCAAACGAGAAATCCTCGTACGACGAGTACGGCGCCGAGCGGCGGATGTCGAAGTTCACACCCGAGCCGCGCAGGAGCGGGCCCGCGATGCCGACGTCCTCGGCCAGCTCACGGCTGATCACACCCACATCCTGCGCACGAGCCAGGAAGAATGGGTTGTCCTCGAGGAGCGATTCGTACTCGCCGATCCGCTGGTCGATGATGTCGATCGTCTCCCGGCACTTCGCGGCCCAGCCGTCGGGAATGTCGTAGCGCGTGCCGCCCACTTGATAGAAGCCGTAAAGGAGCCGCGCGCCGACGAGCATCTCGAACAGATCGAGAATCATCTCGCGCTCGCGGATGCAGTAGAGGAACACGGTGGCGCCGCCGCCAAGCGCGCCGCCCATGTCGAGGCACCAGGTGCCGAGCCACAGCAGATGCGACGCCACGCGCTGCAGCTCCGCCATGATCACGCGCAGATACTGCGCCCGCTTCGGCACCTCGATCTTGCCGATCTGCTCCGCCGCCATCACGTAGGCGAACTCGCTGGTCATCGCCGCGACGTAGTCGGTCTTCGAGGCGATCGATGGGTACTGCGCGTAGGTCAGCGTCTCCGACAGCTTCTCGTGGCAGCGGTGCAGGTAGCCGATCACGGCGTCGACAGCGACGATGGTTTCGCCCTCGAGCGTGAGGATGGCGCGGAACACGCCGTGCGCGGACGGGTGCTGCGGCCCCATGTTCATCATGAGGCGCTCGCCGCCGGAGTAGTCGAATTCGACCCGAGATGTCTTGGCGGTATCTAGCATCACGTCAGATCAGCGATACGGCGGATACGGCGTGTCGACCGCGTAGGATTTCAACAGCGGATGGCCGACCCAGTCGTCGCTGAGGAGGATCCGCCGCAGGTCGGTATGGCCGTCGAAGCGGATGCCGAACATGTCGTAGCACTCGCGCTCCATCCAGTTGGCGCCGCGGAACACCGGCACGAGCGACGGGCACGACGACACGCCAGGGCCAAGCTTCGTCTTCATCATCAGCGCCACGCCGTCATCCAGGTTCTCGACGCGCGCGATGACCTCCAGGCCCTGCTCCTTCCAATCCACGGCCGATGAAAACGAGAAGAACCGGCATCCGAGCGTCGTCTTCGCGAACTGCGCGAACGCCAGCCACTGATCGGGGGGAATCGTCACCACGAGCGGCATGCCCCTGCCCGCCGTAGCTTCAGCGGAGGCGGGCTCGACCTGTGCGCCGCTGAAGCGTTCGGCAATCCGCGTCTTCGCTTCGTCTCTCGTCACGGCGTTAGTCGACCTTTGGGTTCGGTGCGGCGCGCTTGCCTGTGCGCTTGAAGTGGGCGATCTGGTCCTGCAGCAGCAACAACCCGTTCAGCAGGCTCTCGGGCGGCGGCGGACAGCCCGGCACGTAGACGTCCACGGGGATGACGCGATCGACGCCCTTCACCACGTGATACCCGTGCCGGAAGGGTCCGCCGGAGTTGGCGCACGATCCCATCGACACGGCCCATTTCGGATCGGGCATCTGGTCGTAGATGCGTTCGAGCATCGGCGCCATCTTGATGGTGACCGTGCCCGACACCACCATCAGATCGGAGTGGCGAGGCGAGGCCCACGGCACCATGCCGAGGCGCTCCACGTCGAAGCGGCTCGCGAAGGTCGCCATCATCTCGATGGCGCAGCACGCCAGGCCGAAGGTGACCGGCCACACCGACGACTTCCGCGCCCAGTTGAGGAACGCATCGGCGACGGTGGTCACGACGAAGCCGCCGGGAAAGCTGTGAATGCCCTCGGTGACCGATTCGAAGAGCGGCGAATGCTGGTCGCCCTCGGGCCGGCTCTTATGGAGCTGCTCCCATTCCTGGAGATCTTTCATGTTTCTCCAGATCGGGGCAGGAATCTGAGGGACTGGGGGCTTTATTTCCACTCGAGGATGCGCTCCCGGTACGCGTAGACCCACCCCAGCCCGATGATGGCCAGGAACGTGAGCATCGAGAGGATACCCCAGCGGCCGAGATCGCGGACCACGAGCACCCAGGGGAAGAGGAAGATGGCGAGCGCGTCGAAGATGATGAAGACGAGCGCGACGAGATAGAACCCGACGGGAAACTGCACCCACGCCGGACCGATCGGCTCGGCGCCGCATTCGTAGTTCTCGACCTTGGCTGCAAACGGCCGCCGCGGGCTGAGCACCCAGGCCATGGCCAGTGACACCAAGGCAAAGGCCAGAATGAAACCGAGGTAGATGGCGACCGCGCCGTAACCGATCACGCGGCAATACTATCGCAGTTGTTCCGGAACTATCTGAAACTCTCCATAATCTCGTCGAGCGCCGCCTTGCTCGGTCGCGTCCGCGACTCATCGAGCATGGCGAGCGGTTCGTCGACGACGCCAAGCAGTTCGATGAAGTCCTGCTTGTCAGGCTCGAGATAGAGGAGACCGGTGGCGAACTCGCCTCGCGACGCCGTGTCGCGCAGCAGCCGCAGCGCGCTCACCTTATCGGTCGGGTTGTAGTTCTCGGCAATCTTCGAGAGCAGCAGCTTCGATCCGTTGTGCAGCGTCACCGCCGTGGTCGTGCCGGCGTCGTAGTCGACGTTGATGTCGTCGAAGAACGGCACGAAGTTCATGTCGGCCAGCGGTTCCTCGTGATCTTTCGCGTACGAGTAGCTCTTGGTCGAGCCGTCGTGATCGTTGAAGGTGACGCACGGCGACAGCACGTCGATCATGCACGTGCCGCGATGGCTGAGCGCGGCTTTGAGAATCGCCTTCAGCTGCTTCGGATCGCCCGAGAACGATCGGGCGACGAACGAGGCGCCGAGCTCGATGGCGAGAATGCAGGTGTCGATCGGCGGCAGATCGTTGACCACGCCGGTCTTGAGCGTCGAGCCGAGATCGGCGGTGGGCGAGAACTGGCCCTTGGTGAGGCCGTAGCAGCCGTTGTCCTCGATGATGTAGATCATCGGCAGGTTGCGCCGCATCAAGTGGACGAACTGACCGATCCCGATCGCGCCGGTGTCGCCGTCGCCGCTCACGCCAATCGCGATCATCTTGCGGTTCGACACCACCGCACCGGTCGCCACCGACGGCATGCGCCCGTGCACCGAGTTGAAGCCGTGCGCGCTGTTCAGGAAATACGCGGGGCTCTTGCTCGAGCAGCCGATGCCGGAGAGCTTGATCACCTGCGTGGGCTCGACGCCCATCTCGTAGAACGAATCGATGATGCGCTCGGTGATCGCGTTGTGGCCGCAGCCGGCGCACAGCGTCGTCTTGCTGCCGCGATACGCCACTGGCTCGAGCCCGATTCGATTCAGCTTCTTTCCTGGTGCCGCTGGTGTCGCCATTCGTTCCTCTTTGGCGGGTCTGAAGACCCGCCTCTACCATTAGTGATCTGTGATTGGTGAATAGTGATTCGTTGCTGATTCGCGATTGGTGATCTTTGATTTATCGACGATTCACGTTTCCTGCCGCCTGACTCCTGTTTTCAATCAACGATCACAGATCACCAATCAACAACGAATCACCATTCACTATTCACGAATCAAAGATTGACGGCGGGTCTTTAGACCCGCCGTTATCCGCGTTCCTGCTCAATCAGTTCCGTCGTCACCGTGCGGCCGTCGATCGGCAGCCCGGCGTAGTGCGGGATGGCGCGCATCTTCGCGATGTGCGCGGGTGTTGCCTCCATCCGCAGCAGCGACAGCATTTGACTGTCGCGGTTCTGCTCGACCACGTACACGCGGTCGCATCGATCGATGAACTCGAAGACATCGGGCGTGAACGGGTAGCCGCGCAGCCGCAGGTACGACGTCTCGAGACGATGCTCGTGGCGCAGCTGATCGCGCGACTCGACGATCGCCCAATGCGTGGTGCCATAGGCGATGATGCCGACCTTGGTGTTCGCCAGCATCTCGATTTCGGGCTTCGGCACCAGTGTGCGCGCCGTGTCGAACTTCCGCGCGAGGCGCGCCAGATTCTTCGAGTAGTCCTCGGCTCGTTCGCTGTACTGCGCCAGCTCGTTGTGTCCCGAGCCGCGCGTGAAGTAGGCGGGCATGCCGTCGCCAGGCACGGAGCGATACGGGATGCCATCGCCGTCGACGTCGCGGTAGCGGCCCCACTCGCCGATGCGCTTCAGCGTGGCGGCATCGAGCCGCTTGCCGCGGTTGAACGGCTTGGTCGGATACTCGAACGGTTTGGCCATCCAGGTGTTCATGCCGAGGTCGAGATCGCTCATCACGAACACCGGCGTCTGCAGCTGCTCGGCGAGGTCGAACGCCTCCATCGCCATCGTGTAGCACTCGGTCACGGACGCGGGGATCAACAGCGGATGCTTGGTGTCGCCATGCGAGAGCAAGGCTGCCGAGAGGATGTCCTGTTGACCCGTGCGGGTGGGAAGACCGGTCGACGGACCACATCGCTGCACGTCGAAGACGACGGCTGGAATCTCGGCGTAGTAGCCAAGGCCGGTGAACTCCGCCATCAGCGAGATGCCAGGTCCCGCCGACGAGGTCATCGCGCGCGCACCCACCCAGCCGGCGCCGAGCACCATGCCGAGCGCGGCGAGCTCGTCTTCGGCTTGAATGACGGCGTACGTGGTCTTCCCCGATTCCGGATCGCGACGGTACTTCTTGAGATAGTCGATCAGCGATTCGCACAGCGAAGACGAGGGCGTGATCGGATACCAGCCGACGAAGGTGACGCCGGCCATCATGCAGCCGATCGCCGCCGCCGCATTGCCTTCGATCAGGATCATGCCCTGCGTCTTGTTCATCGGCTCGATGACGAAGGGATCCTGCTTGGTCAACGTGGCGGCGTGGTCGTAGCCCGCCTTCAGCGCCGACATGTTGAGATCGATCGCCTTCTGCTTCTTCCCCAGCTGCTTGCGCAGCGCCTGTTCCATATGCCCCATGTCGATCGACAGCAGGCGCGAGAGGACGCCGTCGTAGACCATGTTTCGTACGAGCCGGCGCAGCTTTGCATCGTGCGTGATCGGCTGCATCAGCTTGTCGAAGGGGACCGGATAGAAGATCAGATCGGTGCGCAGCTCGTGCAGCTTGAGCGGCTCGTCGTAGACCACCGCCGCTCCGGGAGCCAACGAGATGACGTCTTCTTTCGCCGTCTCGGGGTTCATGGCGACGAGGAAGTCGACCTCTTTCTTGCGGCCGATGTAGCCGTTGCCGCTCGCCCGGATGGTGTACCACGTCGGCAGACCGGCAATGTTCGACGGGAACATGTTCTTTCCCGCGACCGGCACGCCCATTTGGAAGATGGAGCGCAGCAGAACCAGGTTGGCTGTCTGGCTGCCGGATCCGTTGACGGTGGCGACCTGGATGGCGAAGTCGTTAACGATGCGCTCGGTCTGCTGGTGAGGGCCGGCGTCCTGGACGGCCGCGTCGGTCACTGACATTGTTCCAATCTTCTCCCGGGCTCAGCCTCATAAATTGCAGGAAGGATTGCGGATTTTGCAAGAAACGATCACGAAATTATAGCACCGACCCTCGGGCGGCCACGGTGACGGCGCCTTGTCTGAGCCGTCTGGTCGCTGACATCACGGTCGGCAGTGGCATCTCGTCTGCAGTCTCAAGCGTTGGAGGAGCCAAAGGTCAGAACAACTTCACGTCGACCGGCGTGCCTTCGTCGACCGCATCGACGTCTGCGGGAATCTCGATGTAGCCGTCGGCGCGCGACATGCTCGTGATGTCGCCCGAGGCTTTGAAGGCGGGCATCGCCACGTCGTGTTCGATTCGCACTGTATAGAACTGATGCCGTCCCGGCGCCGACACCACGCGCGCGCCGAGCGGAAGGCGTATGGCGCGCACGATCTGGTCGGGAAGCCGCGCGATACGCCGCAGCGCGGGCGCCAACAGGATATAGGCGTTCGAGAGGCAGGATGTCGGATAGCCCGGCATGCCGAAGACGAGGCGATCGCGGATGCGTCCGAACGCCGTCGGTTTGCCCGGCTTCACCGCAATGCCGTGGAACAGCACTTCTCCCTTGGCGGCGATCACATCGAGAATCAGATCGCGCTCACCGACGGAGCTGCCGCCTGAGAACACCACGAGATCCTGCTCGAGACATTCGTCGACGGCCGCAGAGAGATCCTCGATCGTGTCGACCGCGGTCTTGTAGCGCACCGGAATGCCGCCATGGTCGTCGATGACGGCCGAGATCGTGAATCGGTTGATGTCGTAGATCTGCCCGGGCGCCAGAGGATGACCGGGGGTGACGATCTCGTTGCCGGTCGACAGGATGGCGACGTGCGGTTTTCCGTAGACCTCGACGTCGGTGATGCCAAGCGCGGCGATCGAGCCGATGCGGCTGGCGTTGAGCATCGCACCGGGATGCAGCACCGTTTGCCCCTTGCGAATATCGGATCCCTGCCGGCCGATGTTCTGCGCTCGTGCGACCGGCGCGAACACCTGCACCGCACCCGAGTCGTCGCTGTTCGTGTCCTCGACCATCACGACTGCATCGGCGCCCTCGGGCATCGGCGCGCCCGTGGCGATCTCGGTGCAGAGACCGCGCGCGAGTGTCTTGGCGGGGATCTGACCCGTGAACACTTTCTCGACGCACTGCAGGATGCGCGGCTCGGCACGAGTGGCGCCGGTCGTGTCTTCTGCGCGCACGGCATAGCCGTCCATCGCGGCTCGCGAAAACGGCGGCACGTCGGCACCTGACACGATGGTCTCGGCAAGGACGCGGCCGTTGGCGGCCGTCAGCGCCAGGCGCTCCACACGTGTAATCGGCTCGATCGCGCGGTCGATGATCGCCCGCGCTTCCTCGAGCGAGATCGTGTCGGTGAATGGACGCATGTTGGTGGGCATGGGCGGCGAAAACAACCGTTCTATGTTCGATGTTCGATGTTCGATGTTCGACGGTTCGACGTTCTCGGTTCGAAGTTCCTGGTTCGCTCCGAGCTGGCTCGTTGCTTAGCCTTGAACGTTGAACGCCGAACAGGGAACGCCGAACGTCGAACGTCGAACCTCGAACCCCGAACAGCCATCACGTGACTACGATCCTACCGCCGCCGCCAACGCGACGTACGAGTCCAGCAGCAACCGTCGGATCCCCTCCCAATCCGGCTGCGCCGCTTGCGAATCGCGAAGCGCTGCGGCCTCGGCGCGCAGCTGCGCCGCTTTGAGCACCGATTCGCGAGGCACCTCATAGAGCAATGCGTATTCGTCGGCGATGAGGCTGCCGATCTGTTCCGGTCTGTCTTCACCGGGAACGCGCCGCGCCACCCACCACGCGAGCTCCGACCGCGCCACTGCATTCGAGTCGAAGCGTGCCCGCAGCCAATCGCGCGCCGTGCCATAAGCCGCTTCGAGATCGGGCAGCACCACCTCGTAGTTCGATCGCGCGTTGCCGAATGTCGCCGCCGCGCGGGCCAGGTGAAATGCTTCGCGAGCGGCGGTCGCCCACGAGTAGCGATACTGCTCGCGAAGCAGCGTCACGAGCAGGCCGAACAAACGAACGTTCTCCTTCGCGTAGTAGGCCTGCCACATGCGCAGCTCGAGATCGGCAAGACGAACAGGTTCGAACGTGCGAATCGATCGTGGCCCGGGAGGCGGCACGAGTGCCACGACGAGGGCGATGGCCACGACGACGAAGACGATGATCGCGATGCGCCGTTTCATGCGTACGTAGTGTCCGGCTTGAGCCGGACCGACAAGCGTCTCATCGGTACGTAGTGTCCGGCTTCAGCCGGACCATCACCGATCTCATTTCCGCAGCTGCTGCACGACGTGTCCGAGCTCGGGGACGATCAGTTTCTCCATCGCCAGGCGCACGGCTGCGAGCGAACCTGGGAGCACGAATACGGCTGTGCGGCCAATGCTGCCCGCGGTGGCGCGGCTCATCATCGCCGCCGATCCGATCTCTTGATAACTGAGCATCCGAAAGATCTCGCCAAAGCCATCGAGCCGTTTGTCGAGCAGCGCTGAGATCGCTTCATAGGTCGCATCGCGCGAGCTGATGCCGGTGCCGCCGGTGGTGACGATGACGTGCGTCGCCGGATCGCCGACCCGCGCGCGCACGAGTGCGGCGACCTCGGTCGGCTCGTCTCGGACGATGGCGTGCCCCGTCACGGCGTGCCCCGCCCGGGCGAGCATCTCGCGAATGGCGAGACCGCTCGTATCGTTCTCCTCCGTGCGTGTATCGCTGACCGTCAGCACGAAACAGCCGACAGCGGCCGGTGCATGTGCCTTGTGCTCGCCCGCACTCACAGCGGAATCATGTAGGGGGCGGGGGGTAGGGGGCAAGGGGGCAGGGCTGTGGCAATCTTCCGGAGCTCGAGTCATCAGGCGCGCGGTGAGCGCTAGCAGCCGGTGCAGCGAACCTCGCTGAAGATCTCGTCGCGCTTCGCGTCGTTCTGTCTCGCGTAGTTCACGAGACAACGCACGGCCTTGCCGATGTCGGGCAAGTCGTACTTCTTCGCGACGTCTTCCAAATACCCCACCATTTCGGAGTCGAGCTCGATCGGCCGCGGCGTGTAGTCTTTCACGGGTCCTCCTGACAGCGAGCCATGATACCGGACGTCCTTTTCTCTTGACCCCGACTTTTCGACGATGGCATCGTCGTCTATGTGGGTGCGACTTGAGTAGGAAAGGTACACCGATATGTCGATCGCGCAGGTGCCGGAGGCGCTCGCGAAGCGTCTCGGAGACGAGGGCACCGAAGGACTCGTCGCGTTGCTTGACTCCACCCACCAGGATTGGAGGGAGAACGTGTTGACCGCAGCCGTCGATCGTTTCGAGTACCGGCTGACGAGCGAGATCTCCGCGCTGCGTCTCGATTTTGCCAGAGAGCTCTCGGGTCTTCGTCAGGACGTGACCCGTGAGATAGCCGCAGTGCGGCAGGACGTCACGCGCGATCTCGCGGGCGTGCGCGTCGAGTGGCTCAAGTGGTCGTTTCTCTTCTGGGTCGGTCAGGTCGCGGCGATGGCCGGTCTGCTGGCCTTCATGATCCGTCGGTGATCCAGTCGGGGCCTATGAACACATGCTATAGTCAAGGTTTGCGCGCACATCGACACACTCGTCCGTGCGCCCGAGCGTTCGTTCCGCCCCTCTCGCGCCCTTAGCTCAGTTGGATAGAGCGTCTGGCTACGAACCAGGAGGTCGCAGGTTCGAGTCCTGCAGGGCGCGCCATTCAAAGGTCAAAGGTCAAAAGTCAAAGGTAAGGGCAAGGTGTAGGTACCGCGTTACTTGCGGCGGCCGTGTCGTTGCCGATTGCCGTTTGAGATTCGACGGTGAGCGGACTGACCGCCGTTTCCTCCTTCTGTTTGTGAACAATGTTGAACAATTCGCTGCCGACCTTGTCGACGGCCTCGCGCAGCGATCCGTCGAGCACTTGCGTGTACACGTTCAGCGTCGTGTCGACGTTGGCGTGACCCATCAGCTGCGCGACGACTTTGCCGGGCACGCCTCGATCGTGCGACCACGATGAGTACGTGCGGCGGAACGTCAGCCACGTTGCTCGAGGAAGTCCCAGCCGCGCGCACGCCGGGAAGATGAATCGGCGCAGGACGTTGTTCGGCAAGATCGGTGTGGCCATTCGCGTCGAGAACACGAGCGTGTTCGGCTCGATGCTTCCGACGTGAGCCTTCCACGCTGCGATCAACGTCAACGCCGCGTCTGAGAGCGGGATCTGTCGTGAGCCCGCCTCGGTCTTCGGTGTCGCGAAGACGCCGTCGTACACCGCCTCTCGCACCGTGAGCAGCCGGGCCTGCTCATCGATGTCCCTCCAGCGCAGCGCGAAGAGCTCGCCACGTCGAAGGCCCGAGAGGATCGCCAACCCAGCCATCGTTCGTGGAAGCAACGACAAGTCGTTCAGCAGCGATGCTGCCTGACTCGTTGTCAGCACCCATTTCGGACGTACGCACTTCAGCTTTGGAAGATCGACGCCACGCGCGGGATTCTCCTGCAGATGGCCCCACTTCACAGCTGTTCGAAGAATAGCGCTGAGCACATCGTGGACGTGATCGATGGACCTCGGCGCGTACCCCTGCTGCGTGAGATGAGCCACGTATGCCTGAATATCCTGTCGCGTGACCTCGCAGATCATCCGATCACCAAACCGCGGCATCAGATGCTTCCTCAGCATGAAGCGACGATGGATCTGGGTTGAGTGTTTGTACATCGGCACAACCGATGCTTCCCATTCGCTCGCCAGGGTGCGGAACGTGACGCGAGAGCGCATCGCTGCGTGACTGCGTGCGGCCACCAATTTTCGAACGAGGGCGTCAGACGCCTCCTTCTTCGTGACCTCTCCCAGCGTCTCGTACCGCAGAATCTTCTTCCTCGTGCCGTCGGGAGCAATTTCGGTCTCCCGCCAGCGAATCGCCCACCCCTTTCTCCGTTTGAGCAGACATCCACTTCCGTACTGCCGTTTCGATCGAGTCATCGAGAGAATCCCTTCCTCTCGTTGGCTCTTCGTGCTGTAGCTCGTGCGCCCATTTTAGCTGTTGGCGAGCGTTCAGCGCGGCAATGTTCGACGGTCCAGAAATGCGCGCACGAGGTGCGGATCGAAGCGCTCGTACTTGCCAATCTTGATGTGCGGCAGGCGATCGGATCGTCGCGCGCTGCGTGCGCGCGTGTGCTCGTAGATCCAGCTCCGGCTGACCTTCAGCAGTGCCGCGACTTCGTTGACGGTCAGGAGCTCGACGAGTTGCGAGTTGGTGTCGATGCGCTGCTCCTTTTCGCTGGCATGCGCCAGTCC
>Ga0075433_10000836_pt1 | contig 21560 bp, 11 predicted proteins | sample RhiMethybrSRZTD2_FD_75299 | JGI IMG/M metagenome (GOLD analysis project Ga0075433, IMG submission 75299) | Populus rhizosphere microbial communities from Tennessee, USA - Rhizosphere MetaG P. TD hybrid SRZTD2 | ecosystem: Host-associated > Plants > Roots > Rhizosphere > Soil | place: USA... | reverse complement strand
AGAACGGAACCTCGAACGGTCTATCGATCTCCTGAGCGCGAAATATTACGAACAGATACCGTATCCGTCGATGCGCGGTGTTGAGACGGTGCTCGGCTTCGTCGAAAAAGATAATCCCAAAGCAAAGAGCGCGGATCCAAAATCATTTGTCGATGACAGTCTGCTGCGCGAAATCGATCAGAGCGGTTTTATAAAGACACTTTACCAGAAGTGATTGCAAACCCGATCGGTCGACGTCAATGCGCTCGCTTATCGTCAAAACTTTTCTCGCCAACGTTCTTCTTACTATTTTCCAACTCGCGAAGAAAATTCTCTCGTCGCGCTTGTGCGTTACTGTCGTCTCCCTGGTTCGTCGAGTTTCCCTGCTAAAGTATCCTGCGATTCTACGGTGTTCAAGATTCGTCTATCCCGTCCGAACATGGTCAGGATTTATATAAATGGCATAGTTGCATCGTGTTCCGTTAGCATTTTCCCTGCCTAATCAAGCAAGCAATTAACGGCCAGCGCTGTCCCTTTTTGTCACAATCTAACGTTCCGTCGCCTCAGACAAAATTTCCCTTCGACCGGGCATAAGCGTTGCTATCTTTTAGCGCGCGCCGGGAGCCAGTTTATTCGTCTCGCTGACCGGCACGTCATTTATTGAGAAATGTGCTCGATTTGGTCGTTCCAGCTAGGAGGGCAGTTGTCATTCAGCCGAAGAATACGCTGCATATGTGCCAACAAAGTAAAGCAAGTGACATTCAGGTCGATATTTGTCTCGGTGGGAGTAGCCGTGCCGGGCCAGCCCTGAGCTTTCCGGCAAAATTTCCTTCTCTCGCGGGTGGTTCAATGGGGATGATTAAGAAGTATCGCTTCGGCCTTGCACCGAAATTCACCGGAGTTGTCGTTGCGGCCGTGCTCTCGACCGGAATTTTGGTCAGTGCGGCAACGTTCTATGAGAGCCACAACCGACTGCGCGAGCAAATTATTGCCAACAACGAGGCCAACGTTACCCTCGCCGCGGAATTTGCTCGGAACTACGTCCGGCGTATTCAGGAAAGTGTCGAATTCCTCGCCAAAAGTTCGATTGTCACATACTCGGTTAATCGTGGTGACTACAGTGAGGCCGAGCCGTTCTTGCGCGAGTTTCTTGGTATACACACAGAAATAGACAACATCAGCCTACATGATGTCCGCGGAATCGTCCGCGCCAGCGGCATCTCTTTGGCTGCTAGCAATCAAAGTCGCGGTGATCGCGAGTGGTTCAAACAGATCATCGAATCCGGTGAACCCTTGCTCGGGAATGCCGGAATTTCCGCAGCGACGCGACGTCCGGTAGTCCCATATGCGGTACCGGTCCTCGGTGACAAAGGCACTGTGCGGGGAGTGATTCTTGGTAGCATCTCATTATCTACGCTCAATCAAACAATTTCGCGGCTGAGACCTGGTTCTCACGCACTTTCTTCGTTGCTCGACCGCCGCAATGGGGGCATCATCTTAGCCCATCCCGACACAAAGCAAGTGCTTCAGCCGGCCTCGGGAAAAGTTGAAGCAATCACTCAGTTATTAAATGGTGAGCGCGGAGCTGTGGAGACTAAGAATAATGCCAGCGAGCTGACTTTGATCTCTTTCGCTCCGGTGCCGGACCTCCCCTGGGGCATCATGATTTCCCAGCCGAGCAGCGAAGTATTCGCGCCGGTCACGGAGGCAGCGCGAGACAGTGCGATTTTGATGGCCGCGGTGCTGTTGATCACCGCGCTCAGCGCCGCGTGGCTTGTACGCCACGTGACCCAACCGTTGGCCGATCTCCGGGAAGCGGCCAACAGCTTCTCCACAGGAGATCTCACCAGACGCCTCAACTTCACTCGTAAAGATGAACTGGGTGAGCTTGGACGTACCTTCGATCAAATGGCCGCGACACTAGCTCAGCGGAGTGCCGAAGTGGAGAGCGCCAACCGGGAGCTGCAAGAGCAGAACCGCATCGTCCAGCAGGCCAACCGCTTGAAAAGCGAGTTCTTGGCGAACATGTCGCACGAGCTTAGAACTCCACTGAACGCGATCATTGGTTTTGCTCAGCTCATGCATGACGGCAAGGTCGGCGTAGTTTCTCCGGCGCATGAAGAGTACCTAGGAGATATTCTCGACAGCGCCCGACATTTGCTCCAACTCATCAATGACGTGCTGGATCTGGCCAAGGTCGAGGCGGGCAAGATGGAGTTTCATCCCGAGACGGTGAATCTCACCAGGTTGATCACGGAGGTCCGCCAGATTCTCCAGAGTCTCTCGGCAACCAAACGCTTGAAAATCGATCTCCAGGTGTCACCGGTGGTCGAACAATTGGTGATCGATGCCGCGAAGCTCAAGCAGGTTCTTTACAACTATCTTTCCAATGCCATCAAATTCACACACGAAGAGGGCCGCATCGCAGTGCGCGCGCTAGCGGAAGGCGCCAACTACTTCCGTTTAGAAATCGAGGATACGGGCATCGGCATCGGCGCGGAGGACTTGAGCAAACTATTTGTCGAGTTCCAGCAGCTGGAAGGCGCCACGACAAAGCGGCACCAAGGGACCGGTCTTGGCCTGGCCTTGACGAAGAAGATCGTTGAAGCGCAGGGAGGTCGCGTCGGCGCTCAAAGCATCCCAGGGCGGGGGAGCACCTTCTATGCGATCTTGCCGCGCAACTCGCGTCAGATGGAAGGATCCACAGTTTTGGATCCGATCCGTGGAATGCAGGCTCAAGACGGGTCCAACGTTCTGGTGATCGAAGACAATGAAGCCGATCGCCACTGGCTCGCCAAGATACTCGGAGAAGCAGGTTACATCGTGAACAGTGCGGCCACGGGAGCTGAAGGCATAGCGAAGGCGCGAGCAAATCGTTTCAAAGCCATTATACTCGACCTGATTTTGCCGGACATGGGGGGGTGGGAGGTGCTTCACGCGATTCGCGCGGGCGGGCCGAATCAGCGGACAGTCGTAATCGCCGCCACCGTTATCGCAGAAAAAGAAGTGGCCAAAGGATTTTCCGTCCAAGACTTTCTGGTCAAACCGATCGCACCTGAATCGCTTTTGGAAGCCCTGAAGAATGCCGGAGTTGACGCTAGAGGCATTAAGAAAAAAATTCTGGTCGTGGACGACGACCCCAATACGCTGAAAATGGCTAAGGCGGCTCTGCAAGCCGGCGGTTATGAGGCCGTGTGCCATGCGAGCGCCGAAAGCGGTCTTCAAGCAGCCGCCGAGTCGAGATTTAACGCGGTGGTGCTCGATCTCGTCATGCCTGAGATCGACGGGTTTGAATTTCTCACGCGCTTTCGGGAGCTGTCCACGTGCAAAGAAACGCCGGTGGTTGTCTGGACCAGCAAGGATATTACAGCTTATGATCTGAAGCGGCTTAAGAATTCCGCTCAATCCATTGCAGTGAAGTCTGGTTTTAGCATCGAAGCTGTCTTGCAGGAGTTACATCGCTACGTCGGTCCAACTGGCGAAAGCCAGAAATCTCGCCCTGCGGAGACACGCGAACTTTAGCCGGAAGGAATCACGATCCACACAAGGCGACTGCTAAGACTCACTTGCTCACATGGCACAAAAAGTTGACGAATCGCGCAAATCGACCCACACGCAAACTTTTTGAAGGACAAAGGTCATGAATAGTAGGCAACACGTCAAGCAAACCGTATTCATTACCCTGCTCTTGCTAGGGCTAATTGCCCCACTCGTTGACGCTCTCTTGGCGCATCAAAACCCTGACTCCACAGTCGCCCAGAGCGAGCGCTCGCTTTCGCCTGGCGACCAACAACCTATAACGTCAATCGATGCTTCGGAAAAGCAATTGGGCCTCGCGCAATTTCTGCCCCATGGAGTTTGTTTTTTTTGGGACGAATCGTTGCTGCTCCTGCACGTCGTCTCTGACTCGTTCATCGCGCTTGCTTATTTTTCCATTCCGGTCGCACTGATCATTTTTGTACGGCGAAGGAAAGATCTCGCATTCAGTTGGATCTTCTGTCTGTTTGCGACCTTTATCGTCGCTTGTGGAACGACGCATATCATGGGTGTCTGGACGATCTGGAAACCCGCCTACTGGCTGGATGGCGTCATCAAAGCGCTCACAGCTACAGTTTCGCTGGTTACCAGTGTCCTGCTCTGGCCGCTCATACCCAAAGCCGTCGCTCTTCCTAGTCCGGCACAGCTCGAGGCGGCCAATCAGGATTTGCAATTTCAAATCCAGCAGCGCAACCGCGACATCGCGGAGCGAAAGAGTCTGGAAGAACAACTAAAGAAAAAAACTGAAGAATTGCTCGAGCAGAATCATCGCGTTCAGGAGGCCAACCGGCTCAAGACCGAGTTTCTCGCCAATATGTCTCATGAACTGCGTACGCCTCTGAATGGAGTCATCGGTTTCGCCGAGCTCATGCACGACGGCAAAGTCGGCCCAGTCTCGCCCAACCACAGAGAATACCTGGGCGATATCCTGGGCAGCGCGAAGCATCTACTACAATTGATCAACGACGTGCTCGATCTCTCCAAGATCGAGGCCGGCAAATTAGAATTCAAGCCCGAGACGGTCAATCCGGAGCTGGTCGTGGCCGAGGTTCGTGACTCATTGCGCGCGCTCGCGGCGAACAAGCGGATCGATGTCGAGACTCGGGTTGATCCCACCCTCGCGGGGATCGTGACGGATGTGAGAAGCCTCAAGCAGATCCTCTATAACTATCTATCCAACGCCATCAAGTTCACGCCCGATGGCGGTAGTGTGACGGTGACATTCAAAGCCATCGATAGCACTCAATTTCGCATCGACGTCGAGGATAACGGCATCGGTATCAAGCCTGAAGATCTGGGGCGGCTTTTCGTGGAGTTTCAGCAGCTCGACGCGACCACTGCCAAGAAATATGCCGGAACCGGTCTCGGATTGGCGCTCACGAAAAGGATCGTCGAAGCCCAGGGAGGCAAGGTTGGTGTGAAGAGCACAGCGAACGAAGGGAGTGTCTTTTATGCCGTCTTGCCGCGAAACTTTCATTTCCCTGGAGCAGTCGCCGATGATGCGAAACATCACGAAGTCGTGATGCACAGAGAATGGTGAAATCCATGCCGCTCCCGATCTTCGCGCGACGTACCGCTGTCCTCATAGGTTGATCGCCACAATGACGGCTGCCAATTTTTCTTTGTATTGGTCCGGAGAGTCAGAAGATGAATCAGAAGATACTGTTGGTCGAAGATAATCCTGTTTCCCGCAAAGTTGTCCGGGTCGCGCTCGAAACGGACGGTTACCGTGTCGTGGAAGCGCCGGACGGCAAAACCGCGATCACGATGATGGTCGAAGAAAACCCCGACCTGGTACTACAGGATCTGCTGCTGCCGGATTTCAATGGCTTCGACCTCGTATCCGAGCTTCGGGCGCTCCGGAAAGACGAGCAGGTGCCGATCCTGGCCCTCACCGGTCTCATCGAGAAAACCGACGCGATGCGCGTCACCGACGCTCCCTTCACCGACTACTTGTTCAAACCGGTTGCGCCTTCACATCTACTGAGCGTCGTGCGCAGTCACTTGGCGTCGGCGCAGACCGGCCAAGAGAGCCGGGGTAAGAACCGGCGCGTCCTGCTGGTCGATGACGAGCCGGCTCAGCTCAAACTCTTGGCGATCCATCTAAGCCATCTAGGCTTTCAGGTCACGACAGCGACTGACGGCAACGATGGCTTGGCCAAGGCTCGGCGGGATCGCCCCGACGCCATCGTGTCCGACGTCTTGATGCCCGGTCTGGACGGCTTTCAACTCTGCATGAAATTGCACGAGGATGCCGCGCTCGCGCAGGTGCCCGTGGTTTTGCGAAGCACGCTCTACCAGCATGAGGACGATAAAGACCTGGCTCGGCAGGTGGGTGCCCACGCGCTCGTACCGACGACGCCTGACTTTCACGAAGCGATCGAGGCTTTATTCGAAAGCCTGGAAGCGTCACCGCTCCCTAAAGTGCCGGATGCCGTGACGCTTCGGATCGCCCACGAAGAACGCGTGGCGCACCAGCTCAACCGCCAGGCCAAGCTGGGCGCCCAGCTGGCGCAGCGTTGCGCCGCTCAAAGCGCGCAGCTCTCGGTGCTAGCGAGCATGGGCGAAAATTTTCTGAGAGGCAAGAATGACGATGAGACGCTGTTGAAGGACATCTTGGCGCGCTGCCTCGATGCCATCGGGTTCTCTTGCGGCGCGATCTTTCTCATCGACTCTGAGAGTCGGCTCGGCCTAACGGCTCAGCTCGGCTTTTCGGTTGAAGCGGCGCAATCATTGCCGACCTTCTTCGGCTGCGAAGATTTGCTGCGCACGGCCATGCTCCAAATGGAACCAGTCACGCTATCGTTTTCCACGGGTGGCGCGGAGCGGTTCGTCCAGTCGTTTACCGATTTGCCGGCCGACAATTTGCTCCTTTGCCCCCTTTGGTCCGACAGCGAGCAGCTCGGAATCGTTGCTCTGGTGTCCAACAAATCGGCGCCTGACGCCGATAAGATCATCTTCGCTAAAGCCATCACAACCGAAATCGCCCAGGTGATCGCGCTCAATCGCTCGATATCGAAGCTTAAATATATCGCATCCTACGATTCGTTGACCGGTCTGCCGAATCGCGCGCAATTATGCGAGCGCATCCGATCAGCCGGCGCGGAAGGGCGCGCTGCGGCGCTGTATCTGCTCAACTTGGATCATTTTCAAGAAATCAACAACACCGTAGGATATCCCGGTGGAAATCTCCTGCTGCGCAAAGTGGCGCAGAGATTGAAAGAAAATTTCCAAGAGCGAGCGCTGGTATCTCGTCTGGGTTCGGATGAGTTTGCCGTACTCATGAACGCCGCCGACGAGCGCGCGGTTCGTCAGACCGCCAAAGAGATTGTCAGGTGCTTGGAGCCAACGTTTCGGCTCGATGGGTTGCCCGTCGCCATCCGCACAACCATGGGAGTCGCGATTCGGCATGAGCACGGGGAAGACCCCGAAACCCTTCTCAGTCATGCCGATATGGCCCAGCGGGCGGCCAAACGGACTGGCGATGATTATCTCGTTTACCCCGAGCATGTGGAGTCCTATAGCCCGGATCTGTTGACGCTGTTGGGTGAGCTTCGCGAGGCCGTCGATCAGAATGCCCTCGCACTGCACTACCAACCGAAAGTGAACTTCGAAACCAGGCAGACCGTTGGCGTCGAAGCGCTGCTGCGTTGGCCGCATCCGCGCCGGGGTTGGATTCCTCCCGATCGATTTATTTCGCTGGCGGAAAGAGCCGGGCTGATCCACCCCATCACCCTTTGGGTTTTGCGCACTGCGCTCAGGCAATCCCGGTCATGGCGCGACATGGGCCTGGATCTCGGGGTCTCGATCAACGTATCGGCGCGAGATCTGCAGGACCCGGCGTTTCCTGATTTCGTCTTGCAAGCTTGCCGTACGACCGCAACGCCGCCGCGCACGCTCACGCTCGAGCTTACCGAGAGCGCTTTGATGAGCGATCCTGCGAAAACCAATGCAGCCTTCCAAAGGCTCAACGAGGATGGTGTCTGTCTTTCGATCGATGACTTCGGCACTGGTTATTCATCGCTTTCCTATCTGCAAAATTTGCCGGTGGACGAAATTAAGATCGATCGAACCTTTGTCGGCGGTTTATTTTCCGATGTGCGCAGTGAAGCCATCGTTCGTTCCGTCATCGACCTGGGTCGGAATCTCGGCATGGCCGTCGTCGCCGAGGGTGTCGAACAGCAGCGCGTATGGGAATGTCTTGCCAGTCTCGGCTGCGACGTGGCGCAGGGCTATCACATCTGCCGGCCGCTATCGCCGGTGGATTTGACCCCGACATTGAAGGAACCGCCGTGGCTCGTCGCGCGCAACGGATCGGCGAACCAATCGGAACGGTGAAGCGAGATCGCGCGATTAGAGATCACAGAGGAGAAATTTGCCATGCCTGGTGCCGAAATTCTCATCGTTGACGACAATCCGGTAAACCTAAAACTAGCGCATCTTTTGCTGGCGGGCGAAGGCCACCAGGTGCGTACTGCCGCCGATGCCGAAGAGGCCTTGGAGCTTTTGAAAGTATATCGTCCACGCTTGATTCTAATGGACATCCAGCTGCCGGGAATGGATGGCCTCGAGTTGACGCGCCGACTCAAGGCCGATCCGACAACCCGTGATATCACGGTCCTCGGTCTGACAGCCTACGCCATGAAAGGTGACGAAGAGAAAATCCTAGCCGCCGGCTGCGATGGCTACATCCCCAAACCGATAGATACGAGAACCCTTCCGGCAGTCATTTCGCACTATCTGGAAAGATAACGCGTCAAATGAAAGATCACGCCATCGATCCATCGCAATTCAGCATCACGTTAGAATTCACACACAGAACCGGCGTCGCAGGGAGCTGGCGAGGCTCGTTCACGGTTATCGGCTCTCCTCATGGAGCCGGCACATCAGAGTCAGTGAGGCAAATGAACGAAAAGAGCAGAATTCGCCGGGTTCTGCTTTGGTGACTGACAACCGTTTTGCGTAGGCTTCATATGGACGGACGGCGTCTTCGTGGAAGCGGACCTCGTCAGCCTCGATAACCGGTTTCAGGGCAAACGCCGAATAGCCGATAATTTATTTGGAGTTCAATGCAATGCCGGGACTGGCGAACAAAGACCAGCCGAAGACTGAGGCGATGGTGTCTCTAGATCGACCTCAAGCTATGGCATGTTCACCGGTCACGGAGCGCCTACGGGTTCTCATCACCGACGACAATAAGATCAACCGGAAATTGTTGCGAGTCGTGTTGGAGGCCGAAAATCAGGTTGTGCTCGAGGCCGACAATGGAATTTCCGCGCTTCAACTCCTCGAGCAAACACAGGTCGATGCGATCATTTCCGATATCCTCATGCCGGAAATGGATGGCTATCGCCTGTGCTACGAGATCCGTAAAAATCCTAAGCTCAGAACGCTGCCCTTCATCGTATACACGGCCAGCTACACCTCGCCATCCGACGAAAAGGTCGCGCTACAATTCGGCGTCGACAAGTTCCTTCGCAAGCCTGCCTCTAGCGAGGAAATCGTCAAGAGCCTGCACGAAGTTCTTACGCCGGCCAAGCTTCGCGCAAGGGATGATGTGCAAATACCCGAAGAAGCCGAGGCGATGCGGGAATACAACCAGGTATTGGTGAGAAAGCTCGAAGACACGATCGTTGATTTATCCGAAGCCAATAAAAGCCTTGCTGAGCGCAGCGCACTGGCTGAGTTCGTCGCGACCATTAGCACCACGCTTGCCGAAGCCAACGGGCTGAGAGAGATGCTGCAACGTTGTTGCGATGCGATGGTCGAGCACCTAGGCTCGGCCTTTGCGCGAATTTGGACGCTCAACGAAGGAGAAAACCTGCTTGAATTGCAAGCCAGCTCGGGTATGTACACTCACATCGACGGCGGCCACGCTCGAGTCCCTGTGGGCCAGTTTAAGATCGGACTCATCGCGTCCGAACGCAAGCCTCATCTGACGAATGCAGTCATCGGCGACCCAAGAGTGCACGATCAGGAATGGGCCAAGCGCGAAGGCATGGTCGCATTCGCGGGCTATCCCTTGCTGACCGGTGATCAGCTTGTCGGCGTGATGGCGACGTTTGCGCGCAAAGCTTTCAGCCAAAATAGCCTGGATGCCATGGGTTCGGTGGCTCGTAGCATCGCGGTCGGTATTCAACGGCAACTCAGCGAAAGCGAGCTACGCCGGAGTGAAGAGCGCTTCCGCGAGCTAGCGGAAAACGTCAACGAAATCTTTTTCGTCGCCGCTCCGGAGGGAGGACAGGTTTATTACGTCAATCCCGCCCACGAACAAATCACAGGTCAAAAGTGTGCTGAGCTCTACCAAAATCCACATGCGTGGCTGGAATGCATTCACCCGGATGACCGCGCGCGGGTTCACGAGGCTTTGCAAGCCAATTCTGCGGATCTCGACCAAGAGTATCGTATTTTGAGACCGGATGGAGAGATACGCTGGCTGCGCTCACGTGCCTATCCGATAAAGGATGCCGAGGGCAAAGTAGTGCGGGTCGTCGGCAGTGCAACCGACATTACGGAACGCAAACATGCCGAAGATAAAGTAAACCAGAATCTCAACCGCATCAGGGCGCTGCATGACATCGATCTGGCGATCACATCGACCCTGGATCTGCCGACGATTTTGAAAGCCCTGTTGGCAAAAATCGAAAATGTTTTTCCCTATCCGACGGTCACGACCGTTCGGTTATTGAATCAGACCAGTGGTGAATTGGAGGCATTGGCCTGCCATAACATCGATCTAGACGATTGGAAGCAGAGCTTCGTCGATGAGCGTGGCGGGCGCGCCTATCAGGTTCTCAAGAGCCACGCCCCTCTAATCGTGCGCAACGTGCTGAGCCATTTGGATACCGTCAACCCCACACTATTTCAAAAAAACGGATTGGTCTCTTACATCGGTCTGCCGCTAATCGCAAAAGACCAAGCCTTGGGTGTTTTGAACTTCTATACCAAGCAGGAGCACAAGTTTGCTTCCGAAGAGATCGAATTTCTTGTCACTCTTGCAGGCCAGGCCGCTATCGCGATTCACAACGCCCAGCTCCACGAACAAACTCAGCGCAATTTCGAGCGTATCCAAGCCATTCTGGACAGCGCCCTGGATTGCATTATCACCATGGATCGCGACGGGAAGATCGTTGAGTTCAACCCGGCGGCGGAGAAGACATTCAATTACACCCGCGCCGAGGTTATCGGTAAGGAGCTGAGCGAGTTGATTATTCCGCCGTCCTTGCGCGAGAAGCATCGCCGTGGTCTAGCGCATTATTTGAGCACCGGTGATGGCCCGGTGCTCGGCAAAAGAATTGAAATAACCGCGATGCGCGCCGATGGTAGCGAGTTTCCGGCTGAACTGATTGTCAGCCGGAGCTCTATAGACGGGCCGGCAACTTTTACCGGGTTCATTCGCGACATTTCCGAGCGCAAACATGCGGAAGAGCAGATTCAGCGCAATCTGGAGCGCATCCGGGCACTCCACGAAATCGACGTCGCCATCAATTCGACTCTGGATCTCAATATCGTCCTGCAAGTGCTGCTGGAAAAAATCGATCTTTTTATCACCTATCCGTCGGTGACCACCGTAAGACTGCTGAACAAAGAGAGCGGCCAATTCGAGTTACTTGCGTGCCGCAACATCGATGCCGATGAGTGGAAGAAGGAATTCATGCTAGGCTCGCTGGGGCGGGCCAGGCGTGTTTTGGAAACCAAGGCGCCGGTCACGGTGCGAAATCTTGCGGCCGATCCAACCACTTATAATGTTTCGTTCTATCGACGCCACGGTCTGATTTCCTACGCCTCCTTGCCACTCGTTGTCAGAGACGAAGCCTTGGGGGTCTTCAACCTCTACACCAAAGAGGAGCACGAGTTTACCAGCCAGGAAATGGAATTTCTCACCACCCTCGCGGTCCAGGCGGCCGCAGCCATTCGCAACGCCCAGCTCTATCAGCAAACCGAGCGTCATCTGAGGCGCATCGAGGCAGTCAATGAGATCGATAACGCGATTACTTCCACGTTGAGCTTGGATCGCGTTCTGAACGCTACTGGAAAAAATCGAGCCGTTTTGTCCCATTGCTGTCGCCGCCGGAGTCCGCTTTCTCGACAAGGAAACCGGGAAATTAGTTCCCATTGCCGCGCGGAACATTCCCCTGGAAGAATGGCGGGAGCATGTTGCGCAGGCTAGGGGACTTCTGAGCCGCGAACTGGCGGGCACGAAAGCGCCGATCGTCATTTTGAACATGCTGACGGATCCGCGCACATCGCTGCACACTTTCGCGCGCAAGTACGGCTTGGTCTCTTATCTCGGAGTCCCGCTGATCGTTAAAGAGGAATTCAGCGGCAACCTGGTTATCTACACAAAAGAGCAACATGAATTTACCGCTGAAGAGATCGAGTTTTTTACTCTGCTGGCGCGTCAAGCGGCTATCGCGATTCACAACGCCCGGCTTTACGAGGAGACCGCGCGTCGGAGGCACGAAGCCGAGGAGCTGGCGCGCGTGGCGCGATCCCTTACGGAAAATCTGGACCCGACGGTTGTCGGAGAGCGTATCTTGACGAGTGTCCGTGAACTCTTGGGCGTTCAGGGCTCGACTCTCAGGCTACGCCAGGCCGACGGATCGTTTCAACGCTTGGCGTCGTCCGGCGAGGTTTTTTCCCAAACTTCGGGGGGAGCCACAGTACCCTCGGGCGTAGGACTGACGGGCCGAGCTATAACCGAGGGGAAACCAGTTTGGTCTCCGGACATACTCAACGATGCCGAGATTGGTCTGACTGAGGAGATGCGTCATTACCAACTTCGCTCGGGCAACCGTTCGATGATCATCGCGCCGCTGCGCTCACATGAAAAGCTCATCGGCACACTGGCGCTGTCGGATCGAACCGGACGGACCTTTGCCGACAATGAAGTCGCGTTGCTACAGGCGTTCGCAGATCAAGCCGCTCTGGCGTTGGAAAATGCCCAGCTCTATGAACAAACGGAGCGGCAACTCAGGCGTATCGAGGCGCTGCGGGAGATCGAGAAGTCGATTACCTCCACGCTCGACCTGAGCACTGTCTTGAATGTTCTGATGGAAAAACTTGACATCTTTTTTACCTATCCCTCGGCCGCGACGGTCAGACTGTTCGACAAGAACACTGGACTGTTAGAGCCGGTAGCGGCGCGAAATTTAGAAGTAGGCGAATGGATCACTGCGATGCGTGGCGTTCAGCAGAACGAAGAATCCTATGGGAGAGTCGTTATATTAGAACAAGCGCCCTTGGTCATCCCTAACCTGCAAACCGATCCTCGGACACAAAACCCTAACTTCTATCGCGAGCATGGTCTGGTTTCTTACGTCGGAGTCCCATTGATCGCCAAAGGTGAAGGCCTCGGCGTCCTCGGTATCTACACGAAAGAAGAGCGCTCATTTTCCAATGCGGAGATTGAATTGCTGATGATTCTTGCCGGCCAGGTCGCCATCGCCATTCATAACGCCCGGCTGTACGAAGAGACCCATCGTTCCAGGAAAGAACTGGAAACCACGAACCGGTCGCTTGACCGATCGTTGCGGCAACTCGACAGTCTCCACACCGCTCTTGCTCCCATCGGCGCGGTTCGATCGATTCAAGAAACGATTGGGGAAATCATCGATCGACTGATCGAGGCGACCGGCGCCGACGCGGCCGCGGTGCGGATCTGCGACAAACATAGCGGGGACTATCCCATCATTGGGCAACGGGGCTATTCGGAGCGGTTTATCGAGGAGCTCGGACGCGCGAATTCCGGCGGCGCAACCGATTGGGTGATCAAGCACGCCGAGCCAATCTTGGCGCCCGATATCGCCTCAGAGGATCGCTTGCGGGGCAAAAGACAAATATCGCTCGGCTTTCGATCGTGCGCGATCCTTCCGCTGCGCGTGCACAGCGAGGTGAGCGGCGTGATCCAGATATCCAGCCGGACGACGGGATACTTCGACGAGGAACAAAAGGATCACCTGCTCGCCGTCGCACGGCAGATGAGTATCACTTTGGAGAACCGTGAACTGTTTTACAGCCTTAAGGCCTCGCGCGACGAACTCGAGCGGGCCAACCGCGTCAAGGACGAGTTTTTGGGTGTCATGTCACACGAGTTAAGAACGCCGTTAAGTGTCGTTCTCGGGTACAGCCGAATGTTTCAAGAGCGGCAGCTCGGTGCTTTGACTAAGGAGCAACAGCAAGCGGTTGACGTCATGCTGCGCAATTCCCAGGAACTGCTTGAGATGATCGAAAGCATCATGGACGCCACGAAGATCGAAGCCGGTTCGATGACCGCGGAAATGAATCCGATATCGCCCCTGGAACTGCTCGAAGAAATCAAAGCGGCCTACGACTTTGCCATCGCCAAAAATGTGCGTCTTGAATGGCAATTTCAGGAATCGCTGCCGCTGCTTTGGTCGGACACGCGCAAGCTGCGCCAGATACTCACCAATTTGATCAACAACGCGATCAAATTCACCGAGGAAGGTCGCATCGTTATCGCGGTAGAAAAAATACTAAAAGCCGACGAGAAGACCGCGACGCACTGGCTTGAATTTCGCGTATCCGACAGCGGAGTCGGGATCCCGGCGGAAGAGTGCGGCAAGATATTCGATCGCTTCCATCAAGTGGATAGTTCAAAGACCCGGCACTTTGAAGGCGTCGGGCTTGGACTCTACATTGTCAAGTCTTTTACCGAGATGTTGGGCGGGCGGGTGTCGGTTTGTAGCGAACTCGGCAAAGGTTCCACGTTTACGGTCAGTTTGCCGGTCGTGACCGCTCCATAATTTCTGCCTCAAGCCAATTCTCTCGAGTGATCTACCGATCTTTCAACATGTGGATCCATCGATTGCGCATGCGCAGACCGGGCTCTTTGTAGTAGATCCTCTCGCAATTCGTTTTGTTTCAGCGTTTTGTAGCGCGCTGTGAGGTACTTCGCTTGACAAGCGGTTCGGTGCTTGAATAAGCTCGGTCAAACTTACCGAGGAGGTATCGAAACGTGGCAGCAACATTATGGAAAGATTACAAGACGGTCAAAGTAGAAAAGGAAGACGGCATCACCTGGTGTATTCTCAATCGTCCTGAAAAGCGAAATGCGATGAACCCGCAGCTGCACTACGACATGCTCGAGGCGCTCACCGAGCTGGAAGTCGACAAAGACACGAAGGTGCTGGTCATTACCGGCGCGGGTCCTAGCTGGTGCGCGGGTCAGGACCTACGCGAATATTTTCGCGGCACGGACGATAATCCGCTGGAGCGGCGCAAAGCGAGCTGGGCTTCGCAGGAGTGGCGCTGGCGCCGGCTTTTTTATTTCCCGAAGCCGACGATCGCGATGGTGAACGGTTTCTGCTTCGGCGGCGCATTCACGCCGCTCATCGCCTGTGACTTTGCCATCGCCGCCGAGGATGCCACTTTCGGTTTGAGCGAAGTCAACTGGGGAATTTTTCCCGGCGGCTTGGTGAGCCGTGTTGTCGCGGACGCGATGTGTTACCGCGACGCCATGTGGTACATCATGACCGGGGATCCGTTCGACGGCAAAAAAGCCGCAGAAATGAAGCTAATCAATTACGCGGTGCCGAAGGAAAAACTGCGCGGGGAGACTGTGAGTTTGGCGCAGAAGCTGATGAAAAAGAACCCGCAGGTTCTGCGCGCAGCCAAAGAGGTTTACAAATACTGCCGCACCATGGAGTACGCTCAGGCGGAAGATTACATGGGCGCCAAAGGAACTGCGCTTCGCCTCACCGATCCGGAAAAAGGCCGCGAGACGGGGATGGAACAGTTTCTCGACAAAAAGACCTATCGCCCGGGGTTGGGTGAGTACAATCGGAGCGCGAAGTAGAAGGGTAACAGCGGTCAGAAGGCAGAAATCAGGTTGGGACATTCTTTCTGACTTCCGATCTCTGGCTGCTGGAATCTGATTTCTGGCCTCTGATCTCTGACCTTTCGCTTGAAATATGGATTTCAACCTGCCCGAAGAACTGCAAGTTCTCAAAGCAACGGTTCGCAAATTTGTCGACCGTGAGCTGATCCCGCTCGAGCATGTGTGCCGCCCGGAAGGCGAGGACATGCCCGAGCAATACATTAAGCCGCTGCAAGAGAAGGCAAAAACGATCGGTCTTTGGTTGCTCGATGTACCGCAAGAATACGGCGGCGCCGGGCTCGATCTAATGAGCCGTTGTGTGATCATGGAGGAAGTGGCGCGCACGGTGGCGATACCGTTTCGTTACGCTCCGATCTTCGGACCAGAAGTCAGACCGGTGTTGTTCCACTGCAACGAGGAACAGAGAGAGCGGTTTCTCTTTCCGGTCATTCGTGGCGAGAAAAAGGTCTGCTTCGCGCAGACGGAACCGGACGCCGGCAGCGACCCGGCGGGGATGAAAACACGCGCCGTGAAGGATGGCGATCACTGGATCATCAACGGCACCAAACGCTTCATTACTGCCGCGAAGACTGCCGACTATGCTCAGGTGATCGCTGTGACCGATCCGGAAAAGCGCGCCCGCGGCGGCGTGACTTGTTTCATCGTCGACATGAAGGCGCCGGGAGTGACGCTCGAACGATTGTGGCCGACCATGATGGGCGATACGCCCGGGCAGATTCTCTTCGAAAATGCGCGCGTGCCTGATGCCAACATCATCGGCGGGCTCGGCCAGGGATTCGCCATCGCTCAAGGATGGATTCAAGAAGGACGCATTCGCGGTCACGGCGCGCGTCCGGTCGGCATCGCCTCGCGCGCACTCGACATGATGATCGAATATTCCAAAATCCGCACAACCTTCGGTCGACCGCTGTCCGACCGCCAAGCGATTCAATTCATGATCGCCGATTCGGCGATGGAGCTGCATTCCTGCCGCCTGATGGTTTACGAATGCGCCTGGCGTCACGATCGCGGCGAAGACGTGCGGCAACTTTCCTACATGACAAAAATCATGTGCGCCGAAATGGCGAGCCGGGTGGTCGACCGCTCGATTCAAGTGCACGGTGGCTTGGGGCTGATGCGCGAGCTGCCGCTCGAGTGGTGGTATCGCCAGGTGCGCAGCATCCGTATCACCGAAGGCACGCCGGAAGTATTGCGCTGGCGGTTGGCCGAGCACATCATCAAGAATCATAAGGCGTGACGGTTCGCTTAAATGACTCATATGTTTCGTTGCGCGCGATTATCTTACTTCCACGTGCTTAAAATTGGAGTACTGGAGTGGTGGAGTAAGGGAGTGATGGATTTAAGACCCAATACTCCAATACTTCAGTACTCCAACACTCCAATTGGCTCAGCCTACTAATGACTGACATGACAAACGCAACTTCGCTGCTGCCCGGTTACCGCGTCCTCGATTTGAGTTCCTCGATGGCAGCGTTCTGCGGCAAGCTGCTCGGCGATCTTGGCATGGACGTCATCAAAGTCGAGCCAACGGACGGCGATCCGACTCGGCGCGAACCGCCTTTTGCCAAAGGTCAGGCCCATCGCGAGGGCAGCTTGCGCTTCGCTTATCTCAACGCCGGGAAGCGCAGTGTGATGTTGGATATTGCCCAAGAGAACGGTCGAAAGCTTTTGCTCGACTTGGTGGCGCGCTCCGACGTCGTGCTGGAGGACTTCGCGCCGGGCTATCTCGCCGAGCGCAGGCTTGGCTACGACGTTCTCCTGGAACGACAGAAGAAACTTATCCTGGTTTCACTGACCGGGTTCGGTCAGGACGGTCCGTACGCGCACTTCAAGACGCCGGATATCGTCGGCAACGCCATGGGCGGCCTGCTCTATATCAGCGGCGATCCGCAGATGACGCCGTGCAATCCACCCGAGACGCAGTCGTACTATTACGCAAGCCTCTTTGCCGCCTATGGCGCGATGCTGGCGCTGTGGCAGCGCGAGACGCGCGGCATCGGCGCATGGATCGATGCGTCGATTCAAGCGAGCATGGCGCTGCACGAGCATGTCGCGTTTAACTATTCCGCCGAAGGCCGGGTCATGAAACGGGCTGGCAGCCAGCACCAGCACAACGCGCCGGCCAACCTGTTCCAATGCAAAAATGGTTGGATTGCGCTGTTCGTCACGCAGACTCACTGGCCGCTTCTGCTGAAAGTTTGGCCGGACCACGATCCAGCGCTCGACGATCCGAAATGGATCAATAGCAACCTGCGGCGCCAGCAGGCCGACTATATCAACGCGCAAGTGACCTCTTTTACCTCGCGCTTTCTCAAGGAAGATCTCGCCGAGCTGATGCAGAAAAACGGTATCCCCGGCTTGCCGGTCAATTCGCCGTCGGATTTTATGAAAGACCCGCATATTCAGGCGCGGGGATTTTTCGGCGACGTGACCCATCCGGTGCTTGGCACTTTCGCGCAGCCGGGCCGGCCTTTTATGATCGACGGGCAACGGGCCGGTCCTTCGCCGGCGCCGCTTTTGGGACAGCATAATCAGGAAGTATTTTGCGGTGAGTTGGGATTGAGCGCGAGTGAATTGGCTTCTCTGACGGCGGAAGGAATAATTGAACGCAATGTCAGCCGCTAACGAGATACTGAAAGGCGTTCGTATCCTTGCCTTCACCACGGGTTACGCCGGGCCGTTCGCCGGACGGTTGCTCGCTGGCTACGGCGCGGAGGTGATCAAGATAGAATCGAAGAAGGGCGGACTCGATACTTTTCGCCACTACGGCCAGCACAAAGATATCGACGCCGCGCCACGTTTTATCGAGTGCAATCTCGGTGTGCGCTCAATGGCGATCAATCTCAAGCATCCCACCGGCGCGCGACTGGTTCGCGAGCTGGCGGGAAAATCGGATGCGGTGCTGCAGAATTTTCGTCCGCGCGTGCTGGACAAGCTGGGCTTGAGCGAAGACGAGCTAAGAAAAACTAATCCGAAGCTCGTGATCGTGCAATTGCCGGGATTCGGCTCCGCGGGGCCAAAAAGCGGGTACGGCACTTGGGGATTCAATCTGACCGCTTTCTCGGGCATGACCTATCTGTGGAATCATTCCGAACAGGATCGGCCGATCGGCAGCCAAGGAGTGTATCCCGATCATTTAGGTTTCGTCATGGCGCCGACCTTGATGGTCGCCGCGCTGCTCAACAGCCGGCGCACGGGTAAAGGCGTGACCATCGATCTCGCCCAGATCGAAGGCACGGCGTACACGCTGGGCGCAACTTATCTAGAAACCTCGGTGAACGGCGACGACCCCGAGCCCAAGGGCAATCACTACGCACTCGCCGCGCCGCACGGCTGTTACCGTTGTCATGGAGAGGACCGTTGGTGCGTGATCTCGGCGCGTGATGAAGAAGAGTGGCGTGCCTTGTGCCACGTCATCGGCCGGGCCGAATTGATCAGCGACGTTCGATTCACAAATCTTGCTGCGCGACTGCAAAGCCGTGCGGAGTTGGACGGCATCGTCCAGGAATGGACGCAAGCGCGGCCTGCGGAAGAAGTGATGACCAAACTGCAGGCTGCCGGCGTGCCCGCCGGTGTCGTGCAAACCGGTGCCGATTTGCTCAAGGACGCGCAGCTGCGCCGGCGAAACTATTTCTCGTCTTTCGCGGATTCTCTCATCGGCCCGTTCGAGATCCCGCGCAGCGGCATCGTTTTTCGCGGTATGGATGAAGAGCCGCTGCGCTTGCCCCATCGTTTCGGCGCCGATAACGAGCAGATTCTCAGCGAGCTTCTAGGATACGACAAAACCACTATCGAGCAGTGGCGCCAGGAAGAGATCCTCACCTAAGTAACTCTCACGCAAAACCACCATGCCGTGCCGGAGGGCAGCCACATGATGGCGTTCACATCATTCATTGCTTTGTTAATGACTGTTCTCTGGGTGCCATCAATTGGCCTCACTCAGGAAAGGGTCAAGCTCCGGATCAGCTCCGCCGCCAAAACCCTCGGCTACGGTCCGCTATGGATCGCGTCAAGAATGGGCTTCTTTGAAAAGCAGGGGCTCGACGTCGACCTGGTAGTCATACGCGCGTCCGACGTAGGCATTCAAGCTCTCGCCGGCGGGTCTTTGGAAATCGCCGGCAGTGCTTCGGACGCGTCGATTGCGGCGATAGAAAAAGGGCTCGATCTGGTTATCCTCGGCGGCATTATCAACGGTCTCACGCAGTCCGTCATGGCAGCGAAGAAATTCAAAACCTATAACGATCTGCGCGGCGCGACGTTCGGCGCCATCAGTCTTACATCCGGCGTGACCTTCGCACTCCGACAGGTTCTAAAGGTCAAAGGACTGGAGTACCCGCGCGATTACAAACTTCTTGTCATTGGCGGAACGCCGCAGACGTATGCTGCTTTGACCGCCGGCTCCATCGATGCGGCGGCGCTCTCACTGCCCGTGAATTACGCCGCCGAGGAGCAGGGATTCAACGAGATCGGCAGATTCATCGACGTCATCCCCAACTACCAGTTGGCCGCTCTATCGACCAAGCGATCGTGGGCGGAGAAAAATCGCCCTGTCCTCGTCCGCGTCATGCGAGCGATGGCGCAAACCATGCGCTGGATTCATCAGAATAAAGAACCGGCGGCGGATTATTTGGCCAAGGAGATGAATCTCAAGCGCGACCACGCCCGGCGCGGCTGGGATTTCTACACCAGCACCCACATGTGGAATCCCGACGGCGACGTCAACGTCGACGGGCTTCAAATCGTCACCCAGATCTACTGGGAGCAAACCCAGTCGAAAGGAGCGGTGCCGAGTGCCGCGAAATACGTCGACCAGAGTTATTTGCGCGAGGCGTTGAAGGATTTGGCGAAACGATGAGAAATCGGCCAGGCCAAAAAGTAGTTATTACCTTCAGCGGGTTTTTCACATTCACGCTTCTCTGCCTTGGCTGCGTTCCGGCTTCTTACGCAACCACTCATGAATTCTACAGCGGCAAAACCATTCGTCTCATCGTCGGCTACGCGCCGGGCGGCGGTTACGATTTCTACGCGCGCACGATTGCGCGGTATATGGGTAAACATATTGCGGGAAATCCAACTTTTGTCGTGGAGAACATGCCGGGCGCCGGCAGCTTGGTCTCAGCCAATCACCTCTATAAGATCGCCAAGCCCGATGGCCTCACGATCGGACACTTCAATGGCAACTTATTCCAGCTGCAAGCGATGGGACAGAAAGAGATCGATTTCAATGCCGCAAGGTTTGAATACGTCGGCGCCGTGGCCAGGGTCGAAATCGCCTGCGGCCTTTCCAAAGCGAGCGGCATTGACAGCGCGGACAAATGGCTGGCCTCGAAGGTTGCGCCGCGAATGGGCGCCACTGCGCCGGGGACAGGTGCCTACGATACGTCTCGGCTGCTAAACTCAACTCTCGGTTTCCCGCTGCAGTTGGTGCTGGGCTACAAAAGTACGGGCGAAATGCGCGTGGCGGTGGAAAGGGGAGAGCTCCACGGAGTTTGCACCGGGTGGGAAAGTTTGCGTTCGCTATGGAAAAATTTCATCGAGAGCGGGGAACTGGTGATTGTCCTGCAAGCGCTGCCGAAACCCCATATGGAACTGCCAAAGGTTCCGCTAGCGATCAATTTTGCCAAGACCGAGGAGGCGCGCCAGTTGATTCAGATCGGCGTCCATGACGTGAGCGCGGCGAGCAGGCCGTTTATGCTTTCTCCCGGCACGCCGAAGGACCGCGTGCAGCTCCTGCGCAAGGCGTTCACCGCGACGATGAGCGATCCATCATTTCTCGCCGATGCCGAGCGCGCCAGCCTGGACATCGCGCCGCTCACCGGAGAGGATCTGGAGAAGACCGTTCATGGATTGCTCAAGACAAGTCCGGCCATGCTGGCGAAGCTGAAACAGATCCTCGCGCCGCAATAAGAAAAAAGGTAGGGGCACAGCATGCTGTGCCCCTACGATCGCATTGGTTGCCTACGCTCTCTTGAATAATTTCCCCTGCGACCTTATAACTCAGCGAACATGAGGAGTTAAATCTTCGACGAGTGACAAACCCGCCGACATCTCTCAAGACCGAACGTCTACGACTGAGAAAAGTAAAACCGGCAGACGCCGAGGCGATCTTTCGCGAGTACGCGCAGGATCCCGAAGTCACCAAGTACGTTAGCTGGCACGCTCACAAAGACATCGAGGAGACGCG
>Ga0075433_10000829_pt1 | contig 21615 bp, 19 predicted proteins | sample RhiMethybrSRZTD2_FD_75299 | JGI IMG/M metagenome (GOLD analysis project Ga0075433, IMG submission 75299) | Populus rhizosphere microbial communities from Tennessee, USA - Rhizosphere MetaG P. TD hybrid SRZTD2 | ecosystem: Host-associated > Plants > Roots > Rhizosphere > Soil | place: USA... | reverse complement strand
GCCACGCCCGTGTTCGTGCCCGACGTCGGCGCGGCAGTCGCGACCGCGACGACAGTCGCTGGGCTCTTCTCGACCGAGCTCTCGACGCTGCCGCTCTCCTCGTCATCGGGCGGCTTCGTCTATCGTCTCGACCCCGCACTCGGCGTCGTCTCGCGTGTGAGCGATGCCTTCGGCCCCTTCTTCACCGAGCGCGTGCTGCGCAATAGCAAGGGCCAGTGGTCGCTCGGCCTGAGCGCGCAGGCGTCGGACTTCTCCTCGCTGCAGGGTGCCGACCTGCAGGCCGGCACATTCCCGACCAACGCGGCTCGTCTCACCGGAACGAGCGTGCCATTCGAGGTCGACGCACTGGAATTGCATCTCAACTCGAACAGCGTCACGGGCTTCGCCAGTTACGGCCTCAGCGATCGACTGGTAGTGGCCGCCGCCGTTCCGGTGGTGCGCGTGCACTTCAGCGGGCACAGAACCCGAACGGTCGACGGCGTCTCGTCGCTGCAATCGTCGCAGGCGGGATCGGCAGCCGGTCTCGGTGACGTCTCATTCCAGGGACGCTATCTCGTCGCCGGCTCGCCGGTTCGCGGCTTTGCGGTGGGCGGCGATCTCCGAGTGCCGAGCGGCCGCGAAGAAGATCTACTCGGCTCCGGCAAGACTGCCGGCAAGGCGATCGGGATCGGCTCATGGGAGGAAGGCCGTCTCGCCGTGCACGCCAATGGCGGGCTTGGCGTGGGCGGCGCGTCGCGTGAGTACTTCTGGAGTACGGCGACCACCGTGGCTGCGACACCGCAAGTCACGATCGTTGGTGAAGTGATGGGCCGGCGACTCTCCGAATTGAGCTTGGTGCGCGATGTTTATGAGGCACACCCGATCGTGCCGGGCGTTGAAGTCATGCGCTGGCTGCCCGCCGAGCGTGGCGTGTTTTCCGCCTTCTTTGTCGCGGGCGCGAAATGGAACGTCGCGCGCAGCTGGCTCGTGAACACGAACCTGCTGATCCGGGCGACTGACGCAGGACTTCGTGCACGGCTCACACCGGCCGTATCAATCGATTACTCCTTCGAACGGTGAGCACCAACAATCCGCTCGAATCGCCGGGCTTTCACGGTCCGCTGCCCGTAACGAGCGAGGCCAACGACACCGGCCTCGGTGCGTTCGCGTCCGAGTGGCAGAGTGACTTTGCCCAGGAGGCATTGCCCGGCGAGGCGGATGCGCATCAACCCTTCGAATACGGGCGTGAATCAATCGGGATAGAAGATGTCGAGCCGGATGTCGAATCCGAGCCGATCCAACCCGATCCGGTTCCACGCCCGCATGCGAGTCCGCGCTGGATCTTCGCGGCCGTACGGGCGGTTGTGATCTTCGTCCTCGGACTGGCGACCTTCTACTACACGCAGGAGCCGAACCCGGTACACCGGACCGCGAGATCTGCGGCACCGAAACCGTCGTCGACGCCTGCGCCCGCCCCTACACCCTCGATTCCTGCCGAGGCTCCCCCAGACTTGGCTCGCGTGAGCGCTCAGCGCTCACGCGGCCAATCGGCGCCGTCTGCTGATTCACGCCCGGCAGCGGCGCCGATCCTCTCCTCCTCCGCTACGGCTGCGGAGAACAAGCCCACTTCCGCCGGCGCGAGAGCGCCGGCGGGCAAGTCTGTGGCACGCACGAGGCGGTCGTTGGCGGAACGAACCGAGGGCGCGTTCGCACCCTCCAATGAATCGAGCGCACCAGCTGTTGCGACGCCAACGCCTGAGCCGGTACCGGCAGCGGCCAACGCACCCGCGCCTGCGCCAAAGGCGCTCGAGCCGCTCAACATTCGCGAGACCGAGCTCACTCAGCATCGCGCCGCGATCCACGAACTGCTCGATGCGTATCGCGAGTCGTACGACCGTCTCGACGCGGTGTCGGCCGCGAGACTGTGGCCCGGCGTCGATACCGCGGCGCTCGCGCGCGCGTTTTCCACGTTGAGCAACCAACAGATCGATTTCGACTCGTGCACGCTCGATCTCGATCACGGTCTCGCAGCGGCAGGGCACTTCCAGCGCGCCACAGCGCTGTGCAGCGGATCGGTCACCTACACGAGACGCGTCGGCAGCGCCTCGCCCCAATCGAGAGCCCTGGCGTGGACGTTCGATCTGGATCGCAGCTCGGGGCGATGGCTGATTCGTCGGGTGGTGGCGAAGTAGAGACGATTACGGCTTGTGATGGGTGTCGGCTGGATCGATATCCTTCACGATGAACAGCTTTTCCCCTGGCTTGATCAGACCGAGATCGCGACGCGCGAGATCCTCGATCGCCGCCGGGTCTTCCCGAAGCCGCCGTGCCTCTTCGCGCAGCCGCGCGTTCTCGGCGCGCACGCGCGCCAGCGACTGCTCGAGGGTCCGGTACTCCTGACGCTTCTTCAGCATCTCGACCAGGCCCTTCTCACCAACCAGGCCGTCGAGCACGAGCACGCAGCCGATGAACAGGATCAGATACTGCACGACACGGCGGCCGCGGCGCCGGAGCGTCTGGCTGTTCGACGGAGAGGGTGGCGGTGAGATCTTCACGAAACGTCGTGCGAGAATAGCGCGTTTTCGATCGCGAGTACACCTCTTAGTAGCAAAGGCGATCGAAAAAGTACAGAGAAAAGATGCGCGACACGCCCACCCCATCCGTCTCGATCGTCCTCACCACCCTCGGCAAGAATGACGACGCGCGCGCGATCGCGACGGCCCTCGTCGACGAGCGTCTCGCCGCGTGCGTCAACATCGTCCCCGGCATCACATCTATTTACGCGTGGAAGGGAAAAATTTCCGAGGACGCTGAGCAGCAGCTCGTGATCAAGACCAGCACGGGGAAGGTGGCCGCGCTCGAAGCTCGCCTGCGCGAGCTGCACCCCTACGAGACGCCGGAATTCCTCGTGATTCACGCCAGCGGTGGATCGGAGTCCTATCTCGACTGGGTGGCCCAATCGGTTGGCTGAGCCATTGCTGCTGCGTTCTGCACCTTACGGTGCAGGAGGCAGTCGATGGCGGCCAGATGCATTGTTCTCGCGTTCGTTGCCCTGGGGATGACGGTGCCCGCGTTCGCGCAGTCGATCCCACCACCACACGCGGAAATCCAGACAGGATGGGTTGGCTTCGTGGATGACGCGATGATCGATCACGCGGCGTTTGGCGGCACCGCACGTATGTACCTCACGCCGCGCCTGGCTGTCGGTCCAGAGGTCGCATACCTGCGAGGACCAGGCGGCGACCGTGACTGGATGGTCACGGGCAACCTCACCTTCGACGTCCTCGGTCCGCGCAACGGACTCCCGCCGCGCGTCACGCCCTTCTTCACGGTCGGCGGCGGTTACGAACGTCATTCCGACCGCTTCGGACCCACGACTTTTTCATCGTCGGAAGGCGCATTCACGGGGGGCGGCGGCGTGCGCATCTGGATCACCGACCGGGTATTCGGCACGATCGAAACGCGCATGGGATGGGAGCCACACTTCCGCATCACGGGTGGGGTCGGAGTGGCACTACGATAGCTAAGAGCGGTTCCGTGATCGGGGTTCGGGGTTCGAGGTTCGAGGTTCGACGGTTCAAGATTCAGAGTTCCCATTCGCGTTCACACTGAGAACCTGGAACCGTCGAACCTGGAACCGTCGAACCCGGAACCGTCGAACATCGAACTTCGAACATCGAACCCCGAACGGTATGGATCTGATCGTCCTTCACGAACACCCCGAGTGGCAGAAACCACTCTTCGCGGCGCTCGACCGTCGCGGCATCGCCTACGCACCTTTCGATCTGAAGCGGGCTGCGTTCAGCAACATCGATGTGCCGCGGGCCGGCCTCTATTTCAATCAGGCGAGCCCCAGCGCCTACGTCCGCGGCAATACCCGCGCGGTTCCGCTGGCGCTTGCGTTCATGCGTACGCTCGAGCGACAGGGCGCTCGCGTGCTGAACGGGGCCGACGTGTTCGCGCTCGAGTTGAGCAAGAGCGCACAGGCGACGCTGCTGCGTACGCTGGGCATCGACACCCCGCACTCGATCACGTTCAACGACGTCGCCGCGCTGCACGCCTACTCCGATCAGATTCGCTGGCCGGCCATTCTCAAGCCCGATCAAGGCGGCAGCGGCGCTCGCATCCACGTCGTCGAATCGCTCGCGCAGGTCGAGTCGATCTTCGCGGCGGATCCATCGATCTGGCAGCCTGACAATCTGTTTCTCCTGCAGGAATACCTGCCGCACGATCCCGAGCAGGGCATCGTGAGGCTCGAGTTCGTCGGCGGCGAGTTGCTCTACGCGATGCGGGTCGTGACGCACGGGCGGTTCAATCTGTGTCCGTCGCCGGTGTGCAATCCGGATGATGGCGACGGCGTGTGCGAGGTGCCCACCGAAGCCCCTCCCGTGGAGTTCTATCCATATCCGGCGGTGCCCCGCGCGGCGGTGGAAACCGCGACGGCGATCGTGCGGGCGGCGCGGCTCGATGTGGGTGGGATCGAATACCTCGAGACGCCCGAAGGCCGTCGCGTCTTCTACGACATCAACGCGAATTCGAATCTGCGTCCGTCTGTCGCTGCAGCCTTCGGATTCGATCCGTTCGAACGCGTCGTCACGTATCTCGAGACTCAGTTAGCGGCAGTGTAGGCCGGGCTTGTTCTGTAAGCCCGGCGTGATCTTCAGGCCCGGCGTGATCGTCGCTTCAGATACGCGATCGCCGGCGGCAGCAGCGAGATCGCAATCACGACGGCAACCACGTAGTGAATGCGCTTCTCGATGTTGGGCACCACCCGGCCCAGCGTGTAGCCCGCCGTCGTCATGCTGCCGACCCACAAGATGGCGCCGACGACGTTGTAGGTGGCGAACTGGCGATAGCCCATCTCCGCCACCCCGGCGACGACCGGAGCAAACGTTCGCAGGATCGGAATGAACTGCGCGATCACGATCGTCTTGCCGCCGTGCTTCACGTAGTACTCGTGCGTCATCGTCAGATGTTCGCGGCGGAACAGGAACGAGTTGGGCCGCTGATAGAGCGCCATGCCGGTGCGGTGCCCGATGAAGTACCCCGTGGCGTTGCCGACGATCGCGGCCGGTATCAGCGCCAGGATCAACGACGCGAACCTGAAGTCGCCGCGGGCGGCAAAAAGGCCAGCGGTGATCAGCAGCGAGTCGCCCGGCAGAAAGAAGCCGATGAGCAGGCCGGTTTCGGCAAAGATGACGGCAACGATCCCGTAGAAGCCGACGAGGCGAATGAGCTCGGGGACGTTGTAGACGTTTTGAAAGAAGGTTTGGATGAGATCCATCGTTGGCAATGCGTCAGGGCCGCCTGAAGGCGGCCCCTACATGCGGCCCCTACATGCGATCGAGTGCTTGAGTGAGGTCGTCCTTCAAGTCGTCCACGTCTTCGATGCCCACCGACACGCGAACCATGTCGTCGGTCAGCCCGATCTGCAGGCGCCGTTCGGGGGGCACCGAGGCGTGGGTCATCGTCGCCGGATGGCTGATCAACGTCTCGACGCCGCCCAGGCTTTCGGCCAGCGCCATCAGCCTCACGTTGTTCAGCAGCGTGCGCGCGCGGTCGAGCGATCCGAGCTCGAACGAGATCAATCCACCGAAGCCGCGCATCTGCCGGCGCGCCAGCGCGTGTTGGGGATGATCGGGCAGGCCAGGGTAGTGCACCTTCTTCACGTTGGGATGCGATGCGAGGAACTCGGCGAGGATCTGCGCGCTGGCGTTGTGCCGCTGCATGCGGAGCGGAAGCGTCTTGGTCCCGCGCAGCACCAGCCACGCATCCATCGGACCGAGAATCGCGCCTTCGGCGTTCTGAATGAACCGCAGCCACTCGATGTGGTCGTCGCGCACCGCGACGACGATGCCGCCGACGCTGTCGCTGTGGCCGTTGAGAAACTTCGTCGTGCTGTGCACGACGAGGTCGGCGCCGAACCCCAGCGGCCGCTGCACGTACGGACTGGCAAACGTATTGTCGACCACCACGGTGACGCCGCTCTCGTGCGCGATCTCGCAGGCCGCGGCCAGGTCGGTGATCCGCAGTACCGGATTGGTCGGCGTTTCGAGGAACAGCATCTTGGTCGACGGCCGGATCGCCCGGCGAATCTCACCCAGGTTCGCGGTGTCGACGTAGCTGAAGTCGAGCTGATACTTGCGGAGCACGCGCTCGAACAGGCGATAGGTGCCGCCATAGGTGTTGTCGGTCACCACGATGTGATCGCCCGCCTGCAGCAGCGTCATCACCGCGCCTTCAGCTGCCATGCCAGATGCAAAGGCGAACGCCGCCTTGCCACCTTCGATCGCGGCGACATTGCCCTCGAGGGCCGCCCGCGTCGGGTTCTGCGTGCGGGCGTACTCGTAGCCTTTGTGCTTGCCGAGCGCCTCTTGCACGTAGGTCGAGGTCTGATAGATCGGGGTGATGATGGCGCCGGTGGACGGATCGGGCTCCTGGCCGGCGTGCACGCAGATCGTGTCGAACCGGGCGGTATCGCGTAGCTTCACGGTCCAGAAGAGTACTCTAGACTAACTCCCAACTCCCAATCCCCAACTCCCAATCGTTTAGCCACTGACACTTGGGATTTGGGAGTTGGGCGTTGGGAGTTGATCCAGTCGACTACACACCCGCTGTGAACGAGCCGTTACTTCTCCCACCAGGACCACCGCCATCGCGCGCACGTGCGCTTCGTGCCTGGTTGACCGGCACGTTCGTCGGCCGTGCGGTGATCGTCGGCGCGCTCATCAAGCTGGTGGCGTTCGTGATCACCGCCGCTGCGGGACACTCGACGCCAGTCGACCGGTTCGACAGTCTCGGCGACATCGCACTGGTCACGGCGGCCGTCGTCCTCGGCTATCGCGTCTACCTCGACGCGAAGCGCCGGCTGCTGTGGCGCGTGCGCCGCAAATTGATCGTCTCGTATGTCTTCGTCGGCCTCGTCCCCGTTCTCCTGATCATCTCCTTCTTCCTCGTCGCCGGTGTGCTGCTGTTCTTCAACGTCAGCGCCTACGTGCTGCAGAACAAGTTCGCATCGCTCGTCGACGAGACGCGCTTCTTCGCCGAGAGCGCGGCGCTGGAACTGCAGCAGGCTCGCACGGTCGACGAAGCCCGCGTCGCGCTGACGCGCCGGCAGGGTGCCGCGGCCTCACGCTACCCGCTGTCGTCGTATGCCATCGTCCCGACGCCGAAGCGGTGCACACCGCAGAGTCTCATTCCTCTTACCGGCGTCATCACCGCGGGCGGCTGGTCGCACGTGCGGCCGCCGCTGACGATTCCGGACTGGGTGGCGTGCAACGACATCGCCAGCGTGATGACCGAGAGCGCCGCCGACGGCGAGCACGCGTTCGCGCGCGCGGTCGCATGGCCGGCCGGCCTCAACGCCGCGGTGATCGTCGACGTCCCCTTCGATGCCGATCTCACACGCAAGGTGCACGACGAAACCGGCATCACGATCGGCGACATGCTCACGGGTGAAGTGCTCGACGAGTCGACGCAGACGGAACGGGAGGGCAAGGGCCCTTCGCCTGCCAAGAGTCAACTCGTGATCGGACCGCTGAACATCGGCGGCAGCACTGGAGGCGAGCGCGTACAATCGGCCGCCGTCGTGGTCTATCGCGATTGGGCCACCGGCGAGATGAACCGTCGTCTGTTTATCCGATTCGGTATCGAGCCGGCCACCGTCTTCCGCTACCTCTCCGGGCCATCGTTTGGCTTCAGCAGCCTCACCTTCGGGCAGGTGCTCCTCATCTTGCTCGCGGTGATCGGCGTGATGTTCTTGATCATTCAGGGTGTCGCCTTCCTCATGGGGCTGACGCTGGCGCGTTCGATCACCGGATCGGTGCACGAGCTGTTCCTCGGCACCGAACGGCTGCGGCGCGGCGACTTCTCGCACAAGATCGCGATCCGGTCGCGCGACCAGCTCGGCGAGTTGGCGGGGTCGTTCAACTCGATGTCGGCGAGCATTCAGGATCTGCTGGAGCAGAAGGCGGAGAAGGAGCGCCTCGAGGAGGAACTGCGTATCGCGCGCCGCATCCAGATGTCGCTGTTGCCGTCGGGCTCGCACTCGATACGCAACGTCTCGTTGACCGGTCATTGCGAGCCGGCGCGCGAAGTGGGCGGCGACTACTACGACTTCCTGCCGCTCGATCAGACACGGATGGGCATCCTCATCGCCGACGTGGCGGGGAAGGGCACGTCGGCGGCGCTGTACATGGCGGAGCTCAAAGGCCTCGTCCTCTCGCTGAGCGAAGTTCACGCCTCGCCGCGTGATCTGCTGATTGCCGCCAACCGGATCATCTCGAAGCATCTCGACGCCAGAAGCTTCATCACCATGACCTACGCGGTGGTGGACGTCGAGCAGCGCACGCTGACCGTGGCTCGCGCCGGCCACTGCCCGCTCGTGTTCGTACCGGGGCCCCACGCCTCTTGTCGCGACGCGCAGTCGGTGCAGCCTGACGGCATGGTGCTCGGCCTGGCCATCGACACCGGCGACATGTTCAGCCGGGTTCTCGAGGAGATCACGATTCCGCTCGGTGCCGGCGATCTGTTCCTGCTCTATACCGACGGCATCAGCGAGGCGATGAACGTCGAAGGCGACTGCTTCGGCGACGCGCGTCTGGCCGATCTCGCGCGCGAGCACGCCGACCTCGGCTCGAGCGACCTGCGCGAGCGGATTCTCGACGACGTGCGGCGCTTTGCCGGCGACGCCCCTCAACACGACGATATGACCATGGTGTTGGTGAAGGTCGGCAATCTCTGAATGGTTGATTTGACGATTCTTGATTCTTGAATCGTTGTTGATTGGTGATTAGTGATGTGATGATTTGTCGGAGAGAGTCGAGCGTGAGCCGGCGCGTCGAGATGAATCGGGCTGGTGCGGTGACGGTGACAGCACCCGAAGGCGTTTTCAATCAACGATCAAAGATGGCCAATCACCAACGAATCCTTAGTCAAAGATCTGGAGATCAAAGATTGGCATGACTCCAGTCGTGGTGTTCACCACCGCATCAGACATTGAAGCCAGCGTTGTGATGGCGCTGCTCGACAGCCACGGCATCGACGCCTTCAGAGTGTCGGGTCACCCGCAGGGGATCTGGCCGATGGCGGTGAGCTCGCTTGGACAGATCAAGGTGGCCGTGGCCGAGCCCGATGCCGAGCAGGCGCGACGCGTGATCGACAGCCACCGCCAGGACGTCGGCGCTCGGGTCGTGCGGCTGCGCGACGAGTTCGACGATCTGCAGGCGCGCATCGCCTATCGCTTTCGCGATCGCGGCCTGCTCGAGCACGCGCTCACGCACAAGTCGCGCGCCGCCGAAGATGCGTCCGGTGGTGTCGCCGACAACGAGTCGCTCGAGTTTCTCGGCGATGCGGTGCTGGGACTCGTGGTGGCCGACGCGCTCTTTCATCTGTATCCGTCTTACGACGAGGGGCAGAAGTCGAAGATCAAGGCGGTGATTGTGTCGACGCAGTCGCTGGCGCGCCATGCCGAGCGGCTTCGTCTCGGCGAGCATCTCATCCTCGGACGCGGCGAGGAGAAGACCGGCGGCCGATTCAAGCAGGCGCTGCTGGCCGATGCCTACGAAGCGCTGATCGCCGGCATCTATCTCGACGGCGGACTCGAGGCGGCCGAGGCGTTTCTACGCCGCGAGTTGAACGACGCGCTCGAAGAGGGGAGCGCGCAGACGTTTGCGCGCGACTACAAATCGGCGCTGCAGGAACGGCTGCAGGCGCTCGGCCGTCCGCTGCCCGAGTACCGCGTCTCGGGCGAGTCGGGTCCGGACCATCGGAAGACGTTCAGCGTGGAAGTGGTGGTGGGCGGTGAAGTGCTGGGCGCCGCAACGGGGCGCGCCAAGAAGGAAGCGGAGCAGGAAGCGGCGCGCGAGGCGTTGATCAAGCTTGACTGACGAGCAGGTCTACGACGCGATCGGTGAAGAGGGGTTCGCACGGCTCGTGGGCGCGTTCTACGCGCAGGTGCCGGGGGACGACATCCTCGGCCGACTGTATCCACCCCACGATCTCGCCGGCGCGGAGCAGCGGCTGCGCGATTTTCTCGTCGGCCGCTTCGGTGGTCCGCCGCGCTACATCGAAGCGCGCGGCCATCCGCGGCTGCGCATGCGGCACATGCCGTTTCTCATCGACGAGGCGGCGCGCAATCGATGGGTGATGGTGATGGACCGAGCGCTGGACGAAGTGAAGCTGCCCGATGACGTGACGTCGCTGCTCCGCGAGTTCTTTTCTAGCGTGGCGACGTTTTTGAGAAACGCGTAATTCAGAATGCAGAATGCAGAATGCAGACACAACGTACGACTCCCGACCGTGTCTGCATTCTGAATTCTGCATCCTGCATTAGTCGATTTCGATGATCCCCCAGCTCTTTCGTTCTTCCGCGGTGGGTTCACCCGCTCCTGCACCCGCGAACGCGAGCACGGGTGCGGATTCGCGTGCCGGCACTCGTGCCACGGCGTAGTGCTGCACCTCGCGAACGACGTCTTCATCCGACGGCGGCGTCGAGCGGCAATTCAACCGCACCCACAACCGCAGCACCGGATCGGTGAAGGCGTAGCGCTTCTGACGCGACACGACCAGGTCCACGTCTTCGAGCCACGACAGATAGTCCTTCGTCGATCCCGGCGTGCGCCGCAGGCGGTGAGAGATCTCTGTGAGCGTGAGGCCTTCTTCTTCGGCGAGGATGTCGAGGATGGCCTTGAGTGCGCCGTAGCCGCGGGCGCGGTGGAGGCGCAGCTCGTAGCAGAACCGGCACCAGTGCGAAAGCGCACCGTCGGTCGAGAGCAGCGCGGTGAGCGCGCTGATCGGATCGGCGACGCCGCCCATCTGCGCCATGGCGTCGCCAAGCAGCTTCACGTACGTCGCGCGGCCGTCGGTGAGCGACTGCACCACGCGTCCAAGATGATCGCGATCGTCGGTGGCCATCTGCTCGTAGCCGTTGAATGCCGGCGCCAGCAGATCGGTGACATCGGGCGACGTCAGCGCCGCCTGGTGCATCACCTCGAAGCGCGCGGTCGCGTCGCGCAGCAATCGGTGCGCGCGAGCCACATAGCGCGTCGTCAGCACGAAGTGGTTCGGACTCTCCGCCAGTGCGTCGAGCAGCTCGCGCAGCACGCGGCGCAGACCGGGGAAGCTTTCGAACGTGCGCAGCTCGAGGAACTCATCGAGCAGGAACGTGCACGGCTCACCGCCGGGAGCGCGTGCAGTGTCGAAGAACGCCAGCAGCGCGTCGAACGCGTCCCGCGCCGAGGTCGGCTTCTGATCGGCGCCGTGCCATCGGAACGGCGACGACGAGGTCACCGCGTCCAGAAAACGTTCGGGCGTGGTGGCGCATCGTTCGATGTCTATGTACTGCGCCGCGCCGCGGCCCAGTCGCTCGCGGCATCGGTGCAGGAGCCATGTACGTCCGGTTCCGCATCCCCCGAGTACGACCGGGATGCGCGAAGGAGAGGCCTCGAGTGCGCTCTGCACTCGACGTTCGAACCCAGCCACTGGACCCGTCATTCCACCACTCCGTCAGTCACGCCTTCGTCCAATTCTTCGCACGCTGCACGCGTCGTACGATCTGCCTGCGCCTTAATGCGTCCGTTCCCGCATTGGAATCCTCACCCCGCGCGCGTCTGCCGTTGCCATCGCTTCCGGATACCCGGCATCGGCATGACGCGCCACGCCAATCCCTGGATCACACGTGAGCACTCGTTCGAGCCGCTCGTCCGCCGCCGCCGACCCATCGGCGACGATCACCATGCCGGCATGCAGCGAGTAGCCGATGCCGACGCCGCCGCCGTGATGCACCGACACCCACGTCGCACCCGCCGACGCATTGACCAGCGCGTTGAGAATCGGCCAGTCGGCAATCGCATCGCTGCCGTCGCGCATGGCCTCGGTCTCACGATTCGGCGACGCCACCGAACCGGTATCGAGATGATCGCGGCCGATCACGATCGGCGCACGCAACTTACCATTTCGCACCAGCTCGTTGATCTTCAATCCGAAGCGGGCGCGATCGCCGTAGCCAAGCCAGCAGATGCGTGCCGGCAGTCCTTGAAACGCCACGCGCTCGCGCGCCATGGCGATCCATCGACACAATGCTTCGTTGTCCGCAAACATTTCGAGCGCGACGTCGTCGGTGATGCGAATGTCGTCGGGATCGCCTGAGAGGGCCGCCCACCTGAACGGTCCCTGGCCCTCACAGAACAGCGGTCGCACATATTCAGGCACGAAGCCTCGAATGTCAAACGCTCGATCGACGCCGGCGCGTTTGGCCTGCGCACGAATGTTGTTGCCGTAGTCGAACGTCACCGCGCCACGCGATTGTAGCGTGAGCATGGCCTCGACGTGACGCGCCATCGACTGCATCGATCGCTCTACGTATGACTCCTGTTGCCGTTCGCGAAGCGTCCGCGCTTGAGCAAACGACATGCCGGATGGGATGTAGCCGTTGAGCGCATCGTGTGCCGATGTTTGATCGGTCAACACGTCCGGCGTTACCCCGCGGCGCACGAGCTCAGGCAAGACATCTGCCGCGTTGCCTTCGAGTCCGATCGACCGCGCGACGCCATTGCGCCGCCACTCGTCGAGTTTTCGCAGCGCCTCGTCCAGACTGGTCGTCGCTTCGTCGAGATAGCGTGTCTCGATTCGGCGCTGGATGCGTGATGGGTCCACTTCCACAATGAGCGCAGCGGCGCCGTTCATCGTCGCGGCGAGCGGCTGCGCGCCGCCCATGCCGCCGAGTCCGGCGGAGACGAGCGTGTGCCCGTGCAGGCTGCCGCCGAAATGCCGGCGCGCAGCGGCAGCGAAGGTCTCGTAGGTCCCTTGCAAAATGCCTTGTGTGCCGATGTAGATCCAGCTGCCGGCCGTCATCTGGCCGTACATCGTCAGGCCGCGGTGCTCGAGATCGCGGAAGTTTTCCCACGTCGCCCAGGCGGGTACGAGCAGCGCGTTCGCAATCAGCACGCGCGGCGCGCCGGTGTGTGTACGAAAGACCGCTACGGGTTTCCCTGATTGGACGATCAGGGTCTCATCGTGATCGAGGCGACGCAGTTCAGACACAATCGCGTCGTACGATTCCCAGTTGCGCGCCGCCTTGCCCGACCCGCCGTAGACGACGAGATCGTCGGGCCGCTCGGCGACATCGGGATCGAGGTTGTTCATCAGCATCCTGAGGGCGGCTTCTTGCGGCCATCCCTTGCACGAGATCGCGGTGCCTCGTGGAGCGCGAATGGTGCGAGTGCTGATCGTCATGACGCGAAACGCGTCGGTGCGGTGATCACACGCGGCGCGGGAAGATCAGACACTAAGAATCGCGGGCGAGCGTGTCAATGAATTTCAAAAAAAAAATTCAGTTGACATTCAACGGACACGCGCGATCCAGATCGCCGGTGTCGATCATCGCTGCGATCGCCGTGATGTCGTACGACGGCGCGCGGTCGGCGTCGAGCGCGGGCACACGTGCGCGAATACTTTCATGCACGCGTGTGAGGGGCGCCGATGTCGACAGCGGTGCGAGCAGATCGATCGCCTGCGCCGCGCACAGCAGCTCCACCGCGATCACCGTGCGCGCGAGATCGACGGCGCGCGCCGCCTTCAGCGCCGCGGTCATGCTCATGCTGACGTGATCTTCCTTGTTGCCCGACGTCGGGATCGAATCGGCGCTCGCCGGATGGGCGAGTGTCTTGAGCTCGGACGCGAGCGCGGCGGCGGTGACCTGCGCCATCATCAGCCCCGATTGCAGTCCGCCGTGCCTGGTGAGGAACGCCGGCAGGCCGCTGCTCGCCGGGTTCACCAGGCGATCGGCGCGGCGTTCGCTGATCGTCGCCAGCTGCACGAGCCCAAGACAGAGGACGTCGGCCGCGAGAGCGATCGGCGCGCCGTGGAAGTTGCCGCCCGACACGATGTCGCGTGTGTCGGCGAACACCATCGGGTTGTCGGTGGCGGCATTCGCTTCGGCGTGAAAGGCGCGAAGCGCGAAGGCGATGCTTTCGCGCGCCGCGCCGTGCACCTGCGGCGCACAGCGCATCGAGTAGGCGTCCTGCACGCGACCGCAGTTGGCGTGCGCGGCGTTGATCGGGCTGCCCATCAGCAGACGACGGAGGTTGTCGGCGGAAGTCGATTGTCCGGCGACGCCGCGAGCGTCGTGAATGCGCGGATCGAACGGCTTGGTCGATCCCTGCAGGCCGTCGATGCTCAGGGCCGCGGCGATATCGGCGGCGCGCGCCACGCGCTGCGCGCCGTCGATCGCCAGCCCGAGGAGCGACGTCGACGGCTGCGTGCCGTTGATCAAGGCGAGGCCTTCTTTCGGCGCCAAAACCACTGGATCAAGCCCCGCGCGCGCGAGCGCCGCTCCGCCTGATTCGCGGACGCCCTTGTGCCAGACCTCGCCTTCGCCGATGAGTACCAGCGCCAGATGCGCGAGCGGCGCGAGATCGCCGCTGGCGCCGACCGATCCGCGCGACGGCACCACCGGGTGCACGCCGCCGTTGAGCAGCGCCAACAGCAGGTCGAGCGTCTCGATGCGGATCCCCGAGAACCCCTTCGCCAGCACGTTCGCGCGCAGCGCCATCGTCGCGCGCACCACCGGGATCGACAGCGGCTCGCCGACGCCGGCGGCATGGCTGCGCAGCAGATTGACCTGCAGCTCGGCGAGCGACTCGTGGGCGATGCGCACCTCGGCGAAACTGCCGAAGCCGGTGTTGATCCCGTAGGTGGGGGCGTCGTGCTGCGCGAACTCCTCGACGACGCCGCGCGCCGCACGTACGCGATCGCGGGCCGCCTCGCTCAGCGCGGCTGGCGCATTCGCGTGAGCAATGGCCACGAGGTCATCGAGAGAGAGCGAGTTCCCATCAAGCTCGATCATGTCGCGCGATCAGGTTGATCTCTCGATCATACCCTTAGTGTTCTTCGTGTTCTTCGTGGCAAAGATCTTCGTGCTCTTCGTAGCCTGCATTACGATAGTGACCGAATGTCGAAGACGAACATCGCCGTACTCGGCGCGCAGTGGGGCGACGAAGGTAAGGGCAAGATCGTCGACATGCTCACGCCGCATTTCTCCGCGGTGGCGCGCTATCAGGGTGGCCACAACGCCGGTCACACCGTGTACGTGCAGGGCAAGAAGTTCGTCCTGCACCTGATCCCGTCGGGCATCCTCCATCCCGGTGTCGCATGTCTCATCGGCAACGGCGTCGTCGTCGATCCGCAGGCGCTTTTCGCCGAGGTCGACGAGCTGGCGCGTGCCGGGATCCATGTCGACGGCCGGCTGTTCGTCAGCGAGAAGGCGCACGTCATTCTTCCGTATCATCGCGAGCTCGACGTGCTGTCGGAGGCTCGCCGCGGCGAGCGGAAGATCGGCACCACGTCGCGCGGGATCGGTCCCGCGTACGAGGACAAGATCGGCCGCCGGGGCATCCGCGTCTGCGATCTGCTCGGCGATCGCACCGCGCTGGCCGACGAAGTGCGCGAGAACGTGAACGCGCGCAATCACATGATCAAGGACTCGACGCTCGACTGGAAGCCGGTCTTCGATCAAGTGGTGGCCTTCGGCGAGCGCATGCGTCCGTGGGTGGCCGACGTGTCGCTGTGCCTGCATCGGATGATGCAGGACGGGAAGACGGTGATGTTCGAGGGTGCGCAGGCCACCCTCCTCGACATCGATCACGGTACCTATCCGTTTGTCACCTCGTCGAACGCGTCGATTGGCGGTGTGTGCACCGGACTCGGCGTTCCGCCGCGCGCGATCGGAGGCGTGCTCGGTGTGGCCAAGGCGTACACGACGCGCGTCGGCGAAGGGCCTTTGCCCACCGAGCTCTCGGGCGCGCTTGCCGATCGGCTGCGCGAAGGTGGTCAGGAGTACGGCGCATCCACCGGGCGTCCGCGCCGCTGCGGCTGGTACGACGCTGTCGTCGTTCGCTACTCGGCGCGCGTCAACGGACTCGATGCCGTTGCGCTCACCAAGCTCGACGTGCTCGATGGATTGCCCGAGGTGTTGATCTGCACGGGCTACAAGACCAGTGCCGGTACCTTGACGGAGTTTCCGGCCGATCTCCGTCTGCTCAATGGCGCCGAGCCGGTGTACGAACGTATGCCCGGCTGGACGGCACCGACGAAAGGCGCGACGCGCTTCGAGAGCCTGCCGATGGAAGCGCAGCGCTACGTGCGACGGCTCGAAGAAGTGAGCGGCGTGGCGTGCGCGATCATCTCCACCGGTTCAGATCGCGCCGAGACGATCGTGAAGTCAGCGTCGGTGGTTGAGAGATGGTTGGCTGACTAAAGGGTTCTAGGCCTTATTGGCCTCGATGAACTTATCGAGGTTTTCCGTCTCGGCGTCGAAGAACTCGATTCCGGCGCGGTATTGCGGTCCGGCTTTCGGCATTTCGAACGCCGCCCAGGCGATGCCGGCAGCGAAGCGCAGCTGCCGGTCGGCATCCGGCAGCACCATTCGCACACGCTGATTCGGACGCAGAATCGTCGCCGACACCACCTGCGCACCCACGACGGATAGATTGACGAGCGTCGCGGGTTTGCCATCGATCAACACTTCGATGCCGGCGACGACGTTGAAACGTGGAGCGCGTCGCGTGCCTCGCTGATCGAGCGGGGCTTTCGCGGGCGCAGGCGGAGCGGCCGCGGCCTTGACCGCCGCTTCGGTGGCCGCGGTCGCTGGCGCCGCCGCCGTACCGTCTTTCTTCTTCTTGCCGCTGGCCGGCGTGCCGTCGTTCGCGACGATCTTGATCTCGCAGCTGACGAGCGCTGGATCCGCTTTGATGCGTTTGATCAGCGCGGCTCCGCGCGAGGTCGCGGCGAACGTCCGTTCGAGCACGATCAGCTTTGGCTTCTCTTTGGTGATGACTTCGAGCGCCTTGAGCGCTTCGGCATCGGGAAACGCCTGTGCGCCAGCGAAACTGCTGTGTGTTTTCAGCGCCGCAAGATGTTCGGGCGCTGCGATGAGAACCGTGTCCGCCACTCGAAAGCAGTCTAACCTGAAACTCAAGACTCAAAACTCAAAACTCAAAAGGGAGGAACCGAGGAACAGAGCGCGACACGTTTTCAAAGACCGTTGCGTTTGGTATTGATGATGATCTTTGCGATGATGCGTGCAATCTGGTCCCCCTCGCTGAGCAACTCCGCGCAGACGTTTTGATCGCCGAGCCTGGTGTATCGGCAGACCTTCAGCCAGAACAGCGTTTCCCGACTCTCGCGTCACGCGATTTCGTTGAATCGGACGAACTCGCGACGTGAGGACGCTGGCCGTGCCTCTTCGAGATTCGAGCCGATGCCGCCAGCAGCGCCAACGAGTTGATCGGCGACGCGTCGAATGCCGGGCCGATTGGGTAGCGAGAACACCATCGGGTCTATGACCCGGCACACGAATTTGAGGGCGCGCTCGACGTGTCATCAGGACGTGGATCGTGATGCCTCACGCGTCAAGCAGCTCGCACGATCCGTTCCGAGCAACGTGCGGCTGGCTTTTGCCTGTCTTCTGCGTTCTGTGTGTCGTACAGTACGCAGAAGCTGCCAGGTCGGCCCTGCCGAGAAATCGCATTTCTTGCTCCTTAGCTTTTTGAGTTTTGAGTTCTGAGTTTTGAGTTTTGAGTCGTGACCCAGTTAGCTGCCCGCTGCCAGAATCTCAGGAAAACGTACGGCTCCGTCGTCGCCGTCGACGGTCTTTCTCTCGACGTCGTGCGTGGCGAGTGCTTCGGGTTGCTCGGACCGAACGGCGCCGGCAAGACGACGACCATCGAGATCCTTGAAGGACTGCTCGTGCCCGATGCGGGCGAGGTCGAGGTGCTTGGCCTTCGCTGGAATCGCGATGAGCACGAGCTGCGGCAGCGCCTCGGCATTCAGTTGCAGGAATCGCAGTTCACCGACAAGCTCACGGTCGAAGAAACCATCCGCATGTTCCGATCGTTCTACGATCGAGGGCGATCGGTCGACGAGCTGCTCGCGCTCGTCGAGCTCGAGAGCAAACGATCGAGCTGGGTGGTGAAGCTGTCGGGCGGGCAGCGGCAGCGGCTGTCGGTCGCGTGCGCGCTCGTCGGCGATCCCGACATGCTCTTTCTCGACGAGCCGAGCACCGGCCTCGATCCACAGTCGCGTCGCCAGCTGTGGAGCGTGCTCGAACGCTTTCGCGCCGGCGGCGGCACCATTCTGCTGACCACGCACTATATGGATGAAGCAGAAGTGCTGTGCGACCGCGTCGCCGTGGTCGATCACGGCAAGGTGATCGCGCTCGATACGCCGAAGGCGCTGGTGTCGGCGCTGGGCGCACCGAAGACGATCGTGCACGAGGGCACGCTCGAGGACGTGTTCATGTCGCTGACAGGACGGCTTCTGCGTGATGAGTGATCCCATCGTCGTCGACCGACGGCTGCCGCGGGGGGGCGCGTATCCCGCACTCGTCGAGCTGACGCTCGCGCGATTGCGGGAGTTCGTGCGCGAGCCGGAGGCGCTGTTCTGGACGTTTCTCTTTCCGATGGTGATGTCGGTGGCGATGGCGCTGGCGTTTCCGTCGAAGGCGATGCAGCCGGTGCGCGTGGGGGTCTTGACCGGGGCCGCCGAGCTTCGTCAGGCGTTGAAGGCCGACGCTGGCATCGCCCTTCGCGACGTGGCGCCAGGCAACGAGCTGCGCGCGCTTCGCGAGGGGGATGTCGACGTGATCGTTGTGCCAGGATCGCCGCCGACTTATCGATTCGATCCCACTCGCGAGCAGAGCCGCTCGGCGAGGCTCGTTGTCGACGACGTGCTCAAGCGGGCCGCCGGTCGATCCGATCCGTGGACGGCGCACGAGGACGCCGTGCAGATCGCCGGGTCGCGCTACGTCGACTGGCTCATTCCCGGCATCGTGTGCCTGGGGATCATGAACAACGGCATGTGGAGCATCGGCTTCATGACGGTGCAGGCCCGGCTGCGCAAGCTGCTGAAGCGCCTGGCCGCGAGTCCGATGAAGAAGCGCGAGTATCTGCTGGCGCAGATGTTCGCGCGCCTGGTGTTTCTCGGGCCCGAGGTCGCGGTGCCGCTGCTGTTCGGCGTTATCGCATTCGGGATGCCGGTCAACGGGACCGTGCTCAACATCGCCGGCGTCAGCCTGGTCGGTGCGCTGATGTTTGGCGCCGTGGGCCTGCTGCTCGGCAGCCGCGTCAAGACCATCGAAGCGATTTCGGGTCTGATGAATCTGTTCAGTGTGCCGATGTGGGTGCTGAGCGGCGTGTTCTTCTCGTCGTCCAATTTTCCCGCGATGACGCAGCCGGTGATCAAGGTGCTGCCGTTGACGGCGCTGGTCGATGCGATGCGCGCGGTCGTGCTGGAGGGATCGACACTCGGTGCGATTCGCGGCGAGCTCGTGATCATGCTGTCGTGGGCGGTCGTCGCCTTTGCGATTGCGCTGAAGATTTTCAAGTGGCGATGAGGTCGATGAACTTCGGATGGCGCAAGCGGCCCTCACGCGTCTTCTCGGCGTACGCGGCGTGACAGCCGAGCGTCGGCTTCACCCAGTGGGCGTGACGCTCGGCTGGCCCGGGATGCGGATCGAATGGACACTCGCGCTGCTTCAGTGCCTCGAGCCTACGGCGCAGATCGATTGCGAGAGCATGGGAGAACCCGGTGCCGACGCGTCCTGAGAAGACCAGACGCGTGCCGTCGTATTGCCCGACGACCAGCGCGCCGATCCCCTCTTGCGACGTGCTCTTGATGTCGTGGAACCCGCCGATGACGAACATCTCGGTGCGGAGACATTTGATCTTGCGCCAGCTATCGTGTCGGCCTGAATAGTAGGGAAGGTCGCGCCGCTTCGAGACGATGCCTTCGAGGCCGAGGCGCGCGGCGTGCTCGAGCAGCACGTCACCCTGTCCTTCGACGTGGTCGACGTAACGGATCCGGCCGGTCTTGCGCGAGCCGACGATTTGCTTCAAGAGGGCTTTGCGCTCCGCGAGCGGCAGGCGCGTGGTGGATTTGCCGTCGACGCGCAGCAGATCGAACACGAGATACACGAGCGGCGCGCGTGAGGTGGTGCCCGAGATCGCCTGCTGCAATGCTTCGAAACTCGAGCGGCCGTCCGGCATCAGCATCGCCACCTCGCCATCGATCACCGCGTCGCGCACGTTCAGCTTGCGTGCGGCGGCGACGATTTCCGGAAACTGATCGGTCCAGTCGTTGCCTTTGCGCGTGATGAGGCGGACGGTTCCATTCGTGATCAGGCAGCCGATCCGGTAACCGTCGAACTTGATCTCGTGCAGCCAGCGATCGCCTTGTGGAGGCTCGTCGACCAGCGTCGCAAGTTGGGGCGCGTACTCGGCAGCCATCGGCACGGTGTTGTCATATAAGTACCTCATGACCGCACCGACTACCGAAGCGTGGCAGCGCGGCCCCGTGCCAGGCTTCGAGCCGTTGTTGATGCCGATCGTCCACACGCTCATTCAGGTGCGCGAGGATCTCGAGCGGCTGGTGGCACAGGTGCCTCCCGAGCACGTGTGGCAGCGGCCGGGCGGCGCCGCGTCGATCGGCTTTCACGTGCGCCACACCGGCGGCGCGCTCGACCGACTGTTCACCTATGCTCGCGGTGAGTCGCTGTCGGAGGCGCAGCGAGCGGCGATGACAGAGGAGGGCAGTCCGGGTGATCCGCCGGCAACGATGTCCGCGCTCGTGAGCGAGGTGGACGGCATCATCGATCGCGCGCTCGATCAGCTGCGCGCCACGCCGGCATCGTCGCTCCTCGATGACCGCAAGGTCGGCCGTGCCGGACTTCCATCGACTGTACTCGGCCTGCTGTTCCACGCCGCCGAACACTGCACGCGTCACGTCGGACAAGCGATCACGACGGCGCTCATCCTGCAACGCTAGCGGTTCGAGGTCCGAGGTTCGCCCGGCGGTTAATTCGGCGTAGGCCGAGACGCACCATCGATCACGAGCACTTCGATTGGCGCAGTGGTTGGCTCGAGCTTGAGACCGAGCTGTTCCTGGATGGCGGTGACGAGCGCGGGAGGGGCGTCGGTCGCAGCCGCGTTCGCGTTGGGAGTGGGCGCCGGTCCGACCAGCTCCGGCGTCCACTGCAGATCGACGTTGAACCGGCCGCGTAGAGCGGTGCGATCGATCACTACGCGGTCGGTCGACTCGGACAGCGCGTTGGCGAGGCCAGACATCTCGATGGAATCCGCCATGAGGTGACCCGGCCCGCCGCCGATCGCGCAGCGTGGCATCGGTGGCGGCGATCCCGGCGCAGAGGGACCTGACAACCGGCCGCTCTTGACGATGGCGGCGATGTGGGCGTCGCAATCGAACGTTGACGGCTTCAGCTGCGTACCGAGCTCTCGATCGCGTCGTGCCGCGACGAGCGCATAGACAGGGCGCTCCTGCATGGCCTTGTGGACCACGAGCTGGAAGCGTTCCTCGAGCAAGGTCTGCAACATCTGATAGACCTGCGGAGGGGAGCCATCAGGGCCAGGAAGGAATCCACTCAGTTCGAACGATCCCTTGCCCTCGATGTCGAAGAGCTCGGAATCGATCCAGCCGGGGCCACCGACGATCTGTTTGGTTCCATACGCCATACGCGCCAGCTGACGCACGGTCACGCCGCCTTGCGCGAGTCGGCCGGGTTGAATGTTGCCGCTCCGGCGGCCGGTCGCATTTGGCTTGACGGAGGTGACGTCGAACGACCGT